>Ga0066388_100002593_pt1 | contig 11165 bp, 10 predicted proteins | sample PanSoiMetaGPlot6_FD_64539 | JGI IMG/M metagenome (GOLD analysis project Ga0066388, IMG submission 64539) | Tropical forest soil microbial communities from Panama analyzed to predict greenhouse gas emissions - Panama Soil - Plot 6 (Hybrid Assembly) | ecosystem: Environmental > Terrestrial >... | reverse complement strand
CGCGTGCGGCACGAGACGCAGATCCCCGTCCATCTCGCCGACAGTCCGCTCACCTGCGTCGCGGTCGGGTCGGGGCGAAGCCTCGAGGAGTTCGACGTCATCCACCGCTCGGCGCGGAGTCGCGCGGCCCGGAAGAACGGTCTCCTTCGCTGATTCTGAACAAGATCGGAATTCGCTACGACTCGCGCATCGCTGACTATCCGCCCAACGGACGCTGAACTGAACTCCCTCCCGTAGCCCAGCTAGCATCTCGCCATGCCGCGCCAACGCAGCGCGCGTTCGGCTGCGCTGGGTGTGACCGTCCGGCGCATGCCTACGACGCCCCTCTCGCAGCGAAGCGCAGGAGCGCTGCGCCGTCGGCTCGTGATCGGCGGTCTCGTGCTGCTCGCGCTCGTGTTGATCACGCTCTCCTTTCGCTCGAGCCAGGGTGGCTCGATGAGCGGCGTGCAGTCCGCGGGCGCGACCGTGCTCCGGCCGTTTGCGGTCGGAGTCGCTCGCGTCGTCCAGCCCTTCCGGGACGCCTACGACTGGACGGACAGCCTCTTCCACGCACGCTCCGACGCCGCGCGCCTGCGCGCGGAGAATCAGCGTCTCCGGCAGGAAGCGATCCAGAACCAGTTCGCGGCTCGCGAGAACGCGTTCCTCCGGAAGCAGCTCCACTTCGTCAGCGGGAAGACCTTCCCGCGCGACTTCACGTATGTGTCAGCCACGCTCTTAGGCCGCCCGTCTGCCGCCTTCGAGCAGGCGATCGTGATCGCAGCTGGCTCGGGCAGCGGAGTTCGGGTCAACGATCCGGTCATCACTCCGGATGGACTCGTCGGCCTCGTTACGCGCGTCACCTCCGGCTCTGCGCGCGTTCAGCTTCTCACCGATCCGGAGGCCGCCGCCTCCGCCGTCGACGCGAGAACACGGGCGACAGGCATCGTCCGGCACGCGCGGGGAACGCGCGACACGCTCGTCCTCGACCGCGTCCGGAAGGAAGACGTCGTCCGTCAGGGCGACAAGGTCGTCACCGCCGGCTGGAGCGCGAACGGACTCAGCTCCGTCTACCCGAAAGGGATCCCGATCGGCGAGGTGACGAGCGTCGGCAACTCGGACATCAATCCGTTCAAGCAAGTGCAGGTCGACCCGTACGTCGACTTCGGCGCCCTCGACGCTGTGCTCGTGCTCGTGCCGAAGAGTCGAACGTCGTCGCGATGACCGTCGCCGCAGGCGTTCGCGCGAGCATCCTCGTCTTCGTCGTGGCGCTGCTGCAGGCGGGCGTCGTCTCGTCGACGTTCGTCTTTGGCGGAGCTCCCGACCTGCTGCTCGTCGTCGTCGTGGCGCTCGGGCTCCTGCGCGGCTCGATCCCGGGAGCGGTCTTCGGCTTCGCGGGCGGGCTCGTGGTCGATCTCGTCACACTCGACACGCTCGGCGTCACCTCACTCGTGCTCACGCTCGCCGGCTTCTGGGCAGGACGCTACGGGGAGACGACCGGTCGCGGACGCCAGCTTGCGCCTGCGCTCGCAGTCGGCGTGATCACGGTCCTCGCGGCAATCTTCGGGCTCGTCCTGCACTACATGCTGGGCGACGCCGTCGTTGCCCATCAGGCGCTCGTGACCACGCTTATTCCGGAGCTCTTGCTGAATCTGCTTCTCGCCTATCCGGTGTTCTGGCTCGTGCGCAAAGTCGTCGGCGAACGGTTCGTGGCCAAGCCCGCCGCAGAGGTCGAGCTCGTTGTCTGACTCAGGGCCCTACCGCGAGAAAAGGTCGCGCTCCGAGCGCTTCCTGCCGCCCGATCCGCGGGTGCGCGAGCCCTACCGGCTGACGCCGCCGCTCGCGCTTCGGGTCGGGCTCTTCGGCGCTCTCGCGCTCGTCGTCTTCGGCGTTCTCTTCCTCAGGCTCTGGTCGCTGCAGGTGCTCTCAGGCGAGCACTACCTCGCCCAGGCTCAGAACAATCAGCTCCGACTCGTGCGCATCGAGGCGCCGCGCGGACCCATCCTCGACCGCCACGGGCGGATCCTCGTCTCGAATGTCGCCGGGACGGCCGTGCAGCTCGCGATCGGGGACGTCCCGGAGAGTCGACGGCCGCGCCTCATCCGTCGGCTCGCCCACGTGCTGGACGTGCCCACACGCCAGATCCAGCGCGAGATTGCCGCCGCGGGTGTCGATCCGCTGACGCCGATCATCGTCAAGACCGCCGTCCGGGAGCCGCAGGTCGACTACCTCTACGAGCACCAGGAGCAGTTTCCCGGGGTGCAGGTCGTCAACACCTACCTTCGCAGCTACCCGTACGGCTCGCTCGCTGCGCAGGTGGTCGGATACGTGGGAGAGATCTCCGCCGACGAGCTGAAGCGCATGCGCCGGCAGGGGTACGTCGCGGGCGACCGAATCGGCCAGAATGGGATCGAGGCAGCCTACGACAGCTACCTCCGTGGCCGCGACGGTCTCGACGAGGTGCACGTCGACTCGCTCGGACGCCCGGTCAGCCAGCCCCAACCGCGTCGCCAGCCGCAGTCAGGCTACGGACTCCGGCTCACGATCGACACACGCGTGCAGCGAGCCGCCGAGCTCGCGATTCGCTACGGCATCGGCCTCGCCCACGCGGACGGACAGTGGGCGGCGAACGGCGGCGCGATCGTCGCCCTGAACCCGCGCGACGGCGCCGTCGTCGCGATGGCCTCGTATCCGACCTACAAGCCCTCGATCTTCGTGGGCACGACCGACTCCCGGAAGCTCGCACCTCTCCTCAACAACGACGTCGCGAAGCGGGACAACTACCCAGGCCTGAACCGCGCGATCGCTGGCGCCTACCCGCCGGGGTCGACCTTCAAGCCCGTCACCGCGCTCGCGGGGATGCAGGAGCACGTCTTCTCGGCCTACGACCCCCTCCAGTGCACCCCCGTCGCCTATTACGGCCTCGACCGGCAGAAGTTCACGAACTGGAATCCCTACGTCGATACGCCGATGACGCTGCCGGAGGCGCTCGCGCAGTCGTGCGACACCTACTTCGACGAGATCGGCAACCGCTTCTACGAGCGCGGGTCGGCGGGGCGCGTCCGGCTGCAACAGTGGGCGCGCAGATTCGGGTACGGAAAGCCGACGGGACTCGACATCGGCGGCGAGGCGGACGGGCTCCTCCCGACCCCTGAATGGCGGAAGCAGCACTTCACGAGCGACTGGGATCGCGCCTGGAACCCGGGCCAGTCGATCCAGCTCGCGATCGGCCAGGGCGACCTGCTCGTGACCCCGCTGCAGCAGGCCGTCTTCTACTCGATGCTCGCGAACGGCGGGAGCGTGGTCACTCCCTACCTCGTCTCGGATGTCGAGCAGCCGGGGAGCGGGAAGGGCTCGCCCGACGTCGTCCTGCGCCGCTTCGCTCCGCGTCCTCCGCAGCCGAGCGGCGTCGACCCGGCGGCGCTGCAGGCAGTCCGGGACGGCCTGTACAAGGCGACGCACGACTCGACCGGCACGTCGTCCGCCGTCTTCGGCAACTACTCAGTGCCGATCTCGGGGAAGACGGGAACGGCGGAGAAAGTCGTCAACCTGCCCGGCTACCCCGTCGGCCACGTCGAGGATCAGTCCTGGTGGTGCGGATGGGGCCCGTCTGACAACGCCAAGCTCGTTGTCTGTGCGGTGATCGAGAACGGCGGGCACGGATCGGCGGCCGCCGCACCGGCTGCCCTCAAGGTCTTCGAGAAGTTCTTCAACGTCTCCGGCCCCCAGGCCGTGCGGGTGAACGTCGACTGATGGCGCTGCAGACGATCCAGATCGCCGAGCCGGCCGGGGTGGGGCTACGACGGGAGCGCACCCTCGATGAGCCGACTGCCTTCCTGCGTCGACTCGACTGGGTCCTACTCGCCGCGGCCTTTGCGCTCGTCGGGTACGGGCTCTGGGTGGTCGGCGGGATCACGCGCTTCGACGTTCCCGGCGACCCCCACTACTACGTCGTGCGACAAGGAATCGCCGCGGTCCTCGGCCTCGCCGCCCTGACCTTCGCCATGCTCGTCCCCTACGAGCTCGCGCTTCGCTACTGGCGGGTGCTGTACGGCGGGACGATCGCGCTCCTCCTCGTCGTCTTCGGCGTGGCGGAGACGATTCGAGGATCGAAGCGCTGGGTGAACCTGGGCGTGATCCAGTTCCAGCCCTCGGAGCTCGGGAAGGTGCTCTTCGTGCTCGCGCTCGCGGCGTTCCTCGTCGAGCGGGCGCACCGGATCACGCGCTGGCGCACGATCTTCTCGGCGATCGGCCTCGGCCTCGGCCCGATCGTGCTCGTGTTCCTGCAGCCGGACCTGGGGACGGCGCTCGTCTACTCGGCGGCCCTCTTCTCGCTTCTCTTCTTCGTGGGGGTGCGCTGGCGGCAGCTGCTCGTCCTCTTCGTCGCCGGGGTCATCGTCGCCCTCGCGGTGCTCTGGTTCCTGCCCTCCATGGGCGTGCAGGTGCTGCAGCCCTACCAGGCGCATCGCTTCACCGGCTTCCTGAACCGAGATCGCGATCCCGGTGGGCTCACGTGGAACCTCAACCAGTCGATCACCGCCATCGGCTCGGGCGGTCTCGACGGCCGCGGTCCGAGTGGCGCGACGCAGACGCGCCTCGACTACCTCCCCGAGCATGCGACCGACTTCGCGTTCGCGTCGCTCGGCGAGCAGCGTGGCTTCGTCGGCTCGGCGATCCTGCTCCTCCTCTACCTCCTTGTCGTCTGGCGAGGGTTACGCGTGGTCACGGTCGCAGGCGATCTCTTCGGTGCAGTGGTCGCAGGGGGCCTCGTCTTCGCCTTCCTCTTCCAGATCTTCGTCAACGTGGGGATGACGATGGGGCTCGCGCCGGTCACCGGCATCCCGCTCCCGTTCGTGGCGGTCGGCGGGAGTTCGATCGTCTCCAACCTCTTCCTGATCGGTGTGCTGCAGGGAATCCACGCGCGCGGCAATCTCGGTCGGCCGCGACTGTGAATCTCTCGTTCGCGCTGATCCACGAGATTCAAGGGCTCGTTCGCGCGATCCAGGAGGAGAGCGCCCCCTCGCGTGCAGGCCCGATCGTCGTCAGCGGCATGCTCGCCGAGCAGCTGGCCCGCGAGCTCGGTGCGGGAGCCGCGCCGGGCGCCGTCGTCGTCGGTGACTCGACCCGAGGCGTCGCCGCCGAGGTATGGGTGCACGTCATGGCGGGAGAACCGACGGCGGACGACCAGGCGCGCGTCGCCTCGGGCGACCGCTCTGGCGTGCCGGTCGTGCTCGTCCAGCTCTGGCCGCAGGCGCAGTGGACGGCTCCCTTCGTCCTCACCCCCTTCGTCGTCGAGTGCCGTGCCGGCGAGGGGTTCCCGGTCGAGGAGATCGGCCGCAAGATCGTCGCAGCCTCCGAGCATTGGACGGATCTCGCCCGCCGCATCCCTGTCCTGCACGACGTCGTCTCGGACCGTCTCGTGCGGACCTCCGTCGTCCGTGCCGCCCTCGCCGGGGCCGCGAGCGGCCGGCTGGGGGCGAATCGTCCCGTGCTCACGCTCGAGCAGGTCCGGACGGTCGCTCGACTCCGCGCGTTGCAGGCAGACGCACGCTCGGAGGAGCTGCCCGTCGTCGCGGGCGCCGCAGGTGCGGCTGTCGTCCTCGGCTTCCTCCTCCGCGGGGCCGCTCGGCGGGCATCCGCGACCCTCCCGGCACCGCTCGTCAACGCCGGCATCGCCGCGTCTGCGACCTGGGCCCTGGCCCAGGGAGCTCGTCGCGGCTCGCTCTTCGCGCGTTGACGGGCTCCGTCCGGCGCAGGTCCTACGATCCGCCGCAACGGGTCGATGGGAGGCGCGATGCCGGATACCGAGCTGGCCGAAGAGCTCTTGCAGCTCGAGGAGGCCGACGCCTGGTTCGAGTACCTGGAGGCGACAAGGGGACAGGGCGAGACCCGCTACGCGGAGCTCGAGCCCTGGGCGTGGGCTCGTCTCTCGCAGCGCCTGCGGGCCGTCCGCGCTCGGCGCTCGCGCCTCCGCCCAGCGGCAGCCTGAGACGCGCAAGCCTGCTGCTACCCTGCCGCTAGGCCCATGGCCGTTGTCTTGAACACCCGCAGCGCGTTGGAAGAGACGCACACCGCGTCTCTTTTCGCGCGCGCGATCGAACGAGAGGAAAACCTTGCCACGACGCTGGTTTCGCTTCGGCAAGAAGGCCGAAGAGTCCGCGGCGGAGAACGCCGCGCCAGGAGAAGCACCCGAACCGACTGCACTACCTGAAGCTGGGGTTCTAGATACGGAGACGGGGGCGACTGATTCGTCAGCCCCGGCTCCGGCGAAGAAGAGACGGCGCCGCGGAGGCCGCGGTGGACGTGGACGAAAGAAGAGCGGAGCCGAAACGGCGGCGACCGTTGCGGAGCCGAAAGAGACTGGGCCGAAAGAGCCCGGGCCGAAGGAAACTGGGCGGCCCGCACGTAAGGCGCCTGACCGGAAGGAAGACCGCAGACCTGCTCGACGGAGGCGCACGGCAACCCGTCGCGCACCGCTGCCCGAGGCGAAGCGCGAGCTCCTCATCACCGTCGACGTCGGCGAACAGCGCGTCGCCGTGCTCGAGGACGGCCGCGTCGCCGAGGTCTATCTCGAGCGCCCGGAGCGACGCTCGATCGCCGGGAACATCTATCTCGGCGTGGTCGACAACGTCCTCCCGGGGATGGAGGCGGCGTTCGTCGAGATCGGCCTCGAGAAGAACGGCTTCCTGTACGTCGACGAGATCGTCGGTCCAGAGCTCGAGGGCCGGAAGGGCGCTCGCAAGATCCAGGACTTGATCAGGCGGGGGGAGACGGTCCTCGTCCAGGCCGTCAAGGACCCCATGAAGACAAAGGGGGCGCGCCTCACGACCGAGATCTCGCTCCCGGGCCGCTTCCTCGTCTACGTGCCGAGCGGCGAAGGCTCGGGCGTCTCCCGCAGGCTCGACGACGAGGAGCGGGCGCGGCTCAAGGGCATCGTCGCGAACCTCGATCCGAAGGGCGGAGGGATCATCGTCCGCACTGCCGCGGAGGGCGCCTCGGCCGAGGACATCGAGCGCGACCTCGTCTTCCTCCAGCGGCTCTGGAAGACGATCCAGACGCGCGCCAAGGCGGCGACGGCGCCGAGCCTCGTCTACGAAGAAGCGGAGCTGCCGTTGCGGATCGTCCGCGACCTCTTCGCCGGCGACTTCGTCGGCGCACAGATCGACGACGATCGCACGCATCGGCGCATCGTCAGCTACCTGAAGAAGACCTCGCCGCACATGGTCGACCGGGTGCATCGTTATCGGGAGAAGGAGGCGCTCTTCGAGGCGTTCGGCGTCGACGCCGACATTCGCTCCACGCTCGAGCGCCGGGTGAATCTCCCCTCGGGCGGCTACCTCGTCTTCGACTATGCGGAGGCATTCACGGTCATCGACGTCAACACGGGACGTTTCGTCGGCTCCCGAGGGAAGTCCGCGACCGGGCGTCTCGAGGACACCATCGTCAAGAACAACCTCGAGGCGGTGAAGGAGGTCGTCCGCCAGCTCAGGCTCCGGGACATCGGCGGGATCATCGTCATCGACTTCATCGACATGGCGAACCCGAAGAACCGGGAGACGGTCGAGGAGGCGCTGCGCACGGAGCTCGAGCGCGACCGGACGAAGACCTACGTGGTCGAGATCTCGCCTCTCGGCCTGGTCGAGATGACGCGGCAGAACGTGACGGACGGTCCGCGGGAGATCCTCACCCAGCGCTGCCCGGAGTGTGGGGGAGACGGCTTCATCGTCTCCGAGGCGACAGTTGCCCTCGAGGTGGAGCGGAGGCTCCGGTCGGTTGCGAAGGGCTCTCGCGCCCAGGCGTTTCGCGTCGCGGTTCACCCGCGCGTGCTCTCACTGCTCGTGGGTGCAGGGGGAGAGCGGTTGGCGGCGATCGAGGCAGCTGCGCGCCGACGTTTCTTCCTCGTGTCCGCGACGAACGGACATCTGCACCTCGACCACTTCGAGGTGCTCGGGCAGGGCAAGCTCGACACGCTGACCCCGAGCGCACCGGTTGCGGAAGGGCAAGAGCTCGACCTCAAACTGGTCGAGGTCGGCCTGTACGACGCGCAGGCGGGGGTCGGGAAGGTCGACGGCTACGACGTCGTGGTCGCCGAAGCGGCGAAGCTCGTCGGGAAGAAGGTGTCGGCGACCGTCGGGCGCGTTCTCGACGGAGCCGCCTATGCCTCGCTCGCCGGCGAGACCGAGCCTGGCGCTCGGATCACCTTCGAGGCGGAGGCCGAGAAGCCGACGCGCGCGCCCGCACGAAAGAAGCCGGAGCCGAAAGCAGTCGCGGAGGCGGAGGAGGTGGAGGAGACTCCCGAGGAGCCCACTGCCGAGGCGGCCGCAGACCTCGAGGAGAAGGAGAAGGCGCCGGCCAAGAAGCGGACGCGTCGCGGGACGAGGGGCGGTCGCAGCCGTAAGAAGAAGGCTCCAGCCGCCGGAGCGTCTACCGAAGACGGCGGCAAGGCGACCCCCACGATCCACGTGCCTCCGCCCGAGCTCGGAGTCGGCCCTCCGGAAGAGGAGGAGTCGGAGCCCGAGCCGGCAGCCGAGTCAGGTGCAGACGAGACGGCGGCCGCGGACGGCCAACCCAAGCGCAAGCGCACGCGCCGCGGAAGCCGTGGGGGCCGCCGTCGGCGCAAGTCACCCACCGCGAACGGCCAGCCCGAGGAGTCGGATTCCGAGGCCGAGCAGCCGGAGGAGTACGTGCCGATGTCCGAGTGGATCGAGGACTTCGAGGCGAGCCGGTCCCCTTCCTAGCCGCTATCATTCCGCGGCTCGCGGCGCCAGGCCGCGAATCCTCCTGCAGGAGCTGAGACACGTGACCTACGCGATCATCAAGGTTGCCGGAAAGCAGTATCGCGTCCGCGAGGGCGAGCGGCTGCTCGTCGACCGCTTGCGGGAGGAGGACGGGGCGACGATCACTCCCCAGGTCTTGCTCCTGGGCGGAGACGGGGCTCCGGCGCTCGATCCGGACGTGCAGGTCACCGCCAGGGTTCTCGGCGAGGTGAAGGGTCCGAAGATCCGTATCGGCAAGTACAAGAAGCGAACCGGCTACCGCAGGCACACCGGATTTCGCGCCTCGCTGAGCCAGATCGAGATCGAGTCGATCGGCGCGGGCAAGCGCGCGGCACGGCCCGCGAAGCGTGAGACCGAGGCGAAGGCAGAGCAGGCTGCGGCCGGCGGGCACGTCAAGGGCATGCCGTCCGGTTACGAGGAGTTCACCGTCGCCGAGATCCGGAAGGCTGCGCCGGAGTGGAACGCACCCATGCTGAGCGCGGCGCTCGAGTTCGAGCAGGCAAACGCCAACCGGAAGGGCGCGATCGCCGCGCTTGAGTCGGCGCTCGAGGCGAAGAAGGAGCACTGATGGCACACAAGAAGGGACTTGGCTCGTCTCGCAACGGCCGTGACTCCGAGTCCAAGCGGCTCGGGGTGAAGATCTTCGCTGGGCAGCCGGTCAAGGCAGGGATGATCATCGTCCGGCAGAGGGGAACGAAGTTCCGGCCTGGGCCGGGCGTCGGCCTGGGGCGGGACGACACGATCTTCGCCCTTCGCGAGGGTGTCGTCGAGTTCGGCCGCTCCGGGGACAAGCGCTTCGTCTCCGTCGCCGCTACGCCTTCCCCGGCTGAACCCGTCTCGGCCGAGACGGAGTAGCCCCGAGCTCCGTCGCGGAGGCGGCGGAGATGTTCTCCGATCGCGCACAGATCCACGTCGAAGCTGGCCGCGGCGGCGACGGTGGGCTCAGCTTCCGCCGGGAGAAACACGTGCCGCGGGGAGGGCCCGACGGGGGCGACGGCGGGCGTGGTGGGGACGTCGTCATCCGCGCCGATCCGTCTCTGCGCGACCTCTCCTCGCTGCAGCGGATCAAGCTCGTGCGCGCGGGGCGGGGCGGGAACGGGCGCGGCAAGCGTCGGCACGGTGCCGACGGGAGTACTGCCGACGTGCTCGTTCCGGTCGGTACCGAGGTCATGGACGGCGCGGGGAGCCTGGTTGCCGATCTGACCGAGACGCAGGCGTCTTTCGTCGCCGCTCGAGGCGGCTCCGGAGGACGCGGCAACGCGCGCTTCGCGACACCTACCCGTCAGACGCCACGCTTCGCCGAGACCGGCCTGCCCGGCGAGGAGGCCGACTTCGTGCTCCATCTCAAGCTCCTCGCCGACGCGGCTCTTACGGGGCTTCCCAACGCCGGCAAGTCGTCGCTTCTGAGACGCATCTCGAACGCGAAGCCGAAGGTAGCCGACTACCCGTTCACGACGGTCGAGCCCGTGCTCGGAACCGTCGATGCGCCGGATGGGCGGCAGCTCGTGGTTGCAGACGTCCCCGGGCTGATCGAGGGCGCCGCCGAGGGCGCCGGCCTTGGCCACGAGTTCCTCGCCCATCTCGAGCGCGCCAGACTGCTGATCCACGTGGTCGATGCATCCGTCGAGGACATCGAGGGCCGCTGGGCGGCCATCCGGCGCGAGCTCGAGCAGTACGGAGCGGGGCTCGACGAGCTCCCGGAAGTGTTGGTCTTGAACAAGATCGACCTGGTTGCCGAGCGTCCCAGCATCTCGATCCCGGCTGCGCTGCAGACGTTCGCGCTCTCGTGCGCAACGGGCGAGGGTGTCGAAGAATTCAGGCGCGCTCTCTTCGAGCTCTGTCCCGCCGAGACGCCGAAGGCGGCTCCCGACGGAGCCTTGCCGGAGTTTCTCGAGTACCGTCCGCAGCCCCGTCGCCGGCCTTCCTTCCGGATCCTTCGAACGGATCGCGGCTACCGCGTGGTGGGAACGCCACCGCCGACGGACGAGCTCGAGGAAGCCTTGCGCCGAGCGGGCGTCCGGCGCGGCGCCGAAGTCGAGGTTGGAGGGGAGTCTCTCGAGTGGCAGTAGCTCCAACGCTCGGGATCCTCGGCGGAGTCTTCGATCCTCCGCATGTCGGCCACGTTGCGCTCGCGCGCGCCGCCAGCGACCATTTCCGCCTTGCGCAGATGCTCGTCCTCGTCGTCGCCGATCCCGGCCACAAGCGCGCCGAGACGCCGGCGGACGTCCGCCACGAGCTCGCGCGTCTCGCCTTCGCCGAGCTCCCGGAGGCGACGATCGAGCTCGACCCGTACGCGCGCACCGTCGACTCGCTGGAAGAGCGACAGCCGGCCGACGCAGTGTTCGTGATCGGCGGCGACGAATTCGTCGACTTCCCGACCTGGAAGGAGCCCGAGCGAGTCCTCGAGCTCGT
>Ga0066388_100002592_pt1 | contig 11168 bp, 12 predicted proteins | sample PanSoiMetaGPlot6_FD_64539 | JGI IMG/M metagenome (GOLD analysis project Ga0066388, IMG submission 64539) | Tropical forest soil microbial communities from Panama analyzed to predict greenhouse gas emissions - Panama Soil - Plot 6 (Hybrid Assembly) | ecosystem: Environmental > Terrestrial >... | reverse complement strand
AGATTGCAGCCGGCGGGCACTCTCCATTAGAGTCGCGCAGGGCCGCGGGCGTAGTTCAGTGGCAGAACATCAGCTTCCCAAGCTGAGTGTCGAGGGTTCGATTCCCTTCGCCCGCTCCAATGTTTTCAATCATTTAGGACGAATTTAGCTCGCAAATCTTGTTGCACTCGCTTGCAACAAGGGGTAAGCGAAATCAATGAGTTGCAACGAGCAACACTGGTGCGTTGCGACAAGAATGCGACAAGGATAGGAGCTTGGCGCGTGTGTGCGAGACCCGTCCCACCACTTACTGAAGCCAGCATGTGGCAGCTGCTTCGCGGCACCGTGCTTCGCCCAAAAAAACCGAATCGGCGTTCAGCAGCGCTCAGCATCTCACCCAACGTTACGTGGCTGCCCGACGAGCGAGACGACCTAGACGCGGACCGTCTGGGCGCCGACCCACGGCGATGGTCATGGGACGGTGACGAAGGATGGAACCGGCTCCAGATCGTCCTTGCCTGCTTGTGGAAACCAGCCGACGTGTGGTCGGCCCTAACTGGCACCTCGGAGCAAAAGAAGTTGCCGGGCAAGGCCGAGCGTATCGCCAAAATCCTGGTTAGTAATCCTGTGCTGATGGACTGGTCTTATAAGGATCTCGGCGCCCTGCTCCGCAGCGACCACAACATCACCGCAACCGACCGCACGATCAATCGAGCACGCCATAAGGCAAAGAAACTGATCCTGGCCAAATAAGACAACGTCCGCTGTCCGAAGTTGTCAGCTAGCGATTAATTCAATGCTCCCACATGCTCGCCGTCATCAACAAGCGATGACGAGAGCGAGCAGATGCCTCCTAATGAAATCCTAGATGAGCTAAAGCGGGAAGCGGCGAAGCTCGACAGCCTGGATATCGCCAGCGACCGTTTGGACGGCGCCGAGGCTATTGCTGCTTTCCGTGGCGAACCACCCCACCGTACCCGCTATCTGATCCGCAAGGGTCTAATCCCCGTCGCGCACGAGGGCGAGAGGATCGTGGGCAGCAAGCGCTGCCTGCGCCAACACTACATTGCCGCCACATCCGGCAAGAGCACTGCCGACACGTCGGGAGGGGCGTGATGGCAAGCCCCAACTACAACGCCAATCGTGAGGTCTGGTCCGAGCGGATGCGGATTGATCAGTCGGGGCAGCAACCCCGCGAGACGCTGTCGACCCGCCTCCATCGCCTCACCCGAATCTGACGCGGCCATGCCGGGCACAATCCCCAGCACGGCCGCAAACATCTGAACCCACCAAACCGCATGATGAGGACTGGCCACTATGAGCACCAAACTTGAACCACTGCACCCGCACGAATACGCATCACTGTTCCCGCCGATGTCCGACGAGGACTTCAAAACCCTCATCGCCGACATCAAACGCCACGGGCTTCGGGAGCCAATAGTCGTATTCCAAGACCGTATCCTCGACGGCGTCCATAGGGACAAGGCGTGCGCACTAGCTGGCATTAAACCAACCTACAGGCACTTCCAGGGCGATGATGCACTCGCCTATGTGGTGAGCGCCAACCTGCATCGCCGGCACCTCGATACCGGCCAGCGAGCCATGATCGCGTCAAAGATTGCGACCTTGAAACGGGGCAGGCGGGGCAAAGATGCAAAATTGCAGGTTTCGCGCAAGGACGCTGCCGCGGCCCTTCATGTCTCGGAGCGAAGCGTCGCCGACGCGTCTGTCGTCATGGAGCACGGCGCGCCGGAACTGATCAAGATTGCCGAGAAAGGCGACATTCCCGTCAGCACCGCCGCAGATCTGGCACGCACACCTCAGGAGGAACAACGAATTGCCGTCGAGGACTTGCCGCGGGATGACAAGGGTAAAGTAACGGCAGCCGGTAAGAAGGCGTTAAAAGCCACCGCGAAAGCGATGCCGAAGAGAACATCGAGGCCCAAATCCGGCGGCAAAAGCAAGAGCAGAGGCGGCAAGGTAGTCCCCGTCAAGCCGCCGGGTGCACACGCTTTCAAGGATGCTGTCAATCACTTCGCGGCAGCCAGTGAAAGTTTGTTCCACCCGAAATGGATGACGATCCTGGAGCACAAAGGGATGCCCGACGAACAACGCATGCGGCTAACCGGCTATTTGCAATCGGTCATTCAGCAATCCAAAAACCTGCAAGCCAAACTCGATGCCACTGGGACGGCAACAGACCCAGTTGAGCGAGCAATGCAAACGTCCCGCGTAAGGGAAAGGGCTGTCGCAGACAGGGCAAAGGCCGAGAGCGCACCGACGGCCAATGGCAAGGCCGAGCCAACTGGCGCCGCGTTGGGTGATAGCAAAGTCCACGCAACCCGGTAGACGAAATCGGCCCGCCGCGCACCGCAGAAGGGCGGCCCCCGGTGCCCGTGGGGACTTGAACGGAGTGTAGCGACCGCCGCGCAATGAACGCGGGGCATGGGCCGAAGCTGGGGACCTGGCTATCCCAGATCACAAAGGAGATGGAAAACAAACCGCGCTACCCCGGCCTAAAGGGGGCAGAGCACAAACATAGGAGCGCATCTTGAGTACCTTCTCCCCACATGGGCCGCAAGTCACCCGCCATGTCCGCGCCGCGCTTGCCGATTGCGCCGAAGTCGTCGCCACTAACTTACCCGGCAAGCCGTCGAATAGATCCCGACGCGAATGTTGTTGGGCCCGGAAAGGTTCGCTTTGGCTGCGCCTTTTAGGCGCCAAGCGCGGTCGTAGGTACGATCATGAGCGTGATGAAGGCGGCGATCTCATTAACCTGATTGCGCGCGAAGGTGGCGTAAATCTGAGCCGAGCCATTCGTCTCGCGGCGGACTATCTTGCTAGCTCGGCACCACGGTCAACGCTGGCAAAGCCACACCAGCAATCCGCCGACGACGATGACGCCGAGGCCCGCACTCCTGCGGCATTGCGCCTCTGGGATGAGGGCAAGCCGCTCGTTGGCACCCTCGGCGAGGTTTATTTCGTCGAGCATCGCGGGCTCAATATTCACGCGCTCGACCTCGATGACGCGCTACGCTGGAACACCAACATCAAAGCGGTGGTCGCGCTGATGACGGACGCCCTCACGGGCGAGCCGACCGGCGTGCACTGCACTTTCCTTGACACTGGCGGCGCCAAACTCGGGCGCAAAATACTCGGCCACCGAGGTGTCGTTCGACTTTCTCCCGACCGCGAAGTGACGATGGGCCTCGGCATCACCGAGGGTGTCGAGGACGGCATGTCGGTGTTGTTGTCGCGTTGGGCGCCACTGTGGGCGGTAACGAGCGCCGGCGCCATTGCGCGCTTTCCGCTTCTCGCTGGCCTTGAGTGTCTAACGATTTTTACCGATGGCGACATGCCGGGCATGCGGGTGGCTGAGGCGTGTGCTGCCCGCTGGCGTGATGCGGGGGCTGAGGTTTGCATTTCCGCCCGATGGAGATCGGCGACATGAGTGGGACGCGTATGGCGCGTCTCAAGACCCGAAGTGAAGGAGGTCAAGATGGCGAACAACTCAACAAAACCGACAGTGATTGAAGGTGATGCCGGGGCTGAAACTGAGGTGCAAAAGGTGGAGCCCCCCGATCCCTTTGATCTCGCTCGTCTGCGTGTACCGGCTGACTACGAAGCCGATGCCGCGGTGAAAAAACTCATCAATACCGTTCCCATCCGCCGTCCACATCGCCAGGAGTGGATTTGGGTACACCCTGACGAGAACTACCGCGGGGTGTTCATGACTATCGAGCTCAAGGATGAGCGCGAGATGTATCTTGCCCTACCGCATGTCGCACAGGAGCTGCCCGGGGAAATCCAGCGCCGAATGATCTACACGGTCCAAAATGCATCTCGCGTCACGTTCTTGTGGCCGGTGAGAATGGCGGCCCCCGGTGAGCGCCTCGACGACTGGTCAATGTCGGCACATGAGGCCGCCTCCAAGGCTATGCTGGAGCGGATACGCCTTGTTAGCAATCGAAGCCTCGGTGCCTACGAGACAATCGTTACCGAGCATTCCCCGATAGGGTTCGAACCCAAGTGGCCGGAACTTTCCTTTCAAGAGCTGCTCAGGCTGGCCTTCAAGGGCGGCCGTCTGATCGACAGTTTCGACCATCCGGTGATCAGACAGATCCGTGGGCTCTGAATGTTGGGTCGGCTCCCATATAGACACATCATCGCCGTCGATTTTGAATTCGAGTTCGGCGGCGTTGATGGCAACAGGCCCCGACCAGTCTGCATGGTCGCGCGTGAACTACGCTCCGGCCAGACCTGGAGAGTGTGGCGGGGTGAATTCGGATTGTGGCCTCCCTTTCCCACCGGCCCTGATGCGCTGTTTGTCGCCTTCTACGCTTCCGCCGAGCTTGGATGCTTCCGGGTCCTGGGATGGGAAATGCCGGCGCGCATCCTTGACCTGTTCTGCGAATTTCGAGCCCTGACCAATGGTGCACTTCCGCCCGGAGGGAAATCGTCCCTGGTCGGCGCACTGACCTATTTCTCCCTGGACCCGATGAGCGCCCAGGAGAAGTTCGAAATGGTCCAGGTGATCTTGCGCGGTGGCCCGTGGTCCGATGCTGAACAAGAAGCCATCGTGGATTACTGCGAAGCCGATGTCATTTCCCTGGGGAAGCTGCTGCCAGTGATGTTGCCACGCATCGACCTGCCACGGGCATTGCTGCGCGGGCGCTACATGGCCGCCGCCGCCGCCATGGAGCATGCCGGGGTTCCAATCGACGTGCCAACATGGTGCCGCTTGGTGGCTCAGTGGGACAACATTAAGCGCGGCCTGACCACCACCGACGCCGCGGTTGCCTTCGGCGTCTTCGAAGCCGGTGTCTTCCGGTATCACCTGTTTGAGAAATTCCTGGCGTGCAACGGCATTCCCTGGGCACGATTGCCGTCGGGAGCGCTGGATCTGTCCGACGACACCTTTCGCTCCGCCGCCAAAGCCTATCCGATCATTGCGCCCCTTCGTGAACTGCGGCACACGTTGTCGGAGCTGCGCGTCAATGCTCTGGCCGTCGGCGATGATGGTCGCAACCGTACCCTGCTGTCGGCCTTCCGCGCCAAAACCAGCCGTAACCAACCATCAAATGCGAGATACATTTTCGGGCCGTCGGTCTGGATACGCGGGTTGATCAAACCGCCAGCAGGTATGGCGTTGAGTTATATTGATTGGTCGAGCCAGGAGATTGGAATTGCCGCAGCCCTTTCGGGCGATGAGAACCTCAAGAGCGCGTACGTGGGTGGCGACCCCTATCTCGCCTTCGGCAAACAATGCGGGCGACTGCCGCCGGATGCCACCAAGGCCACGCACAGTGCCGAGCGCGAGATGCTCAAACAGTGTGTGCTGGGGATCAACTACGCGATGGGCGAGCGGTCGCTCGCGCTTCGGATCGGTCAACCGGAGATCGTTGCGCGCGCCCTGCTGCGTGCCCACCGCGAGACCTATGCGAAGTTCTGGGCGTGGTCGGATGCGGCCGTCGACATCGCCATGCAGGGCCGCCCGCTGCGGACGGTATTCGGCTGGCCGGTGCACGTCGGCCCCAACCCGAACCCGCGTTCCTTCTGCAACTTCCCCATGCAGGCAAACGGCGCTGAGATGCTGCGCGTTGCCTGCTGCCTGGGTACTGAGCGCGGCGTTGAGATCTGCGGACCCGCCCATGACGCGGTCCTAATCTGCGCACCCATTGAGCGCCTAGAGCACGACACCGCCATAATGCGCGACGCAATGGCCGAAGCCTCGCGCGCGGTGCTCGACGGGTTTGAGCTCAGAACGGACGCCCATCCCGTGACGCACCCGGATCGCTACGCCGATGCGCGTGGCGCCGTGATGTGGAGCACGGTTATGAAGCTGCTCGAAGCAACCGAAACGCAAACCATGAGGGCTGCTGGATGACGCAGCGCAACAAAGACCAACTGGATAAGCGTTGCCTCCTGCCGGCCGACTTGTTGCCGGCGCCCATGCGAGTTGGCCCCCGATCGAAATCTGACGGCGCTGGCGCCAAGCCCGCTGGGCCCTTCGTCAAATTTCCGGTCGAGGCGATCTACCGGATAGGCGCAGCGAAATATGCCGGCACGGCGAAGCTATACCCGCTGCTATTGCACCTGAGCTGGAAGGCTGATCATCGACCGTTCAAGCTGCCAAACGACGCCCTGAAGCGGCTAAGGATTAGCCGCGAGCGGAAGGGTCCGGTGCTGCGCGAGTTAGAGCAGATGGGGCTGATCCGGCTCCGGCTCGAACCGCGAAAAGCACCGCTGATTACCGTCGTTGCGTTGTCTACCGAAGGGCCGACCGAATGAGGCGTGTCAGTCCAGGCTTACAGTGCTGCGAGTTGAGGCTTACAGATTTCGCCCCATCTGTACGTTCTCGGGGGGATACGGTCCCAGTTCTTTATTTATTGTTCTTGGGTGTCTTGAGAAACAAGTAGTAAGCAGCCTCTACTGGGCAGACCACCATGCTACCTCGACGGTACAGCGAGGAAGACGAAAAGCTGATGCGGGTGCTCACCCCGCCCGAAGAAGACCGGCACCTTTTCACGTCCGAGCAATGGTCGACAGGGTTTCGGTGGTTCCGAGCCCACAACGTGATCCGCTTGGAGCATTACCGATCCCTGCCGCCCTCTCCCAAACAGACGAAGGTCGCCCGGTAGCTCCGAGGTCCATCGGCTTGAAACGTGCTAAAATTAGCCGAGCGAGAACGGAACAAACCATTGAGTAACGAAGCAGAAAGCGCGAAGGCCATCCCTCGGGTCATCAGGCGGCGGCGCGATCCGCTCACCAGTCTGTCAGGCCTACTGACAGAGGCATCGCGCGTTTATCGCAAGATGAAGGCCGGACAACTCGACCATGAGACAGGGCGCTCGCTGGTTTGGTGCCTGGGTCAGATGAGGGGGATGGTTGAAGCCCGCCACCTTGAGCAAATCGAGGTCAAGTTGAACGAGCTACAGGCGACGGCGGAGAGCCGAGGACTGATCACCGGTGGTCACGACAGCGCAGCCCCACAAGCTCGATTGCCGAATTGATACCGGGCTGGTGTGAATGCTGCCTTTGCGGGTGAGTTGGGAATGGGAGCCGCTGAAATGGTCACGCTCGCACAGATCACCCGGCTAGAGGGTCGCATTGCCGCGCTGGCGGATAAGATGAACCCAAGCTCGGGCATCCACTACGAGGTCGAATTGCTCTGGGTCCAACGCGACGGGAGCGTACTGGACAGTGACGGCAATCCGTTCGTGCGCCGACCGGGCGTCATCGCGCTGAACTTTGGGGAGAGCGGTTGATGGTGACCGCAGCCCAACTCTCGCGCCTGGACGCGAAGCTCGACGCGCTGGTGGCGGCCATCGACACCGACAGCCAGTCCATCACAGTCGTGGTGTTCCGAGGCGAGACGCACGAGTTTGCGGTCCAACGGCACCGGGAGCTGCGGCCCGATCACGCCGGCCGGCCGGTGCGGTTCGAGCGCCGGAACGCGGAACGCGGTGAGGTGCGCGAGATGTTCGCGGTCCACACTCCCGAGGAACTGCAAGCGGTGATCGACCGCATCGAGGCAAAGGGCCGTGGGAAGCCGATAGGTGAGCAGATGCTGGCCGATGCGCACGGGTGGGGTGACGAGAATGACCATCCCGATCTTCGCGCTTAACCCCCGCCAGCGACCCGTCGGCGCAACTCCGGCTTTATTTTGGGGGCCCTTCCGCTCTGCTAACCACCTGGCAAGCCCGTTTCTGGCCCAGTCGCCCCCTAGTCTTTCGCCTTCTTGATCTTCTCGTGCACGGCCTCTTGCTCTATCTCGGACAGTACAACCGGCCCAAGATTGAAGGTCACCTTGTCAAGCTTTCCGTTGAAGCGGAACGGTGGCTTGTAATCCCGGTCGTCCACTCCGGTGCGCGTGTCGAGGCCAACGTCGAATGTCTCCTCGACCGTCACAATGAACGGGATGGTCCGTGGGATCGTCTGCTTGGCGACTTCGTTGTTGTCTACCTTCAGGACGCCGGTGCCGCCTTTGCCAAATCCGGGGCCGTCGTATTGGAAGTCAAATGTGATTGTGTGCTTGCCCGGTGAAAGGACTTCCTGGCCTTCCCAGCGATAGCGCTTCAAGTCGAGCATGTTGTAGACGAATACCGGTCTGCCCTTGAGCATGTAGAGACCGTATCCGGCGAACCGACCGCCCATCGTGACCAGCATCCCCTCTGCACCACCTGCGGACGAGGGGCCGAGAGCACGAGCGTCGGGAACCTGCACCTCGGCAGTGATGGTATAGGAGCGGTTCAAGATGCTCGGCGCGTCGCTCGGGGGTAATCCCGACATCACCGAGGAATAGGTGAAGGCATTCCGTCCTGCCGTCGCGCTCGGCCGTGGCGTCAGGAGCCGCTGCAAGACCGAATTGTCGAGGGGAAAGACGTTATATTTCGTCGCCTCCACCAGGAAGCGCTCCTGCAATTCACGCAGCTTATCGGGTCTCTTGGCTGCGAGGTCATTGTACTCGGAGTAATCCTCCTTGAGATTGTACAGCTCCCACTTGTAGCCGTTGACGATATCCTCGGGCATCTTGGCGGTCCCCAGAAGCCAGGGCGGAGCCGGGGGCGTTGTGGCGGCGATCCAACCATCGTGATAGATGGCGCGGTTACCCCACATCTCGAAATATTGCGTGTCGCGTGTGGATGGGGCGTTGGCGTTGGCTTTGTCAAAAGTATAAGCCATGCTCACGCCTTCGATAGGCTTTTGCGCAATGCCATTGACCATCACTGGCGCCGGAATGCCGGTCGCCTCAAGAATGGTCGGTGCAATGTCAATCATGTGGTGGAACTGGGTGCGGATGCCGCCGGCATCCTTAATGCGGTTCGGCCACGCAATCGCCATGCCCTGCCGGGTGCCACCGAAGTGTGACGCCACCTCCTTGGTCCACTTAAACGGTGTATCGAATGCCCATGACCACGCCACGGCCATGTGAGGATAGGTCTGGTCGCTACCCCAGGCGTCGTAGGCTTTCATTTGTTCGGCAATCGGCAGGTCGAGAACGGCGTTGTAGGCGGTCATCTGGTTCGGCGTGCCGACCGTTGTACCTTCTGGGCTCGTGCCGTTGTCACCGACAATGTAGATGATCAACGTATTGTCGAGTTTGTGCATGTCGTCGATTGCCTGGACGACGCGGCCGATCTCGTGGTCAGTGTAGGCCGCGTAGGCGGCGAAGACCTCCGCCTGACGTGCAAACAGCTTCTTCTCGTCAGCAGAGAGCGTGTCCCATTTCTTCAGATCGTCCGGCCAAGGGGTTAGCTGGGTGTTAGCTGGGACCACGCCAAGCCGCTTCTGGTTGGCAAAGATCTGCTCACGCAGCTCGTTCCAGCCCATGTCAAACTTGCCCTTGAACTTCTCGACCCATTCCTTCTTCGGCTGGTGTGGTGAGTGCGTGCCGCCGGGGACGTAGTAAACGAAGAACGGCTTATCCGGTGCAGCCGCGTTGAGCCCTTGTATGTGGTCGATGGCCTCGTCCGCCATGTCGGTGGTGAGGTTGTAGCCGGGCTTGCCGATCCAAGGGAAAACCTGCGTTGTATTCTGATAGAGGAACGGCGTCCACTGGTCGGTCTCGCCTCCCATGAAACCATAAAAGTATTCAAAGCCCATGCCGATGGGCCACTGATCGAAGGGACCAGCCACGCTGTACCGATAGCTCGGCGTATTATGGTTCTTGCCGAACCAGGATGTCGCGTATCCGTTCTGCTGAAGGATGTTGCCGATGGTAGCGTTCTCGGGTCCGATTACGCTGTCGTATCCGGGATATCCCGTGGATTGCTCTGAGATGGTGCCAAATCCCACGGAGTGATGATTGCGGCCCGTGATCAGAGCTGCCCGCGTCGGCGAGCAGAGCGCCGTCGAGTGGAATTGCGTGTACCGCAGGCCCATGCGCGCAATGCGGTCCAATGTTGGTGTCGGGATCACGCCGCCGAACCCGCTCGAAACACCGTAACCCTGGTCATCGGTCATGATGAGGAGGACGTTGGGTGCCCTTTAGGGGGCACGACTTGCGGTGGCCAATAGGGTTTTGACTGCGATGCCTGAAGGTTGATCTCGCCACCGAATTTCGGGGATGGCGGGGGAAGGTATTTCCCGTCGATGGTTGTCGTAGCGTCTGGGGCACCGGGAACGCCGCTGGTCTGCTGTGCAGATGCAGGAGCTATCAAGAAGACCGTCAGTGCAAAAACCGAGGCCGCCAATGCGATAGTCTTCATGACACCGTCCTCCGTCCAACGAGTGAACACGCGTGGCAACTTTCAGTACGTGCAACTGCGCCCACGTTGATGCCCTCGAACGATGCGTGCTGCTATGCGGACTATTGCCCAAATTGAACGCGGCAAACCTAGTGTGGCGCCTCAGTGCCTTCCCTCAAGCAAAGCTTGGGAGTGTTCTTCGGGGCAGCTCCCCACACGGACCAATCGATGGGCGCTTCCCATACGCACATCGAGCGATGAACGTGTCCCCTTGTGGGGATTGGTCGCATAGCACGTTATCGCGTCAGGACCCGGTACACACTCGCACGGCCTACCCCGAGCTTCTTCGCAATAGCCGTTGCGCCGAGGCCCTCCTTGCGCAGGCGCCGGACCTCATCGGCTTTGATGCTGGGCGTGCGGCCCTTATAGACACCACGGGCCTTGGCGGCGTTGATGCCCTCCATCTGGCGTTCCCGCCGCAAGTTGTTCTCAAACTCGGCGAAGACGCCCAGCATCGACAAGAACGCCTTCCCCGCCGCAGTGCTGGTGTCGACGGGCTGCTCCGTGGCCTTCAAGTGGACGCCCCTTTCCCGCAGCTCGTGCACGATGTTCTGGAGGTCGCGGAGGCTTCGCGCCAGCCGGTCGATGCGGGTGACGACTAGAGTGTCGCCGGGCCGCAGGAACTCCAACAGCGTCTCAAGCTCGCTGCGGCCCTTGCGGCTTGCGCCGGAGACCTTCTCTGCCCGAATGATGGTGGCGCCGGCGGCCTTCAGCGCAGCCCGCTGGAGCGACAGGTCCTGGTCGATGGAGCTGACCCGCGCGTAGCCGTAGATCGGTGACACGACATCCCCCTCGTCTCGTTAGGGTTTAGACGTTACTCCGCCAGCGTCTCGGAAATCAAGAAAGTACCCTAACGAGACGCGGAAAATGTCTCGTGCGCATATCTCGCCGGAGTACACCTCACCAAGACGGACGCCGCGGATCCCGCGCCGAGTGGGG
>Ga0066388_100002591_pt1 | contig 11169 bp, 10 predicted proteins | sample PanSoiMetaGPlot6_FD_64539 | JGI IMG/M metagenome (GOLD analysis project Ga0066388, IMG submission 64539) | Tropical forest soil microbial communities from Panama analyzed to predict greenhouse gas emissions - Panama Soil - Plot 6 (Hybrid Assembly) | ecosystem: Environmental > Terrestrial >... | reverse complement strand
ACCGACGAGCAGTGGGCCAAGGCCCTGCTCGACCGCAGGACCGGTGACCACGTCGTGCAACGGCGGGTGCGTCCCACCGGTGAACCTGTGCTGAATGCCGACACCGGCGTTGTCGAGCACTGGACCGCGAACTGGGGCATCTTTGTCGACGCCGACGGCTACGCCGGCGGGTTCGTGCGTGCGCTGAAGCCCATTGATGGCGCTATTGTGTCGTACTCCAATTCGGGTACTCGCGGCACTTGTATTTTCACGACGCCCTGAGGCGCGCCTTCTGCTGAGACCCCAAAACGCCTGACACCAGGACGATTGTTTCCGATCGTCGGGTCGCTCCTACGCTCGAGAGGATCTTTCAGGATCATGACAGTTTTCATGGTGGGCGCTGACGACGCGCGTCCCCACGTCGTCATTGTAAACCGATGGCGCGAGCATTACGCGGACTACCAGTGCTATGTGGACCATTCCGCCCACCGCGTTACCTACATCAGCACCGAGGTGGGACTCGGCTCGGTGCCGTCAGCCGCCACTGACACGGTCCTCGTCGACGCCACCGACGACCTTGAACAGGCCAGGACCGCGATGGCCGAACTGGTGCGCCGCCACGGCCCGCCGCACCGCATCGTCGCGCTGAAGGAGGACGACCTCCTGGTCGGCGCCCAACTGCGCGAGGACTGGAACGTCCCTGGTCAGCGGCCAGGCGACCTCTCCCGCTTCCGCGACAAGCTCCTGATGTGCCAGGCGATCCAGGCCGCCGGACTGCCCGTGCCCGCCTTCGCCGCCGTCACCGGACCCGAGTCGGTGCTGGACTTCGCGGGCACGCACGGCTGGCCGGTCGTGCTCAAGCCGCGCATCGGCAGCTCAAGCGCCGGTGTCGTGCTGGTCGAGGGCCCTGGCGACCTCGCCGACCTACTGGTGACCGACGAGCCGATGCTCGTGCAGGCGTTCAACCCGCACCCGATCCACCACGTGGACGGGATCTTCACCGGCACGGAGATGGCCTGCCTTCGGGTTTCCCGCTACGTGAACACCTGTCTTGGGTTCCGGGAAGGTACCTTCCTCGGCTCCGTCGAGGTGGATGACCCCGCGGTCACCGAGGCGGTCCGGGTCGCGGCCACCGGATTCCTTGGCGCGCTGGCCGACGGTCCGACGCCGCTGCACCTCGAGGTGTTCGTCGAGCAGAGCCGTGACGGCGTGCGTGTTTCGTTCCTTGAGGTCGGCGCGCGCATCGGCGGCTCGGAGATTCCGTTCATCTGGCGTGACCTGCACGGTTACGACCTCATGCGGGCGGCTTTTGATCTCCAGTTCGGTCGGGCGGCGCAGCCGCCGGAGCCGAGCGCGGCGACCGGTGAGATCGGTGGCTGGCTGCTGATTCCCGCGCCCGCGCAACGACCGTGTCGAATCACCGAGGTCAACTCGGTGGTCAGCTCGATGGTCGGCATCGAGCCGAGGCCGTACGCGGAGGCGTTGCTCAAGGTGGGCGAAGTGCTGCCCGCCGCAGACGCCTACTACGAGCATGTCGGCGGCAGGTTCCGGTTCCGTGGCGAGACCAGTGCCGAGGTGGAGAGCGCTCTCGCCGAGACCGCGACGCGGTTCCGGGTCAAGGCGGAGCCCGTTGCGCGGGTGAGTGCACGGTGACGGCGGAGACTGGCCAGACGCGGCGGGACTACTCGGAGCAGATCCTGAGCGGCGAAGGCGACAACGACTACACGCGGTACATGCGCACCGACACTCTCCTTTCGCTGCAACGGCGTCCGAACGAGGTCGCACACCGCGACGAGCTGCTGTTCCAGGTCGTGCACCAGTCCACCGAGCTGTGGCTGAAGCTCGCGTGCTCGGAGCTGGCGACGGCTACGGAGAGCATTCGCGCCCGCGAGCTTGACACCGCCATCGCGTTGATCAACCGGGCGTCGCTCGGCATCGTGCTGGTGACCGAGCAGCTTGAGATGATGCATCACCTGTCGCCATGGGACTTCCAGACGATCCGCACGATCCTCGGGCACGGCTCCGGCGCTGACTCGCCGGGCTGGCGTTCGGTGCAACGGCAGGGCCGTCAGCTTGGGATCGCGTACATGGAACTGGTCGCGGTGGAGAACATCGACCTCGCCGAGTTGTACCGCACCAAGGTGCACAGCGCCGAGCATCGGCTCGCCGAAGCCATGATCGAGTGGGACGAGCGGGTCTCGCTGTGGCGGGTGCGGCACTACAAGCTGCTCACCAGGGTCATCGGCAACCAGGTCATCGGCACCCAGGGCACGCAGACCGACGTGTTGGCCAAGCTCATCGAGTACAAGTTCTTCCCCGGGCTGTGGAAGCTGCGCACCGAGCTGACCGAAACCGGACCGATGGGCCAGTACCACCTGGGAGTCCGTCATAAATGAGTCCGTCATGAAACTGTCCGCCGAGTCGTTTCGGCAGCGATTTCCCTCCCTAGGACGCAAGGTTCACCTGGCCAGCTGCAGTCTCGGCGCCCGGTCGACCGATCTCGACGACGCGCTGGACGCGATGCTCGACGACATGGCCGGCGGCAGCGCCCCGTGGGATCGCTTCGAGGATCGCCTGCACCAGGCCCGCGCCCGGTTCGCGACGCTCATCGGCGCCACACCCGAGCAGATCGCGGTCCTGCCGAACGCGTCCGTCGGCGCCTTCCAGATCGCGTCCACAGTGGACTGGAGCACGCGGCCGAAGGTTGTCACGGCCGCGTTCGAGTTCCCGTCCGTTGGGCACATCTGGCTTGCCCAACGGCCACGTGGCGCCCAGGTCGTGTACGCCGACACCGCGGGCCAGTACGCCGACCTGATCGACGAGCGCACCAGGCTGGTGTCGGCGCCGATGACCGGATACCACTACGGCGAACGGTTTCCGGTGGCCGACATCGCTCGGATCGCACATGACGCGGGCGCCGAGATCTTCGTCGACGCCTACCAGGCGGTCGGCACCGAGTCGGTCGACGTGACCGAACTGGGCTGTGACTACCTGGTCGCGGGCACCATGAAATATCTCGTCGGCCTGCCCGGTCTGGCTTTCCTCTACGTGCGCGAGCCGGAGTCGACCGAACGCGAGCCGAGCCTCACCGGCTGGTTCGGCAGGGTCAACCCGTTCGCGTTCGACCCGAAGTCGCTGGACTTCGCGGCTGACGCGACGAGGTTCGAGACCGGAACGCCGTCCGTGCCCGCCGCCTACGCGGCCGAAGCCGGACTGCGGCTCATGGCTGATGTCGATCTGGCCGCGGTACGGGAACACGTGCTCGGGCTGACCGACCAGGCCATCGAACGCCTTGCCGCGCAGGGCGAACGGGTGAACGTGCTGCCGCGCGAACGGCGTGGCGCGCACATCGGGCTGCATACCGGAGACCCGGCTGGCCTCGCGAAGAGGCTAGCCGAGCAGGGCATCGCGGTCAGCGCGCGCGCAGACGTCGTACGGCTGGCGTTCCATTACTACAACAACACCGATGACCTGGACGTGCTCTGCGCCGCACTGGCCGCCGAGAGCGTTTCCCAATCCCCCCGATCCGATCACGAGTCGAGCGGCAGGTTCAATGTCCACAGCTGAATTGCGGTCCTGGCTCTACGAAGCCGACCCCAAGAAATTTCCTTACGCTGCGGTCGTCCAGCACTATCAAGTTGTCGGTAAGCATTTCGTCCAGCCCGACCTCCTCCAGTTGCTGGCCGAAATACGAGATAAGTTACCCACGCTGAAAGGACCGTGGGTGCACGTCCAGACCCTCGCGTCCTTCCTCAACATCGCGCTGGACAAGCCCGACAACCGCTACGACTATCCGACCTACCTGGCGTTGCCGATGCTGCAACTGCCCACTGTGGACGATCCGGTGGACCACGCCCCGTTCGCGCGGTCCCGCTGCGACCGGTTGATCGTGCAGTTGATCGCGGACGCGCTGGCGTTCGAGATCGCCGCCGTCGACGGCGCCACCACGCTCTTCCCGGACATGCGGCCGGACGCCGACCTGATCGTCAAGCGCGTCAAGCATGGGCTGCGCTCAATCCTGCCGGTGCTCAAGCGCATGTCGATCGACGGCGGGCTGACCGCGAGCGAACCGATGGCGCTGGCCCGCCAGGTCTGCTCGGGGGTGCAAGCGGACATGTCCTTCGTCGAGCGCCGGGCCATCGAGCTCAGCGTGCTGCCGGTCTACACCGCGCACGACGAGTACATGTTCCTGCGGGTGTTGCAGACCTTCGAGACGACGTTCTCGCTGCTCGCCGTGCAGTTACGGGGCGCGGTGGCGGCTATGGGCGAGCGCGATATCGACCGCGCGCTGCACTTCCTCGCCGGAGCGGAGACTGCGCTGCGCGAGTCGGCGGGGCTGTTCTCGATGCTTGCGACGATGCAGATCGAGTCGTTCCGCACGTTCCGTAACTTCACCGAGGGCGCGAGCGCCATCCAGTCGCGCAACTACAAGTACGTCGAGTCGCTGTGCCGGGCGCCCGACCAGGCGCGGGTCGACTCGTCCGCCTACCACTCGGTGCCCGAGGTGCGCGACCGCGTGCTCGCCGGGAACCTGACGCTCGATTCGGCCTACCGCGAGGCGTGCGAATCGGGCGACATCCCCGAAGCCGACCGCGAGCGGCTCGCGGCGGGAATGAAGGCATTCGCCCGCGCGTTATTGCGTTGGCGTAACACTCACTACCGGCTGGCCGTGCGCATGCTCGGTGACGCGACCGGCACCGGTTACACGGCAGGAACGCCGTACCTCAAGCAGGCGCGCACCATTCCGGTCTTCCAATCGGTCGGCGTCGTAGAGAACTCCATCGAAGACACCGCCGAGGATACCGCTGAGACTGAGAGGGCCCAATGAGCGAATTCGACGCACCGGTTGGCATTGTGGGCGCGGGCCCGGTCGGGCTGGTCACCGCGCTGCGGTTGGCCGGCCTCGGGGTCCCAAGCATGGTGCTGGAGGCCAAGCCAGAGCTGGTCAAACAGGGCTCCAAGGCGTGTCTGATCCAGGGCGACGCGCTGGAGATCCTGGACAAGTTCGGCTGCGCGGAGCCCATCAGGGACGAGGGCGTCACCTGGACCATTGCGCGGACCTACGTACGCAACCAGGTGATCAGGTCGGCCGAGTACCCGCGCGGACTGGGTTTCGGCCCATTCGTGAACATCTCGCAGTACCGCATCGAGCAGATCCTGATGGCGGCCGCCGAAGCCAACCCGGCGACGGACCTGCGCTGGGGCCACGAGGTGCTCGCCGTGGAGCAGGACGACGACGGCGTGACGGTGCGGGTCGGGACCGCCGACGGCGAGCGGAACCTGCGGTTCCGTCACCTCGTGGCGTGCGACGGCGTGCGCAGCACGATGCGTGAGCTGATGAACGTCGAATGGACCGGGTACACCCACCAGGACCGGTTCCTGATCACCGACATCAAGGCGAAGCTGCCGCTGGCCAAGGAACGGCACTTCCACTACGACCCGTCGTCCAACCCTGGACGGCAGCTCGTGATGCACCCGCAGCCCAACGACATCTGGCGCATCGACTGGCAGTTGCCGCCGGACGCCGACGTCGGGGGGGAGCGGGCGGACGGCCGGTTCGACGCGCGCGTGCGCGCCGTCATCGGCGACATCCCCTACGAGGTCGACTGGGTCAGCACCTACCGGTTCCACCAGCGGGTCGTCGCCCGGCTGCGGGTCGGCAGGGTGCTGTTCGCCGGCGACGCCGCGCACTCGTTGCCGCCCTACGGTTCCCGCGGCATGAACAGCGGCATCCAGGACGCAGACAACGCCGCGTGGAAGCTCGCGCTCGTGCACCACGGCAAGGCGGATGAGGAGCTGCTGGAGACCTACCACACCGAGCGGTACGCGGCGGCGAAGGAAAACCTGGCCGTCACCGAGGCGACCATCCGGTTCATGGTGCCGCCCAACCGGCTGCGGCGTTGGACCCGGTCGATCCTGCTGTCGCTGTCGAGCTCGCTGGGCCTGGCCCGCAAGCACGTCAACAGCGGCCGGATGGCCGAGCCGTACACCTACACCGACTCGGCGATCGTGCAGCGTGCCGGCGGCGACCCGATGCTGGGCTCGTTCGCGAAGGACGGCCGGATCACCGTCGGCGGCGAGAAGTCCCGGTTGCGGCGGCTGCTCGGCGAGCAGTTCGTCGGGCTGGTCTTCGCCTCCGACGCCAAGCGCGCCGGCGAGTTGGTGACGGCGGCCCGCTCGCGTCCGTGGGACATCGACGCCCAGTTGGTCGTCGTGCTGCCGCCCGACGCGGCTGCCGGGGAACTGCCAACCGACGTCCGGGTCGTCCGCACCGCGGACGGCGATCTGCTCGCGGCCTACGGCGCTGCCCGTGGCACCTGGTGGGTCGCCCGCCCGGACGGCCACCTTGCCGCACGTGGCGAGCGTGGCGAGGACTTCTCGTTGGCGCTGCGCACCAGCGCCGGTGTCGCGCTGCGCGCTCTTGTGAAGGGAACTCGTTCATGACCGCACCCGAGTACGCCTGGCAGAACGGCCGCACCGTGCCGTGGGACCAGTGCGTGGTGCACGCCCGCAGCCAGGGGGCCTTCTGGGGCGCCAACGTCTTCGAGGGCGTGCGGGCCTACGTGAACCCGGAATCCGGTGGGCTCCAGGCGTTTCGCGTCGGTGACCATCTCGCCCGGCTGCGTCGCTCGATGAAGAGCCTGCACATGAAGATCGAGCACACCGATGCCGAGCTGGCGCAGGCATGCCTGGATGTGGTGCTGGCCAACGACTTCCGCACCGACGCGCACATCTGCGTGGTGGCGTACTTCGACACGGGCCCGAACTTCGACCCGCTGGCACACACCACCTCCACCGGCGTGCACATCACGTCCACGCTGGTGCCGCGTTCGGCGAAGTACGAGTCGGGTCTCGCGGCGTCAATCTCGTCGTGGCGGCGGATCAGCGACGACTCGATGCCGCCACGCATCAAGGCCGGCGCGAACTACCACAACAGCCGCCTCGCACAGCATGAGGCGGTGCGCAACGGCTACGACACCACGCTGCTGCTCAACGGGCGCGGCACGGTGTCGGAGGCGCCCGGCTCGTGCGTGGTGATGGTCCGCGACGGCGAGCTCGTCACGCCGCCCGGCACCAGCGGTGTGCTGGAGGGGATCACCGTCGCCACGATCGCCGAGCTCGCCGAGGAGAAGCTGGGGCTCACGTTGCGGCGACGGGAGATCGACCGCACCGAGCTGCTCGTGGCCGACGAGGTTTTCCTCTGCGGCACCCTGTCCGAGCTGCTGCCGATCACCTCCGTCGACCGCACGCCGGTCGGCGACGGGCTGCGCGGCCCGATCACCACGGCGTTGCAGCGGCACTACGACGACGCGGTGCGCGACACCGGCGGCCACTCCAAGTGGTGCACGCCGATCGTGGCCGCCCGTGCGGAGGTGACGGTGTGACGCTGCTCGCGGATCTGGTGACCGCGCTGCGGTCCGGCTCGGTCAAGGTGATCGACCTGACCGCGCCGTTGTCGGAGGACACGCCGATCATCGCCCTGCCGCCGGAGCGCGGCCAGCCGTGGCCGTTCGCCCGTGAGGTGATCAGCCACTTCGACGCGGCCGGACCGACTGTTTACTGGAACAACATCAGGTTGTCCGAACACACCGGAACCCACTTCGACGCACCGTCACATTGGCTGTCCGGCAAGAACACCCAGGACGTCTCGCAGGTGCCGCCCGCGAAGCTGGTCGGGCCCGCCGCCGTGATCGACATGACGGCGCAGGTCGAGCAGAATTCCGACTTCCTGTTGGAGCGCACACACGTTGAGGTGTGGGTCGAGCAGCATGGACCGCTGCCCGACGGCGGCTGGCTGCTTTATAGGACAGGCTGGGACGCCCGCAAGGACGACGCCAAGGCGTTCCTCAACGACCGGCACACCCCCGGTGTTTCGCTGGCGTGCGCGCGGTGGCTCGCCGAGGAGACGCCGTTGATCGGCTTCGGCGTCGAGACCGTCGGCACCGACGCTGGGCTCGCGGGCGAGTTCGAGCAGCCCTACCCGTGCCACTGGTTCCTGCACGGGGCGGGCAAGTACGGCCTCACCCAGTTGCGCAACCTTGGTCAGCTGCCGCCAACCGGCGCGATCGTGATCGCGTCGCCGCTGCCGATCGTCGGCGGCTCGGGCAGCCCGACTAGGGTGCTCGCACTCGTCGAACGGAGCGAATCCATGGGTGACACCGGATTCCGGCGCGGCAGTGCCCTGACGCGGCCCTGATGCGGAAGGCACATCGACGACGACCAGCGCCCCACTAAGCCTTAGTAACCGAAGGGAAACGACCGTGCCTGACCTTGACCGCTACCTGTCCCTGCTCGACCAGCGGCGACGGGGCGTGCTGGTCACACTAAAATCCGATGGCCGGCCCCAGCTGTCGAACGTCGACTTCGACTACGACCCGGAACAGCGGGTCATCCGGGTGTCGACCACCGGCGACCGGGCGAAGGCCGCGAACCTGCGCCGCGACCCGAGGGTGAGCCTGCACGTCACGACCCCGGAAGGCGGGGCGTACGCGGTCTACGAAGGCGTGGCCGAGCTGACCCCTGAGTCGGCCGACCCGCACGACGCCACCGTGGAGGAGTTGATCGACCTCTTTCGCGGGGTCAAGGGCGAGCATCCCGACTGGGACGAGTACCGGGCGGCGATGGTCGCCGACCGCAGGCTCGTCGTCCGCATCCCGATCGACCGTGCATATGGCTGGCTACCAGCCTGACTACCCGATAGCCCCACAATATAAGGAGCACCTACAACCATGCCTCGCCTGCATGTCATCATCGCCAGCACCCGTCCCGGCCGCACGGGTCCCGCCGTCGCCGAGTGGTTCACCGGGATCGCCCAGGAGTTCGGCAAGTTCGACGTCCACCTGGTCGACCTCGCCGAGTTCAGCCTGCCATTGCTCGACGAGCCGAACCACCCGGCCGAGCGCATCTACACCAAGGACCACACCAAGGCGTGGAGCGAGTCGGTCGACGCCGCCGACGCGTTCGTGTTCGTCGCGCCGGAGTACAACTACTCGATCAACGCGGCGCTGAAGAACGCGCTCGACTACCTGTACTTCGAGTGGCAGTACAAGCCGGTCGGCATCGTCAGCTACGGCAACACCTCCGCCGGCCTGCGGGCCGCGCAGATGACCAAGCAGGTCGTCACCACGCTGAAGATGGTGCCGGTGACCGAGTCGGTCGCGATCCACTTCATCGGCCAGCACATCAACGACGAGGGCAAGTTCGTCAGCACCGAGGCCATGGACGCCGCGGCCACCGGCATGCTCGAGGAGCTGCTGAAGTTCGCCGAGGCGCTGGAGCCGCTGCGCTCCAAGAGCGCCTGATCTTCGTGGGTTGAGAGGAGGACAGCGGTGCAGCACGACAAGGCGCATGTGATCGTCGTCGGCAGTGGCGGCGAGCCGTACCGCGAATACGCGTTCCAGGCTTTGGCGCAGCGGTACCGCTTGTCAGCCCTGCTCCCGGCGGAGCCGACCTGGCAGAAGCCGTGCCTGCGGGACTGGCGGGTCGTCGACTTCGGTGACGCCGTCGCCGTCGCCGAGGCGCTCAACGCGCTCGCCGGCCCGGGGTCCGGCGTGCTGACGTGGGACGAGACGGTGCTAGAGAGCACCGCCCGGGCCGCCGCCAAGCTCGGGTTGCGGCACATGTCCGCCACCTCGGCGGCCCGCTGCCGGGACAAGTACCTGACCAGGACGCTGCTGGAGGCCGCCGGTCTGTCGCCGGTGCGGCACGGCCTGGCGCACACGGCGGCCGAGGCCGTGGCGTTCGCCGAGTCGTTCGGCTTCCCTGTCGTGGTCAAGCCCCGCGCGCTCGCGGGCAGCATGGGCGTCGTGCTCGCCACCGACGCCGACCAGGTGCGCGACGCGTTCACGTTGGCCAGCGGCGCCGGGTACTCAACGCTGCCCACCGGCCACGGCGTCCTGGTGGAGGAGTACCTGGACGGGCCGGAGATCAGCGTCGACAGCACCGTGTCCGACGGCGAGGTGACGTGCGTGCACGTCGCCCGCAAGAGACTGGGCTTCGAGCCGCACTTCGAGGAGATCGGCCACTTGGTCGCCGGCTGGGTCGACGAGCCGTGGGCCGACGAGGTCCGCTCGCTGGTCGTCGCCGCGCACCAGGTGCTCGGGGTCGAAGTCGGCGTCACCCACGCCGAGCTGCGGCTGACCTCGAAGGGGCCGCGCCTGGTCGAGCTGAACGGCCGGCTCGGCGGCGACCTGATCCCGTTCGCGAGCTATCTGGCCACCGGCATCGACCTGGTCGTCGCCGCCGCCGAACTCGCGCTCGGTCGCACCCTCGACCTGGCCCCGCGCCACCACCGCGCCGCCGAGGTGCGGTTCGTGTACCCGCCGCACGACGCCGTGGTGCGGCACGTCGACCTCACTGAGGCCGCTGCCGTGCCAGGCATCGAGCACGTCGCCGTGCTCGCCGATCCGGGCACGACCCTGCTGTTGCCGCCACGCCAGGCAATTCCCCGGCTGGCCGCGCTGATCGCCGTCGCCGCGGACGAGGCCGGCTGCGCTGCCGCGCTCGATGCCGCCGAACCACTGGTGGTCGCCGAGGTGGAGGAGATCAGCGGTGCCTAAGCGCATTCGGCCTGTCGACGGTCTGATCGCGAGCCACGGACTGTCCTCGTTCTGTCTTGGCCTGGTGTTCCCGTACACCGCGATCTACCTGGCCGACCTGCCGGGCGTGGGCACCCCCGGCGTCGCGTTGTTCTACGCGTGCACCGGCGGTGCGAACCTCGCGGTGGCGCTGCTGCTCACCGCGGGCCTGATCAAGCTGCGCGGCGTCCCGCTCGGCGTGCTGGGCACCGCGCTGTGGTTCGTCGGGTACCTGACGCTGTTCTTCGTGGCGTCGTACCCGATGGTCATCGCCGCCGGTGTGGCCATCGGCGTCGGCCAGGGCTGCTTCCTCGCCGCCATCATGCCGATCGTCAACGCGCTGGTCACGCCGGAGGAACGCCGCCGGGTCTTCGCCCGGCGCTATGCCGTGCTCAACGCGACTCTCGCGGCCGGGTCGTTGGCCGCAGGCGTGCTGACACTGACGTTGCCCCGCACGGTGATCCCGTACCTCTTCCTGGCCAACGGCGTGGGCATCCTGCCGTTGGCCCTGGCGATGCTGGCCGTCCGCCGGCATCTCCCGGCGGCGCCGGCCGACGAACCCGCATCGATCGAGGAGCGCCGTCAGGCACCGGCGATCGAGCTCTGGAGGCTC
>Ga0066388_100002590_pt1 | contig 11169 bp, 9 predicted proteins | sample PanSoiMetaGPlot6_FD_64539 | JGI IMG/M metagenome (GOLD analysis project Ga0066388, IMG submission 64539) | Tropical forest soil microbial communities from Panama analyzed to predict greenhouse gas emissions - Panama Soil - Plot 6 (Hybrid Assembly) | ecosystem: Environmental > Terrestrial > Soil... | reverse complement strand
CCAGCGCGCGTGCAACCCGCGGATCGCCTCGCGGATGCCCTTCTCGTCCTCCGGCGCGACGACGATCCCGGCGCCCGTCTCGCGGACGAGCTTCGCCGCCGCGCCGTCCGGCGGCACGGCGGCGAGGATCGGGCGCTCGGCCGCGAGGTACTCGAAGATCTTCCCGGAGGGAACGACCGCGCCTCGGCCGTCCGCCTCCGGCAGGAGCAGCAGGTTGGCCTCCGAGTCGCGCTGGAGCTCCAGTGCCTCGCGGTGTGGCAGGTATGGAAGCAGCTCGAGCCGGTCGCCCAGCCCGAGCGTTCCGGCCCACTCCTCGTCGGCGGCCCGGAGTCCGCCGGCGAACCGGGCGACCACGTCTTCGAGCCCGGTAGAGGCGAGTGCGCTGAGAAACGGCCGCGGGTTGCGCTGGCCGAAGAAGCTGCCTGCGTGCGTGATCCGGAAGCGGTCGCCCGAGCGGTAGCCGAGCCCGGCGAAGTCGTCGAAGTCGCAGCCGTTCGGGATCACGCGCACCGGCCCGGCCGGGTCGTAGCGGCGCACCTCGTCGGCGATCGTCTCGGAGACCGCCACGACCGCGTCGGCTGACCGCGCCACGTGGCGGACGATTCCCTCGAGCGCTTTCTCCTTCGCCTGGACGGCGGTGCGGTCGAAGCGCCGGTCGGCGTTCAGGAGGATCGCGTCGCGGAGGTCGGCGACCCACGGAATCCCGGTCAGGCGCTTGACCGCTGCGCCGATCAGGTTCATCGAGACCGGCGGGCTCGTCGTGATCACGGCGTCGATGCCCTCGCGCCTGACGATCCTGACGGCCGCGGGAACCGCGGTCGGCACCCAGGTGACGCTCGCGTCGGGCAGGAGCAGTCGGCGGTAGGCGAGCTTCGCCTGCGCGACCAGCTTGTCCGTCCCCTCGAGGCCGTGGAGCTCCTCGGCCGGAAGCCGGGCACGCGGGCCGAGATAGCGGGCGCGGTGGACGAACGCCTGCGTCGGCGTGCGCAGCTCGTCGTCGCGGTGCAGCCACTTCGGGTCGTCCGGGGCGAGGACGTGCGTCTCGATCCCGAGCGCGGGCAGGTGCGTCGCCGTCTTCAGCGGGCGCTGGACGCCGCCCCCGCCTGCGGGCGGGAAATACATCGTCACGAGGAGGACTTTCACGTCAGCCGGTAGAGAACGTACCGACGGTCCCGCCAAGCCTGCGGCAGCGGGTAGCGCCGCTTGCCGTCGCGCTCGGTGTCGACGAGGAGCCACTTCGCCCCGTGGCTGCGCGGAACCGAGAGCGGGCCGCCTGTGAAGAAGAACCGCTGGGCCTCCCGGTCGCGCTGGTTCGGGTGGTTCGCACGCGTGTCGCTGCTGTGCACGGCCGGGGTCGCGTTGACGTACACGGGCAGCGCCGCGACGAGCGCGTAGCCCGTCTGCGGATCGGTGAAGACGACCGTCCGCTCCGGCAGCCGCGCCTGCAGCGCGCGGACGACCGGGGCGGGGAGCGTGTCGCGCGCGGTGGGCGGGGCGCTCCAGTCCGAGTAGCCGTGGACGGCGACGGGCACGAGGAAGAGCGCGACCGCCGCGGCCGCGAGCGGGCCGTCGCGCTCGAGCTCGGGGAGGCGTCTCCAGAATGCGGCGAGGAGCAGCGCGGCGGTCCCGGCCGCGAAGGCGGCCCACGTCACCCAGCCCGGGCTCCCGTGGGCGTGGTGGTACCGCGCGCCGAAGTCACCCGGAAACCGCCACTGGAGGACGATTCCGGCGGCGAGCGCGACCGGCAGGACCAGCGGCCCGAGCAGCTGCGCCAGGACCAGTGCCGCGCCGACGAGAACGAACACGCGCGGGGAGAACCCGACCAATCGGCGCGCCTGCGAGATCGAGACGAGGTCGGCGAAGTGCGGGAAGACGAACGTCAGCAGCGAGACCGCAAACGCGGCGAGCATCCCGCCGAGGGCGAACGCCGCCCAGAGGCGCCGGCGCGCGAAGATCACGAGCGGGAGGAGTACGAGCGCCGCGACCGCAATCGCTCCGCCCCGCCCGAACAGTTCGGGCTTGAGGCGGTAGCTGTGGAGGCCGAAGACGTCGAGCTCCGTCGGGTAGCTCGCGAACGCCTGGCGGAGCTCCCGCGCGCCGGGGTTGTGCGCGGCCGTCTCGTGGAGGATCGGACGGAGCCAGAGCGCCACGGCGCCGGTCGGGATCGCCACGGCCGTCAGCGCAGCCGCGATGCGCCCGACGTCGCGGCGGTCGAGCAGCGCGCGGGCGACGAGGAACCCGCCGAGCACGACGAGGACGAGCGCCGAATGGGGCGGATGCGTCAGCGTCATCGCCCCGGCCGCGGCGGCGACCGACGCGAGGAGGGCCCACGACGGCTCGCGCACGTACATGAAGACAAGCGCGAGCAGCGCGGGCAGCATCAGCATCCGGCTCGCGTTCGCCGCCAGCGGGAGCGAGACGAGCGAGCCGCCGTGGCCCGGCGCAAGCCCGAGGAGCGCGAACGACGCGAGCGCGGTCGCCACACCGGCCCAGCGCGAGCGAAAGAGCGCGACACCGGACTCGTAGGTCAAGACGAACGACAGCGGCAGCAGCGCCGTCGGCCCGTGCAGGATCACCTCGCGCGGGTCGACTCCAGCCAGCTTCGACATCAGCGCGAGAAAACCGTGGAAGAGCGGGAACGCGTACCCGGGGTGGAGACCGCCGTCGTTGTACTCGTCGAGGCTCCGCAGCGAGATCGAGCCGAGGTCGACCAGCTTGCGCACGCGGCCGAGATGGAAGAACGAATCGCCGCCGAAGGACGCGACCCACCAGAGGGCGATCCCGGCCGCGAGGCCGAGGCCGAGGACCGCGAGGCTCCACGCGGAGAATCGAAGCGGCGGCGCGCGGAGCGCGAACGGCGCGGCAGCGAGACCGAGCCCGCCCATCACGCCAGCGGCGAGCCAGATCGAACCGTGCACGGCGAACATCACCGCCATCCCGGCGAAGAGCGCGGCGAGACTCCAGACGAACACCGCTGACGCGCCCTCGAGGCGGAGAGCCTGGGCGATCGCCGTCCCCGGGAGGAGGAGGCAGGCCGTCGCGGCGATCAGCCGGAAGCCGAGCCCGAAGCCCGTCGCCGGCAGCAGCCGCGAGACGCCGAGCGCGGCCGGGGCGGCAAGCCACCACGCGAGCGGCGCGGCACGCGTCCGCCCCAGACGTAGCTCTGCCGTGATCGCGCTCATCTCCGGAGCAAGCGCGCGGCCTGGACGAGCGCGGGCTTCGGGTCGTCGAGTGCGAAGACGGCGTCGACGTAGGGCGGCCGCTGGGGGGCGGGGCGCTCGCCCGGGAGGAGCGTGATCGCCCAGCGGCGACGCGCGCCGTTCATCGAGACAGGCTCGGGTCGCCGGCCGAGCAGGTCCTCGTACGCGATCCGCGGGAAGTCGACTCCGCACGCAGCGGCGAGGCCGTGCCACTGCCACAGCCGCGGGTTGACCTCCATGAGCCGATAGCTCCCGTCGCGCGGGTCGCGCTTGAACTCGACCTGCGAGAGGCCCGTGTGTCCGAGCTCCCGGAGCAAGCGCAGGCCCTGGTCGGCGACCTCTTCGACCCAGAGTGCCTCTCCGACGCGACAGGTGCCGATCCCCGGCGGCGTCTGCCGGAGCTTGCGCCCGCAGAAGAGGCCAAGCGGCTCGCCGTCCGCGGAGAGGTGGCTGCCGAGGGTGTAGAGCTCGTCGTCGCCGCCCGGGATCAGCTCCTGGACGAGCGGCTCGTACTCGGCGGCGTCTCCCCACGCGCGGTCGACCTCGGCTCGGTTCTCGCAGCGGAACGCCTGGCGCCCGAACCGCCGCTTGAAGCCTTCCGTGGTCGAGGGCTTCACGAGGACCGGGTACCCGAGCTCGTCCGCGGCCTCGGGGCTCGTGCGCCAGCGCGGCACCGGAATCCCGGCCTGTTCCGCCGCCTCGAGCTGCGAGCGCTTGCTCTGGATCCGCTGCAGCACATCCCACCGCGGGAACGGGAAGCGGAACTGCTCGCCGAGCCGGTCGCCGGCCCGCGCGATGGCGTTCAGCGGCTCGTCGTGGGTCGGGAGGACCAGGGCCGGGCCCTCGAGCTCCAGGTCGGCGAGGAACGAGACAAACGCCTGCTCGTCCTGCGGGTCCGGCGCAAGCAGCGGCTGCGCGTACCGCGAGCGCAATCCCAGCGCGCTCCGGCGGTGGTCGACCGCATAGACCTTCACGCCGGCCCGCCCGAGCGACCGGATCGCGGCGAGCCCATTGACCCACCCGACGTCGACGACGACAGCAGGCGGTCTCATGCGAGCAGCTCCGCCGCGGGAGCGCTCGAGAGCCAGCGGGCGGCTTCGCGGGAGGTCAGGCCGCGCTCGCCGTGGAACACCACGGACCGGAGTCGCATCGACGCGAGCAGCAGACGCCGCGCCCGCTCGGCCTCGCGGAGGCCACGGTGCTTCGCGAGGAATCGAAGGTGGCCACGCAGCTGCTCGCGGTACATCGGCCCCCAGTTCTGCGATGTCGTCGCTCCCCCGACGTGGACGAACTCGGCGCCCGGGTAGAAGAGCACCTTCCAGCCCGCCTGCCGGAAGCGGTAGCACCAGTCCGTCTCCTCGCTGAACATGAAGAAGTCCTCGTCGAAGAGCCCTACGGTATCGGCGGCCTCGCGCCGGACGAGCAGGCAGGCGCCCATCAGGAACTCGGCCTCGCGCACCTCGTCGTGCGGAAACCGCTCGGCGTAGAAGGCGTTGAGCGCCCGCGTCCTCGGCGCGACCTTGCGCAGGAAGAAGTACTCCGTCGAAAGGCGCCAGAGCGTCGGGAAGCCTCGAACCGAGCGCTGCAGCGAGCCGTCCGCGTTCAAGAGCTTCGGGCCGACGATCGCAGCCTCCGGATGATCCTCGGCGAAGGCGACGAGCCGCTCGATCGCGTCTCCCACGGCCCACGCGTCCGAGTTGAGCAGGAGGAAGAAGTCGCCCGAGGCGACGCGCATCCCGGTGTTCGAGCCGGCTCCCAGGCCTGTGTTCCCTTCCTCGATCAGCCGCGCCTTGGGGAAGCGGCGCCGCACGAGCTCGAGCGTCCCGTCGGTCGAGCCGTGGTCGACGACGATCGTCTCGTACGCGCGCACGCTCTCGAGACACCGCTCGATCCAGGGCAGCGCGTTGTAGGTGACGACGACGACGGAGACTTCAGCCATACGCGTGCCGCGCTAGGCCGGGGGAACCTCCCGGTTCCCGCCGACCGGCGTGGCCTGCCGATGCCTCAGGTCCTGGATGCTCTGCCAGCCGAGCATCACGCCGCCCGGGATCGAGAGGCAGAGCGTGACGGCGAAGAAGAGGAAGCCAGTCGCAAAGGCTTTGTCCGCGTTGACGCCGAGCCCACCCAGGAAGCTGACGAAGAACGACTCGCGCACGGCGATCCCGTTGACCGTGAACGGCATCAGCAGGACGAGGAAGAGCAGGGGGCCCATCACGTAGTACGGGCGCGGCGAGAGGTCGACGCCGACGGCCTTGCCCGAGAGCCAGATCGCGAGCACCCGGACGGCCTGGACGCCGAGGGTCAGGACGAACACGCCCACGAGCAGGCCGGGGTGGCCGCGGTACGAATGGAGACCCTCGTAGACCGCGCGGATCGGCCGCTCGAGCCGCAGGAACCGCAGCAGCGGCACCGTCCTCGCGAGCAGGGGGCGAGCCCGCTTCGAGAACAGCAGGATCGCGAGCACGACGGTCGCGATCACGAACCCGAGCTCGATCCAGACGTACGCGTCCACGTTGTAGCTCTGCCCGATCGCGAGCCCGAACCCGACCGCGGCGAGCGCAAGCGTCGCGGCACCGCCGAGCGCGCGCTCCAGCAGCACCGACGCGGCGACCGGGCCGCCGCGGCCCGGGTGGCGCCGAGTCGTCTCGTAGATCCGGACCGCGTCGCCGCCGACCGCCGTCGGCAGCACCTGCCCTGCGGTGTAGGCCACGAAGTAGGCGCGCACGAGCCACGACAGCCGGTCTCGGATCGCCCGCGCCTCGAGGAGCTTCTGCCACCGCCAGGCCATCGGCCAGACCGAGGAGACCATGATCGCGACTGCCCCGAGGAAGTACACGAAATCCGCGTGCGCCAGGATGTGCAGCGTCGTCGTGATGTCGATCTTCCAGACGATGTAGGCCGTGCAGAGGCCCGTCACCGTCAGCGTCCCGGCGACCCTGAGAAGGCGTTTCTGGCGGCTAGACAGCGTGCGCATCGACCGCGCGGAAGCGTACGCACTCGGCCGCACGCGTCGCGCGCTCGAGAGCCTCTTCGCGGCTTCCCCCGACGGCAAGCACGGCCCCGGCTCGCTCGGAGCCGCCGTAGACGCGCGCCCAGGCGACGCCCGGGTGAGCCTCGGCCCGCTCCAGACCTTCGGCTTCACCGGCCCCCGACAGGAACCGTACGCACACGCCGCCCTCCCGGCGCCTCGGCCGCAGCCGCTTCGGCGGAACCTCCTTCCCGAGCGCGGTCGCGAGCGCCAGGCCGTGCAGGTCGATGCCGAGCGCCGCCTCGCACACCTCCGCCTCGTGGCCGCCTCCGATGCGCGCCGCGAGCTCCAGCACGAGCGGGCCGCCGCGACCGATCCCGATCTGCGTCGTGGTCGGCCCCTTGCGGATTCCGAGCGCCTCGGCCGCGCGGCCGGCCAGCTCGGCGGCCGCGTCCGAATGCTCGCTCTTCCAGGCGTGGGCGAGCGGCGCGCGATCGGTGACGACCAGGGGATGGAAGACCCCGTCGCTCGAGAAGGCGGTCACGGTGACGACCGGCTGCTCGGGAAGCTCCTCGACGAGGCAAAGCCCGATCCGCGAGGCACGCAGTGCCGCCCGCACGGCGCTCCGCAGCTCCCACGAGGAGCGAACGAGCGCGCGGGCGCGGCGCCCCTGACGGTCGGGAGGGCGCACGAGGCACGGGACGCGGATCGCCTCGTCGGCTCGGGAGACGACCTGCCAGCGCGTCTGCGGAATCCCGGCCTCGGCCAGCCGCTCGCGCTGCCGGAGCTTCGAGGCAGAGAGCACCGCGGTCTCGGGTGAGATCGGATGCGGCAGTCCAAGCTTGGCCGCGATCCGCGCGGCCGCTCCTACCGGCCAGTCGGCCCCGGGCGCAATCACGCCGTCGACGCCCTCGGCCTCGGCGAGGCGCTCCACGACGGGCTCGTCCTCGACGGAGACGATCGCCCGCCGGTCGGCGTAGCGAAAGCCCGGCGCGCGGGGATCTCGGTCCACAGCGATCACGAACAGTCCGCGGGCGTGCGCAGCCGCAAGCAAGCCGAGCTGTCCCGCGCCGGCCCCGAGCACGAGCAAGCGCTCCATACGAGTCTTATTGTCACGAGCGCGGGGGATGTCGTCCTTCTGCGAGAATGCCGCCCGTGGCGACGATCCTGGGGGAGCGGGTCGAAGAGCTGCGTCAAGACCGCACTCATGGCGGCAGCTGGATGGCCCGGCGCGCGGTCGAGACGCTGGTCGAGATCTCGGAGGCAGACGCCTCCAGCGGCGAGGAGCTGGTGGCAAGGCTGATCGAGGCCGGCCGCGAGCTCGCCGCCAGTCGCCCGGGCGTCGGCGCCGTCGCAGGAGCGGTCGGCCGGTTGCTCGCGGCGGCGAACGGTCAGGCTCAGCTCGAGCCGGAGCAGCTTCGCCAGCTGGTCCGCGAGGAGGCGGAGGCGTTGATCGAAGGCCGGCGCCGGGCCGGCGCGTCGATCGCGATCCAGCTTTCGGAGCGGCTCACCGATGCGGTGGTGCTGACGCACTCGGCCTCCGCGACCGTGCGCGAGGCGCTGCTCCACACGCCGCCGGACCGCGTGATCTGCACCGCCTCCTCGCCGCAGGACGAAGGGCGGGCCTTTTCAGACGAGCTCCGTGAGGCGGGCCTGGAGGTCGAGCTCGTCGAGGACGACGACGCGCCGAAGCAGCTCGAGTGGGCTTCGCTCTTCCTCATCGGCGCGGACACGGTCTTCCGGGACGGCACGCTCTGCAACAAGGCGGGAACACGCGGGCTCGCCGCGGCCGCCGCCGAGAACCAGGTCCCGACGATCGTCGCCTGCGAGGTGATGAAGCTCGCGCCGCACGACGCGCCTTCCGACCCGACCGAGTGCGAGCTCACTCCGGTCGAGCTCATCGACTGCATCGCGACCGAAGAGGGCACGCATCCCGCGAACGAGATCCGCGCCCTCGTCGATCGCACGCCCTTCCTGCGCGAGGGCTACGCCCTCTTGCGCCGTTAGGCGGCTTCCGCCTCGAACACCGGCTCGTACTCCTCCTCGGTGTGCGGCTGCGCCCGCCTGATCCCGTGCGCCGCGAGCGCGCCGAGCCCGACGACGCCCGCACCGGCGTAGAGCGCCGGCGTCAATCCGTCGACGAAGGTCTGACCCGTGCCGTAGCCGCCGTAGTGCGCGAACACCGACGCGAGGACGGCGATTCCGAAGACGCCGCCGAGCTCGCGGATCGCGTTGTTCGCGCCTGACGCCTGGCCCTCTTCCTCCGGCTTCACGGACGACAGCACCACGTTCGCGACCGGCGCGAAGTAGAGCGCCATGCCGATTCCCGAGATGATGAACGGCACGACGAAGACCGCGTACGCGGCGGTGGGCGAGCCCACGGCTGCGAGCCAGGCGAGACCGGCCGCCTGGAGCGAAAGGCCGACCACCATCAGCGGCCGTCCGCCGATCCGGTCGGAGAGCGCCCCGGCGATCGGCGCCACGAAGATCGGCATCATGGTCCACGGCAGGATCCGCAGCCCGGCCGAGAGGGGCGAGTAGCCCTGCACGGTCTGGAAGAACTGCGCCAGCAGGAAGATCGAGCCGAACATCCCGAAGAACATCAGGAACGAGGCGCCGTTCGCCGCGCTGAACGTCCGGTTCTTGAAGAAGCGCAGGGGCAGCATCGGCGCTGGTGCACGGAGCTCCCAGAGCACGAAGAGGATCAGCACGCTGGCGCCGCCGAGGAGCGTGCCGACGATCTCGCCGCTTCCCCAGCCAACGTCGTTGCCGCGGACCAGGCCCCAGACGATTCCGAGCAGCCCGATGCTGGCGAGCGCGAGCCCCGGCAGGTCGAGCGCCTTGTTCGGGCCGCGGCTCTCGCGGAGGCGCAGCGCCGCGAGCGGGATCAGCGCGAGGCCGATCGGGACGTTGAGCCAGAAGATCCACTGCCACGAGATGCCCTCGACGACGGCGCCGCCCACGAGCGGCCCGATCGCGACGGCGAGGCCGCTGATGCCGCCCCAGGCGCCCAGCACGAGCCCGCGGCGCTCGGCCGGCACGGCCGCGCTGAGGATCGTCAGCGTGAGCGGCGTGACGATCGCGCCGCCGACGCCCTGGACCGCGCGGGCCGCGATCAGGACGTCGATCGACGGCGCGAGCGCCGCCGCAGCGGAGGCGAGCGTGAAGAGGCCGAGGCCGATGACGAACAGGCGGCGCCTGCCGAACCGGTCGCCGAGTGCGGCGCCGGTGATCAGCAGCACGGCGAAGGTCAGGGTGTAGCCGTTGACCGTCCACTCGAGGCCGCTCAGGCCCGCGTGGAGGTCGTGACGGATCACCGGCAGCGCCGTCGTCACGACGAGGTTGTCGAGCGTGGTCATGAACAGCGCGACCGAGGTGATCGCGAACGTCCAGATGGTGGCTGCGCGAGAGCTCATCTCCACTCCTTTCACTTGGTATTGATCAGTCACTTACTCACCGAGGAAAAAAATGCGTGGCTCATTGCGGCGGCAGGCAGGCCTCGAGCAGGCGCTTGGCCCACGGGGCGTCCTGGTTGAGGAGGTCCATCGAGGCGAAGACGTTGAGCAGCATCCCGAAGGCGAAGAAGTCACGCACGCGCTCGGCCTCGGCGCCGGAGACTCGCTCCACGTGCTCGACGAGCGCACCAAAGCCTTCCCGGACGACCTCGCGGATCTCCGGGTCGTCGCAGTCCGCGAAGGCCTGCATCTGCGCGCGGAGGCGCGTGCGGTTCTTCAGAAGCTCGACGTACGCCTTGCCGATCGCCTCGAGCGCCTCCTCGCCGCGCTTGCCGGCGGAGACGTCCTGGAAGAGCTCGAGCGTCTCCCGCTGGCCGCGTCGGACCGCCTCGACGTACAGGTCCTTCTTCGTGCCGAAGAGGCGGAAGAGGTACGGCTGGGACACGCCTGCCCGCCGCGCGATTGCGTCGGTCGACGTTCCGTGGAGCCCGTGCTCGCCGAACTCCTCGAGTGCCGCGGCGAGGATCTCCTCGCGCCGTTCTTCTGCGGTCTTCCGTTCGGTGCTGACCATGAAAGTAAGTTATCAGTCACTTACAACGTGTGTCAAGGCCCTTCACGAGACGGCATCCTCGGGGAGCGGAATGAGGCGTGCGCGGTCGCGGATGTCCTGGAGCATCGTCAGCGCGCGGCGCGCATCGATGACCGACAGGTTCCACTCGCGCCGGTAGGAAGCGCTCGCGGGCGGCAGCGCGAGCGCCCGGCGGCGCGCCTCGAGCGCGGCCACGAGCAGCGCCTTCGCGGGGGCGTCGGCGCCGGTTGCCGGATCCGTGCGCACTCGCGCGAGCGATCCGTCCACGATTTGGGCGAACGACCGAGCGTGCGAGGCGAGACCGGACGCGCCTAGCTGCCCGAGCCCCCACTCCCGGTACGCGAGCTCGTAGCCCGTCAGCGCCCGGCTGACCGGCTCGTAGTGGCCGACGAACCGCTGCTGCTCCGCGTCGAGCGCGCGGAACGAGAGCTTGGGCACCGGGCGCGGTTTCGGCGGCGGCGGCGCGGGATGCCGCGTGCCGTGGCAGCCGGCCACGAGCAGCCCCGCGGCCAGGAGGACGGAGGCCCGGCAGTAGACTCGGCCGCGATGAGAGTCCTCGTCACGGGAGCCTCGGGGTTCGTCGGGCGCGCGCTCGTGCAGGAGCTGGGCCACGGTGGGCGAGCTTACGTTCACCCGCTGGAGCGTCGCGACGGCGACCTCGCCGAGCACGGCATCGCGGAGCGCGCGATCGCGGAAGCGAGCCCCGACGTGGTCGTCCACTCGGCAGCGCGGATCGGAATCGCCCGCTGCGAGGACGAGCCGCTGCCCGCGTTGCGCTCCAACGTGCTGGCCACCGCCCTTGTCGCCCAGAGCGCAGCCCGGCATGGTGCACGGCTCGCCTACGTTTCGACCGCGGACGTCTACGAGCCGGCCAATCTCTATGCACTGACCAAGCTGTGGGGCGAGCAGGTCGCCCAGCAGTACGCAGCCGAGGGCCTGGTTCTCCTGCGCCTGGCG
>Ga0066388_100002589_pt1 | contig 11172 bp, 9 predicted proteins | sample PanSoiMetaGPlot6_FD_64539 | JGI IMG/M metagenome (GOLD analysis project Ga0066388, IMG submission 64539) | Tropical forest soil microbial communities from Panama analyzed to predict greenhouse gas emissions - Panama Soil - Plot 6 (Hybrid Assembly) | ecosystem: Environmental > Terrestrial > Soil... | reverse complement strand
ATTCACCAAGCCCGTTCGCGAATATCGCCTTCGCTTCGTCGTGGCCGAGTAGGCGCGTCAGGCGGCGCGCGATGAGCCACGCACCGTTGCGGCGCTCCAGCTCCCAGCGGTTCAAGCTGACGCGATAGATGTCGATGCGGTCGTCGGAGCGCAGGTAGACGCGCGAGTAGCCGAGCGCCACCGCACGATCGCCGTCGACGCGGACGACCGCCGGGCCGATCTGGTGCGCGCACCGCCCGACCATGTTCTGGTGCCGATCGCTCCGCACCATGTCGACGACCGCGCCGCGGCCGTTCATCAATCGCACGTCCGCGTCGTATACCCCGTCGGGCGTGAACACCGCCGCCGTGCGCTCGCCGTCGCCGGTGTCGACGGCGAGGCCGTAGCGCACGATCAACCGGTGGATCGCCAGCTCGTCCTCGAGCGCCTGCACGCGACGAGTCAACGCTTCGACCTGTTGGACAAGATCCATCCGCACGTCCTTTCGTTGTCCGTTATCCGTTGTCCGTTGTCCGTTGGTCGGACTCGACCATAGTGACCAATCACAATCACCGAAACGGACAACGGACAACGGAAAACGGACAACGTCATTTCTCAACCCGGGCGCCAGCGCAGCCCCAAATTGACGATGCGCTGGACGAGATCCGGGTACTGCACGCCGGCGTACTCGGCGGACTCAGCGAAGTCCTCGCCGTAAGCGAGCTGTGGGTTGGGGTTGGCCTCCAGGACGTACACCTTGCCGTCGGCGCCCAGACGCAGATCAATGCGCGCGTAGCCGCTCAGGTCGAGGGTGCGGTAGATGCGTCGGCACACGTGATGGATGTGCTCGGCCAAGCCGTCGGGCAGGTTCTTCGCCGCCGCGGTCTTGATGCCGCGCTTCTCCTGATAGACGCGGCTCCACTTCACCCGGTCGGTGGCGATGTGCCACAGGCCTTCCGGCATCTTGGTGAACAGCAGCTCCCAGATCGGGAACACCTGGAGGCGCTGGTTGCCGAGCACGCTGACGTACAGCTCGCGGCCTTCGATGTAGCGTTCGACGATGGCGTCGGTGCCGAAGGTATCGTGCATGAAGCGCACGCGCTCGACCAGCTTGGCATCGTCCTCGACCACCGAGGCCTGCGAGATGCCGGTCGACGCCTCGCGGGTGAGCGACTTGACGATGAGCGGAAAGTCCAACCGCTTCGGCCGTTTCACGCGCGTGCGGCCGACCGGATACACGGCGAACTCCGGCACCGGGATGCGATGGTAGGCGAGCAGCTTCTTGGACAGGCCCTTGTCGCGCGCCAGCATCAAGCCGCGCGGATTGCAGCCGGTGTAGGGAATGCGCAGCAGCTCGAGGTAGCTGACCACGTTCTGGTCGAACACCGGCACGCCGTGGAAGTCCTCGAGTAGATTCAGGACGATCTGCGGCTTCCATTCGTCGATCGCCTTGCGGATGACGCCGAGGTCGCCGCCGACGCCGAGGTTGTGGACCTCATGGCCGAGCTTCTTCAACGTGACGGTGACGTCGAACTCCATCTTCCAGTCGGCGTCGGCGGCGGTCTTGGCTTCGGCGTCTTCGGGCGGCACCAGGTCTTCGTGCATGAGGGCCAGGATGGACAGCGGTTTCATAGCCACACCCGGTGCCGGCCGCTGTGCAGGTAGTGCATGGTCTGCACCGCGACGAAGATGGTGAAGTCGAGCTTCGCCTGCTCCTCCGGCTGCGCCAGCCGCAGGGTGAGCTCGCGGCAACGCTTGGCGATCTCGTCGATGACCTGATTGATCGTGTACTGGTACTCGCTCGTCCACTGCGCGACGCGAACGCGCACCTCCTTGCGGACGCGCCGGATGAACTGCGCGGCCGAGGGCTGGCCGCGGTGCTCCGGCGCGGCGGAGAACAAGCGGCGCAGATCGCGGTCGTAGTAGACGTTCGGGTAATCGACCCCGTAGCGCTGGCGCTTCTCCTCGTAATGCTCGCCCAGCGTCTTGCGCAGCCGCACCAGCGGATCGACCGGCCGGCGCACGGTGACCGGCGGCGGCACGCTGCCGATCTCGCGCATGGTCTCGTCGAGATATTCGAGCTTCCGCAACGCCGGCCACCCCTGATAGCGCGTGCGCCACGGCGAATCCGGCGTCAGCCAGACGGCGAACGTCTCGGCGAAGTCCTCGTCCGGATGGCTCTGCGCGTAGCGCGGCTCGAGGTGCTGCACGAAGCTGCGGCTGTAGGGCCGCGGCGTGTAGTACTCGGGGTACGGCTGCGAGGAGTGGCCGAACAGCTCTTGTCGCCGGTGGCGGCGGCGCAGGCGATAGGCGTTGTCGATGGCGTGGCCGGTCTCGTGCCGCAGGATGCGCATGCACCACTCCGGCGTACCGCCCTCGACCTCCAGCATCTGCGCGAACTCCAGCCGCGCCAGCCGGGGGTGCGCCAGATAGAACGGGATCGCCACGCCGGGCACACCGTCGGGCGTGTACCAATCGTCCGAGAGCCAGAAGAAAGGCCGGAAATGGCGGATGCCCTGTGCGCGCAGCTCGCGATTGAGCTCCTGGATGCGCGACATCAGCACGCTGTCGCGGATCCGCAGTCCGAGGTCGCACAGGCGCAGCCCGAGCAGCTTGTCGTCGGGCCAATGCTCCCATTCCGCCGGCGGCACCGGATGCGGCGCGGCCGCACGTCGGCGGGCGGCTGTAACCGGAACGCGCGCAGGCGTAGCCTTCCGCGCGCTCTGCTCGGGCTCGCCCATGGCCCGCACGGATGCCGTCTTACGCGCGCATTTTCAAGGCGACGAATGGCCTCCGTAGCGGCGACCTTCAGGTCGCCATGGCGAGCGGAGCTCGCCCCAGCGCGCTCCGGCGCTGCTCCGCAGCGCCATGGCGACCTGAAGGTCGCCGCTACGATTCGGTCAATCTGTCAGTCGACGGCAACCGGCTCGAAGTTCTCGATGCCGCCCGGACCGTGCCAGTCGGAAAGGATCTCCTCGAACGGACGCTGGTCGATGACCTCGAACTGACTGGTCTCGAGCGGAAAGCGCGCGCCGGTCTCGGTGTATGGGGTGACCGCGGCGGAGCCCGCCGAGAGGACCGTGACGATGGGCACCAGCAAGCGCTGGATGGCCTCGGACTCACGCGTGGTGAGCACGATCTTGCCGGCCGGTACGGCGAGCGCAAGCAGCGAGACCAGGCGTACGAACGCGTCGTCATCGGCGCCGCGCGCATCGTGGCTGCCGGCGATCTGGCGCAGGCGCGGCACCGAGAGATACACCTCCATCCCGCGCGCCAGCAGGTGACGCGCATGGGCGGCGAGCGCGATGAGCTCGAAGCCGAGGTCGGGATTGAGGCCGACGAGCACACCGGGGTTGGCGGCGCGCAAGCCGACGCGCACGCAGCGATCGAAGTTGGTCAGGCGGCGATCGTAATCGGCGCGCGGGTTCTCCGCGTCGACCCCCATGAACTTCGCGTAGTGCGCGCGCGAATACGTCTCCTGGAAGGTGCACATCGTGAGCTTCGGCTCGACCGTTCCGTCGGCGCGGCGCGGGATGCCGTCGAGCAACTGCGCAAACTCGTCGTCGTCGATCGAGCCGACATTGATCAGCACGTGCCGGAAGCCGAGCTGCTGGGTGCGGCGCAGCGCGTGGTTGACGAACTCCAACGCCCAGCCGCGCCGTCGACCGCGGTGGTACTCACCGGTCAGCAGCGCGACGGCATGCATGCCGCGGCGACGCAGCGTGCGGAGCTGCGTGTCGATGGTGTCGCCGTCGGCGGTCTCACGCAGCAGGGCGCCGTTGTCGCGCCGCATGCCGCACATCCGGCAGGCGGCGTCGCAGGTGTTGGTCAGGTAGAGCGGCGCGAAGGTTTCGAGCCGCACCGGCCGCTGCCGGCGCGCGGTGCGCGCGAGCTCGTAGATCGCACTGGTGGACAGCCGAGCGGACCACAGCAGCGCGAGGGCGTCGGCGTCGAGGCCTTCGCCGCGGCGCGCCTGCTCGACGGCGGCGTCGAGTGTCGCCGTGTCGGCCCGCACCCGCGCCCGCGCCAGCCGGGCGTGCACGTCGGCGGCGTCGAGCTGAAAATCGTCGCCCACCGCGATTTGCATTCTACCGTTCGTCTATCCCACGCGGATTGCTGCGGTCAACGCGTTTCGCGGGCGCATGCGGCTTGAATGGTGCGATGTTTCGCTCCTATTTTCTCAGCAGATGTCTGCACCGGCCGGAGTGCGCCACGCGCTCAGCGTCGACGTCGAGGATTGGTACCATGACGGCGGCGGCGCGGCGGCGCGCGAGCGCGTGGTGGCCAACACCGAGCGGCTGCTCGAGTTGCTGGCGGCCCGCGGTGCACGCGCGACGTTCTTCTTCCTCGGGGAAGTCGCGGCGCGCTATCCCGGCCTGGCGCGCCGCGTTGCCGCCGCCGGACACGAGATCGGGAGCCACGGGCACGGCCATCGCCATCTCTCGCAGCTTCTGTGGCGCGAGTTTCGCGACGACGTGGCGCGCTCGCTCGCCGTCCTGCAAGACGAGCTGGGGGCGCCGGTACGCGGCTATCGCGCGCCATACTTCGCCATCAAGGCGGGCGTGCGCTGGCCAATCGCCCTGCTCGGCGAGCTCGGCTTGCAGTACGATTCGAGCATTCTCGCCATCGACCGCTTCCCCGGCCTCGAGTTGGTCGCGCCGCGCGCGCCGTTTCGCCACGACAACGGCGTATGGGAGGTGCCAGTGGCAATACTGCAGATCCTGCACTTCTGGCATCTCCCCGCCGCCAGCGGCGCCGGCCTGCGCATGCTGCCGCCGCGGCTGCTGCGTCGCGGCATGACCCGCTTCGAGCGCGAGGTCGGTGCCGGCCTGTTCTATCTGCATCCGTGGGAGCTCGATCCGGATTCGCCGACCGGGCAGGGACGCGGCCGCTGGCTGCTGCGCGTCGGCCGCACCCGCCTTCCCGCCCGGCTCGACGCACTGCTCCGCGAGCGACACTTCGCGCCCATCTGTGAGACGTTTCCGCAGGTGGTCGGCGGCGTCGATGATCATCGTTCGGCCAGTCAGTGAGTTTCTGATTTGTTGATTGGTGATTTGTTGACCTGTTGATTGGGAGCAGCCACCGCGCAGGTTTCGGTCCCCGCCAAACCAAACAAATCAACAGATCGACAATTCACTCAATCACCCAATCGCATGCGTTTCATCGTCCCGATCCTCCTGCTCGCCGCCCTCTGCTGGTGGTTCGGTCTGGAACCGGTCGAGCACGCGCTCGTGCACGCGTCGCCGCGCGGACTGCTGGTCTATCTCTTGCTCACGGCGGCGATCGTGCTCGGCGCGGTGCTGCGCTGGCGACTGATCGGGCGCGCCATCGGGGTGTCCGTGTCGCTCGGCCGACTGGTCGTGGCGCGGCTGGCTGGCGACGCGGTCGGCGCGTTGGTGCCGTCGGCCAAACTGGCGGGCGAGCCGCTGCGCGTCGCGTTGGCGCGCGATGCCAACACGTCGACGGCGCAGTCGACCGCCGGCGTCGCGCTCGACCGCTTCATGGAGATCATCGGCAACACCGTCGCCGTACTGGCCTACGCCGTGGTCTTTTACGCCATGCGCGGCACGGCGAGTACCGGTGCCGGCCCGTTGATGGTGGCGGGGACGATGGCGATCCTGCTCGGCGCACTCACGGCGCTGGCGATCCGCCTGCGGCGCGGGCACCGCCCGCTGGCGCCGCTCTACGGCGAGCGCGCCCGCCGCTGGGCGCCGCGTTTCGGCGCCTGGATGGACGGCGTGCGGGTGGTCGAGGATCACGTCGTGAGCTTCTTTCATCAGCACCCGCGCGTGTTCGTGATTGGACTCTTTGCCTCAGTGGTGATCGAAGCGCTCACGGTTCTCCAGTACCACGCGCTCCTGACGGCCTTCGGCATTGCGCTCGACCTGCCGACCTTGTGCCTGGTGCTGCTCGGCGGCGGCATCGCGCGCGCGGTTCCGGTGCCGGCCGGACTGGGCGCGCTCGAGGCCACACAGGTGGCGGTGGTCGGCGCGGCGGTGGGTCAGCCGGCGCTCGGTTTCGTCATCGGCATCGTCGTGCGACTGCACGAGACGTTGTTGCTCGCGCTCGGCCTGGTCGCGCTCGCGTATCGAGGCATCTCGCCGGCGCGGCTGCGTCTTTCCGCGCCGCAGGCGGGTGCCTGATGCCCGGGCTCGTGCTCGCCTTCGCCTTCGGCCTCGGCTGGATTCCGCTCTACCTCTACCGCGCCGAGTCGATGGTCGACGCATTGCCGTACTACTCGGGGGCGGAAAGGCACTGGGTGATGCTCAGCCCCGCGGTTTTCGCCGTGCACATGACAGTGAGCTGTTTGCTGGTGAGCTTCGCCGAACCGCCGGCGTGGCGCGGCGCCGCCGGCCTCATTCTGTTCGCGGCCGGCGTGGCGTTCTGGTTCTGGGCGCGGATGCAGATCGGTCCCCTGCGCATCACCCGGCTGCCCGAGGAACCGCCGCCCCGACTGCGTCGCGACGGCGCCTTCGCAGTGGTGCGCAATCCGCTCTACCTCGGCTACCTGGTGGCGGCCGCGGCGCCGGTCATCGTCGCAGCGAGTCCCGTGCTCCTGCTGACCCTGGTCGCGTGCTTCGTCGTGCTGGTCGTCCGCGCCGCGCAGGAGGAGCGGCGGCTGCACGCGCAACTCGGGCCGGCGTACGCCGAGTACTGCCGGGACGTGAAGCGGTTGATCCCGTTCGTGTGGTAGCGACGCGACGGTCACGCGACCGCCGCGTCGCCGCGCTCTCAATTCGTGCGCACGCCCGTTTCGTTCGGATCGTAGTCGACCCGCTCGACGTGGCCACCGCCGCCACCAAACACGTTGCCGCCGTTGAATACGACCCGTCCTAGGCCCTTGTAGCTCCACTCGGTGCGGCGTACGTCGTCACCGAAGTACCACGGGATGAATGCCTTGCCAGTGGAATAGGAAACCTGGTTCGTCGGCATGCCGAGGATGTTGCTGACGTCTTGGGCTGTCATCCCGACCTGAACCTTCGCGAGCGGGCTGTCGGGTGGAATGGGCCGCGCGGCCGCGGGCGGCGGCGGTGCGGATTTCGACGAGCACCCGGCCAACGTCAGTGCGAGCACACACGCTGCGGCAAATACGATTGGTCTACGCATGATCATATCTCCTTCCTCTTCCTACGCCGCATCATTTTGCGACTGTCGGCCGTTATCGCAGTGCCCGCAGCGGGTCAAGCCGCATCGTCCGGTCCATCGCCATCGACAATGACGACGGCCTTGTTCACCGCAGAGGACGCGGAGGTACGCAGAGGAATCGCAGAGGAGGCGTGGGATCGGCCGTGCCTCTCGTCGGCTGTCGTCCGCGCAACTTCCACGATGAATGTACGGCACGGCCGGTCCCACGCCTCCCCTCTGCGAAGCCTCTGCGCGCCTCTGCGTCCTCTGCGGTAAATGAGGCCGTTGGCACCGCCGATCGTGATGGACCGGATGCGGCTTGCTCGGGCTTCTGCGGCTGGTATAGCGTCCTGACCATGCTCCCGAACGCGAACGGTGCAGCATTGCAGCAGCGGACGATCGTTTTCTGCGAGCCGCCGTACGTGTCCTGGGACCGCAGTCGCGATCAGCTGCGCGAGGGCGAGGAGACGATCCCCGGCATGGGCGTCTTGATGCTGGCCGCCGTCGCGCGCCGTCATGGCTATGCCGTCCATCTGCTCGACGCCAAGGCGCACGGCACCACGGTCGAGGATACCGCACAGCGCATCGCCGCGTTGCGTCCGGACTACGTGGGCCTGTCGGCGACGACTATCTCGGTGACCAACGCCGCGCGCATCGCCGCCGGCGTCCGCGCGCGGCTGCCGGGGGTGGTGATCATCCTGGGCGGCGCGCATGTCAGCGCCATTCCCGAGCGCACCCTGGAAGCGTTCCCGAGCATCGACTTCGGCATCGTCGGGGAAGGCGAGCTGTCACTGTTCGAGCTGTTGGCGCGGCTCGAGGACGGACGGCCGATCGACGACGTTGCCGGGCTCGCGTTTCGCCGCGACGGACGGGTCTGCGCCAACCCGCGCGCGCCGTACATCGACGACCTCGATGCATTGCCGCCGCCGGCGTGGGATCTGCTGCCCGACTTCCCGCATCGCTTCCAGCCGTCGATCTTCAGCTACCCGCGCACGCCGGTCGCCACGCTCATCACCTCGCGCGGCTGCCCGTTCTCGTGCACCTTCTGCGATCGTTCGACCTCGGGCCGCAAAGGGCGCATGCACAGCGTGGAGTCGGTGGTCGCGCTGTGCGCAATGCTGGTCGAGCGCGGCGTACGGCACATCACGTTCGTCGACGACCTGTTCACGGTCCGCAAGCAGCGCGTCATCGACCTCTGCCACGCGTTCCTCGATCACGGGTTCGATTTCTCCTGGAGCTGCAACAGCCATCCCAACCTGCTCGACTTTCCGACCCTCCAGCTCATGCGGCGTGCCGGCTGCTGGCAGATCGCGTACGGTATCGAGTCGGGCTCGCAGCGCGTGCTCGACGTCGTCAAGCACGAGGTACGCATCCCGCGCATGCGCGAGACGCTGCGCATGACCCGCGCCGCCGGTATCCGCACGCGCGGCTTTCTCATGCTCGGGCATCCGACCGAGGGCCTCGACAGCCTGGCCGAGACCGCGGCCTTTTTGCGCACCGTCGAGCTCGACGTCTGTCAGATCACGAAGTTCACGCCCTATCCCGGGACGCCGGCCTACCCGACCATCCACCAGCACGGCGACTTCGCCGAAGACTGGGAACGCATGAACGCGATGAACTTCGTCTTCATTCCACACGGACTGACGAGGGACATCCTCGAGACCTACTTCGACTACTCCTACCGCGCGTTCTATCGCCGCCCGGACGTGCTCTGGGGCTTGATCCGCCTGTTCGTCAGCGAGCCGCGCTTCATCGGCCGCTTCGGCGCCTCCGCGCGCGTCTACCTCCGCAGCAAATTGCAGGAGGGCCGCTACATCATCGGCCGCCTCCCGCGACGCTACCGTGCGCCTGACCGATTCACCACCAAGACACCAAGACACCAAGATACGCCAATCGAGACCGCGGCGGTCGACTAGTGTGCGTCCGCTTGGTGTCTTTGTGTCTCGGTGGTGAGCTCAGAGCGCGTCGAATCCACCCACCTCGATCGCCGCCACAACGGCGTCCACGTCGGCCGTCAACGCGCGATCCTCGAGAAGCGACGGCGCGTGCTCCCGGACCAGCGCGTGCGCGGCGCGCGTGCCCGTTCCGGCACGCTCCAGGCCGCGTAGCTCGAGGGCTTGTGCGGCGCACAGCAGCTCGATGGCGACGATGCGGCGCAGGTTGTCGAGCACGCGCGCGGCGTGGCGCGCGGCGAGCATGCCCATGCTGACGACGTCCTGATTGTTGGCGTTGGTGGGAATCGACGCGACACTGGCCGGCGCGGCGAGCTGCCGGTTCTCCGCGGCGAGCGTGGTCGCGCAGTATTGCAACCCCATGAAGCCGCTGTGCAGGCCGGCGGTGCCGCGGATCAGAAACGGCGGCAGGCCGCCGCTCAGCGCGGTGTCGAGCACGCGCGCGATGCGCCGCTCCGCCATCACGCCGATCTCGATCAACGCCGTCTTCAGCTGATCGAGAGCCGACGCCACCGGTTGGCCGTGAAAATTGCCGCCGTGTACGACGCGGCCCTCGTCGGCGAGGAAGAGCGGATTGTCGCTCACCGCGTTGAGCTCAATCTCCACGGTCACCATTGTGCCGTCGATCGCAGCGAGCGACGGGCCGATCACCTGCGCGATGCAGCGCAACGTGTACGGATCCTGCTGGCCGGCGGCCGACGCGTCGGTACGCAGCAGCTCACTGCCGCGCGTCAACGCGGCGAGGCGCTCGGCGACAGCGCTCTGGCCGGCGTGCGCGCGGGTCGCCTGCAAGGCGGCATCGAGCGCTTCGCGGTGGCCCTGGAGCGCCTCGAACAGCATGGCGGCGGCGACCTGTGCGGCGGCGGCGACGCGGCGGGCACCGATGATCAGCACGGCCGCGACGCCGGTGTGAAACGACGTGCCGTTCATCAACGCCAGGCCTTCGCGATAGCGCGGCGCCAGCGGCGTGAGCCGGGCGGCGCGCAACGCCTCGGCGGCCGGCACGGCGCGTCCCTCGTGCTCCACCTCGCCCTCACCGATTGCGGCCAGTGCGATCTGCGCCAGCTCGACTAGGTCGCCGCTGGCGCCGACGCCACCGATCTCGCGCACGATCGGATGCACACCGGCGTTGAGCATGCCGAGCAACAGCTCGACGCACTCGGGCTCGACGCCGGAATAGCCGAGCGCCAGGACCTGCGCGCGCGCCGCCATCGCCGCGCGCACGAAGCGCGTCGGGTGCGGCGGCCCGAGCGTCACCGCGTGGCTGCGAATCAAGTTGCGCTGAAAGGCCGCGCGCGTGGCCGCGTCGATGCGATGGCTGGCCAGTGGTCCGCAGCCGGTGGTCAGGCCGTACACGGCGGCATCGGAGGCTGCCAATTGGCATAGGAAACGGTGACACCGCTGCACCGCGCCGCGCGCGGCCGCGGTCAGTTCCGCCGGCGCGCGGCGGCAGGCGATCTGCTCGACGTCACCGCAGGTGAGGCGGCCGCCGAGCGCGACGGTGTGGCGGGAGGACATGGATTCGAACGGTAGGTGCCGTGCCCATAGCCAGCGGGGCATTGAGGGTCAAGGTCACACGACGCGTGTGTCTGCGGGCCGGCCGGGCGGCCGCGCTTCTGCTCGGCTGTACCGGGCCGCTGCATTTCGATCCACGCCGTCAATGCTTCGGCGGTGGTTCGGCGCCGCGGAAGCGGCGCCCTCCCAACATTGACCGCATCACCGCTGCTTGGTAGGCCGCGGCGGTGATGCGCGGAGGAGTGGAGACGTGATGAAGCGACTGCTTGCGATTGGTCTGCTCGGATTCGTGTTGGCCGGATGCCGGCCGCCGGTGAACCCTGAGGCGCTGCGCGCATGGCAGGGACGCTCACTCTACACCTGTTGCAACATTCACTACGAGGGCACCAGCATCAACGACGCCAACTATTACGTCGGGTCGACGCTGCCGTTCGGCAGCCCGGCGACGGTCGAGAGCGTCGCCGGCAACACGTTGACCTTTTCCTCCGGCGGAACCCGCCTGACGCTGGCGCATTCCTACGGCAAGGACCAGGAGAGCGATCAGCAGTACTTCTCCAGGATCCTCGTCGACACCGACCCCCACATTCGCTTCGCGACGTTC
>Ga0066388_100002588_pt1 | contig 11172 bp, 11 predicted proteins | sample PanSoiMetaGPlot6_FD_64539 | JGI IMG/M metagenome (GOLD analysis project Ga0066388, IMG submission 64539) | Tropical forest soil microbial communities from Panama analyzed to predict greenhouse gas emissions - Panama Soil - Plot 6 (Hybrid Assembly) | ecosystem: Environmental > Terrestrial >... | reverse complement strand
ATTGTTTCCAACTCGGCGAAAGCCTTCCACATGCCAATGAGTCCGGTGCCGCCGCCAGTTGGATAAAAAATCACATCCGGCACCTGCCAGCCAAGCTGATCGGCGAGCTCGAGACCCATGGTTTTCTTGCCTTCGATCCGATATGGCTCTTTCAGCGTCGAGGTGTCGAACCAACCGACTTTGGCCTTGCCCTCGCTGACGATCTTGCCGCAATCATCAATCAACCCGTTGACGCGATAAACGGTGGCACCTTGCACGGCGATCTCGCTGACATTGACCTCAGGCGTATCCTCCGGGCAGAAAATTGTGGCCTTGATTCCCGCGCGCGACGCGTAGGCGGCTAGCGCTGCCCCGGCATTGCCGTTGGTCGGCATCGCCATATGCTTGATGCCGAGCGCTTTCGCCATCGACACAGCCATTACAAGACCGCGCGCCTTGAACGAGCCAGTCGGGAGCCGCCCTTCGTCCTTCACAAGAATTTCGCCGCCACCCAGCTTTGCGGAAAGGCGAGCCAGGCGCACGATCGGCGTCATCACTTCGCCGAGGCTCACGATATCCTCGGCCCGGCGAACCGGCAGCATTTCGCGGTAGCGCCAGAGGTCGGGCGCGCGCGCGGCAAGCATCTCCTTGGTCAAAGCCTTGCGGACGCCTGTAAGATTGTAACGGACCAGCAGTGGTTTTCCGGCGCGCGACAGATTGTGCACCTGGTCAGCGGCATGATGCTCGCCGGTCATCGCGCATTCCAGGTGAGTGACAAAACTCGGAAATTTGGCTGTCAGGTTATCGTCGTGTTGCATGGCCAAGCCAACAGTCAGCCGATTTTGCCGCGCGGAGCGCGAAACACGACGAAGTGTGAGAGCGAAAAATTGACCGCAAAGCTCACCAGAATGGAGATCAGCTTCGCCAGCACTAACGGCAACAGATACGACAGCGCGAACAATGCCGCCGTGCTCGATATCATGCCTGCAACTCCGGATGCAGCAAACGCCGCGTAATCTCGCCAACGCAGCGTTCGTCCCGACTCCGGGCCGAACGTCGTGAACGAGTTCACCACATAGGAAAATGTCACCGCCACCAGCCATGCAAGTACGTTGGCAGGCACCAGTGGCCAATGCAGCTGGGTAGCGGTCATCCAGAAGACGCTGAAATCGACGGCCGTATTGAAGACACCGACCAGTGCAAAACTGACCGCCTTGAGCACGATTGCGCGCTCATGCCAGGCCGCGGTGAGACGACCGAGGATGCTTTGCAGGGGCGCCGGGATCATCGTTGGTTTCGGCTTAGCACGGCAGAACATGTCCTGGTAGGCCAGGACGCGACAGCGCCGCGCCGGTGCGGTATAGCTTGAGACTGGAAAACAGGTTGCCAAGGATGGCGGTAAAATCGACCAAAGCAAGCGGGCGCGCGCGGACGCTATCGCCCACGCGAACGTTGTCGATTGTCGTGCCCTTGTTCAACGAGGCCACAGGCCTTCAAGCCCTGCATGAGCGTATCGCTGAAGTCGCGCGTTATTTGCAAATCAAACGCGGACTGAACGTCGAAGTTGTTTACGTCGATGACGGCAGCAACGACGCCACCAGCGAAGTCGCCAGATCCCTCCCGGCGCTGCCGCTCGACATTCAGGTCGTTACTTTGTCGCGCAATTTCGGCAAGGAGGCCGCCCTCCTTGCCGGCCTCGATCATGCTACCCATGGCGCCGTCCTTTTTATGGATGGCGATGGCCAGCACCCCCCCGACCTTATCGACACGCTGGTCGCGCGTTGGCTCGATGACGGCTACGACGTGGTCTATACCGCGAAGGCCCACCGCGAGAATGAAACATGGCTGCGGCGGATAGGCGTCCGCTGGTTTTATGCACTCCTTAACTGGGGATCACGCCACAAGATCCCGGAAGATGCCGGGGACTTTCGCTTGTTGTCACCGCGCGCTGCGGCTGCGCTGCGGCAAATGCCTGAACGCAACCGTTTCTTCAAAGGATTATCAAGCTGGATCGGCTTCCGTCAGATCCGCGTCGACTATGAGCCGGCGGTACGCGTCCATGGCGCCACGAGCTGGAATGTATGGACGCTGATCGGACTGTCGATCGAAGGCTTGACGTCGTTTTCTGTGGCGCCGCTACGCATCGCCAGTTTGCTCGGCCTCCTGCTTGCCGCCGTCGCGTTGATCTTCGGCATCGAGATCCTGATAGAAACGGTCATCTACGGCAAAGACGTCCCCGGTTATCCCTCCCTGGTGGTCAGCTTGATGGTGCTTGGCGGCGTACAGCTCATCCTGATCGGGGTACTGGGCGAATATGTCGGCAAGTTGCTGTCCGAGATCAAAGCGCGACCGGTCTATTTCGTCGCTGAACACAGTGTGAAGCGCGCGAGTGAATCGGCTAAAGCCCGGCCGGTGACATCACGCGCAGCTGAATAAGTGAACGCATGATGCGCACGGCTCCTCGCCGTATCTGGCTGTGCGCCGACGACTATGGAATTTCTCCAGGCGTCAATGCCGGCATACGTGAGCTGATCCTCCGCGGGCGCATTAATGCAACTTCGGTGATGGTTGCCACGCCGCACTTCGACAGCGATGAGGCGGCTGCACTCTATGCACTTAATTCCGGCGAAAAGCGAGCTGCGCTCGGTTTGCACGTGACGCTTACTGCTCCCTTTAGGCCCTTAAGCGCGGATTTTGCGCCCGTGCGCAACGGCCGGTTTTTACCGCTCACCGAAATGTTGCGGGCGGTAGCCGGGCGCCGGTTGCGATTGGAGCCGCTGGTGATCGAAATCGCCACTCAATTGCGCAAGTTTATGGACGCCTTCGCGCGTCCGCCTGATTTCCTCGATGGCCACCAACATGTGCATCTATTTCCGCAGGTGCGCGACGCGTTTCTAAACGTTGTCGCGGAAGGGGCGCCGCATGCGTGGGTACGTCAGTGCGGCCGCGCTCAACCAGGAAGGCGTTTGCATGATCGCAAGGCGTTGACGCTTGATATTTTGAGCGTGGGTTTTCGCCGCAAGGCAAAACGGAAAGGTATTGTCGTCAATCCGGCATTCGCAGGAACCTATACTTTCAATGCGAAGGCCCAGTTCGCGCGAATATTTCCACGTTTTCTGTCCGGTCTTCCCGATGGCGGCCTCGTCATGTGTCACCCGGGTTTTGCCGACAACCCTTTGAAGGCGCTCGATTCACTGACGACACTGCGCGAGCGCGAATTTGACTTCTTTAATTCCGATGCCTTCCCGACTGTGCTGGCCGAGGCCGGCGTCGCTCTGGCGCGGCCCACTGGCGAAAACGGCGGCGGTTCCTAAATAACGACGCTGACGTCAAGGGAGGAAATGATGACCCCGCAGGAACGCCAATTGGTGAACGAATTGTTCGACCGTCTGGAGCGGCTCGAAGCGGTTCCACGCGATTCGCAAGCCGAGCGCGCAATCGCCGATGGTTTGGCCCGTGCACCCAACGCGATTTATCCGTTGGTGCAAACAGTGCTGTTGCAGGACGAGGCACTCAAACAAGCGGACGCGCGTGTCCGTGAGCTCAGTGGACAAGGCGCGAATACGCCTGCAGGCGGCTTTCTCGACCCGATGCGCCAGGCGCATACGAGCGCCGCAACCACAACGTCAGTGCCCGCCGTGCGCCCGGCTGCAACCGAGTCCGATCCGCGCTGGAACAGAGGCGGAGCTTTTGGCACCGGCGCGCCCCCGTCGGAGGGTTCGTTTCTCGGCACCGCCGCGGCGTCGGTCGCCGGCGTCATTGGCGGCGCGCTCTTGCTCAACACATTCGGCTCGATGTTCGGTCATCATGGCGCAAGTGCATCCGCAGCGATGTCGCCGCCCAACTCACCCGGGGAAAACAGCGCCGCCGGGAGCGGCCTTTCCCGCGAGGCGGGCTTGAATGACATTGGACGCGATGCACGCGCCGATACGCAGCCTGCCGGATTGTTTGACAGTGACGGTAGCATGGAGGCGTCCGATATCGACGATGACTTTGGCGATGCTGATGGAGATTTTGGCGATTTTGGCGGCGCAGACAGCGACTGAGGCCACCTACAACACCACGACCTTGCTACCGAGCCTGACGCGATCGTAGAGATCGATGACGTCATCGTTGCGCATCCTGATGCAACCAGACGACACGTTTTGCCCGATCGTCCAGGGCTCGTTCGAGCCGTGGATCCGGTAAAGTGTCGAGCCGAGATAGAGCGCGCGAGCACCCAATGGATTGTTCAGCCCACCTGCCACGAAATGCGGCAGGTAGGGCTGCCGCCTGAGCATATCGTCGGGGGGCGTCCAGTCCGGCCATTCCTTCTTCGCCGACACCATGTGCACGCCCGACCAGGTGAAGCCCGGACGGCCAACCCCGATGCCATAGCGTATCGCCCTGCCATCCGGCTCAATCAGATAGAGGAAGTGGTTCGGAGTATCGATGACGATGGTGCCGGCTGATTCCTTCCCGTCGTACGCGACTTCCTGGCGCAGGTAGCGCGGATCCACGCGGGCATCAAATTGCCGCGGCTCCAGCAGTGGTTCGGCCCGTCCTCCATACGCATAGGTCGGCTGCACCTCTTGCCGCCAGCGATAATCTTCTTGTCGCGGCGGTGCGCCGTACCACTGCTGTGACGAATGTCGATTTTGCTGCGCGGAGCCACCAAACAGAAATTCGATGAAGCCGCCGCCGAATTTGGGCTGCGCCTGCGGCGTCTGCGTTGCGGCAACGATCATTGGCGGTGTTTGTGGCCCGGGATCACGAAGCGCGAGCGACATCGGCTCAGCCGATGCAAAGCTTGACCAAGAGATCGTTGCCAGCCCAAAGAGCGTTGAACGCCGCATTGACGCACCTTCCAGTTCTACTAAGCGTAATGAAATAAAAACCCAAACGCACACCGATTGGTAAACCGCGGTAAACCACGATCAGCCATGGTAAACGAATAGTTTCCACGCGAATGCGACGCACGTGCGCGCAACGCGCCGTTAATGCCGGCTCGGTAAGAAACTCCGCCAAAGTTTTTGGGGACGTAAGGCGTGGAGCGCAAGGTATTTCGCATTGAGCAGATGGTCGGACGCGTCAATCGCGCGCGAACGGACAGCGCCAGCGACCGTGATGCTCCCGCCAATGAGCCTCACCGCCCGGCTGAAGCTGAATCGATGGTGGAGCGCGAGCTTGCGGTCTTCCGCGAAGTCATCGCTCACCAAAGACGCGAGCTTTCTATCGTGCTCACTGAAGGGAAGGATCATCGCATCGCACGCGCAGCCGGCGAACTGAATGCCGCAGTTGAAGGCATGGAAACGGCTACACAAAAGATTCTAGCCTCGGCCGAAGCTGTCGACGACTGCGCACGCACCTTTGCCTCCACTTTGACAGATGACTATCACCATGGCCTTGCGCAGGACGTGCAGGATCATGTCGTTCGTATCTACGAAGCTTGCAATTTTCAGGATCTCGCCGGCCAGCGCATAGGCAAAGTGATTGCAACCCTTGTCATGATCGAGGAGCGCGTGGCGGCCATGCTTGAGTGCTGTAATGCAACCGGCAGAGCAAGCTGGTCTGCCGCAGCAGTTGAGTCACCATCGAATGCCGACTTCACCAGTGGTCCCAGGCTTGACGGCGACGCAGGTCACGCCAATCAAGACGACATCGACGCAATATTTGCTTAGGTCGGCCTGCGCAGCAAGACAAAACAGATCAGCGCAATCGAGGCAAACCCGGCCGCAAGCGCGAGCGCTGCGGGGTCCGACGTATGCTCGATCGTAAATGCCATTATCAGAGGCGCCGACGACTGCACCAAGAGAAACGGGCTGGCAAGACGGCCCATCAGCCGCCCGTACCCGGAGGCGCCGAAAAGAGCCAAAGGCACTGCGCCACGGGTGATCGTGACCAGGCCATTGGCGCCGCCGAACATTATTGCGAATGCCACCGCTGTTCCGATTGATACACCAAGCATCGCAAGCATGGTGAATGCGCACAACAATGTGCTGAGTGCAAAGCGCACCACCCATAACGGATGCAAATTGCGCCCGAAGGCAAATTCGACAAGCCGCGCGCCGACCTGCGCCGGCCCAAACAACGCGCCAATCCAGACCACCGTCCCAGCATCAATGCCCGTGCGTGCAAATATCGCCAGCAGGTGGGCTGAAAGACCGGAAGGAACGAAAGCGTACGATGCAAATGCTGACGCAACGAGGATGAACTGCAAGCCGTACGGCGGCAACACCTTGGCCGGTTCCTCCAATCCGCCTTGCGCCGGCACATCAGCTTCGAAACGGTTGCGCGGCAGCGCGACCGCATGGAGTGGAGCCGCGTTAAAAGCAAGAAGACCGCCGTAAACGAGATAGGTGCCCCCCCAGCTGACACGATCCAGCAGAAAATGCGTTGCGGGCCAGCTCACGGTTGAGGCAAAGCCGCCAGCAAGCGTCAACGCAGTGATCGGCCGACGTGCGCCGAGTCCAAAAATGCGGCCAAGCGTTGCGAAAGCGGCGTCATACAAGTTCGCCGCCATTGCAATGCCGAGCACCATCCAGACCGCGTAGTAGGCAACGGGGTGGGCAGCGAAAACGATGAGAGCCAAGCCAAGTCCGCCAATCAGTGATCCAATGGTCATAACGACGTGGCCGCCGAACCGGTCAATCGAACGGCCGACGTAAGGCGCGACCAAGCCGCCCACCAAAAGACCCACGGAGAATCCGCCCATTGCAAAAGAGATCGACCAACCTCGCTCGGCCGCGATCAAAGGCACGATCAGCACCGGTGTGTAAAAGATCGTGCCCCACGACAGAATCTGGGTGATACCCAGCACGGGCACGGCGCGCCAGGGCCCCTCAATGAACTCACGCAGAGCGATCATGGAGCAGCCTTACGGACGCCAATGCCTGTACGTCTAGCACACCGGCGCGTGCGCGCTCATGCGTGTCGCGGCCGGACAATCACTGGGCGGGCTTTGGCGGCGACGCTGGTTTCTTTGGTTTGGCCGCAGTCCGCTTGGCGCCTTCGCCCCCGCAACGGACATAGACCATCGTGCCGTACCGGCCTTGTACTTCGGAATCCATCCAGCGCAGAATGAGGATGCGACCGTTGAAGAGAACGACTTCCCGGTCCTGTGCGTCTCCTGCCCCGGTGTCGGGTGGCCCGATGTAGGTTTTTCCGCTCGGCCCGCCCTTGAGGCGCAGCTCGGTTGGCGTCGCCTGGTCGGCAAGATGCATCATGACGCCGCCATTGGGTCCAAGCGTAATGACATACGGCTGCTTGCATTGAGCGGCCGCCGCTGCCTCCGTGCGCGCGCGGTCCTCTTCCTTATGATAGGCCGCGAGTCCCCAACGTCCGACAATATCCTGCGGTGGAAAGGCCGGCGGCAGCGCCGGGCCAACCGCGGGAGCGCTCGGCTGCTCAAGCTGCGGGCCCGTCGTGCATCCGGTTAGCCCCAATGCAAAGAGGACCAGGATCAGAGCGGTCAGCAACACTGGGCGATGGACGTGGCTCATTCCGACTCCTTGAGGCAGCAGCCTCGTGACTTTGGAGGGCATCGACGGACAGCGCAAGCGCACTTTGCTCAAGCCGCTCTCTGTTTGGCCTGTGGCTTTACCTTGACACCCCGGCGCGAAGGCAATATTTCCCGGGCAGCAATTGGCACTCCTTGGTTGTGAGTGCTAAAGGCCTGAAAAATCGACAATTTCTGTTTTCACAAGAGGCGCACTAGCACCACGAGGGAGCCCATGGCCAAAACCAAATTCCGCCCCCTGCACGACCGCGTGGTCGTGCGCCGCATCAACGCCGAAGACAAGACCAAAGGCGGCATTATCATTCCGGACACTGCCAAGGAAAAACCGCAGGAAGGCGAAGTCGTCGCTATTGGTCCGGGCGGCCGCGACGAGTCCGGAAAGTTGATCCCGATTGACGTCCGCGCCGGCGACCGCGTGCTGTTTGGCAAGTGGTCCGGCACCGAGGTCAAGCTCGACGGCGAGGAACTCCTGATCATGAAGGAGTCCGACATCATGGGCGTGATCGCCTGAGGCTGCACAGAAATCCAACGGAGTAATTTGAGATGACTGCCAAAGAAGTAAAATTTTCCGGTGATGCACGCGAACGCATGTTGCGCGGCGTCGATATCCTGGCGAATGCAGTGAAAGTCACGCTCGGCCCGAAAGGCCGCAACGTGGTACTCGACAAGAGTTTCGGCGCGCCCCGCATCACAAAGGACGGCGTTACCGTCGCCAAGGAAATTGAGCTCGAAGACAAGTTTGAAAACATGGGCGCGCAGATGGTGCGCGAAGTTGCCCAGAAAACCAACGATCTCGCGGGCGATGGAACCACGACCGCGACCGTGCTTGCGCAGGCGATCGTAAAGGAAGGCGCCAAGTCAGTCGCCGCCGGCATGAATCCAATGGATCTCAAGCGCGGTATCGACATCGCGGTCACCGCCGTGATTAAGGACATTGAGAAGCGGTCGAAGACAGTCAGTTCTTCCGCCGAAGTTGCCCAGGTCGGCACCGTATCTTCGAATGGCGACGCCGAGATCGGTCAGATGATCGCCGCGGCAATGCAGAAAGTGGGCAACGAAGGCGTGATCACCGTCGAGGAGGCCAAGGCACTCGAGACCGAGGTCGAAATCGTCGAGGGCATGCAATTCGATCGCGGATACATTTCACCCTATTTCATCACCAATGCCGAAAAAATGCTTGCCGAGCTTGAAGATGCCTACGTCCTGCTGCACGAGAAAAAGCTCTCCGGGCTGCAGTCCATGCTTCCGGTTCTCGAAGCCGTGGTGCAATCAGGCAAGCCGCTCGTGATTATCGCCGAGGACGTCGAAGGCGAGGCGATTGCCACCTTGGTGGTCAACAAACTGCGTGGCGGTCTGAAAGTTGCGGCTGTAAAGGCCCCTGGCTTCGGTGACCGCCGCAAGGCCATGCTGGAGGATATTGCAGTCCTGACGGGCGGCCAGCTGATCTCTGAAGACCTTGGGATCAAGCTCGAAAATGTCACCACCGCAATGCTTGGCCGAGCCAAGAAGGTGATCATCGAAAAGGAAAAAACCACCATCGTACACGGCGCAGGCAAGAAGCCTGACATCGAGGGGCGAGTGCAGCAGATCAAGGCCCAGATCGAGGAAACCACTTCCGACTACGACCGCGAAAAGCTTCAGGAACGCCTGGCCAAGCTTGCGGGCGGCGTCGCAGTGATCCGCGTCGGTGGTGCGACCGAGGTCGAGGTAAAGGAAAAGAAGGATCGCGTCGAAGATGCCCTCAACGCCACTCGCGCTGCGGTCGAGGAAGGTATTGTGGCAGGCGGCGGCGTTGCTTTGCTGCGCGCCAAAAGGGCGGTTGGGCGAATCCGCGATGAAAATCCGGATGTGCAGGCCGGTATCGATATCGTCCTCAAGGCACTGGAATCGCCGATCCGCCAGATTGCGGAAAATGCGGGGATGGAAGGCTCGATCGTGGTCGGCCGGATCATGGACCACAAATCGGAGACCTACGGCTTTGATGCCCAGGACGAGAAGTATGTCGACATGATCGAAGCCGGGATTGTCGATCCTGCCAAGGTGGTGCGCGCCGCCCTGCAGGACGCGAGCTCGGTTGCCGGCCTCCTGGTCACCACCGAAGCAATGGTCGCAGAGGTGCCAAAGGAGCCGGCCCCCGCGATGCCACCCGGCGGCGGCATGGGCGGAGGAATGGGTTTCTAGCGCTATCCGATGTAGAAAGCTCAATGCGAACCCCGGCCTGATGGCCGGGGTTTTTCTTGACGACATGGTTGACGTCAGTGTGCGCTGAAGCTGTGGTTCAGTCCCGCGCGCACAAGATGCATGTGGAAATCAGAAACGGCAACGCCACCGGGAAGCGTCAGGGTGTCACCTTTGCCGAGGTCGATGTACAGATACTCGGCCTTGACAGACCAGGTCGGCACGAAAGTCCACTCGGCCCCCCCGCCCAACGAAAAGCCAAATCGCATCTTGTCCGAAGTGGCGCTGAGAGAGGTGAGCCGCGAGTTCGCCGCGTTCACAAGACCGAACGTTTCGAACGTGGTCTTCACATGACCCCAGCTCAACCCGCCGGTGGCGAAAAGCAGCAGCGTGTTGGACGCCAAGCCAACACGCCCGCGAACGGTGCCAAAATAGTCCAGCTCCTGCTTGAGACGGACACTGCCGGTAAAGCTCGGATCGTCGCCATCAGAGCTGGCGGTCACTGAAAATGGCCGGGCCGTGTCGTCCTTGATTCGGCTCCAGCTCACGTCGGCTTCCAGCCCGTAAACCAGCGCACCGGCTTGCCAATTGTATCCGGCCTGCAGGCCGCCAAGCCAGCCCTCAGGATTAACTGAGAGACTAAAAGGCGCCGTCGCCGCCGTCACGTTGACGCCAAGTTGCGCGGTAGCGGTGCCATAAGCGATGGGATCAAAGGTCGCGGTCGCCGGATCCCAGCCATAACCGGCGTGGACGCCCAGGTAGAAACCGGACCAATCGTAGATCGGCGCGGGCGGCACAATCCGCGGGGACTTCACAGGTAGCGGGAGATCGGTCGCGAAAGCCGGCCCAACCAAAAGAAACGCACAGGTCATCGACATCGCCGCCCGGCAAACAATCCGGCGCATTGCCATGATTGCCTCCAATTTCTTTTAGTTCCTGCAAGGAGACCTCGCTGGTCTTGCTGGGAAAAACAATCGTTTGAATGGAGGATGACCGTCGCAAACGCAGTTGGATGTTGCCCAGCAGCAACGGCCGATTAGTACTATCCACACATTTTCTGATGAATCGTGGATGCCGCTGCTGAAGGCCAGATCTTCAATGATCGCTGGTGCGGAAGTTAAGCACTTTTGGCCCTTCGAGCACGATGCTTTCGCCCTCGCGACGCCAGCCGGTGACCTGCGCAAGTGTCACGAGCAATGCTTCATCCGCTTGCATGCGTTCGGGTGTGCATTGCCCGGCGCTGAGCATCTCGGGCGGACTATCGGGCAAGGGGCCGGGCTCGACCTTCACGGTCGTATCAGAAATCTCCACACGCGCCCGGATGGTCCGACACCACAGATCGACCCGGGCGTTGCCGTTCGGCTCGACACTGAGAACTGGCATCCGTTTTCCCGGCCGCATTGGCGCGGCGTCGAGCAAAAGTTCCTGGTCGAAGGGAAACGGATCCGCCGGAAAGCCAGCGCCGCATGAAAGGAATAACAGCGTCGCGCCAACGGCGCTGGGCGCAAAAGCGTAAC
>Ga0066388_100002587_pt1 | contig 11172 bp, 7 predicted proteins | sample PanSoiMetaGPlot6_FD_64539 | JGI IMG/M metagenome (GOLD analysis project Ga0066388, IMG submission 64539) | Tropical forest soil microbial communities from Panama analyzed to predict greenhouse gas emissions - Panama Soil - Plot 6 (Hybrid Assembly) | ecosystem: Environmental > Terrestrial > Soil... | reverse complement strand
AGGACGGCAGCTTCCGCGAGGATCTCTTCTACCGGCTCAACGTCATCGCCATCGAGCTGCCGCCGCTGCGCGATCGCCGCGAAGACATTCCGGTGCTGGCGCACCGCTTCCTGCGCCAGTTCTCCGATCTGCACGGCCGTCAGGTCAGCGGCTTCTCCGCCTCCGCCGGACGCCTGCTGCTGCAGCACGGCTATCCCGGCAACATTCGCGAGCTCGAGAACATCGTCGAGCACGCCGTCGCGCTGTGCGACGGCGAGGTAGCGAACGAAGAGCACCTGCCGCCCTACCTGGTGGGCGAGTCCGCCAAGCCGTCCGCCGTCGAGACGCGCGCCGCCGGCGTGCTCGACGCCGTGGCGGCGCGCGCGGATCTCTTCGCGCGCACGCCGGTCGGGGGTTTCGATGCGCGGGTGGCCAGCGACCTGGCCAGCGCGTCACTCCCGGCACCCGCCGTGCTGCACATCCCGGCGGCCAGCCCGCCGGTCGACTTGGAGCGCGACCTCGCCGAGTACGAAAAAGCCATCCTGCTGCGCGCACTCGACCAGGCAGGTGGCGTGAAGAAGCGTGCGGCCGAGCTGCTCGGCATCAATTATCGCTCGTTGCGTCACCGGCTGCAGAAGTACGGGCTCGGCGACGGCGCGGACGACCCCTCGGTGGTGCAATGACAGCCCGTCAAAAATCCACTGCCAGCCGGTGCCGCAAAACGTCATCGGCCTATCGTTCCCAACCCTGGCGAAGGGTGCCGCAAGCGACCGTGGCGGGCAGCCCCTTTGGTACTCGCCTTGCATTTTCGAAAGCTCGCGATCGGCGACGGACACCTGAGACGGAACGGCCAAGCCGCCGGTCGACAACATGGGGAACGAGCTCTCGAAGCTGGGAGGAGACAATGGAGGCGAACCGATGAAGCGAGCCCACGCGCCGCCTTGAGAGACGCGCACAGGCCAACGAGGACAGACCGAAACAACTAACCCAAAACGGCAACCCAATCTCGGTCCACGGACCGATCACCCAGGAGGACTCATGAAGGCACTGAAGGACACGCACGGTTTCACACTGATCGAGCTGCTCGTCGTGGTGGCGATCATCGGCATTCTGGCAGCCATCGCCATCCCGCAGTTCGCGTCCTACCGGCAGCGCGGTTTCGACGCCCGCGCCAACTCGGACCTGCGCAATGCGGCGACCTCGGAAGAGGCCTACTTCGCCACCAACCAGGCGTACCTGAGCTGCTCGCAGCCCTGCGCGACGCTGCCGGGGTTCCAGCAGTCCGGTACCGTCAACATGGCCATGACCGGCGCGGCCGGCACGAACCCGTCGTTCACGGGGACGTCGAACTCGACCAGCGGCTCCGGCAAGACCTTCTCGTACAACAGCGCCGCGGGCGGCATGCAGTAAGCATCCGCCAATCGGCGCGAGGGGAGGGCATTCCGCCCTCCCCTTTTTTCGGCCCTTGCGCTGCGCACCTCGCATACCGTGCTCCCCGCCGCCCCAGGCCGTCCGTTGCCCGTTGTCCGTTCAGCGTCAATGGGCGAACGGACAACGGATACCGGACAACAGCGCATGCGCAATTCGTCGTCGACGACCCCACCGTCAGCCGCTACCCTTTCCGCGGCCATGCAGGTCGGAATGATGATCCGCGGCGTGGTCCTGACGGCCGCGCTCGGCGGGCTCGCGGCGGTCGTGGCAGTGACCGGCGCCGATCTGGATCGCGGCGCGCGCGCGGCCGCGCGCGCCGATGAGCCCGTCTATCTGCCGCGCGCCGCGTATCTGCGCCCGATATCGCTCGGCTGGCAGAACGTTCTGGCCGACATCCTGTGGTTCCGCGCCATCAGCTACTTCGGCGAACACTACCGCAGCAATCGCACCTATCCGTGGCTGGCGCAGATGTGCGAGCTGGTCACCGACCTCGACCCGCGCGCCGAGCACGTCTACCGTTTCGGCGGCGTCATCCTCCCCTGGGAGGCCAACCAGGTCGACGCCGGCATGCACCTGCTCGAAAAGGGCACGCAGCAGTTTCCCGATTCGTGGACCCTGGAGTACTACCTCGGGTTTCAGGCGTATTTCTTCAAGAGCGACTACCAGAGCGCGCTCACCCATCTGCGGCGCGCCATGACGCTGCCCGACGCGCACCCGGCGGCCGCACGGCTCGCCACCGCACTCGCCGCCGAGCAGTACGGACCGGACACGGCGCTGGCGTTCCTGGCCGAACTCGAGCACGACGCCGAGACGCGCGACCTGCGCGACATCATTCGCGGCAACATCGAGGACGCGCGGCTGGCGGCTGATCTCGAGCGCCTGAGCGGCGCGGTGGCGGCCTACCAGACGCGCAACGGCTACCTGCCGCTCACCGTCGAGACGCTGGTCAGCGCGAGGTTGCTGCCGGCGGTGCCGAGCGACCCGTTTGGCGGCAACTATATGATCGACCCGCTGACCGGTGCGGTGCGCTCCTCGACGGGCCGCGAGCCCACGCGCCTCTACCAGAGCAAGATGCGCGAGAAGGTCCTGCGCGGGCAAGCAGTACGGGAAATGTGACGACTGGCGAGCAACCGTGACGAATGAACTTAGACAGCGCATCGGGACTCGTGACGCGGGACTCGAGACTCGTGAAGCGGGACTCGCGAGACAAGCGGGACTCGGGACTCGTGAAGCGGGACTCGCAAGACAAGCTGATTCCAACGAGTCCCGCTTCACGAGTCCCGCGTCCCGCGTCCCAAGATCTAGCATGACTGCGATTCTCGAAATTCACGCTTTAACCAAGCACTTCCGGCACAACTGGACGAGGCGTCAGATCGTCGCCCTCGATGGGCTCGACCTCGCCGTTCCGCTGGGCGAGATCTTCGGCCTCATCGGTCCCAACGGCGCCGGCAAGACGACGACCTTCAAGACGGTGCTCGGCCTCTTGGGTCCCAACAGCGGAGAAGTGCGCTTTCTCGGCCATCCCCTGTCGACCGCGGATCGGGCCGCCATCGGCTTTTTGCCCGAGCAACCGTACTTCTACGACTACCTGACCGTGCAGGAGACGCTCACCATGTACGGCCAACTGTACGGGCTGCACGGCAGCGTGCTCGCACAGCGGGTCGACGAAGTGATCGAGCAGGTGCAACTCGGCCACAAGCGCCGCGCGGCGCTGCGCTCGCTGTCCAAGGGGACGCTGCAGCGGGTCGGCATCGCCCAGGCCATTCTCAATCATCCGCAGCTCTTGATCCTCGACGAACCGATGTCGGGGCTCGACCCAGTGGGCCGACACGCCATGCGCGAGCTCATCCGCGCGCTGCACCGAGCCGGAACCACGGTCATCTTTTCCTCGCACATCCTGCCCGACGCCGAAGTGCTGTGCGACCGCGTCGCGATCCTCACCCAGGGCAAGCTGCGCGAGGTGATCGACCTCGGCGCCGGAGAGGGCGGGCGCGTCTACCAACTGACCGTCGCCGGCCTCGGCGCCGAGACCCTGGCAACGTTGGCGCGGATTGCCGGCAGCGCGCCCACTCGGAACGGCACCGGCTGGCGGGTGCGCCTGCCAGGCTCAGCGGCGGTCGGACCGGCGCTCGACGTCGTGCGCAGCTGCGCCGGCTCGGTCGAGAGTCTCGTGCCGGTGCACCCGTCGCTCGAAGAGCGCTTCCTGCACCACGTCGGCCATGCGCACAGCCTCGACTGAGCTGGGAGCGTGGGAGGCCAGCCCTGTGCCGATCGCGGCGCAACCCCGTGGCGAGCCCACGTCGCTCGCCGTGCCCCTGCCGGTAAAGTGTTCTGAGCACAACTCGATCGCCGCCGACCGACCGCGCCCTTCACGCGCGGCCTGGGTGCTGATCGCCGTTCTGGCTGTCGTCCCGCATCTCAACGCGCTGCACGCCGACTTCACCTTCGACGACATCGGAGTGGTGCGCGACAACCCGGCGGTGCGGGTGCACCCCGCCGTCTCCCTCTTCCGGTACGTCTACCAGCCGGGTTCCCTGTACCGCCCGCTCACGATGCTCACCTACGTCGCCATCACCCGGGTGGACGGCGGCGAACCCGCGACCCATCACATCGTCAACCTCGCCCTGCACGTCGGCGTCTCGCTCGCCGTTTTCGCTCTCGGCGTACTGGTGCTTGGTTCGACCGCCGCAGCTGGCGCCGCCGCGCTGCTCTTCGCCGCGCACCCGATTCACACCGAAGCGGTCACCGGCATCGTCGGCCGCGCCGAGCTGCTCGCCGCCTTCGGCATTCTGCTCGCGCTGCTGGCTTTTGCGCGCTCGCTGCGCAGCCCCGCTGGACGCCGCTGGCCGTGGTCGGCGCTGTCACTGGCCGCTTTCGCGGCCGCGCTGCTGGCCAAGGAGAGCGCCGCAACCGGCCTCGGCCTGCTCGCCGTTCTGCACTGGTGGCTTGATCGCCGCGCGCCGCTGCGCCGGAGAGTGACCGCACTGGCGCCGTACGGGCTCGCCGTCGGCGCCTATCTCGCCCTTCGCCTCGGCGTCGTCGGGTCCCTCGGCTTGCCCGAGCCGCCCACCGTGCTCGACAACCCGCTCGCCTCGGTCGATGCGCTCACGCGCCTGCGGACGGCCGTGGTCGTTCTGGGGGACTATGTAGGACTGCTGTTGCTGCCGGCGCATCTCTCGGCCGACTACTCCTACAATCAGATTCCGGTCGTCTTGAGCTGGACTGATCCGCGCTTCCTGTTCGCCGCGGCCCTGCTGGTCGGGCTCGCCGCGAGCCTGTTGGCGGCGGCGCGCTCGGCCCCCGTACTGGTAGTGGCTGCACTGTTCACCGTCGTCCCCCTCGCGCTCACCGCCAACCTGCTGTTTCCAATCGGCACGATCAAAGCCGAGCGCTTGCTCTACCTGCCCTCGGTCGGTTGGTGTCTCGCCTGCGGCTGGCTGGCCGCCGTCGCGCTGCGGCGCTGGCCGATCATCGCGGCCGTTGCGCTCGTCGCCGTGCTGGGCGCCTACGGCCTGCGCACCTGGATCCGCAATGCCGACTGGCGCGACGAAGCGGCGCTGTTTGCCGCCACCGTCGCCGCCGCGCCCGAGAGCGCCAAGGCCCATTACAACAACGCCGTGTCGCTGGAGCGCGCCGGGCGTCTCGACCAGGCCATGCTGCACTACCGGCGTGCCCTCGAGATCTATTCCGATTGCGCCGGCGCCGCGTTCGGCATCGGGCGAATCTACAGCCTGAAGGGCATCGATGCGGGCGCGTTGTACTGGTTTGAGCGCGCGCTGCGCATCGACCCGAAGTTGGCCAAAGCGCATCTGCAAATTGCCCTGCTGCGCCAGGCGCGCGGCGAGTACGATGCGGCGCAAGCGGCGCTGCTGACTGGCCTCGAGACCGATGCCAACAACCGGTTGCTGTTGGTCACCCTCAGTGCCGTTCAGCTCGCACAGGGCGACCGCTGGCGCGCCGCCGCCGGGCTGGCGCGACTCGATGGCATCGGTTCGCTGGAGCCCGGTGAGGACGAGGCCGTCGCGACGGCGCGCAACGAGATCGAGGTGGCGCTGCGATGAGTCAGGCGGTCGGCCTGTCGATGCGCAGCCGCGACGAGCGGGTTTCGAGTCCCGCCCATCGAATGGCGCTTCGACTGCCGGCAGTCGGCCTGCTGGTGCTGCTCGGTGTCCAGGTGCTGCTGGCCAGCAATGCCGTGCGGGTGGTGCGGGCCGGGGTGACCGCCGTGGCGTACCCCTTTGAGCTCGATTTCGCCGAGGGACTCGTACTCACACAGACGCGCGCCCTCGCCGTCGGCCGGTCCATCTATCCGCCGGCCGACGCGCTCCCCGCAACGGTCAGTAACTATGCGCCGGTGTACTACGCCGTGGTCGCGCTGGTGGGAGGTGAGCGGGCCGACCATCTCGCGGTTGGCCGCAGCCTGTCGTTGGCCAGCGCGTTGCTCGCGGCGGCGGCGTTGGCGCTGCTGACTTGGCGGGCGCTCGAGCCCGCGCTCGGGCGGCTGGTGCGCTTCGTCGCGGCCGTCTGCGCCGGCTTGGCGTTTCTGCAGGTCTCGTACGCGGCCAACTTCATCGCGCTCATGCGCGTCGACCTGCTGGCGGTGCTGCTCGCTTACCTGGGAGTCGTCGTCTTTAGCGCCACTGCGGCGCGCGGGCGGCAGGTCTATTGGTGCCTCGTCCCGCTGGTCCTGGCGTTGTTCACGAAGCAGACGACGGTGGCGGCCGCAGGCGCGTGCATCGTGACCGCCGCGCGGGTCGACCGGCGTCGCGGCCTGCAGCTCGGTGCCGCCTTCGCAGCCGTGGTGCTTCTCGTGGCAGCCGCGTTGCAGGTAGTCACCCGGGGAGGATTCTTCTTCCACGTCGTCAGCGGCAACCTCCATCCGTTCAGCTGGAGCCGAGCGGCGTCGTTCCTCCAGGACGTCGCCGTACGTTATCCGGTGCTCGTGGCGCTCGCCGCCGCCATCACGCCGTCGCTGCTCGCCCCGCTGCCGTCCACAGGAGGCTCGGGCGCAGCGGCCCGAGCCGAGGCGCGTGGCTGGACGCGCGCTACACTGGGCGCGTATCTCCCGCTCGCCGCGCTCACGGCGCTCGGCGCCGGCAAGCTCGGCGCCGAGGTCAATTATCTCATTGAGCTGATGGGTGTGGTCTGCGTCGGTGCCGCGGTAGCAGTTGGCGAAGCGCTGCGGCCGCTGCGCGCTGCGGCGATCGATCGGACGAGGAGTGGCAGCGCCGTCGCGGCGCTCGCGGTGCCCCTGCTGCTGGTCTGGCAGGTCTGCCGCCTCGCCCCGGCCGGCAGCATCGAGTTGATCGAGACGCCGAGCGCGGCTGAGCAGGCGCAGGTCGCCGACCTCGTGGAGCTCGTGCGGCACACCGATGGGCCCGTGCTGTCGGAGGATCTCACCCTGCTCGAGCGCGCGCACAAGCCGGTCCTCTTCCAGCCGTTCGACATCACGCAGCTGATCTACCGTCGCCTGCGCGACGAACGGCCCGTCCTCGCCGCCCTCGAGCGGGGCGACTTCCGGCTGGTCGTGCTGCGCTTCGATGTCGCCCACCCGACGCCGATGGCGTTCAACCGCTTCACGCCGGGGATGATCGAGGCGATTCGCACGCGCTATCTGCCGCGCGCGTCCTTCCCGGGGCACTGGGTGTACGCGCCGCGCACAGCAGCCGCGCGGCCGTCGACCGAGGGCACACCGTAGATGGCTGCGCCGTCGACTGCCGAGCCCGCCGCCGTGTCACCCCAGCCCGCGGCGTTGCCCCGCCACGTCCAACCTGTGGCGGCACCACGCGTGCGATCCGCTCGCGTCGACTGGTGGGTGCCCGGGATCCTGCTCGCCAACCTCGCGCACGTCTTCGCCTTCAGCCGCGCGTATCCCCAGCACCGTCTGGATCCGGACCTGCTCGCCTACTTCACGTTCTACCGCAACTGGGTGGCCGCCGATCCGACGCTGCACGGGCTGGCCTACTATACGGGTCCGAAGGCGTTGCTGGTGTTCACGCTCGGCGCGCTCAACGACGCGTCAGCGGCGTTGGCGTGCACGGCGGTCGCCTCGGCGGCCCTTGGCGTCATCGTGTACCTCGTCGCCCGCGACGCGTTCGGTCGCGCGCCGGCGCTCGCCGTCTCGTGCTTCCTGCTGCTCGATCCGTCCAAGGCGTTCCTCACGCTCAAATCGAGCGCCGACCTCTATCTCGCCGTGCTGCTGTTCCTCGCCATCCTGCTGGCGGACCGCGAGCGGCTGATCGCGGCGGCGCTCTGCCTGTTCCTGTCCGCCCTCATCAAACCGGTGACGCTGCCCTGCGCCACCTACTTCCTCGCCGCGCCCGGCAGCCGGCGGCGGCGCTGCACTGCCGCGTTGATTCCGTTCGCCGCGGTTCCGTTCATCCTGCTCGCCAACCACGCGCTGCTCGGCAGCGCCTTCGGCGGCTCGCGGTTCTTTGGCGAGTTCGCGTCCATGGCCGCGCACGATCCGCTCGGCCCCGGCGAGGTCGTGCACTACGCCGTGTGGTCGCAGCTGATCAAGAACCGCTTCGTCTCCACCGCATCCTGGGGGCTCGTCGGGTTGCTGCTGTGGGTCGCAGACGATCGCGCGCGGCTCAATCGGCCGCTGCTGCTCATGCCCTTGCTCTTCCTGTGCGGCTACGTGGGCCTCAGCGCGCTCCTGCCGTTCCCGCCATACTTCCGCTACTTCTGGCCGTTGGAAGTCTGGATGTTGGCGTTCGTGGCCTACGGCGCCTTCGAAGGCGCGCGCCGCCTCGCCGCCGGCGACCAGCGGCTGCGGCGCGCCATCATCGCGATCGTTCTGGCCCTGCTGGCCGACGGGCTGATCGGCCATCAACTCGACTACCAGCGCGACTACGCCGCGCCGATCGAACGTTCGCTGCGTTTCGCCGCCGCGGCGACCGACGTGTTGCAGGCACGGACCGATGGCAGCGTCGTCGCCCCGCTCGGGCTGTTGCCCTACTTGATGTGGAGAGTGCCCGCCGCAGGCCGCGGCGGACGTGTGGACACGGCGGAGCGTCTGGCCCGCGAGCAACTCGCGCCGCGTCCCGATTGGATCATCGACCTGCCGCGCATGTACAAGACGGAAGCCGCCCGCCAGTGGATCGCGACGCTGGCCCACGACGGTGGCTACCAGGTGTACGGCAGCGACGGCGAGTCGTCGTTGCTGGTCCGGCCCGGCGTCGCTGTCCCGCCCGCGCGCGAGAACCCACCAGCCAACGCTCTCGGAGGACTGCCCGTCGCGCGCGACGGGCAAGCGGACCTATGAGAAAGATCGCTGCCATCGCCCTCAACACCGCCCGCGAAGCCGTACGCAACCGGATCCTGTACTCGATCCTCTTCTTCGCCGTGCTGATGGTGGCGGTCGCCGCCGTGTTCGGGGCCGCGTCGATCGGCGATCAGACGAAGTACATGAAGGACTTCAGTCTGATGAGCGTCTCGCTGTTCGGTGTCGTCATCGCCATCGTGCTCGGCGTCAACCTGCTCCACCAAGAGCTCGGCAAGAAGACCATCTTCAACATTCTCTCCAAGCCGGTGGCGCGCTGGCAGTTCATCGTCGGCAAGTTCTTCGGCCTGCTCGGCACGCTCACCCTCATCGTCAGCGTGATGGCGCTCGGCGTCGTCGGGTCGTTCCGACTGCTCCTTGGCCATTTCGATGCCGGCCTGCTGGTCGCCTCGTTCGCGGCGCTGCTGGAAATCGTCATCGTCATCGCGGTGGCGATCTTCTTCTCCTCGCTGGTCGTCACCCCGTCGCTGGCCGGGATGTTCACCGCCGCGACCTTCATCGCCGGCCGCTCGGCGAGCTACCTACTGTACTTCCTGAAGGACGATCAGCCACCGGCAGTGCAAACGTTGGCGCAGGCGCTGTACTGGGCGCTGCCGCGGCTCGACCGCTTCACCGTCGCCGATCAGGTCGTCTACGGCCTGGTGCCCGACCCGTCGTACCTGTTGATGCTGATCTGCTACGCCGTCGCGTACGCTGGCATCCTGCTGCTGCTCAGCGTCGGCTTGTTCTCGCGCCGCGAATTTGTCTGAGTCCCACGCCGCGCGACTCACCGACCGGACGGCACCATGCCCGCGCGCTTCAATGCGCGGATACTGCCGTCCCGAAGCGCGCCAATTCCCTCGCCGCGGCGGAGTCGGCACGCAGATAGAACTCGGCCATCAGGTGCGGATTCGTGTCGACGCGATCGGGCAGCGGGCGCGCGGCGAGTCGGCTCGGCACGATCCGCACGACGAAACGATAGGGCCTGTACTTGGCGCGGAACTCGGCCGACTGGAGAAGCTCGAAGTCGGTCAGGAACCAGTCGGTCGGTGGCTCACCCGAATATCCTTGGGCTGGACCGAGGATGATGACGTCAGGGGCGCGCCGCAGGACATAGTCGCCATCTCCCTTCAGATGACCGGGCACCTGTTGCCAGCGCGTCGTGATCGCGTGAACGGGGCGGCGCGCGATGTGCCGATCGTTCAGGCCGAGCGTGTCGATGAAACGCAGCGACGGTGCGAAGTACGGGGTCGAACCGGCGGTCGCCGTCGCCACGATGGCGCCGCTCGGAAGATGCGTTTGGAGAAACTGACCGATGTGTTCGCCGACCACCGCCGCCGGATCGCGCTCCACCGTCATGATGAACACGGCGGCGATCTGCCCCGCGGTGGCCGCCAGCACCAAGCCGGTTACGACGCGCGGGCGGAGAAAACCGTCGCGCCCGGCGATCGCCGCGGCAAAGAGGAGCACGACCACGAACGGCACCGCCAGCCGTGCGGCGAGCATGTGGTCACCGCCCGCGACGAGCAACGAGAGCAACACCGGCATGGCAATGAGCAACATGCCGAACGGTCGTCGCCCGCGTGCGAGCCAGAATGCAGCCACCCCGGCCAGGACAGCCGATGACCACACGTCCACCGTTCGGCTGAGATAAGTGAACGCGGAATACAACCGCACGTCCAGCGACAGCCCTCCCAGTTTTGCGTACGCCGTGTTGGGCAGGACGTCACCGAAGTATGCGACGCGGAAGACCTCGTACGAGCCGCCCAACAGCCCGAAGCTCAGCAGCGCTGCCAGTGCCGCCGCCCATGACCCACGCGCGGCGAGAACAGCCAGGGCAACCGCGCCAGCCCCGAGACCCTCGGGGCGGCTGAGCGCCGCCGCGCCGAGCGCGACGCCAGCCAGCGCCGCACGACGTGCCGCCGCCGGCCCCGCTGCTCGGCCGGCCTCCCACGTCAGCCAAGCCCCCAGCGCCAGCCAGAAGGAGAAGCCGGCAGTCTCGAGCCCGCTGACGCTCCACAGCACCAACCCCGGCTGCGTCGCGACCAGCAGCAACAAGAGCGGCGACGCGTCCGCCCACGCCCACAGCGCGAAGATGGCGGCGAAGTACGCGACTCCGAGCAGCCGGCTGGCGAGTTGGAGATCCATGCCGAGTGCGCCGAGCGCCGATATCTGGGCGAGCCAGAATGGGTGGGTAAATCCCTCGACATGCTCCCCCGGATTCCAGGTCAGCCCCTCGCCGGCGAGCACCCGCGCGGCGTAGCGCAGCGAGATGAATGCATCGTCGTGATAGAAGGCGGCCACGTGAGTGAGGGCCAGCACCCCAATCGATGCGGCGACCGCGTACACGATGGCGGCGCTCGAGAGGCGTACGCGGGCTAACGGGCTTGACAGTCCGTCGGCGGCGCGCGCGCCGCTGATCTCGAGCAGTGGCTGCGCCGCCGGCGGCAGCGGCGTCATCGAAGCCATCGCGCTGGCCCCCCGGGGATGATGGAGTG
>Ga0066388_100002586_pt1 | contig 11174 bp, 11 predicted proteins | sample PanSoiMetaGPlot6_FD_64539 | JGI IMG/M metagenome (GOLD analysis project Ga0066388, IMG submission 64539) | Tropical forest soil microbial communities from Panama analyzed to predict greenhouse gas emissions - Panama Soil - Plot 6 (Hybrid Assembly) | ecosystem: Environmental > Terrestrial >... | reverse complement strand
CTTGGCCAATCGACGCGGTATCGCATACTCCGCTACAACCGCGGCGGAACTGTGTTCTCCGCGCCACAGCGACACTTCATCGCGCGAAAAATCCGGGCGAAAACGCATGCTCGATTGCCCGCGAGAAGTAGTGTCGAAGCGCGAGGCAACAGCATGGACAGAGATCTGTACGCGGATACCATCTCGAGCGCAGTGGAGTTCTTCGAAGGCTACGGAACGCTCGCCGTCATCCTGAACGTCAACGTCGAGGATCTTCGCCGCTGGGCCGAGGGCACGTCCTACCCGCCGGCCGACGTCTACCATCGCATTGTCAACCTGACCAAGCGCGCCGACCGGGCGCCGAGGCCTCGCGCGAGCTGAACGCTCACCGCGGCTGCGGTGTTCACGTCATTGCGAGGCGGCCGCGGTGCTCACATCGCAGTTGCGCAGATCCGCGCGGCCGCCCGACGCGAGTCCCTGGTAGAGGGTCCAGAGCTTCTCGTCCACGCGCTGCTCGCGCGGGTGGAGCTTGGCCTTGTTGAATCGGCCCACCGCGCGCGGGCCGGCGTTGTAGACCGCGTACGTGGCGCGGGGGACATGGTCGGGATCGCCGCTCTTCTCCGCATAGGGGATGGCGTAGTCCTTGAGATAGCGCATCAGGATCTGGGCGCCGGCGCGGGCGTTGTAGGCCGTGTCCCAGCGCAGGCGCTCGACTTCGTAGAAGCCGCGCCAGACTACCTGGTTGATCTGCATGATGCCGACGCTGCCCGCGCCCGAGCGCAGGTAGCGCACCTTGCCGCCGCGCAGGACGTATTGCCGCCAGCAGCTTTCGATGAGCGCGGTCGTCGGCAAGAGCTTCTGATAGATCTGGTCGTAGGGTGCCGCGAGGCCGCCGCGCTGCAATTCGACGGCGGCGGTCTTCTCCAGCAGGCGGCCGACGCGCGCCTCGTAGTCGGCGAGCTCGTCGCGCTTCGGCACCCAGCGGTCGAGCGCGTGCTCGCCCCCGCCGTCGGCGGCGTAGGCGTTGCGGATGAAAAGCTCGAGCCAGCTCCGCGTCGGCAGCACCGGGCCGGAGCGCGGGGGCTCCTCGATGCCGAAGAGGCGGCGCAGCTGCGGGTCGGGCGCCCAGTCGTAGGCGAGCGGATCGTCGCTCGTCCCGGGACGGAGGCTGCGCGCGAGCTGCCGCAGGCCCGGGGCGGAGAGCGTCATGCCCAGGCCCGGGGCGGCGCGATCGAGCGCCATCAGCGCGTCGCCGGCATCGAGGAACGCGGCGTATCGCAGCAACGATGCGTCGAGCACGCCTTCGCGCTGGGCGTCCGCGAGGATCGAGCGCAGCTCGTCCCAGGCGTCGACGAAGAGCTCGCGCAGCGGATCGCCGGCCGCGGGCGCTTCGCCCGACAGGATCTGCGTCAGCCGGTAGCGGCTATCCAGGAGCAGCGTGAAGAGGCGCTTGCGCAACCCGCTGTTTTCGCTGTCGAGCGCGAGGCTCTTCACGCTGTAGACCAGGAAGGCATCCCAGGGCTGCAGCGCCTGCTCCAGCGCTTCGAGCTCGGCCTCGGTGAGGGGCACAGCCGGCACCTGGACCGGCGCCGCTGCGGCGAGCCATGCATCCGGGATTTCGAGCGCGATCGGGACCACGATGCCGTTCGCCTCGACCCGAGGCTGGGCGAGCTGCAATTGCCTGACGGCGAGCTCGAGCTCCGCGCTGTGCTGCGGCGGCGCCACGCCGCGGACGATCTGCGCGAGCGCCGTGCGTGCGGCGCCGAGGTCGTAGCTGAAGCGCTCCAGGCGGGGATGCAGGTAGCGCTTGCTCAAGTCCCAGATCATTCCGAGGGCGGGCGCACCGCCGGCATCGGTGAGCCTGGAGTCCACGATGCGCAGGCGCAGCCGCCCCGCGCTGTCCACTTGCGGCGCGAGCGTGAAGTCGATCGAGCCGCTCCAGGCGGCGGCGTTCTGGCAATTGCCGAAAAGCTCCACGCCGAGCGCCGCCGAGCCGGGGCCGGCGAAGCGCAGCCGCCCGTCGACGCCCTCGAGCCTGGGCGTCTCGAGGTTCAAGTACCGGCAGCGGCCTTCGCGGTAGATGACGTTGGCGCTGGAGGGCGAAGCGGCGAGCTGCGCGCTCAGCGCCTGCCGGAGGGCCTCGAAGGGGACGCGCAGCGGAATTTCAAGCCGAGCGGCGAACGTCCCGGATGCGCACAGAATGAGGCTGCTGAGCGTCAGCAGTCGAATGAAGGTCATTGGTTACCGTCCCGGCCTGATCGAATGTCGGCTCACGCCGCTCCTCGAATGTCGGCTCGCGCCGCTCCTGCAGGCGTTGGTCCTCGCGCTGCTGATGACGTGCCCGCTTTGGCGCCCCGTTGGGCGCCCGCTGCGCCCGGCGCGCAAGCCGCGCTTGCCGCTTGCGCACGCGATGCGCCTGCCGGCGCTCGCGCCGCTGCTGGCGCGAGGTCGGATCGACGATGTCGATGAACAGGCGCGGCAGGTAGAAGACGACGAGCAGGGCGAGCAGCCAGGCCACCGCGGACAGGGCCGCCGAGGTCGGGCTGCCGAAGCTCGCCGGCGTCAACTCGAGGAACTGGCCGAACTTCGTCGTGCCGAATTGCGCGATGACCGCGTCGCCCGGTACGAAATAGATCCACTTCGCCAGCAGCGGCAGGTCGCTCGCCGTCACCATGCCGTCGGCATTCATGTCGGCGATGAAGCGCCACTGCCGGTATTCCCACCATGTAACCTGCATTTGCTCTCCCGCGAGAGTTACTTAGCGTACCTGCTTGCTGCGCTCCTTCCGTTGCACAGGCGTCGCCGAGGCTCGGCCTTTTGGAGCGTCCCCAGCCGGCGACATAGGCCGCACGGACCATCCGAGGATTAGAATCGGACCCTAGGGGGAAGGGCGTGCTGCGCGCTGTACTGGATGGGAGGAAGCTCGACGCCTCGCTTGCGGGACGGCTGTGGTTCCCGCTGGTCGTCCTTGCGCTCGGCCTGGTCGTCACCGCGGCGCTCACGTACGTCATGCGCGACAGCGTGGAGCAGGAGGCGGGCGACCACTTCGAGCTGCAGGCCGAGCAGGCCAAGAACGCAATCGCCGCGCGCATCCGGTCGTACAGCGATGCCCTGTACGCGGTGCGGGCGCTGTTCCAAACCTCGGCGCGCGTCACGCAGGGGGACTTCCGCAGCTTCGTCACCAAGCTCGAGCTCGAGACGCGCTATCCGGCGCTGCGGATACTCAACTACGCGGCCTACGTCCCGGGGGGCGAGCGCGAGAAGCTGACCGCCGAGATCCGCGGCGATGCCACGGGCGGGCCGGCGGCGCAGGCGTTCACCATCCGGCCGCGCGAGCCGCGAGCATTCCACTACGTCATCACCCACGTCGCGCCGCTCGAGGGCAACGAGCGCTCCTTCGGGCTCGACATCGGCGCGCCGCCTTTCCGGCCCGATGCGCTGGAGTACGGCCGCGACAGCGGCAAGCTCGTCTCCTCGGGCCGGATCATCCGCTTCGAGGACGGAGCGGACAACATCGCGCTGCGCATCGCGGTGTACCGCCCCGGGTATCCCACCGAGACGCTCGAGCAGCGCCGCGCCGCTTACGCCGGCTCGGTGGGCGCGGGGTTCCGCATCGCCCAGCTGATGGGCGGCGTGCTCGAGGAGCACAACCTGCACCACATCGACTTCCAGGTGTTCGACGTCGACCGCGCGAGCGGCCAGAAGGCGCTGGTGTTCGACAACGCGCTGTCGCCCAACGGAATTCAGGGCGGCGGCGCGATGTACGCCACCCGCCGGGAGATCGACATGGGTGGGCGGCTGTGGGAGCTCGAGTTCCGCGCCCCCCTCGCAAGCCTCGCCTCGAGCTTCGACCTGCACACGCCCTGGGTGGTGCTGGGGTGCGGCGTGCTCACCAGCCTGATGCTCGCGGCGATCCTTTTCTTCATTACGACCTCGCGGCATCGCGCGGTGGTGCTCGCGAGGCGCATCAACCGGGACCTGCACGCGAAGGAAGCAGGTCTTGCCGAGGCGCAGCGCATCGCCCGGCTGGGGAGCTGGGAGCTCTCGGGGCAGAAGCGGCAGATGGTCTGGTCCGAAGAGCTGTTCCGGGTTCTCGGCATGCAGCCGCACGCCGGCCGCGTGGCGCTGGACGACTTCCTCGTGGTCGTGCACCCGGGCGACCGGCAGAAAGTGCGCGACATGCTGCGCCTCTCCAGCGAGCCGGGTGCGGTGCTCGAGCTCGAGCATCGCCTCCTGCTGCGCGACGGGACCGAGCGCTGGGTGATCAGCAAGGCGAAGCTCGAGGAGCCGCTCGGCGAGGGTGGCGTCTGGCGTGGCACGACGATGGACATCACGGAGCGCAAGCACGCCGAATCGAGGCTCCAGACCGAGCACAAGGTCACCGCGATCCTCGCTTCGGGCAGGCGCACGGAAGCCGTCATGGGCGAGCTGCTGCAGCTCCTCTGCGCGCGGCTCGGCATGGCCTGCGCGGTGCACTGGGTGATGGAAGCGCAGCACGGGCTGCGCGGCGCGACGCAGAGCACGCTGCACTGCGCGCAGGTCTGGTGCCGCGACACGGTGGACCGCGGCAGCCGGGTGCACCTGCAGCTGGAAAACGGCGGCAGCCCGCTCGGGCGCCTCGCGGCGCAGAAGCGCGAGACGGTCCTCGCCGCTGACCTGGCTCAGCGCATGCCGCCGCTGCATGTCGGGGGCAATGCGCGCATCGAGCTGCACAGCGCGGCCGCGTTTCCGATCGTCGCGGCGAACCGGGTGGTCGGCGTGATCGAGCTCTTCGGCGAGACGCGTATCCTGCTCGACGGGTCGGTCGCGGAGCTCCTGGGCTCGATCAGCGCGCAGCTCGGCCAGCACCACCAGAAGGCGATGGCCGAGGAGGCGCTGGAGCTCGTGCCCGCGCACGATCCGGTCACCGGGCTGCCCAACCGCCTGGAATTCCAGAACCGGCTCTCCCTCGCGCTCGCCCGCGCGCGCCGCGAGCGAGCGCGGATCGCGGTCCTGGTCGTCGACCTCGACCGCTTCGGCATGCTCAGCGCGAACATGCGGCCGGGCGCCGGCGAGCGGCTGCTCCAGGAATACGCGCGGCGCATCGAGGCGTCGCTGCGCGCCTGCGACGCGCTCGCGCACGCCGGCGGCGACGGCTTTCTCGCCCTGCTCGAAGGCGGCGAGCGCTCGAGCGACCTCATCGCGGTGGTCACGAAGGTCCTCGACAGCGTCGCCAGGCCATTCGCAATCGACGGCCGCAGCCTGACGTTCTCGGCGAGCGCCGGCATCAGTATTTATCCCGAAGACGGCATCGATGCCTCGACCCTGCTCAAGCACGCCGACATGGCGATGGTGCTGGCGAAGCAGAAGGCGCCCGGCGGCTGGCGCTTCTTCGCCACGTCGATGAACGAGGACGCGAAAAGGCGCAGCCTCACCGAGGCCGACTTGCGGCGCGCGCTCGAGCGGGAGGAGCTGGTCCTGCACTACCAGCCGCGGGCCAGCCTCGCCACCGGGCGGATCACTGGCGTGGAGGCGCTCGTGCGGTGGAACCATCCGGAGCGCGGACTGCTCGAGCCCGCGCAGTTCATCCCGCTCGCTGAGGAAACCGGTCTTATCACCCTTCTCGACGGATGGGTGCTGAAGGCCGCCTGCGCACAAGCGCAAGCCTGGCGCGCGCAGGGGCTCGCCGAGCTGCGCGTGGGCGTCAATCTCTCGGCGCCGAGGTTCTGCGAGGAGACCCTGGTGGACGACCTAGCGGACAGGGTGCGGGCCGCGGGCCTCGCGGCCGAGGTGCTCGAGCTGCACGTCCCGGAAAGCGCGGTTGCGCGCTTTCCGGCGCGGCTCGCGCAGACGCTGCACGAGCTGAAGAGCCGCGGCTTCGGGCTTGCGATCGACGGCTTCGGCACCGGCTCTGCGTCGCTTGCGCAGCTACGCATGTTCCCGTTCGACGCCTTGAACGTCGACCGCTCCTTCGTGAGCGGCATCCCGGCCGACAGCCAGGACACGGCGCTCACCGAATCGATGGTCCACCTTGCCCGCGGCATGGGCATGCGCGCCGCAGCGGTGGGGGTCGAGACCGCGGCGCAGCTCGAGCGCCTGGAAAGCTTCGGCTGCGAGGAGATCCAGGGCCATTTCCTCGCCCGGACTGCGACCCAAGAAGCGCTCACGCCCGCGCTGTTGGAGGGGCGTACAGGTCTTGTCTTAAACAGATAGGGAGGTAGCCATGCGAATTACCGAGAGTCGGCTTACGACGCAGCAAATGATCGAAGGCATCGGAGAGCTCGATCTGGGACCCATCAAGTTCAAGCTGATGGACGCTGCCGAAGGCGAGGGCTGGACGCGCGAGCTCGTCGAGCGCATCGAGGTCGAATACCGGCGCTTTCTGACGCTGCTCGCAAAATATCCGCACGAAACGGTCGCGCCCAGCAAGGAAGTCGACAGGTTCTGGCACGCCCATATCCTGGACACGCAGAAGTACATCGAGGACTGCGAGCGCGTCTTCGGCCGCTACCTGCATCATTTCCCCTACCTCGGCATGCGCGGCGCGGATGACGCGGCGGCGCTCGCCGCGGCCGGCGCGCGCACCCGCGAGCTTTATGCCGCCGAATTCGCGCCGGCGACGACACGCGACGGGAGCGCTTTCTGCTCCGTCGCGGCACAGTCCTTCTGCTCCGTAGCGGCGCAGTCCTTCTGTTCGGTCGCAGGCGGCCGCATCGATACCCTCACACGCCCGAGGCCTGCTCCCCTCGCGTAAGCCTCGCTTAATTTTCAGGAGGTGGAAGGCGCCGCCGCACCGGGGTATCGTAAGGGGCACCCGGATCGATTGCGGAGGCGAAATGAGTCAGTGGTCTGCCGGCGACGAGCGCCCGGTTTTCAGGGAAACGCGCCCCTTCCACCTCTGGTGGGCCTTCTTCCTGGTTCTCGCGCTTGCGGGAGCCGGGGCGGCCTATTACTTCCTGCACCTGCGCGACTTCGTCGTGCCGCCTCCCGATGCATCGGCGCCGGCAGTCGCGCCGCCGGCGCCGGCGGAAGCCAAGTCTGAGGCGCCGAAGCCCGCTGAGGAGCCTCCCGCGCAGGCGAAGGGGCTGCCGAGCCTCGAGAACAGCGATGCCATGATTCGCGAAAGCGTCAGTAGCCTGGTGGGACGCAAGGCGTTTACGTCCATGGTGTATCCCACCGAGCTCGTCCGCCGTATCGTCGCCACGGTCGACAATCTCCCGCGCGAGACGGCGCCGAGGCGCGTGATGCCGCTCCAGCCCGTGCCGGGGGTCTTCGGTGTGTCGGGGGCCGGCGAGGAACTGCAGCTCAACGCGGAAAACTCGGGGCGTTATGCCGCCTACGTTCAAGTCTTCGAGATGCTCGATGCGCGCGCGCTCGCGCAGCGATACGCCGAATCCTATCCGCTCTTCCAGCGGGCCTACGCGGAGCTCGGCTTTCCGAACAGCCGGTTCCAAGACCGCCTGCTCGAGGCGATCGACGACATGCTGGATGCGCCGGCGCCGGCCGGCCCGGTAAAGCTGGTCCGGCCCAAGGTGCTCTACCAGTTCGCCGATCCGGAGCTCGAGGGCCTCTCGGCGGGCCAGAAGGTCATGGTGAGAATGGGCGCGGAGAACGCGGCCAAGGTCAAGGCGAAGCTGCGCGAGATCCGGCGCGAGCTCGCCGCGCTGCGCCTTTAGGCCGAGCGGCTTCTCGCGAGCGAGTACACCACCCCGTCACGCGCCGGCGTGGGCTGGGGCACCGGCCGGTCCTCGACCCATTCGAGGATGGGGAGGAACTGCTTGCGCTCCGAGAGCGAGAGGTTCTCGTCGAGCTCGAAGATGCCCAGGCCCGACTCCGCGGCGCGCAGGAACACGTCGGAGTCGAGCAGGCGCGCGAGCAGCTTCAGGCCCGCCGACTGGAGCAGGGTCTCGAGCGGCCGGTAGGCCGGCATCGAGCGGCGCACCTTGTTCGCCACCACCGCGAGCGGCACGGCGCCCGAGCGCACCCGGGGGAAGGCGGCGAGCTCGCGCAGGAAGTTTCCCGTGGCGTGCAGGTCGATCACCGAGGGTACGACCGGCATGACGATGCAATGGGCGCGCTCGATCATCTCCTGGAGCAGCATGCCGGAGGAGCCGGCGGGCGCATCGATGATGAGCCGGCGCGTCTCGCGGGGCACGTAGCTCTCGAAGCTGCGCAGACGGTCGCGGCGCTCGGGGGCGCCGTTGGCGCAATGGATCGGAAAGGCGTGCACCGGGCGCAGGCGCAGCCAATTCATGCTCGACCCCTGCGGGTCGTAGTCCATCAGCGTGGTGGGCACTTCGGCGGCCGCGAAGCAACTGGCCAGGTTGGTGGCGATGGTCGTTTTTCCCGCGCCGCCCTTCGGGTTGAGCACCAGAATCGTCTTCATTCTTGTCCGAGGTTCCTACGCCCCCTTTTTCTTCTGCTGCGAAACGCGACTTGCGCAGCGCATGATGCCGCGCACTCCGCGGAAATGCAACAAGAGCGTGAAGCAAATCACGCGGAGAATGCGCTGCGTTAAAGGCGCGTGCGAGATCATCGTACACAGAGACAAGCGCCCATGCGGCTTAGAGACAGCTCGAAGAGAGGAGGCCTGGGTGACTAGCAGCGTCGGGTTTCGAGTACCATTGCTCCTCGACGAACGGTTCGGAGCAGCAATGAAACGCAAGTACGGGTCGGCGCTGTCGCGGGAGAGCGAAGCCGAGAAGGCGCAGCGACTGCGCGCTAAGGAAATGCGCGACAACCGGCACAACTACGGCTCGGCTTCCCGCAAGGGCGCCGTCACGCGCGGCAAGAAGCGCGGCAGGGCGTACCGCGTCGGGGGTTGAAAGGCGCGCGCCGTGCGCCGCGTGCTCGTCGCGGGCACCCAGGACGTCATCGACGTAGCGCGCGTAGCGCTCGGTGCCGCGGCGCGCGCCGCGCTCGGCGAGGAGCTGGAGCTTGCGACCGCCTACTCCGTGAGCGAGGCGCTGAAGCAGGTCGAAGGCGGCGTCGAGCTCGTGCTTTGCAACGTCCGTTTCGACGACTCCCGCATGTTCGACTTCCTGGGCGCGCTCAACGCGATGCCGGGCGCGGGCCCGCCGGTGATCTGCTGCCGCGTGGCGCGCGCGCCGATGTCGGCCGGCGCCCGTCGCGGCATCGAGCTGGCGCTCGAAGCCCTCGGCGTGGTCGCCTTCCTCGACATGCACGAGCTCGAGAGCCGCGATGGTCCGAGCGGGGCGCACGCCGCCCTGCGCGCGGCGGTGATGACGCGCCTGCACAAAGCGTGATCGAGCTGGTGCTCCATCGGCAGACGCCTGCCGCCGCCGTGCGGGGCGTGCGCGCCTTGGCGGCGCGCTCCCCCGGCGGGCTGCTTGCCCTGCGCTATCGCATCGAAGGCGACCTGGACCGGTTGCGCATTCCGGCGCCGCGGGCGCCCGCCGTACGCGAGCAGCTCTGGCAGCATTCGTGCTGCGAGGCTTTCGTCGGCGCGGCGGGCGCGGCCTCGTACCGTGAATTCAACTTTTCGCCCTCGGGCGAGTGGGCCGCCTACGCCTTTCAGAGCTACCGCCAGGGCGAGCCTTGGCCCGCCCCGGACCCGGGGATCGAGGTACGCAAGACGCCCGGCGAGCTCGAGCTTCACGCCCGCATCCCGGCGCCGCCGGGTCGGCTCAGGGTAGCGCTCTGCGCGGTGATCGAAGATGGCGGGGGGGCGCTTTCGTACTGGGCGCTGCGGCATCCGGCGGGCAAGCCCGATTTCCATCACCCTGACGCGTTCGCGCTGGAGCTGGAGTGAAGTTCGGCATCGACCGCCTGCTGGAAGAGCGGGCGCTGCAAAAGCGCCTGAAGGGCCGCCGGGTGGCGTTGCTCGCCCATCCGGCGTCGGTGACCCGGGACCTGGTGCACACGCTCGATGCGCTTTTCGCCGCCGGCTTGCCGCTCGCGGCAGCGTTCGGTCCGCAGCACGGCCTGCGCGGCGACAAGCAGGACAACATGGTGGAGTCGCCCGATTTCACGGACCCGGTGCACGGGATTCCGGTGTACAGCCTGTACGGCGAGGTGCGTAGGCCGACCGACGCGATGATGCAGAGCTTCGATGTCCTGCTCGTGGACTTGCAGGACCTCGGCTGCCGCGTCTATACGTTCATGACCACGCTCGCGTACGTGCTCGAGGCGGCGGCGAAGCACCGCAAGGAGGTCTGGGTGCTCGACCGCCCCAACCCGGCGGGAAGGCCGGTCGAGGGCAACCTGCTCGCGAAGGGCTGGGAGAGCTTCGTCGGCGCCGGCCCGTTGCCGATGCGCCACGGGATGACGCTGGGCGAGTTCGCCCGCTGGTTCATCGCCAAGGGGAAGCTCGACGTCGAATGCGAAGTCGTGGCGCTCGAGGGCTGGCAGCCGGGCGCCGCGCCGGGCTTCGGCTGGCCCCTCGGCGAGCGCGCCTGGGTCAACCCGAGCCCCAACGCGCCCAACCTGTGGATGGCGCGCTGCTATCCGGGCACGGTGATGCTCGAAGGCACGACGCTGTCCGAGGGACGCGGCACCACGCGTCCGCTCGAGCTCTTCGGCGCGCCCGATGTCGACACGCGCTCGCTGCTCGCGAAGATGAACGCGCTCGCGCCGCAATGGCTGCGAGGCTGCCGCCTGCGCGAGTGCTGGTTCGAGCCGACTTTCCACAAGCACTGCGGAAAGCTTTGCGCCGGGCTGCAGATGCACGTCGAGGGGCCGGTCTACGACCCGGGGCTTTTCAGGCCGTGGCGCCTGATGGCGCTCGCCTTCAAGGCGTTGCGCCTCCTCGACCGCGGCTATGGGCTGTGGCGCGACTTTCCGTACGAGTACGAGAAACGCCTCCCCATCGACGTCATCAACGGGGGCGAGTGGCTGCGCGAGTGGGTCGACGACCCCGGCGCGGGCCCAGCGGAGCTCGAGTCACGGGTTCGCCAGGACGAGGCCGCGTGGCTCGCCGAGCGCGAGCCCCTCCTTCTGTACCCTTAGGTGAGCGGCTTCTGCCGCGCCGCGCGCAGCGCGCGGGCGAGCATCTCGTCGTCGGTGCCCCAGGCCGGCATAACGATGTCGACAGCCTGCAGGAAGATCGGCGTCGGCGGCTCGACTTCTCCGTCGAGCCATCGGTAAAGCGTCGCCACCGGAACCCGCAGCTGCGCTGCGAGCTTCTCCATGCCCCCGGCGATCTGGCAGGCGCGGTGCAGCACCCTCGTATAGACGGTCACCTGCTGAGGCGGAGC
>Ga0066388_100002585_pt1 | contig 11175 bp, 8 predicted proteins | sample PanSoiMetaGPlot6_FD_64539 | JGI IMG/M metagenome (GOLD analysis project Ga0066388, IMG submission 64539) | Tropical forest soil microbial communities from Panama analyzed to predict greenhouse gas emissions - Panama Soil - Plot 6 (Hybrid Assembly) | ecosystem: Environmental > Terrestrial > Soil... | reverse complement strand
TGGTAACGCTTTGCGGTCTCGAACGGAATCAGCTTTACAACTGAAGGATCAATTTCAAAGTAAGAGAGATTGATGGCTGGCACGCCATACTGCCGTGAAAGGAAATTGGTAACGTCCTCATCCGTCAGGAAGCCAAGTTTCACCAGAGCGGAACTCAAACGACAGTTGCTTTCCTTCTGAACCTTCGCTGCCTGCTCTAATTGTTGTGCAGTGATGACCTTCTCTTTGACGAGAAGATCACCCAGCCGTTGGGACATGCCACGATCTCCTGTGTATTGCGGCGGAAAGATACAGACGGTCGCCACCGCGCCCTGCATTTCGGGGAGGATTTCTGCAGCTTAGCGCGTTGACAGAAATTGTCAGCGCTTAAGGTTTTTCCTACCAGTAACTTTGGTACCTGAACTCAGTTGGGACTTGAGCGCTTGATCAATGCGTTAGATCGAGAGAGGTGGTTATACCGAAGGTTTGCGTAACTATTTAGCTGAAACCAAACCTGCAGTTCATGTCCCTTGGTAAGCTCGTAAACTTGTACGGATGCAAGCAGCGCCAAAGGAACCGATGGTTCGCAGCATCTTTCAGGCCTTGCTGGACGCGTTTGGGCCCCAGAATTGGTGGCCAGCGCGTACCCCGTTTGAAGTGGTGGTGGGATCGATCCTGGTTCAGAATACGGCTTGGACCAATGCGAAGCTCGCCCTTGACCGGCTGCGGGCTGCGCGTTGCCTGGACCTAAAGGCTGTGCGTTTGATTCGCTTGCGCAACTTAGAGGAACTCATTCGGCCGGCTGGCTTTTTTCGGCAAAAAGCCCAGACGCTTAAAGCCTTCATCGCCTTTCTGGACCGTAACTATTCGGGTTCAATGCTGAAAATGGCTAATCAGGACAAAATGGTCTTGCGACCGCAGCTATTAGGTATTCGCGGTATCGGTCCCGAAACCGCCGACTCCATTCTGCTATATGCAGCCCAGCATCCCGTTTTCGTGGTCGATGCGTACGCACGTCGAGTCTTATCGCGCCATGGCTTAATTGCGGAGAAGTCTTCCTACGAAGAGATTCAGAGTCTCTTTAGCTCCGCACTTACTGAGTATCCGATTGAGATTTCGGGGCCCCCTACCCATATCCGCGACAAGCACCCTCCCTCAGCCATGAGCCGACGCGCGAAATCTCAGCACGCTCAGGCTCTCAACGAAATGCACGGACTTCTCGTTGCCGTCGGCCAGCGGTTTTGCCGAAAGCTGGCACCTGACTGTGAAAATTGTCCGCTGCTTCCCCTACTGCCCCGTTCCAACGATGCTGGAATTGCGGGCATATAATTGAAGCGGCGTCTCTTTTTCCTCATCTAGTTGCTAGGACCAGTGCTGCTAATGGTAAGCCCTGCTGCAAAGCGTCCTGCCGAGAATCGCCGCAAGCGGGCGATTGCCCTTCTTGCTATTGGCAGCGCTCTGCTCTTCGGAGTTCTGCTCTCGCAATCTTCTTTCGATCTGCCTTTTCTCAACCCGAATACCAACCAGCAACTCTTGTTCTTTGCAGCTTTTTCGGCGGTCATTTTCCTTTTGTTTGTGGCACTCACGTTTGTGCTGGTGCGCAATCTGCTCAAACTATTCGCAGAGCGCAGGCTGGGAGTGCTCGGTTCGAAATTTCGCACGCGCCTGGTGGTGGCTGGGCTTTTACTTTCATTTCTGCCGGTCATCATGATGTTCTGGTTCGCCTACGGTTTGATGAATCGGTCTATTAACAAATGGTTCTCCCGTCCGGTAGAAGAGGTGCGGGAAGACACTGCCGCGATGGCGTCCCTGGTCTCTAAATATGCCGCGCAGAATGCCCAGGCCGAAGCCAAATCCATCGCTGGCTCGGCTGACGTAGAACGTGCTTTCGCCGGGCGCAGCTATTCCAGCGCCGTCGTCGAGTTCCGGCGCCATGAAGCAACCCTGCTGGGCGGTTTTGTAGTCGCGCTAGCAGACGGCAATGCCGAAGCAAGTCTTGGAGCGCCCGCTCCCTGGCCTTTGTTGAAGGCCAAAATTCCTCTTGAACGTCTGGCTCCCGACGCCATAGTTCATTTGCGCTGGGAGGCAACCGACTACATCGTTAGCAGCGCACCCGTTGGCGATCGGGGCATGATCCTGCTGGCTATGCCCCTGCCTGAAAAGCTTTCCGAGACGGTCAAGGAATTAGAAAACAGTCAGCATCGCTACTTGGAGCTTAGCCGCGAATATCGGATCGTGCGCCGCACCTACATGGGGCTTTTAATGCTCCTTACCGTGTTAGTGCTGTTTGCGATCACCTGGCTGGCACTCTATCTCTCGAAATTAGTAACCCGCCCCATCGCAGCTCTGGCGGAAGCCACACAGGAAATTTCTCGCGGCAGGCTCGACTATCGAGTGGAAGTGCCAGCGGCGGATGAAATTGGCGACCTGGTTGGGTCATTCAACCGCATGGCGGAAGAGTTGGAAACCAGCCGCCTGCAGATCGAAGCCTCCAGTCGCGATCTAAGTGCGGCCAATGTCGCCTTGGAAGAAAGGCGCCGGCAGATTGAGACCATCCTGGAGACCATCCCAACCGGGGTAATGTCGCTCGATGCGAATCGTAACATCACTCACGTGAATCAGGCATTGCTGCGCCTGTTTTCATCGGTGGATGCCGAGCCTTCTCCCGCGATCGCCATCGGCTGCAATTTGAAGCAAGCTTTCTCCGCTGATCTGCTGGAAGACCTCGAACCTCTTCTTCGGCGTGCGGATCGAATGGGCAACACCACAACTCAGCTGGAAATCGCCCTGCGCGGCACACGGCTCAACGTTGCGGTAACCGTCGCTACGCTGCAAAAAATGGGTTATGTATTGGTTTTCGAGGACCTGTCAGACCTCCTCAAAGCTCAAAAGCAGGCAGCGTGGCGGGAAGTGGCACGCAGAGTTGCTCATGAGATAAAGAATCCTCTCACGCCGATCGCGCTCTCAGCCGAGCGCATTCGCCGTCACCTGGAACGAGGCTCACCGCCGGATGCGGCGTCTTTACAGGTCGTTCAAAGCTGCGCCGAGACCATCGGCGCTGCCGTGGAAACCTTACGTACCCTGGTCAATGAGTTCTCCACCCTGGCGCGCTTTCCCACCGCACAGCCCGTGTCCGCCGACATCAATTCCATTGTGGAAGGCACGTTAGCCATGTTCAACGGGCGTTTGGCCGGCATTCACGTACAGACCTTTCTGGCCGCCGATTTGCCAAAGGTCATGGCAGATTCCGAGGCCATCCAGCGGGTTCTGGCCAATATCGTTGACAACGCCGCCGAAGCGATGAATGGATCCCTCGTTCGAGAGATTCAGATAGCGACCGCTCTGCTTCCAAACCGTGAGGCTGTCGAAGTCTCTATTTCCGACACGGGTCACGGCGTAACGCAGGAGCTCAAGGAGCGATTGTTCCTGCCCTATTTCTCAACCAAGAAGCGCGGAACTGGTTTGGGATTAGCAATTGTCAGCCGAATCATCGAAGATCACCACGGGTCTATTCGAGTCGAGGAAAATCAGCCCGTAGGTACCCGCTTTGTAATCGAACTTCCACTCTCTCCTCAGGAAGCTGCATTTCCAACCCGTCAGCATGCATAGAATCCTGGTCGTTGACGACGAATCGGCAATCCGCCAGTCACTCAAAGGCGTACTCGAAGATGAGGGGTACGACGCTCACGTCGCCGAGAGCGGAGAAGCATGCCTGGAATCCTTGCGCCGGCGCACATACGAAATTGTCCTGCTTGATATCTGGCTGCCCGGAGCCGACGGGCTCGAAATTCTGGAAAGCATACGCCTGTTGGAGAATCCTCCGGAAGTCATCATCATCTCGGGTCACGGAACTATCGAAACCGCTGTGCGCGCCACGAAGCTGGGGGCATATGACTTTCTGGAAAAGCCGCTCTCCATCGAGAAGACCCTGATCTTGGTTAAGAACGCGATCGACTCGCGGCGCCTGCGCGACGAAAACCGGGAACTGAAACGGCAGCTTTCTCCGCGCGGAGTCATTGTTGGGGAAAGCATCCCCGTTAAGGCTTTGCGTCAGCAAATTCAGCTTATGGCTCCAACTCACGGCCGGGTGCTGATATTCGGAGAATCTGGCACTGGAAAAGAATTAGTCGCGCAGGCGATCCATCTACAGAGTCCTCGTAAAGACGAGATGTTTGTTGAAGTAAATTGTGCGGCCATTCCAGAAGATTTGATTGAAAGTGAGTTGTTCGGCCATCGAAAAGGCGCTTTTCTGTCAGCAGCTACCGATAAAGAGGGTAACTTCCAAAGAGCCCATGGCGGAACCCTCTTTCTCGACGAGATCGGCGATATGAGCCTGAAAACGCAGGCAAAGGTTCTGCGCACGCTCGACGAGCAGCGCTTTACACCGGTTGGAGGTGAGGAACCGATCACCGTCGATGCGCGTGTAATCGCTTCCACCAACAAAGATCTGGAAGAAGAAATATCGCGCGGAAACTTTCGTGAGGACCTTTTTTATCGGCTGAACGTGATTCCCTTCTCCGTCCCGCCGTTGCGGGAGAGGCAGGAGGACGTGCCGATCCTGGCTCGTCACTTTCTAAAGGAGTTTTCGGCAACCTATGGCCGCCGTCCGCGAGAGATTACCGATGACGCCATCGATACTCTTATGCGGTATTCATGGCCAGGAAACGTGCGCGAACTGCGTAATGTGATTGAGCGGGTTGTCATTATGAATCCCAGCACGACTCGATTTGATCGCAAGCATTTGCCCCCGCTGGTCCACCGCGAAGCGGGCCGCAGAGTATCAGGCGCGGGCTCTTCAACTCTTCATCAGGCGCGGGCTGCATATGAGCGCGACTACATCCTGAAAAAGCTCGACGAAAATCACAGCAACATCAGCCGCACGGCTGAAGTCCTTGGACTGGAACGTAGCCATTTGTACCGCAAGATGAAAACACTGGGAATTGTGGTGAAGGAGTAAGCGGCTTACTTCTTGCGCATGTGAAGTTCGGTGCCGTTGCGGGCGTACTTCACCTCATCCATGAGCTGATTGATCAGATAAATTCCGCGGCCGTGGTTGGAATAGACATTCTCACCTTGAAGCGGATTCGGCACCGCACCCGGATCAAAACCTTCCCCTGGGTCTCGAACGATGATCAGCAATCCTTGGGATTCGTCATAGATTACATCGCATTCGACGACTTTGGTTGCATCACCCTTGGCTCCATGCACAACGGCATTGGCGAGTGCTTCCGTGAGCGCAAGTTCGACCGCGTCTTCCTTCCCGGCTACAACCTGCACATCTCTCACCACCTGCATTACGCTCTGGACGACCGGATCAACGGCGTCACGGTCTGCCGCCAAAGTAACTCGCAGCTTTAAGACCTTATCACTGGAGCCGTGGGGTTGCGCGGGAATACTGTCTGTCATGAATGGCGCGGTTTCTGGGTTGTTGTGATTGTACAAAGAACATTTTATGAGCGCAAACTGCGATTGGAAGTCAGCTGATGCAACTGGCGCCGCCAATCGAGTTCTTCCACGAATTCATTTGATTGGCGCCAGTTTTCCCGCACTTTTACAAACAGCTCCAGGAATACCTTAGTGCCCAGCATTTTCTCAAGCTGGAGGCGCCCCGCGCTGCCTATCTTCTTGATCATTTGCCCATTCTTGCCCAACAGAATCGCTTTTTGCCCCTGACGTTCGCAGTAAATCACGGCGGCAATGCGTGTCAGTTTGAGGCCCTCTTCGAATTGTTCGACGATCACCGTGGTTGAATACGGCACTTCGTCGCTGGTGGCCTGCAGAACTTGCTCCCGAATTACTTCCGCCGCCATAAAACGTGCCGGCTGATCAGTTATTTCATCAGGCGAAAAGTAAGGAGATCCGGCTGGAAGGTGCTCGACGATTTTATCCAGCAATAGATCCAAACCTTCTCGTTTCAGTGCCGAAATCGGCACGATCTCCGCAAACTCATACGACTCGGAATACCGCTCAATTAACGGCAACAGCTTCTGCTTTCCTTGCGCGCCACCATCACGATTACCTTCCTTCCTACCCGCCCGGAGCAGATCAATTTTGTTCAGCAGCAGCATGGCTGGCGTTTTTGCTTTGCTGACCATGTTCAATAGAAACTCATCCGCGCCTTCGCGCTCCCGACTTGCGTCCACAAAAACAAGCAGCAGATCGCATCCTTCCAGCGCCTCCCGCACTTCTGCCATCATCTTGCGGCCTAGTGAGCTGTCGGGCTTATGCACGCCCGGCGTGTCGAGCAACACGATCTGCGCGGCGGGTCTTCCCTTTCGCGCCGAAAGATTCACAATTCCAAGGATTCGGTTACGCGTGGTCTGCGGTTTTGGACTGATAATGGCGATCGTCTCGCCAACCAGCGCGTTCAGTAAGGTGGATTTGCCGGCGTTTGGCCTGCCGATGATGCACACGAATCCGGAACGAAATGCCATTGCTCGATCAAACAGAAGCGATCAGATTAGTTTCATCTGCTTGGGTTGAACCAGAGAGACTCGCACTCGTTCAACCTTCCGATCGGTCGAATCCAACACCTCGAACTTAAGCCCGTCCTGCTCGACGACTTCTCCCTTTTGCGGAATGCGGCCGGCCAGTTCGCTTACCAATCCAGCCATGGTCGCAGACTCATACCCCTCCGGTCGCGTTCCGAACCATTCATTCAGGCGGTCAACATCTGTGTTGCCGGAAACTACATAGGACTGGTCGTTTTCGCGTACTACTTCAGCTCTCTCGTGCTCATCGCGTATTTCGCCAACAATCTCTTCCACCAGATCCTCGATCGTGACCAGGCCGGCGACTCCACCGTATTCGTCAACCACAATCGCCATTCGGATATTGCTCTTCTGCATTTCTCGCAAGAGATCGCTTCCGCGTTTACTCTCGGGAACGAAATAAACATCCTTCCGCATCAGTGAATCGACCGTTCGCACTTGGGCTTCTGTATCCGGCACCTGCAAGACGTCCTGGGCGTAAACGATTCCGACGATGTTGTGGATCGTGCCCGAGAATACCGGGACCCGCGAAAAAGGCTTGGTCCGCAGCAACTCTACAAACTGCTCGACGGTAGCATTGCACTCTACCGCGACGATCTCCGGCCGCGGCTTCATCGCTTCGCGCGCGGTTTTTTCGCTGAATTCCACTACTGACTGGATTAAATGCCGATCGGTGGCATCAAGAATTCCCTCTTCTTGCCCGGCCTCAATCAGGGCGTCGACCGCTTCAGCCTGGCTTTCCGGGGCTTCATCTGTATGCTCCCGCGTCAGCGTGGCTACGGACTGTAGAAAGCCGATGACGATCGTGATTGGAAGAACCAGATAAATCAGCATTCGCAAGACGGGAATCAAGCGAACCAGCCACTCTCCCTTAGTGCGCGCGAAGAAGACGAACGGAAGAAAACGATTAAATACGATGACAATCAGAATCAGGCTTAGTGTCGCCTGCAGCAGCTCATAGCCGCTCCACTTGTCGCCTCGGAACACCTCAAATCCCACCACCATGGCGATCCCGGCCATGGTAAGAGGAACAAGTGTTGTCATAGCCAGCGAGGCTCTGGAGCGGGCCACCCGCAATCGAGGCTCAACTTTCTGCTCGAATGACTCTATGTTGTTCTGAAATTCGCGGGAGAGAAATTTGCCGATCTCAGCATAGACGCGATCCACGTACGACACCAGCGTGAGCACGCCGAGCAGAAGGAGGAGCACGATTGCAGCCGCGAAGTTCATGGCCGTCGTTTGGTCCTGGATCTTGTAGGAAGCGCCCGCGGATTAGGTCCCCTTGAGGTTGCCTGCGAAGAGTGCGTTGCTCGGCTCCGCTCAATCAATCCGGTAGAAAGCCTCAGCAGCTTTCGCAATCGCTGCTCTTCCCGTTCCATCTTGCCGTTATCGTTTTCATGATCGTAACCGGCCAGATGCAACAATCCGTGCAACATCAGAATATGGACTTCCTTGCCCAGGGATTCACCCCGTTTCCTCGCACTCTGCTTTGCAATGTCCACCGAAATCGCTATGTCACCCGCCACGCCGTTTCCTTCCGGAGCGGGAAATGACAACACATCCGTCGGCGTGTTTTTGTTGCGGTATCTGCGATTGAGACGGCGCATCTCCGAATTGGAGGTCACCAGGACATTGACTTCGCCACTCACACCTACCTGCCGGCGTGCGCGATTCATAAATCGCGTAAGCGAGTTCAGGTCGAGGCCGGTCGCCCGTGTGCGGGTTATGATCAAGTGAGCGTCCAGCGACTGCGTCTCAAAAGAAAACAGGAGGGCAAGCTGCACCCTCCCGCATCATTCTAGCTACTCTATTGCTCAGTTTCTACTTGCCCATTTTCTGGGCTCACGGATTCAGGAGGAATGCCCTTCACCCCAGCCGTGCTTCGCGAATCCAGCAAGGAGAGCTGCTGCTCCTCAGAAATACGCGCCTTATGCTCTTCGTAAGCGTGAATGATCCTCTGCACCAGATGATGCCGAACCACATCGCCCTCATCGAAATGTACGAATGACAAGCCCTGAACGCCTTTGAGCACTTCTATGGCTTCCAGCAACCCGCTACGACGCGCATTCGGCAGATCAATCTGTGTGATATCTCCAGTGATCACAGCTTTCGAATTGAATCCCAGGCGGGTTACGAACATCTTCATCTGCTCTGAAGTCGTATTTTGCGCCTCGTCCAGGATCACAAATGAGTCGTTCAGCGTACGGCCCCGCATGAATGCAATGGGCGCAATCTCAATGACATTTTTCTCCAGATAGCGATCCACCTTCTCCGGGTCGAGCATGTCGTAGAGAGCGTCGTATAAGGGCCGCAGATAGGGATCAATTTTTTCCTGCAGCGTGCCGGGTAAAAAGCCCAATCGTTCGCCTGCCTCAACCGCTGGCCGCGCCAAAATAATTCTATTCACACGCTTGGAGAGCAGTGCCGAAATAGCCATCGCGACCGCGAGGTACGTCTTACCCGTTCCCGCCGGCCCGATCCCGAAAACCATGCCGTATTGTTCGATGGCTTCCAGGTATCGGCGCTGATTCAGGCTTTTTGGCTGTACCGTCCTTCGTCCAAAAGATCGCTGCTTCCCCGCTTCTGCCAGGCCGTGCAAGCTCGCGTTCGGATCAGCAACCAAGACGCGCAGCATGCTGTTCAGATCACCGTTGTTGAACGTGTGTCCAGACCGCTGCAAAGCGTCATAGTCGGTGAAAACTTGCTCGGCGCGCGCCACGTCGCGCGCACTGCCTTCCAGATCGATGCAATCTGAGCGAAGGTCTATGTTGACATTAAAGCCGTCTTCCAGGACTCGGAGATTTTCGTCCCTTGTACCGAAAAGCGCTTCTATATTGGGGGTCAGCTCAATACTTTTCTTCATTCACTCCCGTTCGATCCAACCTGAGCCGGATTCATACTCGAATAGCGGTTGTTCTTAGATGCGTTGCTTCCGGGGCTGGAAGTGGGCGGAGCAGACGGAGGGAAAAAACCTGCCCAATACGTTTGCCGAGCGGCGCAAACCACCACCATCAGGTTTAGGGTACCGCCCTTTTTTAGCCATAGTCAATGCCATTGTAAGTAACAGACCATATGGCATTTAAGAGCACTGAATCACTGCACTGGCGAGGTGGATGCTGGAACCGCGCGGGTCCGCGCCCACTCGCGCAGCGACCCGATTTCTTCAGCGCGAGTAGTTGCGAGGGGCACGGTGGATTGCAATGCTCGCATCAGGTCCCCGGTTGTGAGCTGCTGCTTTTCCGAGTAGGCAGCGTACAACGCAGTTTGCACTGCAGCTTCGATCTCAGCTCCCGAAAATCCGCTAGCCGCAACCGCAAGGCCCCGCAAGTCAAACTCTGCCGGATTTCGCTGCTTGCGGCGCAGGTGAATAGCGAATATCTGCTCGCGCTCTTTCTCACCGGGAAGGTCCACGAAAAACAATTCGTCGAACCTGCCTTTCCGTATCAACTCGGGCGGCAGAGCGGTCACGTTATTACAGGTTGCGGCCACAAAAACAGGCGCTCTTCTTTCCTGCATCCAGCCGAGAAAGGAGGCGAGCAATCGCGAAGAAACCCCGGCATCAACCGACGCCGAATCCGGGCCGCTGCCCGCGAACACCTTTTCCAGTTCATCGATCCACAACACGCACGGAGCCAACCCTTGCGCGACCTCAAAGACTTTGCGAATCCGTTTTTCTGTCTCCCCGATGTATTTATCGAAGATCGCAGCCGTATCAAATTTTACAAGCGGAAGCCTCCACTCACCTGCGATCGCTCGCGCGCCCATACTTTTGCCGCAACCCTGCACACCAAGGATGATCACTCCTTTCGGCGGCTCCAGCCCGAAAGATCGCGCTCCCTGGTCCCACGCTCCGCGCCGTTGCGCCAGCCAGTGCTTCAGGTTGTCGAGTCCGCCAACGTCTGCAAGATTCTCTGACGCATCTACAAATTCCAGCATGCCGGAACGCCGCAACAGTTCCTTCTTCGCCTGCAGAATGTCCGTGATCATCTCGGTGCAAAGCGAGTAGCGCGCAACCAGGGCTTGGGAAACTGCACGTTCCGTTTCTTCTTCCGTCAGGCCGCGGAGATTAGCTGCCATCGCATCGACGGCAGCCGCGTCCGCTTTCAGTTGCAGAGTGTATGTCTTGGACAGGCGTTTAAAAGTCTCTTCAATAATCTGCCTCAGTCGTAATGTATCCGGTAGCTGCAATTCGAGGTATTCCACTAGGCTGGTGAGCTCGGGCGGCATTTCGATCGAGGGCGCTGTGAGAATGAGAGTTCGCCGATTGCTCGAAAACTTTTGCCCCACATCGCGCAGTCGCCTGACCACCACCGGATCGTTCATATGCCGGTGGAAGTCTTTCAAAACGAACACCGCCTCAAGCGTCATGCTTTCCATATTCGCCAGGGCCTGTACAGGTTCGCGCGAATTGTAAACCGCGGTTTTGGCGGCCGCTGCTTCACCCCCGGCCGAAGATGCAAAACCACCGCCCCAGTTTGTAATCTGGTCGACTCGCGCTTGAATAGAAGCCGGGCTGGTCAGAGGAACGCCGCTGCCGGACCGTGTAAGGCCATCGGCTATGCTCCACTCAAACATCGCGAGCTGCAATTCCGAGCACGCGCTCCGCACCAGCGAGATGGCTCGCAGTTCTTCGACAGTCTCCATCACCACTACTGGAGTAGAAGAATTAATCAGAATCTTGAGCCGGTCGAGTACGCTGGTCATT
>Ga0066388_100002584_pt1 | contig 11176 bp, 9 predicted proteins | sample PanSoiMetaGPlot6_FD_64539 | JGI IMG/M metagenome (GOLD analysis project Ga0066388, IMG submission 64539) | Tropical forest soil microbial communities from Panama analyzed to predict greenhouse gas emissions - Panama Soil - Plot 6 (Hybrid Assembly) | ecosystem: Environmental > Terrestrial > Soil... | reverse complement strand
GACGACCCGCTGACGGTTTGCGGTGCGTGCGGCGGCAAGTTGCGCAAGGTGTTCTCGCCGGTCGGCATTGTGTTCAAGGGATCCGGCTTCTACCGGACCGACAGCCGGGCGGACGCCAAGAGGGGCGCGGCCGCGGCCGCGAACGGCAAGTCTGGCGGCGAAGGATCGGACAGTTCGGGCAAGTCTGAGTCTGGGGCCAAGGCCGAGTCTGGCGCCACGTCCGGGTCGGATGGCTCAGGTTCGTCTGCGTCGTCGGGCTCATCTGGCTCGTCGGGGGCTGAGTCTGGGTCCTCGGGCGGGAAGTCGGGGTCAACGGGCGCAGGGACCGGGTCGTCAGGGACTAGCTCGAAGGTTGCCTGACCCCGCCGTGACCGACCAGGCCACCATCGGGGTGATCGGGGGATCGGGTTTCTACGAGTTCCTCGAGGATGCGCGTGAGATCGCGGTCGAGACCCCGTTCGGCTGGCCGAGTGACGTGCTGACTCTGGGGACAGTCGGCGATCGTCCTGTTGCGTTCCTGCCGCGGCATGGGCGGGATCACAGGTACCCGCCGCACCGCATTCCTTACCTGGCCAACATGTGGGCGCTGCGTTCGGTGGGTGTGCGGCAGGTGCTCGCGCCGAGTGCCGTCGGGTCGCTAACGCCCGCGTACGGTCCCGGCACGCTCGTCATTCCCGATCAGCTGGTGGACCGCACCACGGGTCGGCTGCAGACCTATTTTTCGGAGGGCGGCGCCGTACACGTCCAGTTCGCCGATCCGTACTGCCCGAACGGGCGCGCGGTCGCCGTGGCCACGGCGACGGAGGCCGGCTGGCCGCCGGTTCCCTCAGGCACGCTGGTCGTGATCGAAGGGCCACGCTTCTCGACCCGGGCCGAGTCGCGCTGGTACGCCGGCCAGGGCTGGACGATCGTCGGCATGACCGGGCACCCCGAGGCGGTTCTGGCCCGCGAGCTGGCGCTCTGCTACACGTCGCTGTCGCTGGTCACCGACACCGATGCGGGCGTCGAGGAGGGCGACGGCGTCACGCACGCGGAGGTCATGCGGGTGTTCGCGGATAATGTCACGCGACTGCGCGACCTGCTGATGACGGTCATCGCGAGGCTGCCCGAGGAGCGGACCTGCCCGTGCCCGTCGGCGCTGGATGGGCTGAAGCTGCCGATCACGCTGCCGTAGAGGTAACGGTCGCCTGCCCGATTCGGGTTGTTGCCCCGGCGGCGTTTTGCCGCCGGAGCATCGGTCAGGACGCTAGCTTTCCGGAAGCGGCCGGTGGCTCCGTGCGCCGTTTGGTGAGATCGGCGATGTGCGTAGTCGTGGCGAGGTTGAGTTCGGCCTGCAGGACGTCCAGCTGGTACTCGATTCGCCGGAGCCTGGGTCCGATGTTGGCCGCGATCTCCTGCCGCAGGTACCGCGCGCATACCGCGGTGCCTACCAGCAGGCCGATCAAGATGCCGAGAAGGATGCCGTTCATCTTTGAATCACCCCCTCTGCCGCACCGACTCGAAGACGTCGGCAACTCAATGGTAGGACAACTGCCTCCAGTTCCGTCAATAGTCGGACGGCAACTGTCGGAAGCCGACGGTTGAACGGCAAGAAACTGGGCTGACCAATGACAGTTATTTACGCCAATGGGCGTTACAGCTACTAGTCTTGGCCGCATGGAGCCGGGCAGCCGACTAATGCGCTCACGTAAGCAGGTTTAGGCCTCATGCATGCGCCGGTGGATCCAGCAGCGGCCGGCGTTGCTTCCCTGCTCAAGAGCCTGAGGACGAGGGCCGGCCTGCAGGTAGAACGGCTGACTGGCACTGAACTCCCGCTTGATGTGCTGACCGAGCTCGATCGGGTCAGGCAAGTCAGGGCGGAGGGGGAGTCGATCGAACCCGCGATCGTGCGGGCGGTCCAGGCGGCTGCGAGCTCGCTGGAGCCGACCATGAGCATCGTCGCCGACGTCATTTTGTGCCTGCGGTTGTCCGAGGGTGCCGTAGCTGACCCGCGCCTGTATGCGAGTGATTTGCAGATCCGCCGGATGGCACTGCTGGACAACTGGTCAGCACTGCATGAGCTGCGCTCCGTCTCGCCGGCGCCCGATCCGCCTACCCTGCGCACGCTCCGGCTCGAGGTGGAGACTGTCGCGCTGAATGCCCTAGCCGCTGCCCTCTCTGCCCCAGGTGAGTCTCCGGCCACGGCGGCTCGGGCGCGGTCGCAGCCAGCCAGCGAGGCCGCGCCAGCAGATGTCGATCTCAGCGTCGCCCGCCCGCCGCCGCTGCTGTACCAGGTCTTCCACGACATCGCCCGCGCGCTGCGCTCGCGGCTGATCCGCGGAGCGTCCGGCGAGCCCGAGGGGTGGCCGCACGATCTTCGCCGCGGCTCCCCGCCGGCGACACCGCAGGCAACTGCGTACGGCTTGCTGGCGATGGTCGGGCTCAGCGGACACCTGCCCGCCGACTTGGTGCCCGTCGTCGCGCATCTGCGCGGCATGGCCCTGCCCTCTGGCGGTTATGCCACCAGGGACCAGGTGGCCGCACGGCCGGAAGTCACCGCGAAGGTTCTGCAGGCACTGCACATCGTTGACGGCACTGCCGACCTGAGCGCGGAACTCAGCGCCCTGGAGCAGACCATCGGCGACTTTGAGAAACACCGGCCCTACATACTGGCCACCGTGCTCGAATGCATGGCGGAGCTCGCACCCGAGTCGGCGTTCACTCAGCAGGTCGCGAACGACCTGCTCGCCGCGCGAGCCGAGTACGGCCAGTACCAGTTGTGGCCGGAGAAGGTGATCGACCAGGATCCGCTGGCAGCGGCCGCGTCGGTTATTCACACGGCGCGCGCGACCCGCGCTCTGGCTCAGCTCCAGCTGGTCCGACCGTCCGTCGGAGTGCAGGCGGCGATTTCCGAGGCGAGCGACTGGCTGATCGGCCAGACATCGCTGGAGAACGTGAGCGAGATCCTTGATCGGCGGCTGCCGGACGGCGCGGAGCGCAGCTATATCAGGCACTTCACCGCGGCGTGGATAGTCAAGGCGCTAGTCTCGGCGGGGCTGCCCGCGAGCCATCCCGCGGTGAGCGCAGCGGTCGCGCAGCTCTGGCGAAGGTACTCGTATCGTATTTCCCTGTGGACGTACCGGAACGGCGATGTGCCAATCTGGATGTCCGCAGATGCAATTGACGCCTTGCGGCTCGCAGCGCTTGCTACTATGCGAGCTGGCCGGACCAGAGAAGACAATGGAGTGTCATTTCAATGAGTGGCTTTAATGAACGGCCGCTTATCAGAATGTTGCGGGAAGCGGTCGATGAGGAAAACGGCGGCATTGCCGGCCTGGAGCGCGCAGCCAAGATGCTGGCAGGCGGGCCGGAAGATGTTGCGACCCTGCTCAGTTGGTGCATGTCCGCGCCAGACCCTTGGCGCCTAATTGTGGATCGCGCGTACTATCATCCCAACGGCTTCACTAAGTTCGTGCTCTACGACGAGTCGGATTGCCGGTTCAGGCTGCGCCTGCATGTATGGGCCGGAGAGTCCGGGCGGAATGCGAGGGGGGAGCAGAACGTTCATGGCCACCGCTGGGATTTCGCCTCGACCGTAATCGCGGGCCGAGGCCTTTGCATTGACGAGTACGTGCTCAGCGAAGCCGCCGAGGCGCCCTGTGACGCCTATGGCGCGCCGTATCGCGCGTACGAATACCGACCTCATGGCGGCCACGACGTTACCGGGGCGGGGCGCGCGGTCGACGGTGATCTGGTCGCCGTGGGGGAGGTGCATCTTCAGCATGCGGTCCGGTTCTCGCCAGCTACCGGAGGCACGTACTCATGCACGACGGACAAGCTGCACACGGTGGTCCCGGTCGGTCACGACCTGACCGCGACGCTGATCGTGCAGGGCCCGAACCTGACCGAATATGCCCCGGTATTCCGGCGCGCCGACCAGCCGGTTCAGGCTCCGCCGGTGCCGCTTACCGTGGCTGAGGCGCGTCAGGTCATGGACGCCACGATCGCCGAGGTGCGGCGATCATGGCGCCTAGCGAGCGGGTACTGATGCGCGGCCTGACCGGCAAGCTTGGGACCGTTCATAAGGGCGTCATCCGGTCGTTGCCACCAGCCCGATTCGTCCTTGCCGATCATCAGATCCTCAGCGTCATCAAGAGCGGCGACCTCGAGGTAAGCCCGTTCGAGGCCGAGATGATCCGGCCCGCTGCCCTAAGCCTCCGGCTAGGGGCGGAGGCGTCGGTTCTGGGCGCGGCTCAGGCCGTTGATGCGCGCGATCTTGACACTTACCCTCGCCTGACACCGCGACTACCCGATGCATTTGGCCGGCTGGTTGTCAATCCAGGTGAGGTTCTGCTGGCGCCGACCATGGAGAAGGTCGCGATCAGCAACAGGCTGACCGGCATCCTCGACGGGATCTCGGATGTGGCCCGCCTGGGCATCAGCGTCGTCTTGTCGCAGCAGGTCAGCCCAGGTTACGGCCGGCCGGCCGGCGCCGTCCTCACGCTGGAGATCGTTTCCAGGCTTCCGGTACCCGTGATGCTGTATCCGGGCACCCGGATATGTAACCTGATGCTTATGCGATGCGGCCGGCCGGCCAAGTCCTATTCGTCGATGCTCCACAACCACTCGCGCGACGTCGGGGCAATGCCGTCCAACTGGCACGCGTACCACAAGCAGCCACGGCCAAGCTAGGCGCACCAATGAGTCCACCCGGTTCCGACGGCCAGTCACGCCCGTCAGTCCTGGCCAGTGCCCCGCCACCCGCCCTGGGCAGTCTCGGTGAGCGGCGGCTCGTGTCGGAGGTGCTGGCCCCCAGGTACAGCGCGTCGGCTTCGTTCGGCGACGACTGCGCTGTGATACCGGAGTTGCCGTCGTGGCCTTTCGAGTTGGTCGCGACGACCGATCCGTGCCCTGAACCGCTCGCATTCTCGCTCGGTTATCACGACTGGTATTACCAGGGCTGGCTGCTAGGCACGATCAACTTCTCGGACCTCGCGGCCGCCGGTGCCGAGCCCTTGGGATTGCTGGTGTCTTACCTCCTGCCTGAGGGGCTGACCGTCGGCGATTTCGAGCGGCTCTTGGACGGCGTTGACGAGAGCTGCCGAGCTCACGGATCCAAGGTCCTCGGCGGGAACATCGGCGATGCGTCCTCGACACAGCTAACCGCCACCGCAATCGGGGCCTGCCATCGCGGACAGCGGCTGAGCAGGCGCGGTGCGCGGGCTGGCGACTCAGTCGTTCTCGTTGGCGCGCCCGGCTACTTGTGGAGCATGACGCTGCTGAATAAGGGATATGCGCGGTTGAACGACGCGGAAGACGCGGCAATCTGCGAGCGCGCACTCAAGCCTGTCGCCCAGCTGCGGGCCGGGAGGATGCTCGCACAGCGCCGCGAGGTTCACGCCGCGATCGACATATCGGACGGCCTGTATCCCAGCGTCGAATCACTCTGCGGCATCAACCGGATTGGCGCCGTCATCTATCAGGAGGCGCCGGTCCTGGACCCGCTGCCGCTGAAGGTCTGCCGTCAAGCCCAAGTCGACCCGTTCGCGATGGTCCAGCTATGGGGAGATTGGACGCTACTAGTCGCCGTCGAGGCTATTGCTGTCCCAGCCGTGCTCAGCGACCTGCGATCGGTTGGAATACCGGGCCATGAGATCGGCACCTTCACGGCAGGTGAGGGAATCTGCGTGGACCGCGGTGGCACGATCAGGGCTTGGAGCGGCGTGGATGCCGAGCGCTTCACCGAGTCATCTTGGAACAAGAGCAAGCTGGCGGACTATCTCAGCGGCCTCTTGCCCTCCGGTTCCGATCAACCCTGACGGTCGGGGTGGCGGCTGGCGAGGGCCAACCAGGTTGCCCTCGCTGTATGCCATTCCGACGCTGCTCCTCGTTGCTAGATAGCATCGCTATCAATCATCGTAGAGATGCTGTACATATCAGATGACGGAACCCAAGCCGGACCTGCGAACTGCGGCCTCGGCGCTGCACTCGGGCGCGATCCACCTGCTGAGCCTGGGCGCTGTTGACCGGCAGGCTGGACTGACCCCAGCCAGGCTCTCCGCGCTGTCGGTGCTGGTCTTCGGCGGTCCGCGCACGCTGGGCGCTTTGGCGGCTGCGCCGGGGGTTGCGGGGGCCACCATGACCACGATCGCCGATGGCCTGATCGCCGAGGGCCTGGCAGAACGGCGGCCGCACCGGGTCGACGGGCGCGCGGTGTCGGTTGCCGCCACCGAGGCGGGAGAAGTTCTGACGCGAGCAGCCCAGCGGCGGCGGATCGATGCCCTCGCGATGGCAATGGCTAGCCTCCCTGCGGCGGCGCAGCTCGAGATCGTGTCGACGGCTCCGCTGCTCGACTGGCTCGCGTCAGCAGTTCGGGCCCTGAAGGCGGACCCAGTCGTCGGCCGCAGCCTTTGCCATCCGACGGGCTGGTGCCGAGCCTCCTACGGGCTAAGGCATCGGCCATCCGAGCCGGTAGGCTTGACGACGCCAGTCCTTGAACGGGCGAGCCCCGATAGCTCAGTGGATAGAGCGGCTGCCTCCTAAGCAGTAGGTCGCAGGTTCGAGTCCTGCTCGGGGCGCCAGAATATGGGCAGCTCAGAGCACATGGCCAAGCTAATCTAGCACTCAAGGAGATCATCTTTGGGGCCAGTCTGCAGAGACGCCAAGTTCCACCGGCACTGCGAGGGGCGTTGGCGGGGGAGCGTGTCGCTCGGCTTCGACGCCCAGGGCAAGCGGATCCGCCGGAGGGTGACGGCTCCGACGAAGACTGGCGCGATCGAGGCGATGAGCAGGCTCCGCGAGGAGCTGGGCCAGGCCCGAAATCAGCCCCCGCCAGCGGCCAGCGGACCTTGCCGCCGACGGCGGAACACCTCGCCCGCAAGATCGGCACCAGCAGGATCTGCCATGGGTACAGCACGTTCGCCGGCACATGGGCCCGAACCTGGTGATGCCGGCAAAGATGAGGCCGGTAGCGACCGTCCCCGCCACCCCCTGGACTGCTGACTCAGCGCCCGGAGATCGGGGGAATCGCCGGAGTTTTTCGCCGCGTTAGCCGTTCTCGCCTTGCTGTTTATCAAGATCCTCTCCCGCGTCGGCAGCTTCGGCTGGGGCTTGTGCGCCGGCATGATTCGTCGCGGTCGAGCTGGTATGCGGCGCCATGGGGTTGCGGCAGGCGCCCGCCGGGCCTGAGTCGGGATGGCGCCGAGAAGGGCAGAAGAAAATCGGGGAAGATGGTCCGGCTGCGCGGGACCTATGGCCCTGTAATGGCCAGCAGGTAGCAGAGAAGGTCGTGACATGGGGAGTGCACGGCGGCTTACTGGCGCCGCGGGCCGGTGGAGCGCGACTCATCCGTGGCTTGCCATCGCTATCTGGGTCGCCTGCGTCGTGATCCTGCTCGTGACCGGGCATGAGGCCGGGATCCGGCAGCTGGACAACACCGCGTACAACGTCGGGCAGTCCGGGCAAGCCGAGCAGATGATGAGCAGGAACTTCGCCCGGCACGCGAACGAGTACGTCCTGTTCGACAGCCGGATGCTTCGGGTCACCGCGCCGGCCTACCAGGCGGCGATCCGCGACGTGCAGCGGCGGATCGAGGCGACCGGACGGGTGACCCAGGTCAGGTCTCCGCTCGTCCCGCGGTACTCCAATCAGGTCTCCGCCTCACGGCACGCGGCCCTGCTGGAGTTCCAGATCACCGGCGCCGTCAGCAAGTCCGCCGCCACGGTGGTGCCAGTGATGGCCGCGGTGCATGCGGCTGCTGCCCGTTACCCGCGGATCCAGATAGCCGAGACCGGCGACGCTTCGATCAGCAGGGCGGTCAATGACACGGTGCTGACCGACCTGCGGCGGGCTGAGGCGCTGTCGTTCCCTATCACGCTGCTGGTCCTGCTGATCGCGTTCGGCGCCGTGGTGGCGGCGATCTTGCCGCTCGGGCTCGCCACGATGGCGATCCTGGCCGCTAACGGGCTCGTGGCGTTCACCAGCCACCTGTCCGGGGTGACCGAGCAGGCTACCTCGGTCATGCTGCTGATCGGTCTGGCGGTAGGCGTCGATTATTCGATGTTTTATGTCAAGCGCCAGCGTGAGGAGCGGGCAGCCGGCCGCCCGGTCGTCGATGCGATCGAGGTGGCCGCGGCGACGTCCGGCCGTTCGGTGCTGATCTCCGGGCTGACGGTGCTGCTGGCGATGGCCGGCATGTTCCTGACCGGGAGCAAGATCTTCTATGGCATGGGGCAGGCGACCATGCTCGTCGTGGCTGTTGCCGTGGTGGGCTCGCTGACGCTGCTCCCGGCTCTGCTTACGCTGCTCGGCGACCGGGTCGACAAAGGGCAGTTGCGAGTGGTCAGTCGGCTACGCCGGCCGGCCGGCCAGAGCCGGGTATGGGGAGCTGTCCTAGACCGGGTGCTGGCCCGGCCGGCGCTGTCCGCTGCTGTCGCGGCGGGCATCCTGGTCGCGCTCGCGCTGCCGGTGCTCCGGATGCACACCGCGACACCTGGTGCTAGCGACCTGCCGCAGAACGTCGCGGCGCTGCGGACCTATGACGAGGTTCAGCGCGTATTCCCCGGTGGCGGGTCGCCGGCGATCGTCGTGGTCGAGGCGCCCGATGTCACCTCACCTGCCGTCCTGGCAGCCGGCGCGGCGTTCGAGCGGGCCGCTCTGGCGACTGGCCAGATGCATCAGCCGATCTCAGTGATCCCCAACCCGTCGCTGACGGCCGCGATCATTCAGGTACCGCTTGCCGGAAGCGGCGAGGACGGATCGTCGGTCGCCGCGCTGGCAACCCTGCGCGAGAAGGTTATCCCCGCCACTTTGGGCAAGGTGCCGGGCGTCCAGGTCGCGGTGACCGGCGAGACGGCCGGAACGGCGGATTTTAACAACCTGATGCACCAGCGTTCGGTCTGGGTGTTCGGCTTCGTGCTGCTGCTCGCGTTCATGCTGCTGCTGGTCTCGTTCCGCTCGCTTGTGATCCCGGCCACAGCCGTGATCTTGAACCTGCTGTCCGTGGGGGCCGCCTACGGCGTCATCGTCGCGCTCTTCCAGTGGGGTTGGGGCCAGTCGGCGCTGGGCTTCACCAGCGAGCACTCGGTGGCCAGCTGGCTGCCGCTGTTCCTGTTCGTGGTCCTGTTCGGGCTGTCGATGGACTACCACGTGTTCATCCTGAGCCGGATCCGGGAGGCCCACGACAGCGTGCACAACACCCGCCGGGCGGTCGCGCACGGGATCAAGACCACGGCAGGAGTTGTCACCGCGGCCGCTGTCGTCATGGTGTTCGTCTTCCTGACTTTCGCGACCCTGTCGATGGTGTCGCTCAAGGAGATGGGTGTCGGGCTCGCGGTCGCCGTCCTGCTCGACGCGACCCTGGTCAGGGCCGTGCTGTTGCCGGCCACGATGACCGTGCTCGGGCGCCGCAACTGGTACCTGCCGCGCTGGCTGAACTGGCTGCCGGAGATCTCCCGGTCCGCGCCGTCACCGCACCGCAAGCAGCCAGAACACCGGCCCCTTACCCACGTCGGCTGAACCCCTAGGTCAGCCCGCAAGCTCTGGTCGCTGCCCCGCACAGGAAAGCCATGGATCAGCTCGACCTGACATCCGGGCAGCGCATAGCGGCAAGTCTCTAGGCCGCCGGCCTTCGCGGCAGACCACCAGCAGGACCGGCTGGCACTTGCCGAGCGGTTCGGCGCCACGCCAGTCAGCATCGCGGACGGAAGCCCGTCCGAGCAGATACTCGACCCGACGGGGCGGCCGGGGGGCAGCGTTATCAGCGGCGGAATTCTGACGGGGCGCGCATCGCCGATCCACCCGGCTTCGGTGAGCGGCCCATTACCCGGTGAGTAGCACCCGGATGAGCAGTCACGCCGCGCCGAGGGCCGAGACACCAGCGGGCTTCCGGTCACAGCCTTGGAGTTGCATCTGGCCGCCAGCGTCGGCCGGGCGGGTCAGAAGCCACGCCCGCCGTCCCTTCAGGGGCGGCCGCCGGGCAGTGGTGTATCCGGTCCGGGATGACGATCTCACCGGTGGAGCGCCGGGGCCAGTGCGTGTGAGCCTACGAAGATCGCCAGCGCCAGAGCGGTTCCGACCCGATGTCGCAGGCCGAGGGTTTCTCCCAGATACCGGCGGCCTTCAGTTGCCCCCCGCCCACACTGCGAACGGCGCCGCGACAAACGTTGCGCTGACCACGACAGGGTCTAGCCACCGGCCCCGACGGCGCTCGCGGCGTGGCCGACGGTATGCAGCCCGAATCCGGCGAGCATCGCGAAATCCTGCACAGTGGTCGATTCCACTGGGCGGTAGTGCCGCCCGCGCGCCCAGAGCCCGCTGGCAGGGGTCACGAGCGCTGGGGTCGGCTCAGTTCGATAGCTATGTCGGGCGGTAGGCGAAGTGTGTTGTGCACGGTGCAATGTGATGCCACCGCGAGGAGGGCGGCTTGGCGGGCGGGCGGGATCCCACCGGGTACCTGGATTGTCAGCCTGACCCCGGTGATGCGGGCTGGCCGGTCGGTGGCGGTGGTGAATGTGGCGGTGACGTGCAGCCCGTCGCGGTTGAGGTCGTGACGCGCCAGGTAGCGGCCCGCGTAGAAGGCGACGCATGAGCTGAGCGATGCGACGAGTAGTTCCGTTGGGGTCATCGCGGTGTCCGCCCCGCCTGCGGTGGCAGGCTGGTCGGTCAGCAGGGTATGGCCGCGGGTGGCTACCAGGTATGACTCGGCGCCGAGATAGCTGACCTCCATCTGGCTGGCCGCGCCGTCCGCGGTTCCGCTTTCGGCTGCAGTGGCCTGCTGGAGCAGCGCTGCGGCGAGTTGCCGCGCCTGGGCTGGTGTCAGCACTGCCGCGGCACTGTCCGCGCAGCCGGGTGCTCCGTCCGAGCCGCCGCGACCGACGTCGAGGCTGACACGCTCGCCGGGCCGTTCTGTATCGCCGGGGGTGAGCCGCACGATGAGGACGTCGCTTCCGCACGTGGTCTGGACGATGAGTTGCTCACTGGCCCGTGGCGCACCGTAAACTCGCGGGCGCATGTCGGTCCTCCTTCGCTGGTCCGCTGCCCTGTGCGGCTCTACGCCCGCGCCGAACTGGGTTAGGGGAGCCCGACATACCCGTGCTGGGTCTTCCACAGGAAGTACTTCTCGAAGGCGAGTTTCATCGCGTGTGCCTGCGGCCCGGGGATGAGCAGGCCGTGCTTGCGCGGTGGCAGCATCTTGTCG
>Ga0066388_100002583_pt1 | contig 11178 bp, 9 predicted proteins | sample PanSoiMetaGPlot6_FD_64539 | JGI IMG/M metagenome (GOLD analysis project Ga0066388, IMG submission 64539) | Tropical forest soil microbial communities from Panama analyzed to predict greenhouse gas emissions - Panama Soil - Plot 6 (Hybrid Assembly) | ecosystem: Environmental > Terrestrial > Soil... | reverse complement strand
CCGTGACACAACTGGGACCGAGACATCGAGGAGGCCAGGCGAGCACGAGCAGCGCCGACCAGCGCGCGTACCCGGAGGAGGCAGATCAGCTTCCGGTCGAGGAGCTGGCCCGCCGTCAGGGCGTGCGCCCGATCCGCTCGGCACACGAACTGGCCCGCGAGGGCATTTTCGAGTCGGACGAGGAACTGGACGAGTTCCTAGCCGACCTGCACGCCTTCCGGCACTCCGACCTGTCGTCGTGAGAACCATCGTCCTTGACACTGACATTGCCTCTCTCGCGCCATCCGGGACCCGGTCTCCTGCTAGTGGCCGCCGAGGTCGTCGGAGCGGACCACGCCTGGTCCCCAGTGCTCGCTGCACACGCCGGCTGGCAGCCGTGCGTACCGTCGCCAGACGCCGCGGCGGGCCGAAGGCGACCGCCGGCACCTCCCGCATGGAGAAGTGTCAGCCGGCTACCGTGAATCATCAGCGGCTCAGCCGACGCGCCGCGGCCGGCCCGCGCGACGCGGCCAGGTCTCAGCGAACCGCTGCCAGGAGTTCCACACGTAGACCGGCCCGGACGCCAGGCGCGCCACCGGCTTCGGTGCCTCCGGATGCATGGTGAGCACGCTCGCCCGCTGCCGGGTCACCCAGTCCATCAGCACCTATGAGCTGGCTTCTTTGCGGGCTCTCTGGATCGGCCCAGCGCCGCCGGTGAGCTGTCGTCCGGTCTCGGCAGGCGAGGCGGGGCGGTCGTGTTGGGCCGCGGGTGCGCTGGTCGGTCCGTGACGTTCGGCTCCGTGAAGGTCGGCATGGGGGTGTTGGCGGAGCCAGTCCTCGACGATCATTCGCTCGGTTTCGGTCCGGGTGTCGTGCAGAAGCTCGGCGGCGTCGGTTCCGAGGCCGTCGGCGAGTGCGAAGACGGTGTCGAGGGTCGGCATCAGTTCGTCGTCCTCGATTGCGGCGATATCGGCCGGGGTGAGGCCGACCAGTGCGGCGAGGGTCTGGCGGCTGAGGCCCCAGGTCGTGCGGTGGCGGCGGAGGGTGGGGCCGAACGCCGCGCGCCGAAACTCGGCGTAGCGCATCGGAAGCCGGCGGGTCAGTGCGGCCGGTGCGGCGACGGCAGCCGGGCCGTATGCGGTCATCTCGTTCTCCTGCCGGATTTGGGCTCCCCGTGGTTGCGTACTCCGCACCGCGCTCACCACGTCCAGCGCAGGCCGTGCATGCCCGGAACCGGGTGGGTGAGTTCTACGTGGGCGACGCCGTCTATCAGCACGACGGGATCGGGGTCGACCGGAGCCTCGCCGCGGGCGTGCCACACGCATTTCCAGACGTGCCGGGGCTGGACGTCGAACATGACCGTCATGTCCAGCTTCTCGACGGTGGGCTGGCCGGTGGAGCGCCGGTAGAGCGGCGAGGGCTGGCTCCGGTGGTGGAAATCAAGGCGGAAGGTGAACGTATGGGACTCACCTCGTTTGAGGACCTTGTCGAAGAGGAGCTCGTCGGCGACGAGGTCGCCCCGCTGGAGGTGTCGGCCCGGACGGCACCCCTTCAGTGGCCGAACGTAGGTGCGTGCGCCGCCGTCGTCGGCGGAGTAAAACAGCCAGTAGCAGTCTGTGTCGTCACCGACCGCCAGCACGGTCTGGCGCACGACGCTGAGATGGGGCTTGCGGTCACCGCCGATACGGACCTGTTCGGTGACCGCGGTGGTGACGTAGCCGTCGACTCGGCCCAGCCGGTCCGCCAAGCCCCGAAGGTCGCTGATTTCGCTCTTGGGCGAGGAGGTCCGGCGGGCCGGCTGGATCGGGACGGCGACGGGCTGGACCGGCGGGTCCCCGTCGAGGAGCAGGAGCAGCTTGCCCCTTTGCAGCCCGAGCACCCGCTCCAGGGCGTACATCCTCGCGGTCACCTGTGGGCTGCGACTGGGTGCCCTGCCGGTCTGCCAGTTGCTCAGCGTTGCAGTGCTCACCGCGACGCCGTCCTCGGCAAGGAGCTTGGCGCTGATGCCGTGCAGCGTGAGACCGCTGCCTTGGATCGCCGTCCGCAGCGTGTCGCTGAACTTGGTGGTCAGCGGCTGCGGCCGGGCAGGCCGCTTGGCCTTCCGGCTGGCCCGGGCGGACCGACGCCGGCATTCCTGGGAGCAGAACCGCCGCGGCCGGCCGGGGCCGGCCTGAGCAGGCAGCGGCTCGGTGCAGCCGGCGCGCGCGCAGGAGCCGCGCTGACCAAACTCCGAACGGGTATTTGCGCGGGGGGGTTCAGTGTGGGCGGTCAGACTGTTCGGGGAGAACAGCACCGCTGCTGCGGGCAGCATGACCTGCGGGTTCGGGTGCGATGCCGATTGCCGGCCGCCGTGCGGAAATGGTGGTCGGACGGGCTGAGTCATTGACGGACATCATCCTTACGGTGCGCGTAGCGGACGGACCAGGAGTGCGCGCATGGGTGGCATGCCACCCTGACGGGAGACCGGCGCGGGAACGCTGTCACCCGTCGCGTCGGGTCCCCCGTCTCCGGTGGGATGGGGGATCCGACGTATCTGCGCAAACAGCCTTACGTAACGTGACGATGGCCGTCAAGTCAGCTGAACATGGACTATATTTCTGGGCGTAACGCGCCATATGCCCGGGTACGTTATCCGCCTCAGTTCCAAAATAGCTACGTAACGTAGCAGTCCTTCGAGAGCGCCGTCACCCCCGCGGATGAGTGACCGACCCTTTACGGTCAGTTACTTTTGAATGGCAGGGCCCTTGGGCACACAGGTCATCTGTCCAGGCGCAAGGGACGGGAGGTGTCATGCCTACTGTCGAGTTTACAACCATTTGGACTCTTATCGCTATTTAGACATAGCGATGGGTTCGCTCTTCTCCACTGTTCACCGATCTTGTGTTGAGCATGGGTCGGCGCTGGTCGACCGTGCCGCAGCCCTCCCCACCGGATCAGCCTGGATCAGCCTGGATCAGCCGAGGTGGCCGAGCGAGGCCCAGGCGGGCTCGCCCTGCGCGTAGGACAGGTACTCGACCTCCAGCGGCACGTAGCTGTCGCTGTAGTGCGGGTCGAGCCCTTCCGGGGTCAGGCGCCGGCGCTGGCGCGGGACGATCCGGCCATCCCGGCGCAGCGCGGCCTGCTCCACGACGACCGTGCGGCAGAGCACCGCGGACACCCGGGCGCGCACCTTGGGCGAGTCGGTGGGGACCTCGCTGAAGAAGTTGGCCTCCGGGTCCCGGCGCATCGTCTGCAGCATCCTGGCCAGCGCCAGCACCCCTCCGCTGGTGCCGAGGCTGCGGGTGCCGGCGACGAACACGCACCAGTGCGACCGGCCGACGGCGGCGGCGTACGGGTTGCGGCAGGCCAGGACCATCGCGTACGTCGGGTAGAGCCGCTCGTCCAGCTCGACCCGCTCCTCCCGGCTGTGCGAGAACACCGACCGGGCACCGGCCAGCTGGACGGTCATCGAGCGTGAGCCGTACGTCGGGAAGGCGCCTTCCTCCCGCAGGTCCATCGCCAGCGGCACCGAGCTGGGCGGCCGGGCGAACTCCCGGGCCGCCGCCTCGAACATCGCGCCGTGCCAGAAATTCGTGTCCGGGCCGCCGAGCAGGACGACGTCGCGCTCGGACAGCAGCCCGGGGTCCACGCAGTGCTCCGGCCACATGATCGGGGCATCGGCCATCGGGTCGTCGCCGCGCAGCCCGGCGGCCAACTCGGGGACGAAGACCAGGTCCTTGACGGCCAGGGTGTGGTCGACGTCCTGGACGCCCTCGGGCAGCTCGCGGTCGAAGACGTACGGCGCCAGCGGGATGTCCAGGTTCCGGAGGTCGACCTCGACGTGCGAGCGGCGCTCCCGGTCGGCGAACAGCGGGAACAGCAGCTCGTGCTCGCGGCTGACGTCGCGCCGGTTGCTCGGGATCACCACCAGCGGCCGGCTCGGCGGCAGCAGCACCCGCAGCCCGGCGCCGTACACCGGGTCGTCGCACCTGGTCAGCTCCACCTGGCGGACCGGTGCGCCCCGCCCGGCCGCGACCACCCCCAGCTGCCGGGGCCGGCCCGGCGCGGCCCGGGACCGGGTGGCCATCGGCATGAGCAGCAGGTAGCCCAGCCGCTGCCCGGCCAGCCCGAGGCCGGCCAGGATCGCCACCGTGAGCCCGGCGGCGACCGCGACGTAGACCAGCAGGCTCGGGTGGTGCCCGGTTGCGTCAAGGAAGCCGGCGGCGACCGCGGTCGTGGTGACCGCGCCCACGAACGCCTGCGTCGCGTTCAGCCGTAGGTGCCGGCGCAGCCGCTCCGTCGCGGACATCGTATAGTTGCGGGTCGCCGGTGAGGCGTCGGCCACAGGCTACTCCTCGTCCCTACTCGATCGCGTCCTGTACGGCGCGCAGGTAGGCTAACGCCGGCTACCCGTGCCGGTCGCGGCGGTCGGCCGGCGTCGGGTCGAGCCGCTGGGGGTCGGAAGATGAGCGGCAGGCGGTACGCGAACGACCCGATCGGGCCGTTCGGCAACCCGGACGGCTCGCGGGCCGACATCGAGGACGTGCTCGACGAGTTCGTGGACTTCGACGGGGATCCCGGCTTTGGGGCGCTGGCCACCCGGGCCGACGACTCCAAGGTCCGGGTGATCGTCGGGAGACTCGGCGCCGGGAAGACGGTCTACATGCGCCGGCTGCAGGACTACCAGGCGCACCGGGACTCGGTGTACGCCGACGCGCTGGACCAGAGCCCGCCGAAGACCGAGGCGATAGTGAAGGCCTGCCAGTGGTTCTCCGGGCAGGTCCTGGTGGAGAAATGGATGCAGATCTGGGAGCGGGCCATCTTCCGCTCGCTGGTGTCGCACCTGCTGCTGCACAAGGACCTGCGCTGCCATGTGCCGGACGACGTGCGCACCGAGATCTGGCAGACCTATGGCCGCCTGCTGGAGGACTACCGCCGGCCCCGGTCGGTCTACAGCCAGGTGCGGGACATCATCAACGAACAGCACACCGCGTACCAGCTCTCGACCTACCTGGACGACCCGCTGTGGGACGACCTGGCGGACGTGCTCGGCGAGGTGGTCGCCCGCAGCCGGCCGGTCTATTTCTACCTGGACGCGGTGGACGAGGAGTTCAGCCACGCCCCGATGTACTGGCTGAAATGCCAGGAGGGCCTTTTCTACCAGGTGATGCGGCTGCTGCGGGACCACCGCATGGGCGGGCGACTGCACGTTGTGATCAACATCCGGGACATCGTGATGTCCTCGGTCTACCGCTCCGAACACGCGCCGCGCTACATCAACGAGCCACACATCCGCGTGCTCACCTGGGACCACGCCTCCCTGCTCTACCTGCTCCGGCACAAGCTCGACCGGCTGCCGCCGTCGTTCCTGATGCGCCAGCCGTCCGACGGCGTGTCGATGCGGGACTGGCTCGGCCTGGCGACGGTGACCGACGAGTCGGGCAACAGGGAACGCGTCGAGGACTACCTGATCCGGCATACCCGGCTGATACCGCGCGACATCATCTCGCTCGGCAACGAGTTGGCCGAGGAGGTCTTCCGGCAGAAGCGTGCCGGGCGCGACCGGCTGCCCGAGATGGCCTTCCGCGAGGTCGTGGCCCGGTGTGCGAGGAGGTTCGGCGACTCCCAGCTGGCCCAGTGCGCCAACCAGGTGTCCAGCGACATCATGCCGAAGAACGCCGCCCTGCACAGCTACTCCGAGGTCTACACCAGCACCCAGACCTATATCCGGGAAATAGTCGACCAGTTGCGTTCGTTCATCCGGCTGATCGGAGTGGACCAGTTTCCCCGGGCGGACCTGGACGGCCTGCGGGAACTCGCCAACCCGCATTTCGAGAACGCCACCGACCTCGCCTCGGTGCTCTGGCAGAACGGGCTGCTCGGCTACCTCGACGGCCGCGGGCAGCAACGGTACTACTCACTCGGCGACATCGACGAGTTTCACCTTCCACCGGACGTCGAGACATATGTCATCCATCCGTGCCTCGCCCGCAGCGTCGGCCTGAGCAGTGCCAAGCCCGGCCGGGCCGACCAGTTGAGCCAAGTAACCTATTGGCCCGTAACGAATGGTTCCCCTGTGACCGAGGGCTCCCCTGACGTACGGCTCCAGTGACTCGACAGCTATCGTGACGTAACGGATATAATGTGGTGAAGCACGTCCGGGTGATCCAGTACGGCCGGTGGAACGAGTTCAAGCGCGACCTGTTCGCTGAACTGTTCGAGGCGGAACGGTTCCAGCCCGACCGCTACCTCTTCCGCGGTGCCGGCGACGCGAACTGGGCGCTGGCGTCCTCGTTCGACCGCCGTTTCGCCGGAGTGCCGCTGGACCGCCGGATGGCGCTGTGGGAGCTGGTGATCGGCGAGTTCCAGCGCGGCTGCGTCGAGCAGGGTGTGCCGGGCACGGTGGTCGACGAGGACCGCAAGCTGTGGGCACTCGGCCAGCACCACGGGCTGCCGACTCGTCTGCTGGACTGGACGACCAGCCCGTACGTGGCGGCGTTCTTCGCCTTCCGCGACCACGTGCTGCACCGCTTGCCGGGCTTCGACCACGTGGCGGTCTGGGTGCTGCACCTGGAGAACCCGGTGTGGTCGCGCGAGCGGGGGGTGGAGATCGTCAGCGCGCCGGCCCTGGACAACGTCCGGCTGCGCAACCAGGGCGGCAAGTTCACCCTCTGCCGAGCGCCGTTGGCCACCCTGGAGGAGTACGTCGACCGGTTCGCCACCGACGTGGCGCTGACCAAGTGCGTGCTGCCCGCCGCCGACGCCGAGCACGCGCTCTCCGACCTCGACGCGATGGGGATCAACAGTTACAACCTCTTCCCCGACCTGACCGGTCTGGCCGCAATGGCCACGATGCGCGCCCTGCTCCGCGCCGCCCGGGCTTGACCCTCCCCTCCCCACCTCTCCACCGCGGGGGCGGGCCTGCGTCCGGAGGTATATGTCACGGCGGGCGGGGTAGTGCCCGGTATGACTGGGGGCCGAGTGACGGCTGCCCCAGCGTGGAGGTGACCTCATGGTGACGCACTACGCGGACACGAGGACGACCCGCTCCGGCAGCGGGGTAGTCGCCCGGATCCTACTGACACTGCTCGGCGCGGCGGGGCTGATCGTGGGCGGCCTTCTCGACTGGTGGGACGGCATCGCCGGCACCGACCTCACCGTCAAGTCGCTCTACCAGACCACGTTCACCCCCACGGACCGGTTCGTCTCCAGCGTGGGCGCAGTCGCGATCCTGCTCGGCCTGCTCGCCGTGCTCGGGCTGGTCGGCTCGTCCGGCTGGCTGACGCGGCTGGCCGGAGCGCTGGGGGTGGTGATGTTCATCCTGTTCGCGATCCAGGCATACCGGGGCACGTCCTCGATCGACACCGTGCAGGACCGTCTCAGCGCCATTACGGACCGTCTCGGCGCCGGCGCGTGGGTCGTGCTCGGCGGCGGGCTGGTCGCGCTGGTCGGCGGCTTCCTGGGCCGGCCCCGAGTGCTGACCGGGGCCACCCGAGTCCGCGACGAGGACATCTGAGCGCCTGTTGGCAAACGGTCTCTGCGCTCAGCCGCCTGGTGCCTGCGGCTAGCCTTGCTGCCCGAGTTCCACGCTGGCTGCCTGAGAGCGGCCGAACGTTGGTCACCAGGGCAGCAAGGCTGCAGCCGGCTGGCACCTGACTCGGTCCAGGGGTAGTGTGCCCGCCCGTGACGAGGACATCTGAGTTCAGCGAGATCTGAACTCGGGCGGCGGCGGCTCCACCGAGCAGGTCGTACTCCCCCTTGGCCGCGTCGCTGAGTTCGGTCAGCTTTGTCGTACGGGTCGGCCGAGCGGCGGGAGCACCGACCCAGCGACAGCCGCCTCAGCCCGGCGATGCCGGTGCGCACCCTGGCTCACTTTCCAAAACGCGCTGCCCTCGTACGGTCGCACCTGCCTGAATCCGGGAACCATGCTCCAGCGAAGGCTTCACGATGACACAGTGCGCACCAGGGCAAGGAGACTGGCCGGAGGGGAGAGTAGGACGCTGCGCCGACACGTGACCGACCCAGGAATCACACTCCGCCATCTTTCACGCTCGCGCGGCGCCCCACTGGGACATGGACTGGCCCGAAATGTGGCAAACTTTGTCAGCTTGGCCTGGGCACGAAACCCGGATTGATGCAGAACAGATCTCTTCCCGAGCCAGTGCGGCTCGGTCGACGCGACCAGGAGGGGTGCCCCGTGAACCTGAACCGGCTCACACTGGGTGGACGTGTCGTCGCCGTAGCCGGCCTGCTGCTGTTCATCGACTCGTTCCTACCGTGGTTCCGCGTGTGCGTGTCCGTGCCGATCGTCGGCTACGAGGGCCGCTGCGTCACGACTGCCAGCGGCTGGGGCAACTGGGCCAGCCGGCTCGCCGTGCTGGTGACGATCGCGATGCTGGTGCAGCTCGGCCTCGAGCTGGCCGGCACCGACCTGCGACCACCGGGGACGTTCACCTGGGCGCAGGTGCAACTCGCGGCGGCCGGCGTCGTGGCGCTGCTGGTCCTGATCCAGGTCGCGGCCGGCGACGGCTCGGGCACGACACGCTCTGTCGGCGCGTGGCTCGGCCTGGTGTTCGCCGCCGGGCTGGTGTACGGGGCAGTGCTGCGCAGCCGGGAGCCGACCACGCCGCAGGAGTGGACGCCGCCCCGCAAGCCCACCACGTCCTGACCCGCAGCCGGGCGACCGAATCACGGCTCGAACGCGAGGTCCAGGGCGGCCTGCTCGATTTCGGCCTCGCCGAGGAGCACCGCCGAGGCCGCGTCGCCCAGCGGGACGAAGCTGTCCGCGCTGGCCACCCGGCGGACGTGCCCGGTGTAGCCGCCGTCGACCAGGGCGGCCAGCACGCCCTCGGAGACGCCGCCGGTGCGCCGGGTCTCGTCCACGACCAGGACCCGGCCGGTGGCTCGTGCCTCGCGGAGGAGGTCGTCGGCCGGCAGCGGGGCCAGCCAGCGCAGGTCCAGCACCCGGCACCGGACCCCGAGCGCGGCCAGGCGCTGGGCCACCCGCAGGCTCATCCGCAGCCCATTGCCGAACGTCACGACGGTCAGGTCGGTGCCGTCGCCGTACCGGCGGCCGCAGCCGATCGGGACGTGCCGGGCCGGCCAGTCGGCCGGTGCCGGGTACTCGGCGAGCCAGCGGCCATCGCCGTCGGAGTACAGGTCCCTGGTGTGGTAGAGGGCGATCGGCTCGACGAACACACAAACCCTGCCGGCCACGGCGGCCGCCGCCAGGCAGGTACGCAGCATTGCCGCGGCGTCGTCCGGGCGGGCCGGGGAGGCGACCACCAGGCCGGGGATGTCGCGCAGCACACCCAGCGCGTTGTCGTTGTGGAAGTGGCCGCCGAACCCCTTCTGGTAGCCGTACCCGGCGACCCGCACCACGACCGGGTTGCGGTACTGCCCGCGGGAGAAGAACTGCAGCGTCGCCGCCTCACCCCGGAGCTGGTCCTCCGCGTTGTGCAGGAACGCCAGGTACTGGATCTCCGGCACCGGCAGCAGGCCGGCGAGCCCGGCGCCGAGCCCGACACCGAGAATCGCCTGCTCGTCCAGCAGGGTGTCGAAGACCCGGGCAGGTCCGAGCTGGCGCAGCAGGCCACGGGTGACCCCGTAGACGCCGCCCTTGCGCGCCACGTCCTCGCCGAACACCAGCAGGCCGGGGTGCTGCAAGGAGGCGTCCAGCAGGGTGCGGTTGACCGCCTGGGCCAGCGTCAGCAGGCCTTCCTGCTCGGGCAGCCGGCCGGCGAACAGCCGGTCCCGGTGGGCGGGCGTAGGCGGTCGGGTCGCGACCGCGGCCACCTCAGCGGCGCGGTCCGCGGCGATCGGCTCCATGACCTCGGCGGCCGAGCCGAGCTGGGGCCGGCCCGCGACCTCGCGGGCCACGGCGAGCACCCGCGCCCGGGCCGCCTCGTACCGGGCGAGGACTTCGCCGGCGGTGAGCACCCCGGCGGCGACCAGCAGCCGCGCCGTGCCGACCAGCGGATCCCGGTCGAGGTCGGCGGCGATCTCGGCGGCGCGCCGGTACGCGGTCTCCACGTCCGACCCCGCGTGCCCGAGGAACCGGACGGTACGCAGGTGCAGAACCGCCGGCCGGCGCCGGCCGCGGACCCAGCCCACTGCCTGCTCAGCCACGTCGAACACCTCGGCGAGGTCGGCGCCGTCGGCGGCGAAGTACCGGATGCCCGGCCGGCTGCGCAGCGCCGCCTCGGTCCACCCGGGCGGGGTCGGCACGCTGATCCCGAGCCCGTTGTCCTCGCAGACGAGCAGCAGCGGCACCGGCAGCCCCTGCCAGGCGCCCCAGCCGACCGCGTTCAACGCGCCGGCCGCGGTGGAGTGGTTCACCGACGCGTCGCCGAACCCGCAGACGACGACCGCGTCGGCAGGCCACTCGGCGGCCACCCCGAGCTTGTGGGCGCGGTCGAGCGCGAACGCCAGCCCGACCGCGCGGGGCAGGTGGCTGCCGACAGTCGAGGTCTGCGGGATGATCGCCAGCGCCCGGCCGCCGAAGACCTTGTGCCGGCCGCCGGAGAGCGGCTCGTCGGCCGCCGCGACGACGCCGAGTAGCACGTCCCGGACCGGGGCGCTGTCTCCGGCCTGTCCTGCGGCCTGCTGCGCTCGGGCGAAGAAGAACGCCCCGGAACGGTAGTGCAGCAGCGCCGGGTCGGTCGGCCGCAGCGCCGCCGCCACCGCCGCATCCCCCTCGTGCCCGGCCGACGCGATCGTGTAGTAACCGGCCCCCTGCGCCTGCAGCCACCGCGCCGCGAAGTCGACGTGCCGGCTGGCGAGCTGCGCGTCGAACAGCTCCAGCGCCGCCTGTCCCGTCAGCCTGGTGCCGTCCCGTATCGGCAGCGCCGGGTCTCGCGACTGCGCGGGCGCCGGCAGCGCCTGCACGACATCGAGGAAGTGCTGGTCGACTCTTTCCCGGGAAGGCGCCGCCATACGGCCATCCTGCCGGCGTGTCGGCAGATCGGCCCGGGACAGCGACGCCTCACCAGGCTAGGCGGCGACGGGTGAGCCGGTTGGTGCGGCTGAGCCTGGTGGGGTTGCGGTCCAGCTTCCATCTGGGGTTCTGGCTCGTGCGGCGGGGTGCGATCGCCGTGCCAGGGCCGGCCGAGGCGGTGGGCTGTGCTGTTGGGCCGGGGCCTGCTGCGGTGTCCTCGCCCGCAGCGCTCTAGGCCGTCGAGAGGCTGGCTGGCCGACACCCCACGCCGCTCAATATGCTCG
>Ga0066388_100002582_pt1 | contig 11180 bp, 4 predicted proteins | sample PanSoiMetaGPlot6_FD_64539 | JGI IMG/M metagenome (GOLD analysis project Ga0066388, IMG submission 64539) | Tropical forest soil microbial communities from Panama analyzed to predict greenhouse gas emissions - Panama Soil - Plot 6 (Hybrid Assembly) | ecosystem: Environmental > Terrestrial > Soil... | reverse complement strand
TTCACAAGGTTCCGATCTTCATGCCCCAACGCCCCGTCGTGAAGGGCGACCTGCACTGCCGGTCCATCGGCGCCGCCTCCATCGTCGCCAAGGTCACACGGGACCGCATGATGGCCGAACTGGAGCAACGCTTTCCCGATTTCACCTTTTCGATCCACAAGGGTTACGCCACGCTGAAGCACCGCGAGCAGATTCGCCGCTTCGGCCCTTGCGCCATCCACCGAATGAGCTTTTCCCTCCACGGCGCCGAGATCCAAGATCCCGAGGGTGAGGAGTGACCTGGCTAAAATCCTTCCTCGCCGGTTCGGGAATCGTCTTCTCCAAGTTCCTCCTCATTCTTTTAACCGTCGGAGGCATTGTCTTAGTTCCCCTCGGCCTTCCCGGTGTTTGGATCATCGTCGGGTCGGCCTTTCTCTATTCCCTTTTTTTTGACTTCGTTCCCGCCGGAGGCGACGGGTGGGTGATCGCCATCCTGGTGGCGCTCGCGATCTTCGCCGAAGTCCTGGAATTCTTGGTCGGAGTCTTGGGCGGAAAAAAGCTCGACGTCTCCACGGGCGCCATCATTTGCTCGGTGGTGGGAGGTCTGATCGGCGCCATCGTCGGTGTTCCCGTCTTTTTGATCGGCTCCTTATTGGGGTTGCTTTTGGGGGCCTTCCTCGGTGCCTTGATCTACGAGCTCATCGCCACCAAAGAAGTCGGGCCCGCCTTGAAAGCGGCCCTCGCCGTTTTCTTCTCGAGGATGGTGGCGTCCTTCCTGAAAACCTGCATCGCCCTCGGGATGGGGATTTATTTAGTGTTTAAGTTGTTCTGAGTTGCATTTTTAAGCATCTGTTAACTCACCAATATTTCGATCGAATCCCCTAATAAATTACAACAACATTTTCTTCGTTTTGCCGAAAATGGAAGGCGGTGGTGGGGATTCACCTTCAAAAAGGGAGGAGGTGGATAGGGGCACACGATGTCAGATCCGGCCGCTTCGGGACGGCCTCCTCTTCTGTTAGGGGGACAGGGGGCTCCTGCCGAGCACAAGAGTATTTTAGACCGCGCGACGCCCACCGCGTCGACGCCGCCGCCGCTTTCGGCCACCCAGGCCCAGGTCGATCATCTCGTCACCCATTTCACCGCCGAGGCCACCAATTGGAAGAGCCTGGCCCCCATGGTCATCGGGGGTTTGGTCTATCGCAGCACCCGCCTGGGTCTCCTGTCCTCTTCGAAAAATCTTCCGCTCGCCGTTCAACAAATTCCCGGACTCATCCGCATCCCGTCCTCCGTCATCGCCCTGGGCGCGGAGGCGGCCGCCTTCGAGGTCTCCCATCGGGGAATCGTCACCGCCACCGCCGATCCCTCCCAACCCACCGCCGATTTATGGAAATGGAACGGCAAACAGGGGCTTAAGACCGGCTGGCTCAACTCCGTGGTCACCTTCGGGGCCCTAAAGGGGGGAGGGAAGCTGGCCTACGGACAAAACTTGATTCTTCAACACGCGTCCCAAGACGCCGCCATGGTCTTCGGGCACGGCTTATCCTACCGGCTGGGAATCGGCCAAAAACCCGAGGGGACACTCGCCGAACAGTTCCTCCACGCCGAGGCCACGAATCTCCAGCTGGGGGCGGGCACCGCCTTGGGCCATTTCTTGACCGGCGGGCGTCTCGCTTCGCTTGAGAGGGGGCTCGACCTTTCCCAAGAGGCCAAGGAAAAAGATTTCAAAGACCTTTCGATTTTCAAAATACCTGACGGCTTGGATCCGTCGCTCGTCCTCGCCGTGGGGGAGCTTCAGGGTTTGGAATCCAAATCGGATCCCCTCATGAAGGATAGGGCGACTGAAGCCTCCCGCGCGGCGAAAGACCACCGATTGCTGTCGGAGGCCTTGCGTCCCGAAGAAGGGGGAGCGCCCAGACCGGTCGAGCCCATCGTGGACGAAGGAAAGTCCGCCGCGACATCGAAAGACGAAGTTCGGAATGATCCGCCGGCGGCGCCTCAACAAGATCCCATCGAGGCCCCTCGATTCCTCCAGCAACGGCATTTGGATGAGACCACCTTGGAAAAGATGGAGGCCTTTCCCGCCAAGGTGAAGAAGGCCGCCGAGGGTGAGGCCAACCCTGTTTTCTTCGGTTTAAACATCGTCAAGTGGTGGATCAGCTTGATCAAGAGAGATGCCGGGGAATGGGGGGCCGATGCCATCGTGGAGGGGGGCAAGATCCTCTTCGGGCGTTTTCAAGAAAGCGGAGAGGCCCAGAAGAGGGTCGCGGAAGATCTGCAAAGGATCGCCGATCGGGCCGTCCTCACCGAATCGTGGAAGGCGCCGAGCTTCAAGGAATTTTGGCGCCCCCTTTGGGATCAGACCTTGGAAGGCCTGAAGGACCCCGCCGACGGCGGCGACGGTCCGCGGACCCCTTTGACTCGAAAGGGCCGGAGCGCCTACCTCGCAGCGATCCTCCAACAGGTCGCCAAATCGTCGCCGGAGGCGGCCGAGCGCTGGTTTCAAGAGTTGGCGGAGAAGGACGTGGATTTGTCGGTCGGCGTCCAGGAGATGATGGAAGGCAAAGATGTCGAGTTCCCAAGCGCTTTCGACGGCGCCTTCGGGGCGGAGATCGTCTCTCTGAAGGAGTCGGCCGAGAAAGACGATTGGAAGCAAGTCAATCAGAAGCTCGAAGAGCTTTATCTTCAGGCCATGAATATTTCGGAGCCCTCCGACCGCTTCGTTCTTCTGAAGGCCCTCGAAGGGGCGGTCGTCGATTTAAAAGGAGCCGCCGAAACTCGGACGCCGGTAAGGCGTCCCCTCTTCGCGAGCGCGGTAGAAGAGCGCCTCTTGGCCTTGATCCACGGCATCGCCGAGGCCCCGACGCCTTCTTTGAATCCCCACCAGCAGCTGGCCTACCAGGCCTGGATCTCCGTCGCCTTGGGCTTGGTGTATCACCGCATGGGTTTCGATCGAAAGGCCGAGGCGCGCTTCAAGAGCGCCTGGAAGAAACTCAATCAGCTCCAGACCGAACGTGGGCCCGAGGCGGTGGAGCCCCTTTGGAAAATCTACGAGGTCTTCCAGCATGGGGCCTGGGAAATGAGTCCCCAAGAGGCCGAATCGACCCGAGTGCAGGAGGCGGAGGAGAAGCTTCAGAACGGGGATTGGGAAGGAGCCTTTGATCACGCCGAGGTCCAGCCCCAACCTTTGAAGAAGGCCTTTGTCTTGGCCCACCTGATCAAGAGGATGGTGGATGGCGTACGAGAGTCCGAGAGAGCCGCACAAAAACAAGATTTGGTGGGCTTGCGGTTGTTCGGAGGGTTTAGGGTTCAGGTCATCGAGCTCGCCAAGAAAATGGGCCAGGAAGGGCAAGGCCTAATGATGAGTTATGGAAATCAGGGTGCGGATCCCGCTCGGGCCTGGGCCTACCTCGCCTTCGCATTAGGCATCTTGGGTGAGACCGAACTCGCGAGTGGATACTTCGTGGAGGCCGATGAAGCGCTCCAGGAACCTGTCATGAACCACAACCACGGGCTCAATTTGGCGAATGCCGCCGCCAAGGTTGAAGCCCTGAAACGGGGGGAATGGGATTCCGCAGAAGACCTGCCCCCTCAGTTTGCGCCTGTCTTGAACCGTGCGGTCGAACTCAGCCGGAAAGGCCAGATTCAGCAAGCATGGCAACTCATCGACACGGTCCCCACGGTCTTGGAAAAGGCGCAGGCCTTAGCCCATGTAGCGAGGGTCATAAAAACGGTTTCGGAAACAGGCGAAGAATTTTTGGATGGTTTTCCGCAAGAATGGATCGAGGCCTTCGACAAGCATCTTCAGAAAATCATCACGCCCCCAAACCATGCGCAGAACATGGAAATCGCCGAGGCCTTCTTGAATACGGCGATCCGGGCCTACGTCCTCGAACGCCTTGGCGATAAGATGAGGGCCGAAGATTTATGGGCTCAATATGATCAGGGCGTGAATATTCCCCAAATGATGGAGCGGTTTGGAACCCATTGGGCGATCCAAACGGCAAATCGAATGAAGGAGGGAACCTGGAAGTTGGATCCCTTCCGGAAGCAAGGGGCCGTCGGCAATGCGGAGACGATGATCCGCATGGGAAATGTCGCGACGGGCTTGAATCTTCTGATGAACCTCCATGACAAGACGGAGTACGGCCTGGCCCTGGCCCACCTGGCCGATGCCTTGGTCGAGGAGATGGCGAAAAAACAGGCCCAGGGCGGCGTTCCCCTCCCCCCGGGCTCGGTGCCCGCAACGCCGGGCGTGACCTTAAAGATCGGCCGCGAACCCGACAATGACATCATTCTCACTTCCGACACTGTGAGCCGGCACCATGCCGAGATTCGTTTAAGTCCCGATGGGTTTCTCGTTCTTAAAGACTTAAGCTCCGGCAACGGCACCCACGTCGAGGGGATTCGCTTGAATCCGGGGATGAACTACAGCCTCTCGTCGACCGCCCAAGTCATCTATATCGGCCCCATCGGGGTGAAGATCGACTTCGCCCGCCCACTCCCACCGGGGCATGTGGCCGCCTTCGTTCCGGAAGGCGCGAGTTTTTCTCTCAAGGCCTTCGCCCTTCCACCGGCGCCGGCTCCTCAGCCCAAGCCTGTGGCAGCCCTTTCCCCGGAGGCGATGGATTCCCTGCGCCGTGCGCGTGTGGATGCCTTTGAGTCTCTTCCCCGGCGCGAAATCGATACGATCCCCATGGAATACCGCCATTTGATCCCCGAGCCGAAAAACATCGTTCTCTTTCCACGCTTCCGAAGGATTCTGAACGAAACCGCCTCGCTGATGTCGGCGCCGGCTCGCATTGCGATTCGTTACTTCGGACCTCCGGGCACCTTCAAGACGACGATTCCTGAAATGATCGCGAACAAGATGGGGGTACCCCTCTTTCGCGTCCCCTTCAGCCGCCGTACCGACCCCAAGGACATGGAAGGAACCTGGACCTTGGAGGAAGTGGAAGGAGAATTGGTACCCGTCTTTCAAGGGGCCGCGCCCCGTATCGCCCTTGAGCATGGCTTCCATTTGGTCCTCGACGAGCCCGACCTGGCCCGCTCAGGCACCTTGGCGTCCATCAATAACGTCTCCGCCCCCGGACGCTACGCCTGGGTTCGTCGTCCCGATGGAGAACTCGAGAAGATCGAGGTGCACAAAGGGGCGAGGATCTACGCCACCGAAAACGGCGTCAAAGAGGTGGGCCGCGAGGAGCACGGCAAAGACTTTCTTCGCCGTTTCGTTCCTTTTTTTATTGAACCGCCGTCGGAGGAAGAAGTCCGAACAATCATCTCCGAGATCTATGAAAACTACGAGGGGCAGCGACGGTGGAATCGAAAGGTGACCCAGCTCTTGGCACACTTTCACGACGTGATGAGGCAGCTTGGCGAAGGATGGATCGACCCCGACACCCGCCAAGCCCTTCCTCCGTTGGGCAATGGCGTCGGCCAAAAGGTTGAGTTCACGCCGCGCTCGTTCTTGAGGCTCGCCCAGCGCCTGGTCGCCTCGGGGCCCTTAACCTCCGAAAACCTCTCCCGCGCCATTCGCGCCGAATACATCCTGCCTTTGGCCGATCCGAAGGATCAACAGATGGTGTGGGAGGCCCAGGCGAAGCCCATCTTCGCCCAACTCGGCATTCCTGTGGGACCCGAGTACATCCCCGATCCCACCATGGAATCCATCTCTCAGAAATATTTAGGGGGTAGGGCCTTTCCCGAAGGCGAATTCACTTGGACCGATCAGGCCTTGAGGGTCGCCGATGAGATGCTCTGGAATAAGTCTTTAGGAATCGACGTATTCTTGATCGGCGAGGCGGGGGAAGGAAAGACCGACCTCCCGCCACAGATCGCCGCCCTGCTCCGGATCGCCTACCTGCAAAAAACCGCCTCCAGTCAGATGGACGAAAAAGACCTGGTGGGCGGTCCGGGGCGAAAGAACGGCAAGTACGGCCATGTTCCCGACGTGGTTTATTATGGAACGAAAGACGGGGGCTTGATCCACATCGATGAGTTCCTGCTCGCCGAAACGGGCAAGCTGGAATCCGTTTTCAGTCCCCTCATGGACGGCACACGCGCCCTGATCATGACGAAACCACGCTACCGGATGATCAAACGGCACGACGATACCTTCATTGTTTTGACCAGCAACCCCCCCTTCGGCGAATATGGCGACCGCTATGAACACTCCGGGGCCGCCATGAGTCGGGTGGCCGTGATCTTCTTGACCGGCGGCTTCGCCATGCAGCCCAAAGACCGCCACCAGATCATGAAGGCGGAGATGGAGCGGCCCCTGGAGGAAGGTCGGAACGACGAAGCAAAAAAAAAAGACCTTAGATTCAAATTCCCTTCGAGTGCGGAAGGAATCCCCGAAGGAGACTTTCCAATAAAAACTCCCTCCTTCTCGGATCAGGCGCCGAAGGAGGGCGATCCCGAGAGAAAGCTGGTGTTCCTTCACCCCTTAAACGGACACGCCCTCCGCCACGCCGTCCGGCTCTCGGTGGAACCCGAAAAAACTGAAGAGGATCCAAAAAAGCTTCCGATTCCCATCCATCCTGAAATCCGCGCGAAGTTCAATCTTCCCGAGGAGCTGATCTTCGATCTGGAAAAGATTCAAGTCTTGCAGAAAAGAGAGGATGGAAGCGAGGTGGAGCTCGGCTCTGAAACCACGCAAGGCTTGAAGGGGTTCGCCAACTACCTGACCCGCCGCACACAGATCGAGATGGCGCCCTTGACCGACAAGAAGGTCTTCAAGATTTCCTACGCCTTTGGGGGGCCTCATGCCACGAGCCTGGCCAAGAAAGAAATCCGGCTGAATCTGGAGCATCTTTTGACGATCCCTCTTCTGGCCTCACTGGGGGTCGGCAAGCACGAATACGCCCATGCGGTGATCGACCGGGGGAGCGAGAAATATGATTCCCATGAGCCCGGGCGGCTCTTTGCGAACGTGGTGGGTGATCCGCGGATGAACGAATACGCGGGGAGCTTGAGGGCCGATTTCGCCGCGCAGATCAAGGTCTTGAACGATCTCGTCTGGCCGGAGGACTGGCCCTCCGATGCTGTGGAGCGGTGGAAGAAAAGGCTGCCCCACGAGCAGTTCGCCGACGCGGTGATCTATTTCTGGCGTTTCGGAAAAAGCATTCCGCACATCGACAATCAAAAGGTGATCGACGCCTTGGAGAAGGCCTTGCCGATCTTAAAGCCCGCCTTCACACTCTTCCCCCAATCGACCTCGGATCGGCATGTCGATCAGGCGGCTAAGAAGTTCTACCAGATTCTCGATGAGGCCTATCCCTACTATAAAGATTTGATCGATGAGTCCCTGCAGGAAGTGATGGAGCGCTTGGAGAAGGGGGAGAGCCCCGAAGATTTGATGGTCCCCCCGATGATCTTCAAAATCGAGATTCGTCGCCCGCCGAACGGCGCCTCACAAGCCCAAGGGGCCGCAGGGGAGGGGCCAGTGAACCAAGGACAAGGAGAAGGAAAGCAAGCGGGGGCCGAAAAACCACAGGCCTCTCCTCTTCAAGCAACAATGAAGGGTCTCGGCGGCGATCTGTTTCCCAAGGGGAAGGTGGCCAATGAACCGCCCGCTGCCGTTCCGCCCTCACCTCAGATGGGGGATATGGGTGACATCTCAAAGCCCGAAGGACGCCTGAAGGCGGCGAAGATCATCGTGAACGTACGGGCCGGGACTCTGGCCGACCAATTCGAGCCCCGCGACCCCGAGGCCTTCGAGAATCGGAAAAAAGAGATCGCGAAAGCCCAGGCGAAATCTTTCAGCGACGGAGTGGAGGATTCGCCTTCTTCTTCCCAATTTTCCTCCGAATTCAATCAACCGATGGCCGAAGAGGAAAAGAAGAAGATCGAGGAGGCGAGGCGAAGGGCCTTGGAGAAAGCCCTGGAGAACGATCTCTTCCGGCGCATGGTGCCGCCCGGGGCGATTCAGGCCGCCAAGAAATTGAAAAAAGTGATCCCGCCCGACGACCCGACCATTTTAGACGGCCATTTCGACCAGGGGGCCGAGTTCGATATGGAGCACTGGATCGAAGACCGCTTAAGCCCCATGCCCACGGGGAAGGCCATGCTCCGCTACGTAAGGCCCGGCCAGCGTGAGGCTAATGTGGTAGAGGTGAGCGACGTGTCCACGTCCGTCGTTTTAGCGGGCGCCAAGGATAACGCCGTCAAGAGCTCGGCGGTGGGGATCTATTTGAGCGGAGAGCTTAAGATGAATTATGGGGTGATTGTCTTTAAAAAAACCTACAAGATCATCAAACCCTTGGGCAAAGCCCCGGGCACCTACCAAAAGAAGAACGATCTTTTGAGCGCGAAACAAAAGGCGTTCGACGACCCGGAGCTTGAGGCCGGCACCAGCATCCGCGCTCCCTTGGACGCGGCCATTCAAATGATCAAAAAGCGGAAGGGCCGCTCCAATTATATTGTTCTTCAGACGGACGGCGAAGAGATGGCGAACTACCACAAGTCATGGGATGAACTTCTGGCGGAGGCCAAGAAAGAGAACATCCACATCATGGTCTTGGCCATGGGAGACGCCAAGCGTTATATCCCAAGCATTTTCAAAAACGACGCAAGCCACTATCGCTTCGTGGCCGACGACGGCTCGGACATTCCTGATAAATACATAGAACTTTTCGAAGAGGCGCATAAGAAAAGGCTGTAAGGGAAGGACTGAGCTCAGTCCTAAGCAATCCTTCTCTGCCGGATCGCCTTCTTCTTCCCTTTCTCGTAATCCTCCCAAATCAGATCCAGGGTTTTAAGTCCCAAGAGAAAAGATCCTTCCAGACCGAGGCAGGCCAAGATTTCCGAGCCGGTCAGAAGCAGGTTCTTGTAGGGGGTCCGGTTTCCGAAAGGGAAGAGGTCTTGAAAGACGCGGGGCTTCACCTCGTAGATGGGGTTTTGGGCGGCGTTCATTTTGAAGCGCTCGAAATCCGATTCTTCTAAGGGAAAGAGCAACTCGCCCGAATGGGGCTGGCCGGAGGCGGGAAAGATCAGGCGGATTTTCCCTTCACTGAAGGGCATTAGCTCGTGGAGGGCCCGGGTCAGCGCCTCGTGGATCGCCTCAAAATCCGCTTCGGGTTTGTCTAGGGCCTCCGTCTCCAGGAGGTAGGTCACGATGAGGCGGCGCTCGCCCTTCGCTCCTTCCGGCTCGGCGGGATAGTAAAAATGCAAATGAAGAAAGTTGGGGCCGGACAAGGGCTGCTTCGGATCCCTCACGAAGAGCACGTTCCCCTTCATGCCGACGGGAATCACCTCCGGGTCCACCTCGTACTGCACGCTGAAGCGATTGAATTTGGGGCGAATCTTCTTCACCCTCCGGATCAGCCAACGGGAGAGGAAATTTTTCGGAAGCCACGTTTCGATCTCGCGGGTCGGCTGGTTCCAGATCAGGTAACGGCTCGCGATCATCCCCTCGAACCCCTCGAGCTTGACCCCCTTCACTTTTCTTTTCTCAATGAGAAGCCCCTCGATCGCCACGTCGTTCTTCACTTTTCCCGAATAGGCTTCGATCTTGTTCATGAACAGCTTTTTGAGCTGCCCGATGCCCCCCTTCACGTCGAAGAGCACGCTGTTCTGGTTGGCGAGCAGTTTGGCCAGGGGATATGAAAAGGGTGCGTCGGTGTGGAGGCCGCTTAAGAACTTGATCTGGGCCTGGATGAATGAGGCGATCTCGCCGTTTAAGTTCAAGGTTTCCATCCAATCGCCGATCGTCAGATCCAGATGGTTCTGCTTGATGAATTTGGCGAACTGGAAGCGCTTGAACAATCCGCGGGGGAGGATGAAGTCTTGGAATTTTTCCGAATCTAAAGACCGGTCGATCTCATCCAAGCTTAAGTAAAAGGAGCGGACCGCGTCGGCCTGGTCGGGGAATTCCCGTTTCAGCTCACGATAGAAGCGGTCTCGTGAGACCGTCACGTCGATCCGGTGGTCCGGGAGGACCACCTGATAGGGCGTCTCGTAACGGTTCACCACCCCCAATTCGGAATCCAAGATGGACAGCCGTCCCAAAATGGTTTTGAAGAGGCGGCCGTCCAGATGGGAGATGAGATTGGGCTGGATGTTTTTTTCCTCCAGGCCTACGTCGTGATCCGGATTCAAGACGGTGACGGAAAGACCGCGTTTGGCGAGAAAAGCTCCCGCGATCAGGCCCGAAAGTTCACTTCCTAAAATTAAGATGTCGCAAAATTTTTCAGACATTCTATTTAAAATGGAACGCAAAATTTCCCGTGGTCCGGAGGAAGATGAGCGCGGAGGATTGGGAGTTGTCGCGGATGAGGCCCACGGTGTGCAGCTGCGCCAGAAATCCGAGGGAAAACCAATTGGTCAGGTAAAAATCCGAACCCACTCCGACCTGGGCTCCCATGCCGGCGCCGCCCGAGTTGTCTCCCCGGCTCCCGCCGGTGAGAACGTTGATGCCGATTCCCGCCGTGGCGTAGGGGTCGATCCGATGTTCGCTCCCGAAGAAGTAAAATTTCAGGTCGATATTGGGCACGCTCAGCAAAAGCATGCCGGTATCACCGCGGGAGGCCCCTTCACCGTCGTGGGTGAAGACGGAAAGGCTGGTCGCGATGGCCCAATGTTGGTTGAAGCGGTAGTCGAAGGCGATTCCGCCCCCGCCGCCGATGTCTAAATCGGGAAAGGTGTCGGTCAGCTGAAAATTGCCGCCGCCGAAGCCCGAGACGGCCATGGTCGGGCGGGCTAAGGCTTCGGCTCCGAAGACGAAAAACGACAAACCGATCAGCCCAAAAATCAAACTAAGTTTTTTCATGCATAGATGTCATCCTGAGCGGGGTGAAGGATCTCCCTTTTGCGCTTGGGGATTCTTCCCTCTTAACAGAATGGCAGACTTTTTACGGTTTAACCCTGACCCTCCGCCCTTCCACAACGATCTTTCCCTCGGCGGCCCATTGAAGGACCCGGGGATAAAGGCGGTGTTCTTCCCTATGAACCTTTTCAGTTAAAGTTTCAAGCGTGTCGTGGGCCTCGATGGGGATCGCGGCCTGGGCGACGATCGGTCCGGTGTCGCAGCCTTCGTCGACCAGGTGCACCGTGCAGCCGGTGACCTTCGACCCGTGGTCGAAGGCCTGACGAATGGCCTCGAGGCCGGGAAAGGCGGGGAGCAAGGCGGGATGGATGTTCAAGATTCGGCCCGGATAGGCCCGAATGAATTCGGGCGAGAGCAGGCGCATGAATCCGGCCAA
>Ga0066388_100002581_pt1 | contig 11180 bp, 8 predicted proteins | sample PanSoiMetaGPlot6_FD_64539 | JGI IMG/M metagenome (GOLD analysis project Ga0066388, IMG submission 64539) | Tropical forest soil microbial communities from Panama analyzed to predict greenhouse gas emissions - Panama Soil - Plot 6 (Hybrid Assembly) | ecosystem: Environmental > Terrestrial > Soil... | reverse complement strand
CTACAAAGTCGGCGCCTGCGAATACACCCAGCTTGCCGATAATCAGAGCCTGCTCTTTTTCATTGAAGTGCAGCGTGTTGAAGACAAAGAAGAGATGGCTGGTGTAGTCATCCATCTTGGCTCGTTGAGACTGATTGGCGCAGTCCTCAAGGGCCAGATCATGCAGCTCGTATTGAGCAGCCAGAACGACTAACTCGGGATCCTCCGGATCGTCGAAGTGGTGCCAGCGTAATGCCTTACTGTCGATTATCAGCTCTTCGGCCATCTTCCAACCGGTGCAGTTCTTCGCTCGTGGCTACCAGCGCTATAACCCATGTGCCCCGGACCAGGTCCGGGCTAACGTCAGGGACCGGCACCGCTCTTGGCAGCCGGCGCCGGGACAAGACCCTGTAGTGGCCCGATCAGGTTGCTACCGGCTGCCAAGGCATGAAGATTGCGGCAGTCACCGTACGGCGCTAGCAAGATCAGGGGCGTTAGCCGGCTAGCTCTCGCTCTAGCCTCGCTTGAGCGAGAAACACAGTAACATAATGCTTAGCCCGGCAGAAGCCGTGCAAGAGCCGGCCGGTCGTGGTGAAATTAAGTAGTCGGAGCGATTCCGTGGAGGACGACGTGAAACCGTTGCCTGAGCTTTCAGCGCCGGAGCAGACGCGGTACAGCAGGCACGCTATTCTTCCAGAGGTGGGGCTGGAGGGGCAGCGGCGCCTGAAGGCGGCCAGCGTCCTGGTTGTTGGCGCCGGTGGGCTTGGCTGTCCGGCCTCCATGTATCTGGCGGCAGCCGGTGTGGGCACAATTGGCCTGGTGGACTTTGACGCGGTCGATCTGTCAAATCTGCAGCGACAGATCCTGTACTCTGTCGATGACATCGGGCAACAGAAGCTGAGGTCTGCTGCCGAGCGACTGCTCCGGCTGAACCCGGAGGTGACCGTCAACGAGCATGATGCTCGCCTGTGCGCGGAAAATGCCGGGCAGATCATCGAGCGCTACGATCTGGTGATCGATGGCACGGACAACTTTGCCACCCGCTATCTGGTCAACGATGCCTGCGTTCTCCTGAAGAAGCCAAATGTTTACGGCTCTATATACCGGTTTGAAGGTCAGGTGACCGTGTGGAGCGCCGGCAGCGGTCCCTGCTACCGATGCCTCTTCCCGGAGCCGCCGCCACCGGAAACAGTTCCCAACTGCGCAGAAGGTGGTGTGCTTGGTGTGCTTGCCGGTGCCGTGGGTGTGTTGCAGGCAACCGAGGCGATCAAGCTGATCTTAAGCCTGGGCGATAGCCTGATCGGCCGCTTGCTTCTCTATGATGCCCTGTCCATGCGCTTCGACATTCTGCGGGTCGGCCGCGACCCGGGATGCCCTGTCTGTGGTGATAGCCCGACGATCCACGAGCTGTCCGACATGGCCTGGCAGTGCAGTGCCACCGGCTCTGGTGCTGGGCCTGAGGATGCCTTGGAGATTAGCGCCGTCAAGCTTTCTGAGAGCTTGAGGGAAGGCAGGTCAATCTGCCTGCTCGATGTGAGGAATCGCGAGGAGTATGATCTGTGTCATCTGGAGAACAGCGTTCTGATACCGCTCAACGAGCTGCCAGAGCGATGTGGAGAGCTCAGACCAGAAGCGGAGATTGTCGCTTATTGCAAGTCCGGGGCGCGCAGCCGCAGAGCAGTCGACATGCTCAAATCCAGGGGGTTTGAGAATACGAAGAACCTCCAGGGCGGCATTCTGGCCTGGATCCGGGAGGTAGATCGGTCGCTGCCCTCCTATTGAGTCATCCCCCACTGAGGGCGCAGATGATCTGCACGACATCCGTGGCCTTCAGCGATGTCGACAGCTCGCTAACCGGCTGGCTGTTTACGAAGATACGGATGTGTTGCCGTATGTGGTCCTGTTCATCAATCATTCGGAAGCGAATTCCAGGATAGTGGCGGTCGAGGTTGGCTAGAAGGGCGGCAACGGACGATCCCTCGATCTCCACCTGGCTCTCATGTGCCGTGTATGAACGGAGCGGGCTGGGAATACGGACAATCATCGGGAGCCTACCGCCATGGTCAGCGAGTAGACCTCAGGGAGATGACGAGCCAGGCAGCCCCAGCTCTCGCCCTGGTCGCTGCTCCCCCAGACCTCACCGCCGGTGGTGCCGAAATAGACGCCGACCGGGTCCAGCCCGTCCACAGTCATTGCCTGTCTCTTCACCGTGAAGTAAGCGTGGCGCCTTGGTAGTCCGCGGTCCTGTCTCCTCCAGGAAGCCCCGCCGTCCTCGCTTACGTAGGTTGCTGGCTTACCGTCGGGGCTGGTTCTGGGCCAGACCTCGGTTCCGTCCATGGGAAAAACCCAGATGTGGTCCGGGTTTTTCGGGTGAGTGATAATTGGAAAACCAATGTCCCCGACTTCTCGGGGCATGTTGTTGCCGATCCGTGTCCATTCTTGCCCTGGTCGGTCGAGGCGGTAAATTCCGCAATGGTTTTGCTGATAAAGCCGATCTGGTGCCAGCGGGTGCAGGATCACACAGTGTGGGTCATGGCCGAAGGTGACACCGCCATCCGGAAGAAAGTCGGCAGCACAGCCGGCGTTAAGCGGATGCCAATTCTTGCCCTTGTCGGTGCTTTCAAACACGCCGCCCACGGATATGCCCAGGTAGATGTGGGAGGGGTTCCTGGGGTCGATCAAGATTGAGTGCAAGAGATGCCCGCCCGGCGTCCCACCTTGCTTTGTCCACTCCCCGTACATCGGGTGATCGTTGAAGCCTGACACCGGTTCCCAGGTATCACCGTTGTCCTCGGAGCGGAAGAGTCCAGGTGGAGAGGTACCGGCGTACCACACGCCAGGCTCAGACGGATGTCCTGGGCTCAGCCAGAAGACGTTGTCCACAGCCCTGCCTTCCGCCCCTTCCGGCGCCTTGGGGAAGGCCGGCAGCTTCTGCGCCTCCTTCCAGGTCAGGCCGGAGTCGGTGGATCGGAAGACGGTCGGGCCTAGGTGGCCGGTCTTGGCAGCCATCAAGAGAATCCGACCATCTCTTGGATCAGCGACAGCATGGTAAATGATGTGCCCAAGATAGAGCGGATCGGACAATCGCCATCGACTCCTTGAGCGGTTGGCAGTCAAGAAGAAGGCGCCCTTGCGGGAGCCGATCAGAATTGTCACGTCCCCGTCATTAGTCTTCGCTCTCACCATCGCCTTAATCTCCTCGATCTAATGTCGGTAGTTTATGTCCTGAATCTCGGTGCTGCCTGCTTGCCGCTGCCCGGACCGCGGCCCTTCATTTGGGAGCGCTGACCGTGTCCAGCTCGAATGCTCTGTGGATTTCCTGAACCGCTCGCTGGGCATCGGCCTTGCTTAGCACGCAGGTCAATCTCATTTCGCTCGTGGCAATCATCTTGATGTTTATGCCTGCGCCAGCAAGGACGGCGAAGAGCTTGGCAGCAATCCCTGGCTGATGAACCATTCCGGCGCCAATCAGGCTGACCTTGGCAATATCCGGGTCGGCCAGCACCTCCTTGGCACCAAGCTCCTCCTTCATCTGCTCCAAGATCGTGGTTGTTTGCTCAAGCTCGGACTCATGAACGGTGAAAGTAATGTTGTTCAGCCCGAAAGTAGGATGGAATGCCTGCATGATCATGTCGATGACAATACTCTTGTCGGCCATGGCTTGCATGATCTTGGCGGCAATCCCAGGCCGATCCGGCACGCCCATGATTGCCACGCTGGACTGATCCTTGTCAATTGCCACTCCGCTCACGCTGCGGTAAATTTCCATATCCTCTCCCTCGTCAATTCTGGTGCCTTCATGTGATGGCTTGAATGTGTTGCGCACTTGCAGGACAACTTTGTACTGCCGTGCCAGTTCTACAGCACGCGGGTGAATGATCTGCGCACCCAGCCTGGCCATTTCCACAACCTCTTCGTAGGAGACACGCTGGAGAAGCTGCGCCTGCGGAATGAGGTTCGGATCAGCCGTGTGGATACCGTCGACATCGGTATAGATGTCGCATCGCTCTGCTCCCAGGGCCGCCGCCAGTGCCACTGCTGTTGTATCGGAGCCACCACGCCCGAGCGTCGTAATCTCACCGCCTTCAGTGACGCCCTGGAAGCCGGCCACCACGACCACGTCGTTCTCCTCGAGCGCTCTGCATAGCGTCTCCGTCTTTACGTCCACTATGCGGGCCTTCGTATGCACCGTCTCCGTGAAGATGCCCACCTGGTAGGCGGTGAACGAGCGGGCCCTGATGCCCATCCTCCGCAAGATCATGGCTACAAGCGTGATGGAGATCTGCTCGCCGGTGGAAAGCAGGAGATCCAGCTCGCGGCTGTCCGGATGGGCGGAGCACTGATTGGCCAGTTTGACCAGATAATCCGTGGTGTCTCCCATGGCCGAGACGACGACCACAACCGGACCGCTTCGTCTTGCCTGATCGATGATCTCGCAGACGTGCGTGATTCGGCCCAGGTTCTTGACTGAGGTTCCGCCGAACTTGAGCACGCTTATCTGGCTTCCTGCAGCCTGGAGAGTCTTATCCATGAGCAAAATCCTCGGCAGCCGGCAGCTCCTGCAGCCCCTCAGCATCAACGTTCAGGTCAAGAACTGAGGCTGGCTCCGGCTGCGCTCCTGCCCATTTTTCCAGACAGTCGAGCACCTCTGCTTTGTGCCGCTCAGTAACCAGCACCAGCACCGAGGAGCCGGCTCCGCTTAACGTGCATCCGAGCACCGGCAGGCCAGCCAGGCGGCGGCGCAGGCTGCCCAACTCCGGCACCAGCTGTGCTCGATAGGGTTCATGGAGCTTGTCATGGAGCGCTTCACTCAGCGCTGTCTCGTCGCGGTTCAAAACTGCTGAGACAAGCAGAGCAACCCGTTGGACGTTGGCGACGGCATCCTCCAGGCGGACCTGCCTGGGCAGAACAGAGCGGGCCTTCTGGGTGGTCAGCGAGTAGCCGGGGACGACCACAAGTGTCCGCCAGTGCTCAGGCCACGCTAACTTCTGGGTAACGATGTCGCGACCGGTGGCAGCTCTTGCTGAGACCACGAGGCCGCCCATGAGGCTGGCAGCCAGATTGTCCGGATGGCCCTCGATCTGTGTGGCTTCGCTAAGCAGCCGTGCCTGGTCCGGTATGCGATCGGACAGAACGTAGGATGCCCAGATGGTGCCGAGGATTGCTGTGCCGCTGCTCCCCAGCCCGCGCCCGAGCGGGATCTCGGACTCAATTGTAATGCGCACGCGCTGCAGCAGGTCCGGGCAATCGTACCAGAGGTTCGAGAGAACCCTGTAAATCAGATTGTCCTTGTCGCTCGGCAAACTGCCCGCGATTGCGCCCTTGAGGGTGATGAGCGGAACCGTGACGTCGTTCCTCTCGAGCAGCTCGAAGGTCAGGCGCGTGTAGATCTTGAGCGCCAGCGCCAGCGTATCGAAACCCGGTCCCAGGTTGGCTGTGCTGCCCGGTATCTGGACGGTGAGGCGCTTCAGTACCGGGGCTTTGCCTGTGCCTGCCCTTCTCGGGCTCGAGCTTGTCTCCTCATTGATCAAAATCCCATCACCTCCTTCAGCTTCTTCAGGTCTGCCGGTACTGCCCGCATGTCTGTCTCGGACAGCTTGAGAGCCGTATCCGGATCCTTCAGGCCGTTGCCGGTGAGCACTAAGGTGACCGTGGCATCGCCTTGTATTGATCCGGCCTTGAGCTGTTTGATTAGCCCGGCCAGGCTGGCTGCAGACGAGGGCTCGCAGAAAATGCCCTCTGACCTGGCTAGCATGGCGTAAGCCTCCAGAATCTCCTCGTCCGTGACCGAATCGATCAGCCCTCCGGAGTCCCTGGCGGCCTGCTCCGCTTCTTTCCAGCTTGCCGGGTTGCCGATGCGGATGGCGGTAGCTACCGTCTCCGGGTTGGCAATCGGCTCACCGCGAACAATCGCCGCCGAGCCGGCGGCCTCGAAACCGAACATCCTGGGGGCGCTTTTGGCCTTTCCGATTTCTCGCCATAATCTGAATCCGCGCCAGTACGCACTGATGTTGCCGGCATTACCGACCGGTATGCAAAGGTAGTCCGGGGGACGGCCCAGCTGCTCGATCACCTCAAAAGCAGCTGTCTTCTGACCTTCAAGGCGGTAAGGGTTGATCGAGTTGACAATGGTCAGATTGCACTCGGCTGCCAGACTGCGCACCATGTCCAGCGCCTGGTCAAAGTTACCGTCAATCTGAATGACTGTTGCTCCATAAAGAATTGCCTGTGCCAGCTTTCCGAGCGCTACCTTGCCGGCCGGTAAGAGCACGTAGCAGGTTAGTCCAGCCTTTGCCGCAAAGGCGGCGGCTGAGGCGCTGGTGTTGCCTGTGGAAGCGCAGATAACGGCCGAGGCACGCGACTCGACAGCTTTGGAAATGGCCAGCGTCATCCCCCGGTCCTTGAAACTACCGGTGGGGTTGAGCCCTTCCAGCTTAAAGTAGAGCTGGAGTTGAGGCTTGCCAAGCTTGCGCGGCAAGCTGGTTGCCGGTACGAGCGGCGTGTTTCCCTCAGACAGAGAGATAACGGGCGTATCGTCCGACACCGGCAGGAACTGGCGGTACCGCTCAATCAGTCCGATTTCGCTGTGCATGGCTTGGCACCGGTTGGAAGATGCGGATACAGCTGGCCAGGTCGATGAGAAAGTCGCGTGCCTTCAGCTCGGCAAGCGCTGCATCCATGTCCGAATTGATTACCTCCTGCGTCAGGATGACGATTGTTGCTCCCTTCTCATGCACGCCCCGCTGCACTATGCTCAAGATACTGATGTTGTGGGCTCCAAATATGGTGCCGATCTGCCCGATCACGCCGGGGCTGTCGGCCACATCAAGGCGCAGATAAAACGGGCATCTCCAGCTTCCGGACGGGAGGGTGTCGGCCCAGTGATCGGAGATCGACGGCTGAAAATAGCTGGCGAAGTCGGGCAGCTTAAGCGCGCTGGCCAGGTTGATGGTGTCACCTACAACTGCCGAGGCGGTGGGCATCTGTCCGGCGCCGGGGCCAACCATGACGATCTGGCCGACCGCATGCCCGTTCACGACAATGCCGTTGTTAGAGCCAGACACGGCTGCCAGCGGGTGGCTGAGCGGTACCAGCATCGGGTGCACTCGCACATTGATCAGAGCACCATCTTCCCTTGACCCACCAGCTCGCTCGGTCATGCCTACTAGTTTGATGCGATAGCCAAACTCACGGGCCTGGGCAATGTCCTCTGAGCTTATGGAACGTATGCCCTCTTTGTATATGGTCTCTGGCCGAACAAAATGGCCGTGAGCAAGAGCCGACAGAATCGAGAGCTTATAAGCTACGTCGTGACCATCCACGTCGTTGCTGGGATCGGCCTCGGCGAATCCCTGCGCCTGCGCCTCCAGGAGCGCTGACTGGTAGCTTTCCTGCCTATCCTCCATGCGAGAGAGAATGAAATTGGTTGTGCCGTTGAGAATACCGGTCACAGAGGAGATCTGGTTGGCCTCCAGACCTTTGTGGATCGTCGAGATGAGCGGAACGCCGCCGGCCACGGAGGCTTCGAAGAAAATAGCCACGCCCTTGCTGCGGGCCCGCTCAAATAGCTGTGGCCCGTGCTTGGCCAGAACCTCCTTGTTGGCTGTAACTACATGCTTGTGCCGGTCGATTGCCCGAAAGATGTGGTCAAGCGCTGGCGTTTCGCCTCCCATCACCTCAATCAAGATTTCGATCTCCGGGTCGTCAAGCACCTCTGAGACATCGGTAGTCAAAGGGCAAGGGAGCTGGACATGGCGCTTCTTGCCGGGGTCTCGTACAGCCACCTTTTTGAGGGCCAGGTGGCGTTGTTGCGAGAGCAGACGCACCACCCCGCTCCCGACCGTGCCGAGCCCGATCATGCCCAGGACCACGCGTGCCATCTCTTCTCCCTGCCCATCCTGCCCAGCGAAGCTTCGGCTAAGATCGGGCCAACCCGCTATTTCGGCAGCCGCTGTGCCAGGCAATCTACCCGGCTATTGAAGCCTTGCTCTCCACGAGAGCGCTCATGACAGCCATCTTGAACCGTCAATTATCCCACAGCGGCTAAAGCGGTCGCAGTCGGTTTGCACTTCCGCTTTACCCGCCCGGTTAACAAGAGGTTTTTCGGGGAGATGAATTTTGGCCCAACAGCCAGGAAAAGTGGCTCTCTAACTGAATAAATTGATTAGAAACGGTCAATAATGGGTAGATCGGCTGCAGGTATCATCATAGGGGACCGTGAATGGCTAAATTCATGCAGGGATGGGGGCTGGCGCTGCTTTTGGCGTTCGCGATGTTTTCTCTGCCCGTTTTGAGCATACTCTCAAGTCAGAGTGCATTCGCCATTGGACTGGTGGCACCGGTGCCGGTCCATCCGCTTCGACCGCACCTGGTTGTCAGAGCCGGCAAGGCTGCCCCCAGGCGCGCTCCGCTTAAGAGCCGCTGCCTTTTGCCAGCATCCCAAAAGGGCAAGCCCGCCAAGGTACAGGTGAAGCGGGCTGCGAAATCGCCGCCGGCACCGCCGGTGCCCTTGCCGCAGAATCTGGTCGGTTCGCTCAGTAAGAAGACGCTGGCTCCTGGTGTTGTTTACCGCTTCTACCATGGCGGACTGAACATCAATGTTGTGGAGGTCGACATGGTCGATGCTCCTGTTCAGGTTCGTCCTGTGCTGGCCGGGAGCTCGTTTAACCGGCTGGCGGATGTAAAAAATCATGCCCGGCAAGTGCAGGCCCTGGCGGCGGTCAACGCCAACTATTTCAAGCCCAACGGCACCCCGCTCGGCACGCTTATCATCGACAGGGAATGGGTGGCCGGTCCTCTTTATGATCGCGTCTCAATGGGGATCACCCAGTGCGGCTTTATCCGGATGGATCGCGTGAACCTTTACGGAATCCTGCGTAGCTCGCGGCCTGGTGCGCAATCCATCTGGGTCAATAACATCAACCAGCCGCGCCGCACAGGCAGCCGGCTGATTCTTTACAGCCGCCGCTGGGGAAGCAACGTGCGCATGCAATATGCAGGTTGCCTGGTGGCTGTGAATAGCCGTGGTGAGGTGGTCGATCAGAAGACAACTGTTATCGAGGTACCCTGGGGCGGCTTTGTCCTGAGCGACAAGAAGGGCAGCCAGATCTCCCAGCTCCGCAAAGGTGATCTTGTGGAGCTCGCCTGGAAAACCAGGCCCGACAGCTGGAAGGATGTGGTGCAAGCGATCAGCGGCGGACCCCGACTGATTAAGGACGGGGAGCTCTATGTGGATCTGAATGCTGAGAAATTCAGAAAGGCATGGACAGGCAGGCAGATAAAAGCCCGCACCGCCGCCGGTGTCAGCGGCGAGAATCACCTGCTTCTGGCTACCATTGAAGGGCCCCATACATTGTGGGATTTTGCTAAGTTCTTGCAGAAACTTGGCGCGGTTGATGCTATGAATCTCGATGGCGGTGGATCTACAACCATGGTCGTCAACGGGGTGACGGTGACGAGGAACGCGAACTCCTATCAGCGGCGGGTGGCAAGCTCACTGGCTGTTATTGAAACAGGCCCCAGCAGCAGCGTCCTGAAAGGCTCAACCTGTAGTTACGCGCCCAGGAACGATCTGACTGACTTCTACTGGCCAGCCGATGCCTTTACGCCCGGCGACCTCTTTCCGGAGCTAGCAGCTCCCTGTACGCCTGCTGCAGGCGGGACCGAGGTTGTTCCCCTCTCCGCAGAACCGGCGCCGGTCAACGGCGAGATCGTGTCGGCAGCTCCAGCCGGCTCGCCGCTGGGCGTTCCCTGAGGATTGGTAGGAAAGAGACTATTCTCGCAGGCGATCTGCTGGCAACGTTTGCCAGGCCCGCAAGCGGGTAAGTAAGTTTTAGGACAACCACAAATCGATTTTCCTGGATGTGTAGGCCGGTAAGCAGGGTGCGGGACTGGTGCCTTGAGCGCCGGCCGCAGTGGGAATTGCTCTTCCGGTAGTGATGACGGGGGTGTAGCACAAGCATGCGTTCACGCTTTTCGCTCTTCTTGCCGGTGTGGCTGGCTGCCTCCATGCTGGTGGCAGTCACTGTCTTATTCGTCGTGGTGCAGGAACCAGCGTCTGCCAGGAAACGGTCACCGTGGCAGCGAGATTATCAGAGCGAGGTGACCGTCTACAACATGATTGGAGAAGCTAACAAGCTGATCGAGGCCAATCAGTATGTGCAAGCCAAGGAGCTGTTGTTGCGCGCTACCTCAATGGATCCTAACTCCAACTCCGTGAACGTTCATCATAATCTGGCGATCGTCTACCGGCATCTGGGCAATTCGGAGGGTGCGATCAGGGAAAGTCAAATCGCGCTTCGCTTTGATCCGGACAGCGCTCCTGTGGCATTTGAAATCGCTCTTGCCTATGAGGATATGGGGCAGTTCGACAACGCCATAGCCTGGGCGCAGCGATGTGCTCAGATGAAAGCCGACAAGCGGACCAGAGATGAGGCAGCCAAATTAGTCGGTGAGCTGCAGGAAAGGCGTGAGCAACAGGCCAGGTTCGATCCACATCTGCCTGATTATCTAGACCAGCTTTCCTCAGAAAATGATGCACATCCATGGCTGGCCGAAAAGCTACCAATTCGAGTCTTCCTCGACCCGAGCCTGGGCATGCCAGGGTTTCGGCCGCCTTTTCATAACATCGCGCTCGACTGCCTGAACATCTGGGCGAGAGCCTCCGGAAACAGGTTGGGCTACATTTTTGTCGACGACCGGGAGCAAGCCGATCTTACTTTCAGTTGGACTACCAGCCTCGTTCCCTCCAAGAAAACCAGGTTTCACGAACGGGTCGGGCTGACAGAACCAGATCTGGTAGAGATCGATGGTGGCGGCTGGAAAATCGAGCACGTGACCGTCAGTCTGGCCACACTGGATCCCCACACAGGACAACCGATTGCAGACGAGCAGATGAAGTCGACCTGTTTGCACGAGTGCGGCCACGCCCTGGGTTTGGTCGGACACTCAAACAATACGGCCGACATCATGTTCTTTTCCGAAAATAGCAGGCAATTGCCTGCTTTGACCAAGCGTGACAAGGCCACGATTGCGCGCCTCTATGTGGACTATCCTCAGCTCAGTCCGATCGTCAACCAGCCGACTTCGAGCTTTTCGCGGCAACCCTCTGAATATCAGATACCGGACAATGTTGGGCAGCAACCAGCAGCCGCTAGCTCCCCCCGGGAAATTAACGGCGCCTACCCCCAGCAGATGAACCC
>Ga0066388_100002580_pt1 | contig 11181 bp, 9 predicted proteins | sample PanSoiMetaGPlot6_FD_64539 | JGI IMG/M metagenome (GOLD analysis project Ga0066388, IMG submission 64539) | Tropical forest soil microbial communities from Panama analyzed to predict greenhouse gas emissions - Panama Soil - Plot 6 (Hybrid Assembly) | ecosystem: Environmental > Terrestrial > Soil... | reverse complement strand
TTGCGGCCGATGTCGCGCGCCGGGATCTCGCCGATCAGCGCCAGCACCGGCGCATTCATCGAATAGGCGGTGAGCAGCGCCGCGGACGCATTGAGAAGCCCCGGTCCGTTGACGACCGCGAACGCCTGCGGCTTGCCGGTCGCAAGCGCGGCGCCGAGCGCCATGTAGGCCGAGCCCTGCTCGTGCCGGGTGTGAACCGTGCGGATGCGGTTGCCCGCCTTGAACAGGGCGTCGAACAGGTGATCGTTCTGGATGCCCGGCAGCGCGTACACCGCATCGATGCCATGGGCGGCGAGCGCTGCCACGACCGCCTCGGCGGTCGTCATCTGTTGGGGGGCTGGGCTGGCCATTCCGCGCTCCTTGACCTTGCGACTGTGCAGATCGGGGGCTGGCTGTCGAGGGGGATGCGCTTCCTTGACAAAGCGGGGAGGCCATGCACTTTCCGGCGCCAAATCAGCGATTTGCCGCTTTCGAGAAGGTCCCAATGCACCGTTACCGCACCCATACCTGCGGCGCGCTCCGCGCGAGCGACATCGGCCGCGAGGTGCGGCTCGCCGGCTGGGTCCACCGCGTCCGCGACCATGGCGGCGTGCTGTTCATTGACCTGCGCGACCACTACGGCCTCACCCAGGTGGTGGCCGACCCGGATTCGCCCGCGTTCAAGACCGTCGAGAGGCTGCGCGCCGAATCGGTGATCCGCGTCGACGGCAAGGTGCGCCATCGGCCGGAGGGCACGGTCAATCCCGACCTGCCGACCGGCGAGGTCGAGGTCTTCATCAGCGACATCGAGGTGCTCGGCCCGGCCGGCGACCTGCCGATGCCGGTGTTCGGCGAGCAGGAGTATCCCGAGGAGATCCGGCTCAAATATCGCTTCCTCGACCTGCGGCGTGAGCGGCTGCATCGCAACATCATGAAGCGCGGGCAGATCATCGACTCGATCCGCCGCCGCATGAAGGAGGAGGGCTTCTTCGAGTTCCAGACGCCGATCCTGACCGCGTCGTCGCCCGAGGGCGCGCGCGACTTCCTGGTGCCGTCGCGGCTGCATCCCGGAAAATTCTACGCGCTGCCGCAGGCGCCGCAGCAGTTCAAGCAGCTGACCATGATCTCGGGCTTCGACCGCTACTTCCAGATCGCGCCCTGCTTCCGCGACGAGGACGCGCGCGCCGACCGCTCGCCCGGCGAGTTCTACCAGCTCGACGTCGAGATGAGCTTCGTCACCCAGGAGGACGTGTTTGCCGCGGTCGAGCCGGTGCTGCGCGGCGTGTTCGAGGAGTTTGCCGACGGCAAGCCGGTCACGCCGAAGTTCCCGCTCATCCCGTATGCCGATGCGCTGCGCATGTACGGCAGCGACAAGCCCGACCTGCGCAACCCGATCAGGATGGCGGACGTGAGCGAGAGCTTTCGCGGCTCCGGCTTCAAGGTCTTTGCCAACATCCTCAACGATCCCGCCGCCGAGGTGTGGGCGATCCCTGCACCGACCGGGGGAAATCGCGCGTTCTGCGACCGCATGAACTCGTGGGCGCAGGGCGAGGGCCTGCCAGGCCTCGGCTACATCTTCTGGCGCGAGGGCGAGGAGGGCGGCGCCGGCCCGGTGGCGCGCAATCTCGGCGTCGAGCGCACCGAGGCGATGCGGCAGAAACTCGGGCTCGGCGTCGGCGACGCGGTGTTCTTCGTCGCCGGCAAGCCGAAGGATTTCATTCGCTTCACCGGCCCGGCGCGCGCCCGGGTGGGCGAGGAGCTCGGGCTGATCAAGAAGGATCGCTTCGAGTTCTGCTGGATCGTCGACTTCCCGATGTACGAGTGGAACGAGGAGGAGAAGAAGATCGACTTCTCGCACAACCCGTTCTCGATGCCGAACATGACGCCGGACGAGTTCCTGGCGCTCGACCCGAAGGACAACGAGAAGATCCTCGGCATCAAGGCGATCCAGTACGACATCGTGTGCAACGGCATCGAGCTCTCCTCGGGCGCGATCCGCAATCACCGCCCCGACGTAATGAAGAAGGCGTTCGCCATCGCGGGCTACGGCGAGGACGTGCTGGAGCAGAAGTTCGGCGGCATGCTGCGCGCGCTCTCGTGCGGGGCGCCGCCGCACGGCGGCATCGCGCCCGGCATCGACCGCATCGTCATGCTGTTGTGCGGCGAGGAGAACCTGCGCGAGGTGGTGCTCTTCCCGATGAACCAGCGCGCCGAGGATCTGTTGATGGGCGCGCCCTCCGAGGTCACGCCGAAGCAGCTGCGCGAGCTACACATCCGACTCGCGCTGCCGACGAAGAGCGAGTAAAGCGGGTCTTTCGATTTCGCGAATGCCGGGCTGCCCCTTCGGGGCAGCCCCTTTTGCATCTGCCGTTCATTCGGTGCTGTTACGACGCGGCGGTGGCCGTGAAGGCGTAGCCGTTGCCGTCCTTGGAGATGGTGCCGACGTTCGGCAATCCCCAGTGATAGCCGGCCACCATGGCCTTGTCGGCGATGGCGCGGTCGAACAGCTTCTTGCGGGTGTCCACCGCCAGGTCGGGCACGTGGTCGAACTGCGCCTGCCAAGTGGGGTTCTTGACGAACAGCGTCTGGATGTTGGTGACGTCGGCGGACGCGATCAGCTGGGCGTTGCCCGAGCTGATGAGATGCGCCGTGTGGCCCTGGGTGTGGCCGTGCGCGGGAAGCGCGCGGATGCCGGGCGCGAGCTCGGCCTCGCCATCGACGGGCTTGATGTTCTTCCAGTTCGGGAACGTGGCTTGCACCCGCTGGGCGAGACCGCGGCGCGGCGCCGGGATCGAGTCCACCGGCTGCAGCCACCACTTGAGCTCGGCCGCCGGCACGATGATCTCGGCCTCCGGGAAGGTCTGCGCATTGGTGTCCTTGGCCATCAGGCCAAAGATGTGATCGCCGTGGAAATGCGAGATGACGATGGTCTTGACGTCCTTCGGGTCGAGCCCGGCCGCGGCCATGCTCTGGGCCAGCAGGCCGGCCTTCGGACCTCCGGCCTGTCCGCCGCCGGTCCCGGTGTCGATCAGCACCAGGCGGCCGCCCGTCTTGACCGCGAGCGTGGTGAACGGGACCGGCACGAAGGCGTCGGTGAGCCCGCCCGCTTTCAGCGCGGTCTTGGTCTCCTCGACATTGGCGCCTTTGATGAAGGCCTCGTCATGCGCCTTTTCCCAGACGCCGTCGTAGAGCGAGAACACCTCGATGTCGCCCACCTTGTACTTGCGGAAGCCGGGGCCCGGCGGCGTCTGCTGCGCCATGGCCGCATCGATGAAGGCGATCGGCTTCGTCAGCCCGAACGCCACGCCGGCGCCGGCGGCGCCCAGCACGAGATCACGACGTGAAGCCTGGAACATGGGATTTGTCCTTTTAATCCAGGAGCACATTGGGAAGGGGACCGGCGGCTCCCATCCGCCGGCCGCGGGCAGCTTAGCCGCAATCGAGCAGACCGCGGATGACGCGTCATCGGCATCACGGGGATGTGAAACTCCGGCGAAAATGCCGGCGTGATTCAACCGGGCTTGATTCAGTTACCACCTTGGCGTTCACTTCCCCAGCCGTGTTCACAACGGCAGATCCGTCGTCACGAACACGGCGGTAAGGGAGGAAACTCATGGACGCCATCGAACGGCGCGCCCTGTTGAAGGGCGCGGGTCTCGGCGCGCTTGCCTTCACGGTGGGCGGCGCGCAGGTGCTGCTCACGCCAGCCCAGGCGTTTGCCGACAACGTGCCGCTGCGCACGCTCAAGCCGGACGAAGCCAAGACCCTCGAGGCGATGGGCGAGACGCTGGTGCCCGGCGCGCGCGAAGCCGGCATCGTTCAATTCGTCGATCAGCAGCTCTCGATCCCGGCCGAGGAGGCGCTGCTCGAGGCGCGCATCCTCAATGTGCGGCCGCCCTATGCGAATTTCTATCGTGCCGCGATCGGCGCCATCAACGGCGCCAGCACGGCGCGTGCCGGCAAGCCGTTCGCCGAGCTCGACGCCGCTACGCAGCATGCGTTCGTCGATCAGATGCGGCAGAACAAGATCGAGGGCTGGAAGGGCCCGGGCGGCGGGTTCGTCTATTTCATCCTGCGCAGCGACGCGGTCGACGTCGTGTACGGCACCATGGCGGGCTACAAGGCGCTCGACATCCCCTACATGGCCCACATCGAGCCGACGAGGAGCTGGTGAGATGGCTACGCATGAGAAGGTGGATGTCGTCATCGTCGGCGCCGGCGCGTCCGGCTCGACGTACGCTGCGGTGCTCGCCAAGGCCGGCAAGAAGGTGGTGCTGCTCGAGAGCGGTCCGGACTGGCAGCAGTCCGACCTGATCAGCTCGGACTTCTGGGGCCGGCGACTCAAGCCGGCCGGCAGCCCGTTCCTGCTCGAGGGCAAGAACCCATACGGCTACGTCTACCAGGCCGGCTGGGGCGTGGGCGGCGCGGCGTTGCACTACTTCGCCAACTTCCCGCGCCTGATGCCGAGCGATTTCAAAGTGAAAAGCGAACACGGTCGCGGGCTCGACTGGCCGATCGACTACAAGGACGTTGCGCCCTACTACGACAAGGTGGCGGACGACGTCGGCGTCTCCGGTGACGCCAAGGCCGAGGAGATCTGGCGGCCGCCCGGCAAGCCGTACCCGATGCCGCCGATGAAGACGTTCAAGAACGGCCAGGTCTGGCTGAAGGGCTTCGAGGCGGTCGGCATCCGCATGCGGCCGGCGGCGGTCGGCATGAACTCGACCGAGTACAAGGGCCGAAAGGCCTGCATCTACGACGGCTGGTGCCACGTCGGCTGCCCGATCGGCGCGCTCGCCAATCCGCTGGTGACCTACCTGGGCGACGCCCGCAAGGCCGGCGCCGAGGTGCGCGCGCGCGCGACCGTGACGCGCGTGCTCACCAACGCGGCGGGCGACAAGGTGACGGGCGTCGAGTACTACGACGACAAGAAGGAGAAGCAGACCCAGGAGGCGAGCGTGGTCGTGCTCGCCGCCTGGGCGGCGCAGAACCCGCGCCTGATGCTCAACTCGGCGAATGACAAACATCCCAATGGTCTCGCCAACCGGAGCGGCCTGCTCGGCAAGTACATGATGGCGCACTTCGCGTCCGGCACGTTCGCGATGTTCGACGAGGACATCGAGAACCACATGGGCACGATCGGCGGCCAGTACTTCTCGTACGACCGCTACGACAAGCTCACCCACAAGGACAAGGGCGCGTTCGGCTCGACCTTCATCGTCGCCGGCGCGGCGCAGAAGACGAGCGACCTCGGCGGCATTCCCAATGCGCGCCCCGACCTGTTCGGGCCGGCGCTCGCCGACTTCATGAAGCGCGCCAAGCGCGGGCTCACCCGCATCACGATGTTCGGCGAGGAGCTGCCCAACATCGAGAACCGCATCGAGGTCGCGAGCGACAAGGACGAGTTCGGCATGCCGCTCGGCCGCTTCACCCACACCTTCGACGAGGCGGCGGTCGCGCTGTGGAACGCCAACTTCGACGAGGGCCTCAAGGTCGCCAAGGCGACCGACGCCAAGGAGTCGTGGTCGGGCCGCGGCAACATGCCGACAATCCACATGTTCGGCGGCACCATCATGGGCACCGGCGCGGGCAACTCGGTGGTCGACAGCTACGGGCAGACGCACGAGATCGGCAATCTCTACGTCGCCGGGCCAGGCATCTTCCCGACCGAGGGCGCGCCCAACCCGACCTACACGATCTTCGCCCTGTCGCTGCGCGGTGCGGAGCATCTCGCGGCGAACTGGTCGGCGGTCGCGGGGTAAGACAATCCGCCCTGTCATGCGCGGGCTCGTCCCGCGCATGACAAACAGGATGAAGATCTCAGGCTAAGTGAGATTTTAGCCGCCTGCAAAATACAGGCGATTTACAGGGAATCTACAGGGAATCGGCTTTTTCGCTTTTTCGCCTGGCGGAGGCCCGAATGGGGTCAGCCATGGCGGCTTCTTTGGGGTGGCGAAAATGCAAACGCCGGTCGCGGTTGCCGCGTCCGGGCGCTCTTCTGACCAATTCCGGCCGTCCGCGAGGAGCGGCGGGCGATGGTCGCAGTGATCCGAGACTAGGATTTCAGCCATCGTCGATTTTGCGCCAAAAGGCAAGCGAGAGGAAAAAGCGCTCCGGTTATCCCTGCCGATCATTCCGGCCTGATGTTGGCCGCCCGGATCACCTTCGCCCACTTTTCGGTATCGTCGATCAAAAGCCTTTTGAACTCCGCCGGCGACAGCGGCATCGGCAGGCTGCCGAGGCGTGTCATCTGCTCCTTTACCTCGGGGTCGGCGAGGCAAGCATTGATCTCTCGATTGAGCGTCTCGATGATGTCCTGGGGCGTCCCCCGTGGCGCCGCTACTCCATTCCAGACGCTTGCTTCGTATCCTGGGACAACTTCTCCAATGGTTGGCACGTCGGGTAGTGTTTCCCAACGGCTCGCCGTGGTCACGCCGAGCGCGCGCAACTTTCCCGTTCGCACGAACTCGAACGAGCCGATCACGGTGCTGAACGTTGCCTGCACTTGTCCGGCCATCGTATCGGTCAGCGCGAGCGCATCGCCGCGATAAGGCACATGGACCAGCGCAATCCCGGCCATTGCCTTGAACAGCTCCCCGGCCAGATGGCTGGTGGTGCCTACACCAAACGAGGCAACATTGATCTTGCCTGCATTGGCCTTGGAATGGGAGATGAATTCAGCAAGGGTTTTGACAGGAACCGATGGATTTATCTCCAGGACGAGAGCTCCTCTGGAAACTGCGGCTATGGGAATGAGGTCTCGCTGCAGATCGAAAGGCAGCGAATGGTAAAGGGTCGCGTTGCTTGCGTTGGAGCTTGTTAACGTGACCAGCGTGTAGCCGTCCGGCGGCGCATTGACTGCCGCCTGCAAGGCAATATTGGTAGCCGCCCCTGGCCGGTTCTCGACAATGAATTGCTGGCCAAGCCGCTCCGAGAGCCATCGCGACATCAGCCGGGCATGAATGTCGGCGGAGCCGCCCGGCGCAAAACCTACGATCCAGCGCACCGGCCGCGAGGGATAGGCCTGCGCCAGCGAAGCGCGCGACAGGGCGGGCACCGTGGCAGCGCCGGCAATCAGCTGGAGAAGTCGACGTCGTGGAAAATTCATGAGCGCCCCCACACGTTCAAGAGCACTGCTGGCCAAGGTCGACCGTGAACTTCCAGTGACCGAAATAGCTATCCGGGATGGCGGTCAGATGGAAGGGGCTGAATGACCGGTCATGGCGCCTAGCTGACCTGTGCACTCGCGCCGGCCTCGGCGCCGTTATCCCGGGGCGCAGCGCGTCCGTAAAAAACACGTCCAGATCGTGTGAAATTAACAATTCGTTAACCAGCGATCGTTTTCATTGAAAATCAGCGGAAATTCTTGTGACAGTAACAATGTACTTCTCACGCCACTCGTTTCGGTTCCGCGGGCGCAACTTCCTCGCGCTCGCGGTGAAACCCGAGATGCCGTTGGCGGATTGGCTCGCCGATCTCGACCAATGGCTCGAGCGCTCACCCGGCTTCCTCAGCGGAAAGCCCGTCATCCTTGATCTCGCCGGTCTCTCGTTGCAGCGATCCTGCATCGCGTCCCTGATCGCCGAGCTCGATCAACGCGCGATCCGCATTCTCGGTATTGAGGGCGCCGAGGCCTCCGCGCTCGATGAATCTCTTCCCCCCTTGCTGACGGGCGGGCGAACTGCCGGTTCGGTCGAAGCCGTCGCGGCGATCGCGCGGCGAGCGCCGCCGGCCGAGGAGCCCAAAAAGGCTGCACCAGCCGCCACGGCCCCCCCGCCCGTGCCGCCGGTGCGCTCGCTGCTCGTCGAGGGGCCCGTCCGTTCGGGCCAGACGATCACGAACTCGGATGGCGATGTCATCGTTCTGGGATCGGTCGCATCGGGAGCGGAGGTCATCGCGGCAGGCTCGATCCACATCTACGGGCCACTGCGCGGCCGAGCGCTCGCCGGCGCCAACGGCGACGAAAGCGCGCGCGTCTTCTGTCGCAGCTTCGAGGCTGAGCTCGTCGCGGTCAGCCGCTACTACCTCATGACCCACAACATCGAACCGCGCCGGCGGAACATGGCCGTGCAGGTATGGCTTTCGGGCAAGACGCTCAAGATCGCATCGCTGGACCGGGCTCACAGGGAGGGTTAGGAAAATGGCGGAAGTCCTGGTCATCACGTCAGGGAAGGGCGGCGTCGGCAAGACGACATCGACGGCGGCGCTGGGCGCCGCTCTGGCCCAGACGGGGCAGAGCGTGGTCGTTGTGGACTTCGACATCGGGCTGCGCAACCTCGATCTGGCATTGGGGGCGGAGTGCCGGGTCGTCTACGACCTCATCAACGTCGCGAATGGAGACGTGCGGCTTCAGCAGGCCCTGATCCGCGACGAACGGCTCGACACGCTCTATCTGCTGGCAGCCTCGCAGTCGCGCGACAAGGACGCATTGTCGGAAGGCGGAGTGCAGCGTTGCATCGACGAGTTGCGCGATAAATTCGATTGGGTGATCTGCGACAGCCCGGCCGGCATCGAACGGGGCGCGACCCTCGCCATGCGCTTTGCCGATCGAGCGGTGGTCGTCACCAATCCGGAAGTGTCGTCGGTTCGCGACTCGGATCGGATCATCGGCCTGCTCGATTCCAAGACCGTCAAAGCGGAGAAAGGGGAGCGCATGGATAAGCTCCTGCTGCTCACGCGCTACGACAGTGCGCAAGCCGGCCGCCGTCACATGCTCAGCATTGACGACGTATTGGATATTCTGTCGCTCCCGCTGATCGGAATCATCCCCGAAAGCCAGGAGATCTTGCGCGCATCGAATGTCGGTGCGCCCATCACCATCGCCGATGCGCAGAGCACCCCTGCTTGCGCTTACAGGGACGCGGCACGGCGGCTGAGGGGCGAAACCGTGCCGATGATCATCCCGGGCGGCCGGAAGAACTTGCTGAACCGGTTGTTCGGCAGGAGGGCGGCATGAAACTGTTTCGGCTCTTTGAACGCCGCTCCGCCCCTGTTGCGCGCGAGCGCCTGCAAATCCTGCTCAAGCACGAGCGCGCCGCGACCGGTCATTCGGGGCTCATCGCGGCCCTGCGCGAGGAAATCTTGCGCGTAATCGCCAGGCACGTCGACGTGGCTCCCGAGAAGGTCAAGTTCAAGCTCGAACACGGCGAGGAGATTGCCACACTGCAAATCGATGTCGAAATCCCGGAAGCTGCCGCGCGTGCCGCGACGTCTCGCGAGCGTAGTGGCCGGGCCGCATGACAGTGACGACCGAGATCGCACGCCGACAGCGCGATCTCGCAATCGTTCGCCCAGACCCGGAAAATGGAGTCACCTGGTCTTGGCCTCCTGCACCGGGGGGTCGAAGCTGGCCGGCTTCGGCGATGCCAGGCGGATGTCCTGTCGCGCACGACGCTCGCTCAGGGCTGCGGCACCGGCAGCGGCGGCCGCAGTGGCGGCGGGTCCGAGGGGCGCGGCTCCGATGGGATTTGCAGCGTCGATTGTGGCGGAGGTGAAAGCGGGCTCAGCGTCGAGACACTAGGAGTGGCTTGCGACGGCACCGGCGTTATCGCGGCTGGCTTGCGCGCCGGCGCAGCGACCGGTGGCGCAGAAGGCGCCGGCACGCGACGCGGCGTACGCTTGTCCGGCTTCTCCGCCGACGGCTTCTCGGCCTGGGGCTTCTCCGTCTGTGGCTTGGCAGGCTCGCGGGTCATCCGCAGTTTGGCTATCTCGCGGGTCAATTGCTCGTGGTCGGCGGCGAGCTGCTCGACGTTCTGATGCAAGGCGGCGAGATCACGCGCCATCGTCTGGATCTCCTGGTGATCGGCCGAGGCTGCGTCCGGCTTGTTCGCGACTGTCGTCATGGGCGGCGCAATCGAAGCGGCTTGCGCAGGCGGCGGCGCGGCCGTCTCGACCGCGGGGGGTGCGGCCGCTTGCTTGGGTGCGGAATCGTCGCCGCCGGGTGATCGCCAGACCCAGATCACAGAGGCAGCGAGGCAAACCGCGATCGCAATACGCGTGAGGGTGCCTCGGCCGCCGAGCGATCGCCGCCCGCGCGGCCTTGCCCTCCTGAGGTCGGCGGGGCGAGGTGTCTCCGTCCGCGCCTCGGCGGACCTGTCGGTCGCCGGCCCGCAGGGCCGCGCATCGGGCGTATCGCTCACCGCCAAGTGCGCAAGCCTTGCCAGCGCTTGTTCGAGATCGGTGACGAGGTCATTCGACACCGTCGGGGTGACCCCGCCGTCGAACAGTGGATCGGCCTGCGTCGAACTCGGTATCGAAGTCATTTGCACCACCTGATCCGTTTCAATGTCATGCTGACACTCGCCCACGGCTGCGTGGCGCGGTGAGCACGTCAGTCGGGCTTGACCAAAGGAAGGCAAGACCGGGGACAGGTTGAGGCAATGCGAAGTAGCGTGAAGAAACTCTTGCGTGTCCGAGATTGCCGAACCAGAGCAGGGTGACGACGTCGCGCATCCGCCGCCGGGCCGATTATGATGATACTGATTGTCGGTGCTTTGTCCGGTGTGCTGCTGGCCAAGGTCGACCGTGAGCTTCCAGTGGCCGAAACAGCTATCCGGGATGGCGGGCAGATGGAAGCGATACGCACAGCGCTGCCAACGTCGCCGACGCGTTGCCTGACGCGCTTCACGACGCGCTCGGTCGGGTTCTGGCCGAAGAGCCCCAGGCAATGGCCGCGTGAGCACGAGCGGGCGCTCGTGCGGTTGCCTCACAGCATGCTAACACCGGCGGTACTTCCGCACGCCGCCATAGTGAAGCCACGTAGCCGCCGCCGTTTGATAATCCGCCGTTAACTTGACAGTGATGGCTTGTCTGAGGTCGCCGAGCAACAAAGGTGTAGGAGACGGGTCATGTCACGCGTGGCACTCGCCGCTGCAGTCGCCGCTGTCGCGGGGATTTCGCTCACGGGCTGTTCCTCCGCGCTGTCGTCAACCTCCTCGTCGGAAGAACTCCAGGCGTTGAACTTCGAATCCGACCCGCCGGGCGCTGAAATCCGCAGCACCCAAGGTCAGACATGCATTACGCCCTGCGAACTGAGGGTGCCGCCGCACGAGCAGCCGGTGACCATCACCAAGAACGACTACGTGCCGCAAACCGTGCAAGTCACCCTCGGCCCGCAGCCGAACCACTCGTTTTGGCAGAATCCGCCGCCGACTCTCGTCCCTAATCCGGTCCGTGTCGTGCTTCAGCCGGTGCCAAAGCCGG
>Ga0066388_100002579_pt1 | contig 11182 bp, 6 predicted proteins | sample PanSoiMetaGPlot6_FD_64539 | JGI IMG/M metagenome (GOLD analysis project Ga0066388, IMG submission 64539) | Tropical forest soil microbial communities from Panama analyzed to predict greenhouse gas emissions - Panama Soil - Plot 6 (Hybrid Assembly) | ecosystem: Environmental > Terrestrial > Soil... | reverse complement strand
CACTCATAGAGGTCATCAAACATGGCGGCGGAGCGGGCGAGCCGTGCGTCATCGTCGCGGTGCGCGACGGCTATGCCTGCGACCAGTCGTTCGATGCCGCGTGTTTCCTCGCGGCCAAACTTCTCGTCCTTCAGATCGATGTCGTGCACGATCTCGGCGATCGGTCGGAGCGCCGGATCGGCCACCGCAAATCGCGCCAGGAGCACCTCGAACGTGCAGCAGCCCGCGGTGTGCGTAAATTCGGCCTCGAACATGTCGAAGCGCAGCTCACCGGGCTCCGGTTCGTACCCCCGGGCGCTCACGAACTTGAAGCGTGCCGCTGGATCGATGAAGCGGCGGATCAGCCAGGCGCTCGCCATACGATCGACGTGAATCCCGCGGCGCGTCACCCATGTGCGCCCGCCCGACAGATCGATCGCGCGTGCTTCGCCAGCACTCTTGCGCTCTGACTCGTCGTCAGCGCTCTGCGCGCGACGCTCGAGTTCGGAAACAGCGCTCTCGGCAGCGAGACGACCCGGCGCTCCGAAGAAGTCGATGGCTGTCACCGTCGCCAGTCGACGGCGCAACCGCTCCACAACTGACGCGCTTTCGGGGGCACCGCCGTCGCCACCAAGTGCCGCGCGCGCTTCTTTGAGAATCATCGTGTACTCCGTGTCCCGCGCCGTATTGAACAGGGCCTCCACCTGCCCATCCGAGAGACCGTCCACGAAGCGCGACTCGCAGATGCTTCCCTCGCCGCCGCTCTCGGCAATCTCGCGCAGCACCCACTGCAGGTCCTCCTGGGCCTGGTCGCTGCTCGGCAGCGCATAGACCGAGTTCTTGATCGCGACCGCGCCGAGGCGTTGGAGACGCCGACCGATCTTCACCCGGAGATAGTTGGGTGTCGGCGGAATCTGGTGGATGAGGAGCAACCAGCGTTCACTCGTGGATGCGGGCATTTGAGGGCCTGCCCGCACCGTATTCGAGCAGCTGAACCATGTCCATACATCCATACGATTCAATTGAATCGGAGCCCAAACGCGCGCGATCACGCGCTCGTCAGAAAGGGGACACCTTAAGAATGCCCTAGGGGAAGGTTCTGAATGCTCGCGCGAGCGCGACGACACGCGCGATCGTGGCGGCCCTTTGGGCCGCCGACGCCGGCAGGGACGCCGGCGCTACATACGCGCGTAGGGGGGATGGCTTGTCCATTGGCGATATCACCCGTTCTGCACCATGGTGTCGAGCGGATGCATGCCCTGGCCATCATCGCGGGCGCACTGCTCATCGTGATCGTCCTCTGGGATGCGTTCCAGACGATGATTCTCTCGCGCCGCGTCGTGCGGCGCCTACGGCCGACGCGCGCGTTCTATCTCGCGCTGTGGACGCCCACGCGCGCCCTGATCGAGAGAGTTCCTCCGGGCCGGCGGAGGGAAAATTTCCTGACCGTGTTCGGACCACTCTCGCTGCTGACCCTCATCGTGGTGTGGGCGTTCGGCCTGATCTTCGCCTTCGCGCTGCTGCACTGGGGCATTGGATCGGCGCTGCGCGATCAGCGCGGTCGGTCCGGATTCGGCGTCGAGTTGTACATGAGCAGCACGACCTTCTTTACGCTCGGGCTCGGAGACGTGACGCCGGCGACGCCGCTCGCCCGCGCGTTGACCGCGCTCGAGTGCGGGCTCGGCTTCGGTTTCCTCGCCGGCGTGATCGGCTACGTGCCGCTGATCGCGCAAGCGTTCTCGCGCCGCGAGGTCAGCATATCGATGTTCGACGCGCGCGCAGGGTCGCCGCCGACGGCGGCGCGGCTGCTCCAGCGGCACTTCCGCGATGGCGGCGAGGACATCCGCGGGCTGCTGCGCGATTGGGAGCGCTGGTCCGCAGAACTGCTCGAGAGCCACGTGTCGTTTCCGGTGTTGTCGTACTTCCGGTCGCAGCACGACAACCAGTCGTGGGTCGCCGCGCTGACGGCGATCCTCGACGTGTGCGCGCTCATCATTGCGCGCCTCGAGCACGAGTCGGCGACCACGGCCCGTCTCACGTTCGCGATGGCGCGTCACGCGATCGTGGACCTCTGCGCGGTATTCAATTTCGCGCCGACGCCGCCGCCAATCGATCGACTGCCGCCGTCCGAGGAACAGCGACTCGAAACCTTCCTGGCCGCCGCCGGTGTCCAACTGCGCATGGACGACGCGGCGATCGCGAAGTTTCGCGCCCTGCGCGCAATGTACGAACCCTATGTGGAGCCGCTGTCGAGCTTCCTCCTGATGCAGCTTCCGCCATGGTTGCCGCCGGAACACGAGAGCGAGAGCTGGCACACCATGACCTGACCGGCACGAGGCGGTTCTCGTCAGCTCGATCGGGGGGCGCTCGATGGCCCCCGTTCCGCCGGTTTCGCACCCCGGCGCCGTCGACCCGACATCAGGTAGATATTGGCCCGTGGCTCGAACAGTGGATCGGCCGAGGGCTGCCGCTGGGAGTGCCGCAACACTCGTGCCGGCGTTTCTCGGACGCGGAATGCGCGGGGGGCGTGCGCCGCGCGCGAGTGACGCTGGTCCACGCTCGCGAATTTGCGGCGCGGAATGCGCGGCCAGTGACGGCGGGACGACGCGAGTGCCCACGGGCGGCACCAGTTTGCGGCTGCACGCAGAATTCGTAGTTACTGCTATCCTACCGTTGTGCTTGGATGCTCCAGCAACGGTAGTCGATCGCGGGTCTAGCAGTGTACGGATTGTTCCTGGCTCTCACAGCCGCGGCGCTCTTCGGCGCGTCTGTTCCAGCAAGCAAACTGCTCCTGCAGTCATTCGATCCGTTGCAGCTCGCTGGATTGCTGTATCTCGGCGCAGCGGCGGCGATGGCGCCGCTGGTCGCGGTGCAGCGGCAGCGGCTAGCCCCCGTGCGCCTCGACCGCGCCAATCGCGCGCGGCTCATCGGTGTCGTCACGCTGGGCGGGATACTTGGACCGATCTTCTTGCTGGTCGCATTGCGATTGGCAGCCGCTGGTCCGGTATCGTTGCTCTTGAATTTCGAGGGAGTTGCGACCGCGCTCCTGGGCGCCCTGGCGTTTCATGAACCGCTGCGACGCAGTGCGTGGTTGGGTGTCGCGGGTGTCGTCGCCGCCAGCGCGCTGCTGTCCGGTGAAGCAGGCGTGGCCGGCGTCATCGCCACGTTGCTCGTGGTTGGCGCGTGCATCTGCTGGGCGGTCGACAATCATCTGTCGGCACTGATCGACGGCATGACGCCGGCGCGGAGCACGCTGTGGAAAGGCACGATCGCCGGTGCCGCCAACCTGACCCTTGGAATCGCATTGGCGCCGTGGCAGGCAACTCCGTCCGCCGTCGCTGCGGCAATTGCCGTCGGGGCCGTGTCCTATGGCGCGAGCATTGCGCTGCACAACGCAGCCGCTCAGCGCGTCGGTGCGGTGAGAGCGCAGGGCGTATTCGCCAGTGCACCGTTTTGGGGTGCGGCGGTGTCGTGGCTTCTGCTCGGAGAGCAGGTCACTCCGGCGCAGAGTTTCGCCACCGCGCTGTTTCTGATCTCCGTCGCGTTGCTCATCGGCAGGCGGCACGAACATGCACACCGTCACGAGCGGATGCGGCACGTGCACGCCCACGTGCACGATGACGGCCACCACACCCATACGCATCCGGAGCCCGTGACCGCTGAGCACACGCACTGGCACCAACACGACGCGGCCGACCATGCGCATCCCCATTGGCCGGACCTTCATCACCGGCATCCGCACGCGCGTCGCTAGACGGAGGCAACAGCGTCTCGTCTACGGCACCGCGCTACCTGTGCTCCCGCACGCGCCCTGTAGCAGCGACCTTCCGGTCGCCATGGCGCTGCGGAGCAGCGTCAGGCCGGCGCATGGCGTAGAGCAGGCCCCCGGCAAGACCGACGACCAGCAACAGTCCCGCGGGGCCGAATGGCGACGATATGATGGGGATGGGCCCGCCGCGGATCGGCGTACCGGTGGCGGTGATGGTTGGGGTCCCAACGGGACTCCTGATCGGCGTATCCGTTGGAAGTGGGAAAGGCGGAACTGAACCGGCGGCGTCGGCGCCGACGACTGAGTTGGCTGGGCAATCGAAGGAATTGACGTCATCCGTGGTGATGCAGAACCCCGCGACGCTGACTTCGAAGGCGGATGTTGTCAGTCCACCATATACGAACACGATGGCCTGCCCCGTGCCGAGAGTGAAGCCATCGACCGGCGCGGGCGCGCACAGGGTCGTGTCGAAGGTGACCTGCGCCGTATCGTTGCACATGGGCGGTTCGCCAGTGCTCGGCAGGCCAAAGGCCAACGCAGCGCGTTGGAGGAGGGGCGGGCAGGCGGAGTTGATGATGCCGGTGATGCAGGCCGGCGGCACGTTGCCTTGATCCGAGGACAGCGCGACCAGCGTCTCGATGATTCCGTGTCCGAGACAGTCGTCAAATACGCTGCACACGTGGAGCGCCCCCGAGCCGCTGCCGAGCGTGAGCCGTCCGCTCCCGCTGCGGTCAAAGGCCGCTTCTCCGGTCGCACTGTTTGGCGTCAGCAGAAACGTGCGCATGACGGAGAGGTACGGAAGCGGCGGGGACTGGGTGCCGGCAACAGCCGACACGGGCTCGCCGGACATCATCGCAAGGTCGTTGAAGCACGGGTCGACGCCGAAACTCGAGCCGGCAATCGTGGTGACGCGGAACGTCTCCGCGCCGGGACTGGGGTTCAGCAGCCAGAGCAGCTGATACGCCGTCCCATCATCGGCGCGAAAAAGCCTCTGCAGTTGAGCCTGCGCGGCGGCAGCAGTCAGCAGTATTGCGACCGCCACGTTGACGCCGATCGCTCCGCTGACAGCCCACCGTTTGCGAGTCGTCGGCATCATGCTGGCAAACTCCCCTTTGCGCAGATGCGGTTGGGGCGAACTCGTAATCCAAGTCGACGGCGTGGATCAATCGCTTTCAACCACGGATTACACGGATGACTACGGATTCCACGCATGCCCGATGTAATCGGATCCGTGAAATCCGCGGACTCCGTGGTCGAGCCTGTAAATCGCAGCGGCGACCTTCAGGTCACCATGGCGAGCGGAGCTCGCCCGAAGCGCGCTCTTGCTCGTGATCAGCCCCCCGAAGAACAGGGATCACCTTGGACCAACAGCCGCGTTTTGCAATCGATCGTGAGAGCTGGTTCTGAAGCGGTAGCCATGAGCGTTTATGCGACCCCCCGTCACATCGTGGGGCTGGACGACTGCTACTTCTATCACACCGCCGATGTACCGGGGCACGGCGTCGTCCATGGCGAGTGGGATCTCCGCGGCCACGAGCATGAGTACCTCGGTAACGTTCCGCTCGCAGGCAAGCGTGTGCTGGAGATCGGAGCAGCGAGCGGTGGCCTGTCGTTCTGGATGGAGCGGCAGGGCGCCGATGTCACGGCGCTCGACATCTCGCCCGACCACGGACGCGACCTCGTGTCGTTTCCAGGCTTCGAGCGCGATGAGGTCCGCTGGCGGGAGTCGATCAATCGGCTGAATAATTCGTGGTGGCTACAATGGCGGCTGCTCGGATCGCGTGCCCGGAAGGTCTACGCGTCCGTCTACGACGTTCCAGCCGAGCTCGGCGCGGTCGACATCGCGACATTCGGCAGCGTCCTGCTGCACCTCCGCGATCCATTCGCGGGGTTGGAGAGCGCGCTACGGAATACCAGCGAGGCCGCGATCGTGACCGATGTCTACCCGGGCCCGAACCGCCTCGTCCGAGCGCTGAACCGCGCATACTTCAGCCCACAGCTGCACAACTGGCTCGGAAGACCGACGATGCAGTGGCTCCCCGACGTCCGCACGCGCCTCGAGGACGCGTGGTGGCTCATCCACCCGAAAGCGGTCGTCAGAATGGTGGAGGTGCTCGGCTTCCCCGATACGACAATCAGCTATCATCGCCAGCAGTCGAAGAATGGTCCCGTGCTCCTCTACACCGTGGTTGCACGGCGGATGGCCGCGGCAGTACCTCCGCGCGCTCGCGGGTAAATCGTAGCGGCGACCTTCAGGTCGCCATGGCGAGCGGAGCTCGCCCAATGTGCGCTTGGGCGTGTCCGGGCCAGCTGCCGACCCTCCGCTATCGAGACTACACGCAACAGCGAACACAGCGCCCGCTGCGCCCGCAACCTCTTCCATGCGCGCAGCGCGTTCTGGGGGCGCGGGCGGCTTGCCGCTGCTTTGGGTGGGCTGCGTGGGTGGTTCGCGGTTGCAACCCCATACGCCGCCCGCCCAAACGCGTCAGCCTTGTGAGTTGCACCGAGGAATTGCTACCTGCCAGCGATGATCGATGATGCCGCCGAGCTGCGGCTCTTCCTCGAAGAGATTTGCTCCAACGTCTGCCGCTTCCGGCACGCCGGCGCAGATGCGATCTTGCCCGAGACCGTCGTAGTCGATCAGGAAGTCTTCCTCGGCGTTCCAGCCGCCTATGCTGACATCAGGGTCGCCGCGCCCGGCTGTCCGCCGTACTTCGTCGAGGTGAAGTACGGCTATACGGCGGAGCAAATTGTCGAGAGCCTCCACCGCAAGTACGGGCCTCGAGTGCCGCTCGCCGCCGGCCACGATCGTATCGTCGTGGTCGTCGATCGGGCGGCCTACCGCGACTGGCCGGCGATCGAGGCGGCGGTGCGTGGCGGCCTCGGCCATGGCCTCCGGCTCGAAGTGTGGGACGAAGGACGCCTGCTCGAGCTGCTCGCCGAGCTGTTCGCAGTGCACCTGGACTCGCTGTCCGCAGATCGGCTGCTCGACGCACGCGAGGCAATTGATCGGGCGAAGGGGGCATACGCCTTCGGGGCGGAGCGAACCGACGACGCGCTCGAGCGGTCGCTGCTGTGGCACTTCGGCTTCTGGCGTCTGCGCAATCTGCGCGAGCGGCGCGGCCTGGGGAAGCGCGATATCATTCCGCCGGGAACCTACCGTGACGTCGCGGTGCTCTATGCCGACATGTGCTCCTTTTCGAGCTACGTGCGCGACACGCTCGACAAGCGCGTGATCCACACCTCGCTCACCGCGTTCTACGCAAAGGCACGCTACCAGATCATCAACTCGGGTGGGCTGCTCTATCAGTTTCTCGGCGATGGCGTGATCGGCCTCTTCGGGCTTCCCGACCTGACGCCGGGCTTCGCTGCACCCGCACTGCGCTGCGCCCACGCCCTGGTCGAGATGGGACGTTCGATCGCCACTGAATGGCAGCGCCGGATCGATCGCGTGCAAGCCGCGGAGGGAGTGCACATCGGTATGGCGGTGGGCGACCTCGAGATCATGTCGCTACGCCCCTTCGGGCGAGCCCACATGGGAGCCATCGGCGACTGCATCAACATGGCCGCCCGGTTGTGCGGCGTGGCGGGGCCGTCGGAAGTCGTGGTGAGCAACACGTTCTTCCGGCACCTCGACCCACCCGTCCAGGCGCGCTTCGTGGAGCTCGAACCGGTGGACGCGCGTAACGTCGGGCGGATCCGGGCCTGGAGGCTTCCGCTCCGGGACGTGTCTCGTCTGCAGCTCGATCTCTCTGACGACGCATGAAGCGCCGCCCGCTGGGCAGCTGGCCTGGCGTCTTCAGCGCGCCGGATCTCTTTGCCTCTGGTGCCGGGTGGGAGGTCGCCGCCGATCTCAATGGCGACGGCGCCCTCGTCTCCGTGTCAGGCCTCGAGCATGCTGATGCTCAAGCACCGCCGTGGACACCGGCACGAACGTCTGGATGCGCAGATCGTAGGTGCCGGCGGATCCGCGGGCCGGCTAGGCCGACGATCCACCGCGCGGATAGCCATTCACGGGGGGGTGACCGGAAGCGAGAAAGAGAAGGTGCTGCCGGGGCCACCCGGGTTGGGCTCGCCGCGGAGCTGGCCTCCGTGCGCGTCGATGATTCGGCGGCTGATCGCCAGTCCCATGCCGAGACCGTTGGCCTTGGTGGTGAAGAACGCGTCGAAGACATGCTCGCGAACCGAGGGCGTGAGACCGACACCGCTGTCGCGCACCGAGACCACGACGTCTCCGTTGTTCGTCGCGGTCGACACCGACAGCTCCTTCACCGGGCTCGTCTGCATGGCCTCCACGCCGTTCAGCAAGAGGTTGAGCACGACCTGTTCGATCTGGATGCCGTCGGCGCAAACCTGCGGGAGGTCGTTGGCCGGCTCCACTCGCAGCGAGATCCCGCGCAGCCGCGTCTCGGGCTCCATCAGCGCCGCGGCGCGCCGGACGATGCCGTTCAGATCGACCACCTGCACGCTCCCTTCGCCCTTGCGAGCGAGGTTGCGCAGGCGCCGGATGATCTCACCGGCGCGAATCGCCTCCGATGCGATCATCTCGAGGCCGCGCTGCAGATCGCGCGGGCGGGTGTTGCCGCTCTCGACCCGGCGGGAGCAGGCGGCGGCGTAGTTCGAAATGGCGCCGAGGGGTTGGTTGATCTCGTGCGCCAGCTCCGAGGCGATTTCACCCAGGGTACCGAGGCGCAGCACGTGCGTCAGCTCCGCCTGATGCGCGCGCGCGAGCTCCTCGGTGTGGCGCAGATCCGAGATGTCGTGACTGAACACCGTGGCTCCGGTGACCTTGGTGCCCTCGCGGATCGGGCTCATCGAGATCAGGAAGTGTTGTGTCACGCCACCGACCTTGACCGTCTTCTCCGTGGTCACTCTTTCGCCAGCGAAGACTCGGTCGTAGAGCTCGCGCCAGTTGCGCCGCTGGTCGTCGGAAAGACCAGCAGCGAACGACCCATCGGGGTCGCCGAAGACCTGCGCGAAGTGCTTCTTCACGGCGGAGTTCATCGTCACCACGTGGTAATTGCGGTCGACTGACCAGACGGCGTCGTTGGTACTCTCGACGAGAGCCGAGAGAGCCGATTGCGAGCGCCGCAGCTCGGCTTCGATTTGCTTGCGCTCGGTGATGTCGGTCGAGATGCCGCACAGCGCCCAGGGGCGGCCCTCGTCGTCGAACAGCGGGAACTTGCTCGACAGCATAGTGACCGTGCCGCGGGAGGGAATGGGCAGGGACTCCTCGAAATGCATCACGCTACCGTGTTCGATCACCTGGCGATCGTGCGTGCGCAGTGTGTCGGCCACCTCCTTCGGAAAGACGTCGTAGTCCGTCTTGCCGACTGCCGTCTCCCCCAGCTGCATCACGCGTTGTTCGAAGTACTGCGGAACTACGAGATAGCGTCCTTCGAGGTCCTTCACATAGATCGGCGACGGCGTGTGATCGACGATGGTCCGCAGCAGCTTCTCGTTCTGTCGTAGCGCTTCGGTCACTTGTTCTCGTTCCGCGATTTCCCGCGCCAGCTGATCGTTGGCGGCCTGCAGGGAGGCGGTGCGGGCGCGCACACGGCTCTCCAGCTCGGCGTTGAGGCGCCGGATCTCTTCGACGGCGCGCTTGCGCTCGGTCATGTCGTGGCAGACGAGCACCGCGCCCCACGGGGCGCCGTCCTCGCGCCGCAGCGGGCGCGCCGAAGCGCTCAGCCAGAGACCGTCCTGGCGCGCGTTGCGCAGGAACATGTCCGGTTCGTCCGCTGCCTCGCCGCCCAGGGCGCGCACGATCGGAAGCATCTCCGCTGGGTACGGCGTGACGCCGTCGGCGTAGAAGGTGCCGTACCGCGCCGACCACGCCGACGGCGGATCATCCGTGGGACCGAGACCGAGCATGCGTTCGGCGGCGGCATTGAAGACCTGCGGGCGGGCGTTCTCGTCGGCAACCACGACAGCGTCCGGCATCTTGTCGAGCGCGGCCCGCAGCCACGCGGCTCGGCTCTGCCAGGACTTCGCCTCGGCGGCATGCAGCCGCACGCGCGCGGTGAGGATCTCGCGCTGGCGCCGCAGGATGATCCAGACCGAGCCGGTGACCGCGATGAATGCCGCGATCCAAGCGAAGCCGGCGACGGCAGTCACCCCGACGACGACCAGGAGGGGAAGGGCGTCGCGGATGAGCAGCCGCAAGAGCCCGCCGCTGTGCGAGCGATCTCCTTCGATTTCACTCCCGGAGCCTACTTCGCGCATCGAGCCACGACTCTAGACCCATTCGATGTCAAGAGGCGAGGGCGAGCGGTGCATGTTGACGTTCAGGCCGCCCCCACCCGGTGTCGGTGCGGGGTGGCGGTCGGCGTCGGCGTTGACGAGGCCGGCGCGGGCATCGGACGGCGCCGCGCCGGCCGCCGCTGGGCAGCGGGCCTGGAGTCTTCAGCACGCCCGATCTCTTTGCCTCTGGGTCGCCGCCGCCGATCTCAACGGCGACGGCGCCCTCGTCTCCGTGTCAGGCCCCGAGCATGCTGATGCTCAAGCACCGCCGGCGACACCCGATGGCGGCGCTGGCGTTACGGTTGGCGTCGGCGCGACCTGGCCGGTGGGCTTCGCCGTGGCGCCTTCAGGCGCGGCGGGTGTCGGTCCCGTACCGCCGGCGCGGGCATTGTTCGGCCGCGCACCGGAGCCGGCGGGGCGGGTGTTGGTCGCCGTCGCCGGGAAGCCGAAGCGGGTGTTGGTCGCTGTCGGGGTGCCGGCGAACGTCGGCGTTGCGGTGACGGTCGCCGTCCCGGGAGGCCCGTCCTCGCAGAAGTCGCTCGGCATGGCCGGACGCGGCGCGGGGCAGAGCGGGTCGGCGTCGTCGGGGCGTACCACCAGGGAATCGTCGATCCAGTCCGAGCGCCGGAAGCAGCGCGACGCGTCGGCGCCCCTGTCGTTGTAGAGCTTGTTGCCGACGAAGCTCTCCGGCAGCGTGAAGGCGAAGCCGAGGCAGCCGGTCTTCGGGCAGTCGACCAGGGACAGGTCGCCGACAGTGTCGCTCGTCGTGCCACTGGCGTAAGTCGCCCAGTCCTGGCAGACGACGTCGAGCGGGTTCTTGCCCGTGCCGTCGGGGGTGCTCATCGACGCGATGTCGGCGGGCAGGAAGGCGTCCTGCCGGATGCAGTTGGCGCTGCGCTTCTCGGATGTGGTCGTGGCGCAGGCCTCACAGCGATTGGTGTCGGCGTCGTAGAAGCACAGGTCGCGCGGCATGCAGCGTTCGTAGGCCTCGCGCGTCTTAATGTTGAAGTCCGGCGCGATGGCGCGCTGGTCGAGGGTGACGGTCAGGATACCCTGGTCGTCGATCTGCGGCGTCGGCAGCGCCCCGCACCAACTGTTGGTGTCGCCCGGCCGACAAATGTCGGTGACCAGCGAATTGCTGGAGTCGCCCCCGTTGGTGAGGTGCGGATTGAGACGCACGAAGTTCCCCTG
>Ga0066388_100002578_pt1 | contig 11182 bp, 12 predicted proteins | sample PanSoiMetaGPlot6_FD_64539 | JGI IMG/M metagenome (GOLD analysis project Ga0066388, IMG submission 64539) | Tropical forest soil microbial communities from Panama analyzed to predict greenhouse gas emissions - Panama Soil - Plot 6 (Hybrid Assembly) | ecosystem: Environmental > Terrestrial >... | reverse complement strand
CTACCCTGTGCTCGCCGAAGCGGCCGGTCTGCGCGTTGTGCCCATGGACCGGGGAGTGCATCGCGCGTATGCGCGGCGATCAGGAGAGGTTCCCACGCAAGTCACCTAGACCTGAGGGCAAATTACGCCGCGGTGCGGCATTCGTCGTGCTGCGGTCCGACGGACGCGTGCTTCTGCGCCAGCGGCCTAAGAAGGGCTTGCTCGCGAGCATGACCGAAGTTCCGGGCAGCGAGTGGACGCATGAATTCAACGAGCGCCGGGCGCGGCGCTTGGCTCCGCCGTTCCGTGCAAACGTTCAATGGCGTCGGCTGCCCGGAATAGTACGGCACGTCTTCACCCATTTCCCGCTTGAGCTTGCGGTTTTCTTCGCGCGCGTGCCACGCGCAACGGCAGCGCCCAAGGGCGCGCGCTGGGTGAAAATCAGCGATCTCGCCAATGAAGCTTTGCCGAACGTCATGCGAAAGATATTGGCGCATGCCATTGAATCAGATGATCGAAGGGAAGGAACGTCATGAAAATCGAACGTAAAGAAATCGGTCCCCGCATGAGCCAGATCGTAATCCACGGCGACACCGTTTATCTCGCCGGCACCGTTGCCCATGCCAGCAAGGGCAAAAGCGTTGCCGAACAAACCAGGGAAATTCTCTCGACCATCGACAGTCACCTCAAGCAAGCCGGCACCGACAAATCGAAGCTGCTGTCGGCTAATATCTGGATCACCGACATGGCCAATTTCGCGGAAATGAATGCGGTGTGGGATGCTTGGGTTTCGCCCGGCCACACGCCGGCGCGTGCGACCGTGGAGGCGAAGCTTGCCGCGCCCGACTACAAGGTTGAGATCATGGTGGTGGCGGCAAAATAGCAATGGCTGCGCCCCCACCGGGAATACTGGCGATCTGGCACGACTGCCGCATCGGACGCGAGGCCGAATTCGAGGCCTGGTTTCAGGGCGAGCATCTCGCAGAACGGCTCGCGGTTCCCGGATTCCTCTTCGGAAGGCGGCACCAGTCCATTTCCGGCAGCGCGGGGTCATTCACGTTTTATCTGGTCGCGTCGCCGGAAGTTCTGACATCCAAACCTTATCTCGAACGGCTCGACAATCCGACGCCAATGACGCGCAAGATCATGTCGGAAGTATTCCTCAACATGAATCGCACAGTGTGCCGCCGCACGCTCCGGCGCGGCGCCTTCCGGGGTGCCTTTGCGGTGACCGCCCGATTCAGTGACATGCCTGACGGAGGTGCGCTCGCTACCCTACTGGATGACCTGGTGCGGGACACGAACATTGCGGGTGGCGAAATCTGGGTCGCGGTCGATCCAGCCCGCATGCCGATCTCGATGGAAGAACAGCTGCGCGGCGGCGACAAGAAAATAAAAGCATGCCTGATGATCGATACGTTGCGTCAACCCGACGCGGTGTCGTTGAGTGGTCATCTGTCGCGGCAGTTTCCCCGAGCCGAGGTCGGCGTCTTCCAGGTACTCTGTCAGCTTGGACGATGCGACCTATGAAAATGCTGTTGCCGCTCGCAGAGAAAATCGCCGAGTGCATGATCGCGCGCAGAGAAACGATCGCGATTGCAGAATCGTCGACCGGCGGTCTCGTTGCGGCGGCCTTGCTCGCTGTGCCCGGCGCCTCTGCTTATTTTCTCGGCGGCGCAGTGGTCTATACGAAATCTGCGCGCGCGGCATTGCTCGGCATCGGCGACGCGGATATGCAGGGCTTGCGCCCCGCGACCGAAGCCTATTCATTGATGATCGCTAGGCTTGTGCGCGAGCGCCATGGTGCGACATGGGGTTTCGGCGAAACCGGAGCGGCCGGTCCAACCGGCAACCGCTACGGCGATCCGGCGGGACACACGTGTATGGCCGTGGTCGGCCCGACGGAACGCGCGATCATGCTGCGCACCGGGAGTGCCGACCGGGTGGCGAACATGAATACCTTTGCGAAGCGGGCGCTCGAACTTGTTGTCGAAGTAATTGCTGCCTAAGGCGAACTACTCGGCCGCTTCCGCCATCTCGGAGCGCACAACGGCGCGGAAGGCATCGATTGACATCAATCCCTTTGGCGTCTCGACATGCCAGAAGGTCCAGCCATTGCAGGCTTCGAGGCCTTGCGCGAGCGCCCCGATGCGATGGATCGAGCCAACGGTGCCGTCGAGCGACACCGCCCCGTCGGCGCGCACCAGAGCCGTGTGCCGTTTCTTGGCATCGACCAGGCGTGCGCCGGGCGTCACCAGTCCGCGCTCGATTAGCGCCGAGAATGGCACCCGGGGCGCGTCGCGAGCGGTCACGAAAGGCGCCAGCGTTGGGGCCTCCAGCGGCTTGGTCGCGGAAATGCGTTTTTCGGCGGCCTTGGCGTATTTGGAATCCTGCTCGCAACCGACGAAACGTCGACCGAGACGTTTGGCGACGGCACCTGTGGTGCCTGTGCCGCTGAACGGGTCCAACACCAGATCGTCGGGACGCGAACTGGAGAGGATCACGCGTGCGAGCAGCGCCTCTGGTTTTTGCGTCGGATGCAGTTTCTTGCCATCGCGGACCTTCAACCGCTCCTCGCCCGTGCATAACGGCAGCGTCCAGTCCGAGCGCACCTGCACATCTTCGTTTGCGGCCTTGAGCGCCTCGTAATTGAAAGTGTAGCCCCGTGAATCGGCATCGCGCGAGGCCCAGATCAGTGTCTCATGCGCATTGGTGAACCGGCGTCCACGAAAATTCGGCATTGGATTCGTTTTGCGCCAGATCACATCATTGAGGATCCAGAAGCCGAGATCCTGCATGATTGTGCCGACGCGGAAGATGTTGTGATAGGAGCCGATCACCCAAATGGTGGCGGCCGGCTTCATGACTCGCCGGCAGGCGGTGAGCCAAAGTCTGGTAAATTCGTCGTACGCGGAAAAGCTCGCAAACTTGTCCCAAGCGTCATCTACGGCATCGACGCGAGAATCGTCAGGCCGTTTCAAATCATTGGCGAGCTGCAGATTGTAAGGCGGATCAGCGAAAACGAGATCAACAGAGGCCGCCGGCAACTTCGCCATCCCGACGATGCAGTCGCCGACAAAAATGCGATGCGGTTGCGGACTCTTGGAAACTCCACGGGGCGCCCCAGAGGGCGCCCCGCGACGCGACACAACCATGACTCAGAACTCTGACTCAGGTGACGCGGTCGGCGACGCGGGACCTACAACCGACAGGCCCGCATCTTGCGCGTGCAGGGTAAAAAAGCGGTTTACGATCCCCTACGCAACTGGGCAAATTCTGCCTAATGTGGACTTAGAGGTATGACGGTGGCGTGACTTTCGAAACGCAATTGGACGGGCGCGACTACTTCGGCGATGATTGCGACAAAGCTAAAGGAGAGTTTGTCATGCGTTGGGATGATTTTCGTCGAAGTGACAACATTGAGGACAGTCGCGGAGAGGGTGGCGGCTTCGGCGGTGGCGGGATGGGTATCCCCATGGGCGGAGGCGGTATCGGTATCGGAACTGTCATCGTGCTCGGACTGATTGGCTGGGCGCTTGGTATCGATCCGAGCGTCTTAATCGGCGGAGCCGAACTGGTGAACAGCGGACGGCATTACGAACAGCCCTACCAACCATCACCGCAACAGACCGGTAAACCGAAAGACCAGATGGGTGATTTCGTTGCGGCGGTCCTCGGCAATACCGAAGACACCTGGAATGAAATTTTCAAGAACAGCGGGCAGCAATACAGCGTGCCGAGACTGCGACTGTATTCGGGTGCGATTCAGGGCGGCTGCGGCTTTGCGCAGGCGGCAATGGGGCCGTTTTATTGTCCGAACGATCGACGCATCTATCTCGATACCTCTTTCTTCCGCGACATGCGCGACCGATTCCGTGCTTGTAGTGGGAAAGCCTGTGAATTCTCTGAAGCCTATGTGATCGCCCATGAAGTTGGGCACCACGTGCAGAACCTGCTCGGCATCCTGCCGAAGGTACAAAGCGCACAGCGCGCTGCCGGCAGCAAGGCGGAGGCGAACCGCATCCAGGTAAGGGTCGAACTGCAAGCCGATTGTCTCGCCGGCGTGTGGGCGAATCGATCCAATCAGCGCTGGAAATCGATCGAACCTGGCGACGTGGAAGCAGCCATGCAAACGGCGGCTGCGATCGGTGACGACCGATTGCAACGGCAATCGCAAGGTTACGTCGTGCCGGACGCCTTCACCCACGGTTCATCGGCACAACGGCAGCAATGGTTCACCACTGGGTTGAAAGAGGGCAAAGTGTCGGCCTGCAATACCTTTGCGTCGGCTTCGCTGTAAGGAACGGAATGCCCGGCATCGACGAAAGCCGACGATTCATCCCGCTGAAGATCGCGGTGTTGACTGTATCGGATACCCGCGAAAGTTCTGATGACAAATCTGGTGCCACGCTAGTCGAGCGCATCCGGGCGGCCGGTCACGAGGTTGCCGAGCGAGCAATAGTCAAGGACGAGGTGAAGGCAATCCGCCGGCAGGTAAAAGCCTGGCTCGCTGACAAATTCATTGATGTGATCATTACGACCGGTGGCACCGGATTTACCGGCCGCGATGTGACGCCCGAAGCGGTTGAACCATTGTTCGAAAAAAGGATGGACGGCTTCTCCACCATGTTTCTGCTGGTGAGCGAAGAGAAGATCGGCACCTCGGCAATCCAGACGCGCGCGACCGCGGGCGTTGCGAATGCGACCTATATTTTCTGCCTGCCTGGTTCACCGGGCGCCTGCAAGGACGCCTGGGACGAAATCCTGGTGCACCAGCTCGACTATCGGTACCGGCCTTGCAATTTCGTGGAGATCCTGCCGCGGCTCGATGAGCACTTGCAGCGCGGCAAAGCAAAAAGCGCGAAGACCAAGAGGTAGCCTACAGCGCCAGATCCCAATGCTCGCTTACGACCGGGCGGCCCCAACTTTTGTGAGGCTCCGTGCGCATCAATTTGAAGCCGGCTTTTTCGTAGACATGGCGGGCAGCAGTAAGCACACTGTGCGTCCACAACGTGACTTTTTTGTATCCGGACTTGCGCGCAAACCGCAGGCATTCATCTACCAGCCGCGCGCCGATACCAAGACCGCGCGCCTTCGGATCGACCAGCAGCAACCGGATCCGAGCAACGTCGTTATCATTCGCCAGCATTACACACCCGACATTTTCGCCATTGAGTTCGGCAATCCAGCAGCGCTCGCGCCTGGGATCGAAGTTGTTGACGAAGTCGGCGACGATTTGTGCGCACAAACCTTCAAACGGCTCCGTCCATCCGTATTCCTGCTTGTAAAGTTCGGCATGGCGGGAAACGATCCAACCGAAATCGCCAGTGCGCGGAGCTCGCAGGGTGTAAACCGGCTCCATATTACTGTTTGCAGCGGCGCGATTTGTCAGCAGTGCTTCAATCGTGTGCATTGCCGCGACAATCCGCGATTGCTGCGGGCCATCGAGTTTGTCGAGCATTACGCCTGTCAGTTGATTCGACCGTCGCTCAAGCGGCGCGAAGGCCGTACGGCCACGTTTGCTCAATGCGAGGTAACTCTGCCGTGCATCCTTTGCTGAAGTCTTGCGAGTCACCAGACCGCGCCTCTCGAAATTGCGCAACAGACGGCTGAGATAACCGGCGTCGAGGTCAAGAGCACGGCCGACATCGGTGGCTGTGCTCTCTTTCCTGTTTGCGATCTCGTACAACACGCGTCCTTCGCCGAGAGAGTAGGGGCTGTCGAGATAGGTTTTGCGCAATACACCAATCTGCCGCGTGTAGAAGCGGTTGAAGCGACGCACTGAAGCAATCATCTGCTGGCTGGCCATAGTACGGAGCAGCGTTAGGCAAATGGTTGACAAAGTCAAGTATTTTTCTGCGCAGCGTGAGTGGAGGTGGCGCACCTGATCCAGTTTGAGCTAACCCCTAACTGCTGCCGCCACCGGCAGGATGGCCGTCCGCTTGCGCCCGAGCCGGCGCAGCAGCGCGCTTTCGGCATCATCACTTTGCGGATGGCCACCGAGCGCGTCGTAAAAGCTTCGCGCAATCAGCAGACCTTGCTCGGGGCGCGGCGACCCGCCCATGGCTGCGCGGAGCAATGCAGCAATCTCGGAAAGGCTCGGCCGCATCAGGTCTTCGACCCTTGCTGGCCGGAACACCGCAGCGCGCGGGCCATCGTCCGAACGGTCCCCCGCTGCAATGAAGCGCTCCACCGCTTCGATCCAGCCCATTTCTGGCGTCGTACCGGCGCGCAGGAACATCAGCCAACGGCTACGTGTGGCCGCAGCCCCCGCTTTCAGCCGGGTGCCGGTAGGCTCGCTTGAGCTAATGAAATGGCAGCCGGCGATCTCGGCGATCTCGCCTGTGGCATCGCTCGAAGCCGCATCGGCAACAACCACGTCCGTCAAAAGCCCGGTAGCGACGGCTGGAACCAGCGCAGCCAGCGTTGGCACCAGGGCACGCTCCGAATCGTGTGTGGCAATGATGGCACTTAACATGGAACCGCTACCGTTGGCTCAGGGTTGCCACCATATCATGTGCGGTTCAGCGACCATCCCTACGAGATGGCGCGTCGGACCAGCGAATGCCACTATGTTCTTGTTTTGTTCACTTTAACTCGCTAACGTCAGGCCATGGCTCGATCAAGCACATCAGCCCAGAGACGCCCGTCGGCGAAGGATCTGCCCTCCGCGCCGGCGGGCGGCTATGACGACGTCAGCGAAATGCTCGGCGTTGTGGTTGAACATGAGCGACGCAGGGGCCGCGGCGCGCATAGCAATGCGTCGGGCCGCTATGAGCCGCTCGCTCGCGTGGCCTTTGATGATGGTTGGCGCACGCTCGACGAACTGCCGCCTTTCAAGACGACGGTCACAATCGATAGCACGCGCAAGATCATCGCCAGAAACGACTCACCCGATATTGGGTTTGATCGGTCGATCAATCCCTATCGCGGTTGCGAGCATGGTTGCATCTACTGTTTCGCGCGCCCGACCCACGCCTACCTCGGGCTCTCGCCAGGTCTCGACTTCGAATCCAGGCTGCTGGTGAAACCGGAAGCGGCGAATTTGCTGGAGAAAGAATTATCGGCGCCGGGATACGAGCCGAAGGTGATTGCAATCGGCACCAATACCGATCCGTATCAGCCGATCGAGCGCCGCTTCAAAGTGATGCGCCGGATCCTGGAAGTGCTTGACCGCTCCGGCCATCCGGTCGGCATCGTCACCAAATCCGCCCTGGTGCTGCGCGATCTCGACATTCTCGCGCGCATGGCCGAGCGAAACCTGGTGAAGGTCGCGCTTTCAGTGACAACGCTCGATGCAACGCTCGCCCGAAAAATGGAGCCGCGTGCGGCGACCCCAATGCGCAGGCTGGAAACCTTGCGCCGCCTGACCCAAGCCGGCGTGCCCGCAACGGTGATGGTCGCACCGGTGATTCCGGCGCTCAATGACATGGAGATCGAGCGCATCCTGGAAGCAGCGCGGACCGCAGGCGTGAAGGAGGCAGGCTACGTCTTGCTGCGTTTGCCACTCGAGGTGCGCGATCTATTCAGCGAATGGCTCAAGGTCAATTACCCCGATCGACATCGTCACGTCTTCAAGCTGATCCGCGATATGCGCGGAGGAAAGGACTACGATTCGACGTGGGGCACGCGGATGAAGGGAACCGGTCCCTATGCCTGGATGATCGGCCGGCGCTTCGAGATGGCGTGCGAAAAACTCGGCCTAAATGCCGAGAAAGCCCCGCTTGCAACCGAGCATTTCCGCAAGCCGAAGCCGGGCGGGGAACAATTGCGGTTATTCTAGCCGCTCACCGGATACTCCCCGCCATCCACACCTTGTGATGAGCCGCATTGACTTGCTGCGTCGTACGCGCACTCATCGTGGCGATGGCCAAGAAACAAAAATCCAGCCCGCGCCTGCCTCTCAATGAACCGATCTTACGTCCGACGTTTCGGCGGGAACGGCGAGCACTTAATGGCGGGTTTTTTCCGGTTGCCGGCTGCGATGAGGCGGGGAGGGGACCGCTCGCCGGTCCTGTGGTCGCTGCCGCCGTTGTGCTCGATCCCCAGCGCATTCCCCGCGGCCTCAACGATTCCAAGAAACTCGACGCGGAGACGCGCGAGAAACTCTACGAGAAAATCTGCGCCACCGCGCAGGTGGCAGTCGCATTTGGCGCGGTTGAGCGTATTGACCGCGACAACATTCTGCGTGCTTCGCTTTGGGCGCTTGCGCGCGCGGTCAAGGCCCTGCCGGTTCAGCCAAAACTGGTATTTGTTGATGGGAACCAGAAAATCGACTGCGGTTGCGATTGCATGCCGGTAGTTTCCGGCGATGCACTGGTGGTCTCGGTCGCCGCCGCGTCGATCGTGGCCAAGGTCACCCGCGACCGCCTAATGACCCGCCTCGGTCTCGCTTACCCGGGGTACGGTTTTGAACGACACATGGGCTACAGTGTACCCGAGCATTTCGCGGCGCTTGCTCGTCTCGGGCCGACTATCCACCACCGCAAGTCCTTCGCGCCAGTGGCGGCCAAGCTCGCGGCTTTGGGCGGAGCCTCAGACGAGGTGATTGCCGAGTTGTTGCCTCTTTAGCCGGCGTTCTCTATTGCTGCTCGGTTCCGATCCATCACCCGCTGGGGGCCAATGCATTACGTCTCCCTGCTAATTGAATTCCTGCGCGGGCGTCCGGCGGTTGTTTTCTGGACCGTGGCGCTCGTGCAAGCCGCGCTCTGGACGCTCATGCCGGCGCTTTTTTACAGCGCCCCTCCTGGGGATGTGCCCCTGCTGCTCGCCATCGGCCGCGAACTTGTCCTCGGCAGTTACCTTGGGCCGCCTTTGTCCTTCTGGCTTGGGGAGTTTGCTTTTGGAATAGCTGGCAGTTTTGGGCTCTACGCGCTGGCGCAAGCCTGCATCGTAATCGCCTACTGGGCGATATTTACGCTCGGCCGCGCCATTGTGGGCACGCGTCATGCCGTGCTCGCTGTGCTGCTGATGGTGGGCATTGCCGCATTCACGGTGCCGAGCCCTGACTTCGGCCCTGCAGTCCTGGCAGCGCCGCTATGGGCGCTCGGCCTGTTATTTTACTGGCGCTCGGTAGGGGAAGGCAAACGAGGTTACTGGTTCTTGCTCGCCCTCGATCTCGGCTTGCTTCTGCTCGCAAGCTATGTCGGCTTAATCCTCCTTGCCGTTATCGTCTTGTTCACGGCTTCCACCGCGCGGGCGCGCGCGGCCTTGCGCAATCCCGAGCCCTGGATCGCCGTCGTCCTTCTGTCTCTCGTGACCTTCCCACATGTCATCTGGTTTATTGGCGGGCGCTCTCTTGTCGGCGAAGGCATTGAAGAGGGCGTCGCGGTCACAGGCCGGTTATCGCCCGGACTCTGGTTGTGTCTTGTGTTGGTGTTCACGCATCTTGGACTTGCGTTGCTGGTGGCATTGGCAAGCGGCTGGCCGCGACATCCGCGCGAACGCGCACCCGAGGTAGAGCGGAATCCGGTCGAACCCTTCGCGCGCACGTTTGTGTATGTCTTTGCACTGGCGCCGGCACTGTTGGCAGTCGCAGTTGCTTTTGGCAGTGGCCGACTTGGTCCGCTCGACCGCGTTACGCCGCTGGTGGTTTTATCTGGGCTCGCTGTCGTGGTCGCCGCCGGCGACAAGGTTTATCTCTACCGCGAGCGGCTGATTTCGTCGGCGTGGCTTGGCCTGCTGTTTGCGCCACCGCTGCTGGTCGCACTTGCTGTAACGATTGTGCCGTCGACACTAGGGGTCGATCTGAGAATCGCACAGCCAGCCGATGCGGAGGGCCGCTTCTACGCGGACATGTATCAGCGGCGCACCGGCAAGCCGTTAGCGTATCTGACTGGCGACCCGCGCATCGCACCACTCGTTGCGCTCGCAGCGCCGAGCCGCCCGCATGTCTATTTTGCCTGGGCACCTGAGCGCAGCCCTTGGGCAAGCCCGGCAGATATCCGCGCACAAGGGGGCATCCTGGTATGGCCGGCGGCAGACAACAGCGGGACGCCGCCGCAGACGTTGAGGGTGCAATTTCCAGACATCGTGCAGGAGGTCCCACGCTCATTCCCGCGCGCGGTACAAGGCATGTTACCGCTCGTCCGCATCGGCTGGGCGATGGTGAGGCCGCCAACGGCTCAGTGATAAGTCTCGCCTTCGCGCACCTTGCCGCGAAACAACCAATAAATGAAGCCTATATATCCGAGAATGATCGGCAACAGGAACAGTGTGCCGAGCAGCATGAAGATCTGACTCGCCGGCGCAGCCGCCGTTTCCCATACCGTGAGTGAGGGCGGAACGAGGTAGGGAAAGTTTGAGATCACCAGGCCGAGAAAGCCGAGCAGGAACAGGGCAATTGTCGCCAAAAACGGCGGCACCTCACGCCCCGTTTCAATCCAGCGCCAGGCAAGATAGGCCGTAAGAGCCGTAATGACCGGCACAGGCCACAAAAAGTAAAAATTCGGCAGACTGAACCAACGTTCCGCAATGCGTGGTTCGGTTAGTGGTGTCCACAAGCTCACTGCAGCCATGCAGACAAGTACCAGTAACAACAGTGTCTTTGCATGACCGCGAGCACGTTCAGCTACGGGCCCCTCAGTTTTTATTGTAAGCCAGGTAGCGCCCAGCAGCGCATAGCCCGCAATGAGCGACAGGCCACAGAGAACGGCAAACGGTGTTACCCAATCGAATGAGCCGCCGCTGTAGGCGCCATCCCGCACCGCGACGCCCTGGATCAGCGCACCAAGGATGACACCTTGTGCGAAAGCGGCCAACGTTGAACCAATCGTGAAGGCGACGCTCAGCCAGGTCTTGCTGCGCGACACTGTTCGAAATTCGAAGGCGACACCCCGGAACACCAGCGCGAGCAACATGACTATCACAGGCAGATAAAAGGCCGGCATGATAACCGCGTAGGCTTTTGGGAAAGCCGCCAACAGTCCGCCACCGCCCAGTATCAACCATGTTTCGTTGCCGTCCCAGAACGGTCCTACCGTCCGCATCATCTGATCGCGCTCGGTCTCGTTGCGCGCATATGGAAACAGAATGCCAATTCCGAGATCGAAGCCGTCGAGGATTACATACATGATGACCGCGATGCCGATCAGCGCGGCCCATATCACCGGAAGATACCATTCCATGGCCGCCTCCTCGCGGTCGGCGAAAAAATTCCCTAAGCCTGTCCCACAGCGGTGCGTCCGGCCTCATGTGCGGCTGA
>Ga0066388_100002577_pt1 | contig 11183 bp, 9 predicted proteins | sample PanSoiMetaGPlot6_FD_64539 | JGI IMG/M metagenome (GOLD analysis project Ga0066388, IMG submission 64539) | Tropical forest soil microbial communities from Panama analyzed to predict greenhouse gas emissions - Panama Soil - Plot 6 (Hybrid Assembly) | ecosystem: Environmental > Terrestrial > Soil... | reverse complement strand
TCGGCGGCGAAGGCGCCATCCAGGCCGTTGTCGACCGCTTCTACGAGCGCGTCACCGCCGACCCAGACCTGGCGAGCTACTTCGTGGGTGTCGACATGACCCGGCTGCGGCGCCACCAGGCGGCCTTCCTCTGCCAGGCCACCGGCGGGCCGGTCACCTACACCGGGCGGGACATAGCGGCGGCGCACGCGGCTGCCGGCGTCACCGGCGCGGCGCTCGACCGTGTCGTGGAGCATCTGGTGGAGACGCTGCAGGAGGCCCAGGTCCCGCCAGCTGAGATCGCCGAGGTTGGCGCCGCCCTCGGCCCGCTCCGGGAACACATCGTCACTGCCTGACGAGGAGGGCGTGCGCATGAACCCCGACGAACACGCCAGCCGCGCCGAGCAACTGCTCGCCGACGCGCTGCGGCCGGGCCGGACGCCCAGGCGTGCCACCCTGCTCGCCACCGCTGCACTGGCGCATGCCGAACTGGCGCTGTACCGCAGCAGTCGAGGCTCGATGGGCCGCCGGGTCAGCGTGGCCGCGCAGCCGGGGGGCTGGGTCGGCCAGCCGGCGGACTGGGTAGGCAATGACAGGGGCGGCCATGACAGGAGTGGTTGGGACAGGGGCGGCGGGGACAGGGGCGGGCAGCCCGCCGGCGGCGCGGTGTCCGGCGACACGCTGTTCATCAGGCTGAAGGGCATCGACGGCATTGCCGCGGTGGTCAGCGACTTCTACCGCAAGGTCTGCGGCGACATTCAGCTGTCGCACTACTTCGAGCACACGCCAATGCCGTTCCTCCAGCGCCACATGGTCGCGTTCCTGGTGCAGGCGACCGGCGGGCCGAAGGACTACCGGGGCCGGGAGATGCACGAGGTGCACGAGCACCTGCGGATCACCGGCCGGGACTTCGACCGGGTCGCGGAGCACCTCGTGGCGACGCTGCGAGAACACGGCATCGCCGATGCCGACATCGATGCGGTCGCCCGGGCGGTCGCCCCGCTGCGCCCGGTGATCGTCACGCAGGGGATGCCGCCGTACCCGGCCGGTCCTCGGACCGCTGCCGGCATGCAGCGGTTCAGCCCTTGACCGGCCCCGTGAACCCCTGCTGGCCCCGTGAACCCTACTGGCTAGGCGAGGCAGGTCAACGGTTTGCCGCCGTTGTAGACGACCATGTCGCGGAACGCGGCGAAGACGTCGATGGGCTCGCCCGGCTCGGCGCCGTCGAGTTCGGCGTAGGCCCGGTGGAGGTTGCCGACGATGCGCTCCGGGTCGAGCAGCTCGGCGTACGGCCCGAGGTCGGTCTGCCGCGCCGCCTCCAGCGGCGGCAGGCCGGCTGCGTGCGCCGAGCGGGCGGTGGAGTCCAGGAACCGGAGATAGCCGAGCACGTCGTCGATGAGCTCCGGCCCGCACACCCCGCCGTGGCCGGGAACGAGCGTGCGGGCGCCGTAGGACTTCAGTCCTTCGACCGCCTGCAGCGCGCCTGACAGCGACCCCATCAGCAGGAACGGTGTCCCACCGTGGAAGAGCAGGTCGCCGGTGAACAGCACCGACCGGTCCGGGATCCAGACCACCGAGTCGTTCGTGGTGTGTGCCGGCACTCCGGCATAGCGGACCTCGCAGCGCAGGTCGTCCACCCACAGGTCCACGCCGTCGGTGTAGGTGAGGAACGGCGGCGCCAGCTCCAGCGCACCCCAGTCCGGCTCGGCCCACACGCCCGGGAAGTTTGGCAGGCCGAGGCCGAGAACCTCGGCCCGGCAGCGCTCCTGGGCCACGACCGTCACCCCGCCCCCGAACAGGAAGTTGCCGTACGTGTGGTCGCCGTGGTGGTGAGTGTTGACCAGCGTGTGCACCGGCCGGGCGGCCACCGACCGGATCGCGTCCAGGTAGGCCCGGGTGCGCCGCTCCGTGGCGCAGGCGTCGATGCTGACCACGCCCCGCTCGCCGACGAGGAAGCCGGTGTTGTTGATCCACCAGCTGCCGTCGGGCTGGACGTAGGCGTAGACGCCGGTGCCGACCTCCTGCACCCGGGGCGGCGCGAGCCAGGCCGGGTCGCGCAGCGACGTGCTCATCAGGTCCCCTCCAAGCCGTGTGCCGACAGTGCCATGCCGACAGTGCCGTGGTCACCCGCAGTGTCGCAGCCCACGCCGGAGGGCGGCATGCCGCCCCGGCCAGAGTCGGCACGGACTGGCCGCAGGCAGCGCGGGACACGGGGCGGCGGTGCGGTCACGCCTTCCGGCTCGGCGCACCGTCCCGGCCCGACAGTGCTGCCTGAGCCTCCAGGCGGGCCAGGTTGGACTGGAACTCCTGCTCCCATTCGACGGTCTCGCGCTGCACGACCTCGCCCACGTCCATTGTGAACTCGCGCAGCAGCGCGAGGCGCTCGGTGGTGGGTGCCGGGCCGGTCAGGTATGCCGAGGCCCAGTCGTACTGGAACCGCTCCAGCCGCGCCTGCAAGTGCTGTGCGGCCAGCATGCACCGCATCCAGCCCGAGGAGAGCCCGAAGAACCGGTCGAACGCCAGGCAGGCGGCGGCCACGCCGAGCAGCGGGTAGCCCCATGCCGCCGAGCTCGAGCCGGGGCGGGCCAGCGAGACCAGCGGCTGGAGCCCACCGGCGGCAGCGAAGAGGATCGCGGCGGCGCGAATCCACCGCGACGCGCGTTTCTTGGGCCGCCGCTCGCGCAGGTACCAGTCGATCGCCTCCGCCGCCTTGGCCTCCGCCTGCCGGTAGAGGAGGATCAGCGCCGCCTCCGGGTCGGCCCAGTCCTCGCGGGTCACAGCCGGGAGCGGTCGAGTGCTCAGGTCGCCGCGCCGGCGTCTGCCGTTGTCCGACCGGCGCCACCGCAGCCCCCTGCGCCGAGCGAGGCGCGCGGTCGCGGCCCCACCCGTGCCTTGCTCACCGTCGCCGGCCAACTCCCGCTCCTCCGAGTCCCTCGGCAGCGCGTCGAGCAGGATACGCCCTGACTGCTCGTGTCGGCGCATCGACCTTTCGCTGAAAGTGGCTCACGCAGAGGTCGGCAACAATTCCGAAGTCGTCGCAGAATTACCGGAGAAACAGCGCAGCGGTGACCAGCGGATCGCGGGCGGCGCCACGTCGGGGGGAGGGTAACGGCTCGTCACGCTGAACGAGACCCACTTGTCACGGGTGGGTGATTTTGTGGTAACCGGCCACTACCTCGGCGTTGGCTGTGCAGACTGGTGGGGCTGTGCGAACTGGGGGGCAAGGATGGACGTGCGTGCTGGCGGCATGGCCAGGGCCGACTGGGCCAACGGGGCCGACTGGTGGCGCTGGAAGTCTCGGGAGCGGTTCGGGGCATGACGGCTGAGCCCGGCGCGCTCTCGCAGCCTACCCCCAGCACGGTCGACGAGCCGGACGTCCTCGGCCGGCAGGTCCGGACCGGCCTGCGCTGGAGCTTCATCAACAGCGTCGTCGGCAGGGCCGGCCAAGTCGTGGTCGGCATCGTCCTGGCGCGACTGCTCACCCCGTACGACTACGGCGTCTTCGCCGTCGCCCTGGTCGCCTACACCATCCTCATCAGCTGCAGCGAGCTCGGCGTGACCGTCGCCCTGATCAGCCGGCGCGGCGACAGCTCGAAGATAGGCTCGACGGTCACGACACTGTCCTGGGTCTCCGGCGCCGTGCTCACCCTGGCGATCTGGTTGGCCGCGCCGGCGGTCACCAGGCAGCTCGACACAGCTGATGCGACGGACGCGCTTCGGGTCCTGTCCCTGGCCATCCTCGTCGCGGGCTTCGCCGCGGTTCCCGGTGCCATCGTGCAGCGGGACTTCCAGCAGAACTGGCGTTTCGCCGCGGACAGCGCCAACTTCCTGGTCTCCACCGGGGTCGCCGTCGTCGGTGCGCTGCTGGGTGGCGGGGCGTTGGCGCTGGCCTGGTCACGGGTCGCCGGAAACGGGGTCTCGGCGGTCATCCTGGGACTGGGAGCGAAAGAGCGGTTCCGTCCCGGCTTCCGACCCGCCGTCGCCGTGGACCTGCTGCGTTTCGGGCTCCCGCTGGCGGGCGCCAGCGTGCTCGCATTCGCCGTGATGAACGTCGACTACGTGGTCGTCGCCAGCACGATCGGGCCGATCGCCCTCGGCTATTACATGATCGCCTTCAACCTGTCCGGATTCCCGGTCACCACCTTCTCCACCATGGTGCGGAGTGTGTCGCTGCCGGCGTTCGGCCGGCTGCGAGAGGTCCCGGGCTCGGCGGGGGAGGGCTTCGTGATGGCGGCTCGGCTCCTGGTGACCGTCACGGTGCCGGTCACCGTCCTGCTCGCGGTCCTGGCCGAGCCACTCATCCACATCGTCTACGGTGCGAAGTGGCTGCCGGCCGTGGTCTCGCTGATGCTCCTTTCCGGGCTCGGCCTGTTCCGCGTCTTCCACGAGCTCGTCTACGACTACCTGGCCGCGATGGGAAGGTCGCGGGTCGTCCTGCTCGTCCAGTTGATCTGGTTGGTCGCGCTGGCCATCCTGCTTCCGCTGGGAGCCCAGCGGCTCGGGCTGCCCGGCGTCGGCCTGGGTCACCTGGTCGCCGCCTTCACCCTGATTCTGCCAATTTACGTCGTAGTGCTCGGCACCGAGCGGGTGTCCCGGCGCCGCCTGCTGAGCGCACTGGTGCGTCCAGTCCTCGGCGGGCTGGCGGTCGCCGGGGCGTCGCTGGCGTGCCTGTCGCTGACCGAGAACGACGTGGTCCGGCTCCTGCTCGGCGGGACCGTCGGGATGCTGGCCTACCTGATGGTCGTCGGGCCGACCCTGCCGGCACGCTGGCAGCCGCTCTCACCGTGGAGCTGGCCAGGGCTCGTCCGGAGCGCGCTCACCGCGTGATCACCGAGCCCGGCAGACGCGCTCGATCGCCTCGACCACGACTTTGCCGGCCGCCTCCCAGGTCACCCCGCCCACACTCGCACTGGCCGCGCGGGCCCCGCCGGCGGCGTCCGGCTCGGCGAAGACCGCGTCCAGCGCGTCCGCCAGCGCCTGCGGGGTCGGCGCCGCCCAGACGACATGGGGGTTGTCGAGCACCCGGCGGTTGTGCGGTGCGTCGTTGACCACCGGCACCGTGCCGGCGGCCAGCAGCTCCCACGGGATCAGCGAGACGTTGGTGAACGACAGCGACAGCCCGGCGCGGCACGTGTTGTAGAGCGTGTTCAGCGCGTCGGTGCTGAGCTTGCCGTGCACCGTCGCCCGGAACGGCAGCCGCCGCACCCGGTCTCCGAACAGGTGAATCTCGGTCTCGGGGTGTCGTCGGGCGAATGCCTCGAGCGCGAGGATCGCCAGCTCGTACCCGCGGCGCGGGGCCGACGGCCGAGCGTAGAACACCACCCCGGGCCGTGGCCCGGCGTTCTCCAGCCGGTAGACCTCGGTGTCCGCGCCGAACGGGAACGGGTCGGCGGCCATGCCGTGCCGGGCGGCCAGCTCGTCGGCGAGCCAGCCGCCCGCGGTGATCCCGTGGAAGCCGAAGCGGTACGTGTCCTCGGCCAGCACGCTCGCGCTGCCGGCCGGGTAGAAGTAAGGCTCGTAGTCCTGTACGAAGTAGAACCGGTGTGCCGGCACGTCCGCGGCCTGCCGGGCCAGCACGTGCGCGGTCTGCCAGGACGTGGCGACCAGCGCGTCCATTCCGCGCACGCCGGCCCGGACATCCCGCACGTCGGCCTCGACCTTCGGCCAGCCGGTCCGCACGGTCGCGGTGTGCCGAGGCACGTCGCAGGGCTTGTCGTCGCACAGATAGACCACGCACCGGTGACCTGCGGCCTCCAGCGACCGCACCATCCGGAACATCGTCGTGTGGCCGCCGGAGCCGGGCCCGGGCGGCTCCGCGAGCCACCCGACGGTGAGCGACCGGTCGCCCACCGGCTCGGCTGGCGCAAGGGTCAGCCGACCCGAGTAGGCGATGTCGTCCGGCCGCAGCACGAGGTCGGTACGGCCGGCAGCGACGCGCTCGTGCGCCTCCCGCAGCGCACGCTCGGCCAGCGCCAACCCGCCGTCCCGGCGAGCCAGCCGCCAGGCGCCGGCCACCGCGGCGGATGGCTTCACGGCACCCTCCCGCCCGTCGTCACGCTCATGACCCCCCCGAGGGAAATCTACCAATCGGCCTGTCTGGCCGGTCGCCTGCGATTACCGTAGACGACGGGTCAGGCGGGCGAGCAACCCAGCCTTTGGGGGGCAGTATGCGTTATTCGGCTGCGGCAGTACCGCGCGCTGCGCAGGGCCGGGTGGGCTGGCTGGACGGGGTTCGCGGGGTCGCCGCTCTGTTCGTCGTGCTGCACCACACCTGGCTCGCGGCGTTCCCGCACTATCCGTACAACCGCGGCCCGTGGTGGCTGGGCTGGGCGCTGTACGGCCACTTCGCCGTCGCGGTCTTCATCGTGGTCTCCGGCTTCTCGCTGGGAATGGCTCCGGTCCGGCACGGTGACCGGCTGCCTCGCGGGGCCGGGACGTTCCTGCGCCGCCGGGCGTGGCGGATCCTGCCGCCTTACTGGGCGGCGCTGGCCCTGTCGATGGTGGTCGTCGCGCTCGTCACCGGTCCGCGCACGGGTGCCACGGTCAACGCGAGGTCGCTGGTCGTCTTCGGGCTGCTGGCGCAGGACGTGGTCGGCGCACCCGCCCCGAACGGGGTGTTCTGGTCGATCGCCCTGGAGTGGCACATCTACTTCCTGTTCCCGCTGGTGCTGCTGGTCTCACGGCGGTTCGGGACCCGCTGGGCGGTCGGCGGGTCGCTGGCGGCGGTCCTCACGGTCTACCTGCTGTCACAGACCGGGCCGACGCTGGCGAAGCTGGACCGGCTGCTGCCGCAGTTCTTCGGGCTGTTCGTGCTCGGCGTGCTGGCCGCCAAGGCCACCGTGGCGCCACCGTCCCCGGCGCTGCGCCGGCTGCTCACCGCCGCCCTCGGGGGCCTGTCGGTGGTGGTGGTCGGGCTGTGCGTGGTCGAGGGCTCGGCGTGGGTGGTGGACCAGTTCTTCTGGATGGACCTGCTGGTCGGCGCCGCGACAGCGGTGCTGCTCGGGCTGCTCGCGGCCGGGTCGGCGGTGCCCGCCCGGGCCGTCCTCGGGTCCCGGCCGCTGCTGTTCCTCGGCTTGTTCTCCTACAGCATCTACCTCGTCCACGCCCCGCTGCTGGAGACCGGCTGGCTGTACGGCATCCGCCCGCTCGGCCTCTCGCCGCTCGCGTCGTACTGGGCGCTGCTGGGCACCGTTCCGATCGTGCTGACCGGCTGCTACCTGTTCTTCCGGGTGTTCGAGGCGCCGTTCCTGACCGCGCGGTCGTGGGCCGACGTAGGCCGGATGCTGCGCCGTGGTCGGCGCCGCGCGGAGCCCGCGGCCGGGATGCCGGTCGCCGTGCCGCCCGAGCCGGCCATCGTGCCGGCGGAGTAAGGGGGAGTCAGCTCGGCCCGACCGAAGTGGTCAGGGCCCGATGGGCAGCAGCTGGCGGCGGATCTCGATCGGCGTGCGCGACTTGGACTGGATCAGCACGGCCACGTCGTCCTTGTGCCGGCGGTCCAGGAACTTCCGTCCCATCTCGAGGCTCAGCGGCACGGTGTCCCAGTAGCTGTGGCACAGGGTGCGGTCGGTCCGGCAGACAGCGGCGTCCGGGCCGAGCACCTCGTCGACGTACACGCCGTACAGCGTCCACTCGGAGAGCTGGATCTGGCTGGTGAGCACGTCCTGCCATGCCCGCCCGGCCACCTCCTCGACGCGGTGCAGCAGGCCCTTGACGACCTGCGGCTCCCAGACGGTGAACGAGCTGACGTAGTCCGGCAGCGGTGGCGCGCCCGGCGGGAGGCCGAGCAGCCGCCGGGCGCTGTCGTGCCAGCGCATGTGATGCGTCATCGCCCCGTCGAAGACGGCGTTCTCCTGCCGGTAGAACCGGACCCGCCCGCCGGGCCGGAGCCGGTCGGTGTCCAGCGGTGCCACCAGGAGCACGTCGGAGTCGACGAGCAGCATCAGGTCGGCGTCGACGCGGGTGGCCATCTCGAGCTTGAGCGCCTGCTGCAGGATCCAGCCGCGCACCAGGGGGAACGGCCGCCGCCGGTTGACCGCGACGACCCGCGCCCCCGGTGGCAGGCGGGGGATCCGGCGCAGCACCTGCTGGAGCCGAGGCACCGAGACGAACTGTCGCGGCAGCAGGTCCTGCTCTGCCCAGATCCGGCACCGCGGGCCGGCCAGCGGGGCGAAAAGCGCACGGTCCTGCCGGGGAACTATCACGTGATGGATCACGTCGGCCGGCGTGTACGTCAGCACCGAGCGGTGCAGGTCGCGGAACAGCTCGATATCGTCGGCATAGCTCGGGGTGACGACAGCCAGCCCTCGCTCCGGTGTCTCCATTATGGCTCCCGTTGCTCTAGAGGATCATTCATCTCGGTGGCTGCTCGTCCCGCACCGAATCGGCTGGCTGACCTTCACCGTTCACCGTGTGTATGGGGCCGGTCAGCCGATTCTCTGGCCCGTGGACCTCCTGGGCGGCCGGCAGGGTCTGGTCGGGCCGCGGGCTGTGGCGACCGGTCCCGCCGTCCCCGGCGGGCTCGCCGGCCTCGGCCACGTGCCGCCGCTGCGCCCGAGACTTCTCCAGTGCATCCGCGACCGAGATCAGCACGTACAGCAGGATCACCCCGACACCGACGATAGCGATGGCCGACCGCAGCCGGCTCGACGCCCGCATGGTGGCCTCATCGGGAGTCTGGATCTGCAAGGTCTTGATCATGTACCGTGGGTCGGTGCCGTTGGCCGACTGCATCTGGTAGAGCGCCTTGACCAGCTCACGGTCCACCGCCAATGTGGCGTCCACCGCCGAACGGGCCGACGAGCCAGTACCGGTGACTTCCACGATCGGACTGATTTGTCCATACCGGACGCTTGGCGCGGCTGTGTAGGTCACGACGCCTTGGGCGAGCAGGTCGCGGCGCGTCGCCGGGTTTGTCAGCCGAATGCTCAGCGCGGCCACCACGATGCTCAGGTCCGGCAGTGTCGTGTACGGGTTGGCGGTGTGAACGTTGGCCAGGGACGGGTCTCTGGCGATCTGCTCCCGAGTCGGCGGGCCGGGCGGCGGCACCAGCGCATAGCTCGACTTGGCCTCGTAGACCGGCGGCACCGCCGTGAAGATGCAGCCCACGCCCACGAACATCAGGCCGAGCACCGTGAACGACGCGATCTTGTGTCGCCACAGGATGCGTATGACGCCGAGCAGGTCCATTCAGCGACCCTTCAGGGAGCGGGGCAGGTGTCGAGACGTCGTTGCCTCGGCCGGCGCCACGGTTCGGCCGGCCGGCGTCCCGGGCCGAGTGGCGAGCAGCCAGGCACACCCGACCAGTCCCACGATTAGGGCGTAGACGCTGGCGAACATCGGGAACGCCAGCGCGTCGAAGGTGACCGACGCCAACCCAGCAGCGAGCACGGCGCCGGCCAGGGCCGCACAGAGGGCGCGCAGGTCCGGGTCGGGGGTGCGGCGGCGGGCAACCAGCGCGGTGACCGCGGGGAGCACATAGAACACGACCACCGCCAGCAGGCCGACCAGGCCCAATTCGATTGCCGTGGTCAGGTACTGGTTGTCCAGGATCTCGAGCGGGTCCACCGGGATGTAGGTGCCGCCGCCGCGGCCGAACAGCGGAGCTTGCCGAACCAGCCGTTCCACCAGCGGGTAGTCGTCCACTCGGGCAGCAACGGAGGCATCGCTCGCACCGGCGGAAAAGAACGAGACGAGCGTTCCGATCAGGCCGCGGGCGGTCATGAAGACGGCGGCAAGCGCGACCGGGACCGCCGCCAGGCCGGTCAGGCGCTGCTGGGCCGGCAGCAGCACCAGAAAGACGATCAGCGCCACACCGGCCGCCAGGATGGCGGAGCGGGAGATCGACACCGTGACGGCGACGGACAGCCCCAGCACGGGCAACCACCGGCTTCGCGCGCTTCGGCCGGTGTCGTGCATTGCCAGGTAGATGGCGATCGGCAGCAGCATTCCGGAGACGACACCGAGCTCGATCGGGTGGATGGCCACACCGGTCACGCGCCGCAGGCCGCTGCGCGCGACCACGGCGGTGTTCTCGGCGTTGATGGTGAAACCCGGCAGCAGCATCCGCAGGTACGGAGTCAGGTCGAAGGCAATGAAGAACTGCAGCGCGGCGACCATGCCGCTGAACGCGCCACCCCAGGTCAGCGCCCGCAGCACCCGCTTGATGTCAGGCAGGCCGTGCAGTCCCTCGGCGGCGACCAGCGCCACCCCGCTGATGGCCGCCAACTGCATCAGCCACCGATCGGCCGCCAGCTTGGACTGGCTGGTCTGCTCGGTCATATGCATGACGGCGTAGGACGCGAGCGAGGCGAGCCAGAGCAGGATCAGACAGCTTCGAGTGGGGTAGCGGAAGCTCAGCGGGTCGTGCAGGCCGAGCGGGCTGGCGGCCAGGTAGAGGCCGAACAGGCTCATCGCGACCAGCGCGGCGGCGAACCCGTACGCGCCGACCGGCTTGAACACCACGTCGGACGGGAACAGCATCAGGGCGACCACATAGATTTGCAGCGCCACAGCGGCCTGGTTGCGGTGCCGCGTGCTGCCGCCGTCGAAGCCACCGTTGCCATCGGCGCTACCTGGCGGCAGTTCGGTGCTCAGCGGCGGGTCCAACCGCGGCACGTCGTTTCCCCCTGCAGCTCGTACACGGCGTTCGATCTTCCCGGACGAGCGTGCGCAGTGTGTGACCCCCTGAACGGTTCACAGGCTGGCACTCCCCGGCTCCTCCGTTTGCCCAGTATAGGTTGCGTGGATCGCGGTCAGGCCCGAAGGTGTGCTCGGCCGGCCGCAGCGCCTCGCTGTCGCTGGCGCAGTCAGGGCTTGGCCGATCCCGTCGGCTGCACGCACGAGGCGCCGTCGATGTGGTAGATGTGCACTGCCTCAGTGTTCTCGAACGCGTCGACCAGCACCCCGTCGCGCACCTGGACGGTGCGGTCTTCGTCCAGGACGGTCGCCGTGGTGTCTCCGCATCGAATGGTCATCCTGACCGGCTGGGGACCGTTGCCGATGCCACTCGCCCCGGCGATGACGTAGTAGTCGCCGTCGTGGTACTTGGCGACCGCTTTCACCTCGGTCGGCACATCGAGAAAGCCCTCCGCCACGCTGTCGTTGAGCACGGGCGCGAGGCGGGTGATCCGGGCGTTCGTCGCGGTCACCGCCTTGCGCATCTGGGCATAGCACGGGTCGCGCAGGATGTGCTGGCTGGGGCAGCG
>Ga0066388_100002576_pt1 | contig 11183 bp, 9 predicted proteins | sample PanSoiMetaGPlot6_FD_64539 | JGI IMG/M metagenome (GOLD analysis project Ga0066388, IMG submission 64539) | Tropical forest soil microbial communities from Panama analyzed to predict greenhouse gas emissions - Panama Soil - Plot 6 (Hybrid Assembly) | ecosystem: Environmental > Terrestrial > Soil... | reverse complement strand
TTTCGGCCCGTTCGATCCGCCGTTGCCCTTTCCGGCCCTTGCCGCGTTTGCGGGCGGCCGGGTTCGACCGGATGTACCGGGGCATCGCGTCGGCGAGGATCGTGGCGAGCGTGGAGCGCGCCCCGCGGGCGGTGCGCCGGGTGTACCCGCGGGCGACGATCTGCTTCTCCCACAGGGCGACCGCTTCGGGTTGCAGTTCCAGCGCCCGCAGCGACCAGCCTCCGAACGTGGGCAGGATGTGCACCTCGATCAGGTACTTGTAGGTGCTGAGGGTGTTCAGCTCCAAGTCCTGGGCCGGGAACCACATGTTGACCCATTCGGTAAGGGTGATCTGCCCGGCCCGGGGATCGACATAGGTGTTGTTGCGGATTGCGGCTTCCTGGTCGCGGCCGTAATCCTCCGCGGCTTTCCGGGTTGGGAACCCGGGCATGGATTCCGTGGTTCCGTCCGGCCCGAGCCAGCGAGCGCGCCACAGCGTCCCCCGCTTCTCCGCGTACGCCATGCCCTCTCCCCAGCCAAGTGTTGTTAAGCAGCAGATGGGCCGCTGGTACCGGTGCTGGGCTGGTGGTTGCGGGGGCGGGGGTGCAGCGCAGCAACACCGTTGCCTGCTGGCGGAGCTGGGTTACGGGCCCGCCGGGAGCGCGAGCGGCCGTCTCGTACCCTGCCCGAGGGTGACGGCATCATCTCGTGGATTTGGATGATGGCGGCCAGGTGGCCGTCGGTGAACCTGTAGGCGCCGCCGAGCATGGTGAACGGGATTTTCCGGGCCGCGGCCTGACGCTCCAGCCAGCTCTTCTTGACCTTCAGAAGCTCGGCCGCCTCGGCGGTCGTGTACAGCGCCTGAGTGCGCTGGTTGCCCATCACGCTCGGTCCTCTCATTATCCTCGTTGCCTCCGGGTCGGTCAGCCTGCTTCTCGTTCCAGCTCGGGCCGCTGTTCTGCTGGCTGGCGGTCTTGGATGTTGACGATCCGGCGGCCAGTCCACCGCTCCCGGAGGATGGTGATGACGGGCGCGCAAGCGTGGGGCAGGAACTCACCACAATCCCCGCACACGTGCGGCGGCACGGGCGTTCCCCCGCTGCCGGTGGTGGCCGTCGCCGCCAACTCATCCGCCGTGCTGCCGCGGGACCGGTTCATGCTTTTACGGACCAGGTCGCAGTCGGCGGTCAGGCCGTCAACGTGATGGTTGTGAATGTTCCAATCCTCAATCAGCTCCGCAGGGGGGCTAGGGTCTGTCTCGGCTTCGGCCTGCATTCGTTGCCGGGCGGCCTTGGCTGCCCAGAATTGGCAGTCGTCAAGCAGCTCAGCGCGGAGCTGGCCGCTGTGGATGGCGTCCAGGACGGCCTGCGTGGTCCACGCTGCCGCCTTACCGGCCGGTGGTTCCGGGGTGCCTGTGGTGATGCCGGTCATCTGGTGTTGCCTCGCTATTAGCCGGGTTCGGCTTGGTGGTCGGGCTGGCGGAGTCGGGTGAGGATGCGGGCGGTGGCGCGCACCCACGCCGACGGCGAGCGCTGCATCGGGGCGAGCCGGGCCTGCTGACGGTGCTCGTGGCAGATCCCGGTTTCGGGGGGTGCCGGGCACCGGCAGCCGGTGTCGGCGGTGCACTGGATGCCGGTGGTCATGGGGTTGCCTCCAGTTCTTGGTCCAGTGCGTGCTGGTATTGGCGGGCGCGGGCGGCGCGGGCGGCGTGGGTCTCGCACAGTTGATCTCGGTGGCAGTCGGGGCAGCCGTCGCGGTCAGTGGTGTGGCGGCGGCCGATGAGGTCGGCGAACTGATAGAGCGCTACCAGGTCCCCGGCGCGGGCCGCTCGATCCGGGCCGGGACGGGGCCGGTGCGTTCCTGCCCGGCCAGCCAGGCGTCGAGTTCCGCCCGCCGGTATAGGGCTTCGCCGGGGCGCCGGTGCCGGCCTCTGCTCTGCCCGGCCATCGCCTCGTCGCGTGTGCTGGGGTGCTTGGCTGGTTAGCCAGGGCTGTCATAGGAACTGGCTACCGTGACGGGTGTGCCAGCGCGATGGACTGCCGACCGCGTGATGGCTCTTGCTCCGGATGCGTCGTCTCAGCGAGCCGCCGCCGGTTTGACGGGCTTGTCTTCGTGGACCGGTGTGGGTGCCGCTGGTGACCTGGTGTGGGGGGTGTGCGCCGGGTCTGGCAGGCACCCTTATCGGACAGTGGTTGATCTGACCGGCCCGGCGTATCACTGCTCGTGCCCATCGCGGAAGTTCCCGTGTAAGCACGCGCTCGCGCTGCTGCTGAACTGGGCGGACGGCATGGTGGGCGAGCAGGCGGAGCCGGCTGGTTTCGCGCGGACCTGGAAGGCGGGCCGGGGTGGCCGGGCTGTGAGGAGCGCGAAGCCGAAGACCGAGAAGGACGAGGCCGCCGCGGCGCGCCGGGCAGAGCAGCGCGACAGGCGGGTGGCCGCGGGGCTGGCCGAGTTGGAGATGTGGCTGCGCGATCAGGTCCGTGCGGGCCTGTCGGCTGCCGCCGCCCCGGGGTACCGGCACGCGGAAGGGATCGCCGCACGGATGGTGGATGCGCAGGCTCCGGGCGTGGCCAGCGCCTTGCGCAGGCTGGCGGGTACACCGGCATCAGGGGATGGGTGGCCGCCCCGGCTGCTCGCCGAGTATGCGCTGTTGCACCTGCTGGTGCGCGCGCATGACCACCTGGATGCGTTGCCGCCAGCTCTGGCGGCTGTGGTCCGGTCCCGGGTCGGGTATTCCACCAGGCGCGAGGATGTGCTTGCCCTGCCTGGGGTCAGCGACCGGTGGCAGGTGCTCGCGGCGCGGGATGTGCTGGATGCGCCTGTCCCGGCCCGCCGCATCTGGCTGCGCGGGCGTGACACGAAGCGGTTCGCGCTGCTGCTGGCGTTCGCCCCAAACGGGAGCTTCGCCGGGAACCCGGATGCTGCGCTAACCCCGGGTACGGAGCTGCATGCGGACATGCACTTCTATCCCGGGCAACCCCCCTTGCGGTCGGTGGTGGGGCGGCGGAACGCCCCGCCAGCCGCTGAGAACCACCCCGATGGCGCCGGCGGCGTCACGGCGCTGCTGGAGGACTGGGCTTCGGCGCTGGAGGCCGATCCCTGGCTGACCGAATGGCCGGCGCTGCTGACCGGAACCCCGGTTGTGAGTGCGGGCGGCTGGTATCTGTCCGACACCTCGGGGGCCGGGCTGCCGCTGCTCGGCCTGGAACGCCTGTGGACGTTGCTGGCGGTCTCCGGTGGCCATCCGGTCACGGTGGCCGGGGAATGGTCCCCGGCCGGGCTGATCCCGCTGACTGTCTGGCACGGTGGTCTGGCGGTGCCGCTGTGACCGGCGTGTCTTATGACGAGCTGGTCGCCGCGGCGACAGTGGGAGTGTCCCGTCGGCCGGTTCACATCGCCGGCCTGGCGGGCCCAGCGGCCGACTATGCCGGCGTGGTGGACCTCGGCGATCCGGCGGCCGGCCTGTTGGATGCGGCCGCGTTGCTGGCGTCCGCCCGACGGGCCGCTGCCCAGCCCACACCCGGGGTCGCCTGTCCCGAGCCGGCGGGCCCGGACACGGTTCCGGAACTGCCCGCCGGAGCCGGGGAGGTGCTCACCCAGGTCCTGCCCGATACCGCGCTGTTGGCCGACCTGCTCGCCGCGGCGGCTGATGCCGGGTACCGGGCTCCGGCCCCACTGCTGGTGACGCTGCTGGATGCGGCGGTCAAGAACGTCGCGGTGCGCCCTGCTGTGGCCGCCGTGCTGGGCACCCGCGGCCGCTGGCTGGCCAGGCACCGGGCCGACTGGCGTCAGGTCAGCGGTGCGGCCGCGCCGGAGGATCCTGACGACCCCGGGCTGTGGGAGACCGGCAACCGCACCGAACGGCTCGCTTATTTGACGCGGCTGCGAACACACGATCCCATTGCGGCCCGGGACCTGCTTGGAAACTCCTGGGCACGAGAAACCGGTGACGACCGCGCCTGCCTGCTGACCGTGTTGCGGCACGGGCTGTGCTTGCCGGACGAGCCCTTCTTGGAGGCAGCGCTTGATGACCGCAAGTCCACGGTCCGCGCCGTCGCCGCCAAGTTGCTTGCCCAGCTGCCAGACTCGCGGTTCAACCGCCGCAATGCCGCACGCGCGGCCACCCTGCTGCACGTCGGGCGTTCCGGGCTGCGCCGGCAACTCGTGGCCGATCTCCCCGATCCCTCAGTCGCATCCGAGGTACGGGACGGAACGCCGGCCGCGCCGCCCTCGCCTGCGATCGGGGCAGGCGCGTGGCTGCTCACCCGGTTGATCGCCGCTGCCCCGCTGGCCGGGTGGGTCACCCGTTTCGGGCTGACCCCACAGCAGATCGTCTCCTTGCCGGTTCCAAATGGCCTGGCTGCCGACGTGCACGCGGGCTGGCGGATGGCGGCTATCAGCCAGGCCAGCCAGGAGTGGGCGGAGGCGCTGCTCGCGCCGGGCGTGCTGGGCGGGGCGGGCAGGCGCCCACCCGCCGCATGGCCGGAGGACCACAAGCTGGCCGCGGTATTGCCGCACGACGCCCGGGCCGAACGGGCGGCGGGACTGCTCGCTAAGGCTCCCGGTGCCCATGGCACGCTCATCGAGGTCGCCCACTGCCCGGTGCCGTGGCCGGACTGCCTCGCCGCGGCTGTCATTGCCGCGCTGCACTGCGCGGTCGAATCCCGGCACCGCACCCCCGGTAGCTGGCCGGTGCAGCTGGCGGCCGCGGCGGCCCGGGGGCTTCCCGCGGCGTGCAACGACTATGCCCCCGTCCTTGCCACGCTGGCCGCTGCCGAGCCCTGCCCGCCGGCCTGGTCAGTGGCGCTGCGCCGTGCCGCGCACACGGTCGCGTTGCGCCGTCGCTTCCTGAAGGAGATCTCGTGACTGCCATCACTCCCACCACTGAGGCTGCCGGGACGGCGCTGCTGCGCCCGCATGCCGAGCAGCTCTACGGCCATGAGCTTGCCGCCTTGATCGCGGCCGATGACCGGCCTCGGCCGCCGGGGTGGCGGATGTCGCCGCAGGCGGTGGTCACCTACCTGCTGGGCGGCACCCTGGCGGACGGTGCCGTGATCACCCCCAAGTACGTCGGCTCGCGACGGCTGATCGAGGTCGCGGTCGCCACTTTGGCCACCGACCGGGCGCTGCTGCTGCTCGGCGTGCCGGGCACGGCCAAGACGTGGGTGTCGGAGCATCTTGCCGCGGCGGTGTCGGGGGATTCGGCCCTGCTGGTGCAGGGCACCTCGGGCACGGCGGAGGAAGCGATCCGGTACGGCTGGAACTACGCCCGCCTGCTGGCGGAAGGGCCGAGCCGGGCGGCCCTTGTGGCATCTCCGGTGATGACCGCCATGGCCGACGGGCGGATCGCCCGGATCGAGGAGCTGACCCGTATCCCGTCGGATGTGCAGGACGCCCTGATCACGATCTTGTCGGAGAAGACCCTGCCTGTACCGGAGCTGGGTATCGAGGTGCAGGCCGCCAAGGGCTTTTCGGTGATCGCGACCGCCAACGACCGCGACCGGGGGGTGAACGAGCTGTCCTCGGCGCTGCGGCGCCGGTTCAACACCGTGGTGCTGCCATTGCCGGGCAGCGAGGATGAGGAGGTCGACATCGTCGCGCGCCGGGTGGAGCAGCTCGGCCGCGCCCTGGAACTGCCCGAGGTGCCTTCGGCACTGGAGGAAATCCGCCGGGTGGTGTTGGTGTTCCGGGAGCTGCGCTCGGGCTTGACGGCGGACGGGCGGACGACGCTGAAGTCCCCGAGCGGGACCATGTCGCCAGCCGAGGCGATCTCGGTCATTACCCAGGGGATAGCGCTTGCCGTGCATTTCGGCGACGGCGTGTTGCGCGCGGCAGACGTCGCGGCGGGCATCGTCGGTGCCGTCATCAAGGACCCGGTCACCGACGCGGGCGTGTGGGGTGAATATCTGGAAGCGGTCGTGCGGGAACGTCGCGGCTGGGGTGACTTCTACCGGGCATGCCGCGACGTCAACGGCTAACGGGGCACACCGTGAGAGAGCGAGAACACCGCGTGAGCGACCGGGTGGCCGTGCTCGGGATCCGCCATCACGGGCCGGGGTCGGCGCGTTCGGTCGTAGCCGAGCTGGAACGGCTGCAGCCGCAGGCCGTGCTGATTGAAGGACCGGCGGACGCGCAGCCGGTGCTGGCGCTGGCCGCCGACCCGGGCATGGTCCCGCCGGTAGCGTTGCTCGCGTACGCGCCCGATGAGCCACGGGTGTCGGCGTTTTGGCCGCTCGCGGTGTTCTCCCCCGAATGGCAGGCACTAAGGTGGGCAGCCAGGCATCAGGTACCAGCCCGGTTCTGCGACCTGCCGGCCGCAGCGGTGCTGGCCAGCCGCGACCATTCAACCGGGCAAACAGGGCCGGCCCAACCCGCAAGCCCTGAGGCTGGCCGGGCCGACCCGCCTGGAGACGATCTGGCTGACCGGTCAGGAACGGGCGCGCTTCACGGTGACCCGCTTGGCATGCTGGCCGCCGCAGCGGGATACGACGACCCGGAGCGCTGGTGGGATGACCTGATCGAGTCCCGCCTGGATGACCGGTCACCATTCACCACGCTGACCGACGCGGTGACGGAGCTGCGCGCCGAAACGCCCGCCGCCTGTCCCGAAGAACATTTGCACGAACAGCGCCGGGAAGCGCACATGCGCCAAGCGCTGCGCGCCGCGCTGAAAGACACCTCAGGCATGGTGGCGGTTATTTGCGGGGCCTGGCACGCGCCGGCGCTGACCGGGAAACTCCCTCCGGCCTCGGCGGATGCTGCGCTGTTGCGCGGGCTCCCGAAAAGGAAAACGACGCTCGCCTGGGTGCCCTGGACTCACTCCCGGCTGGCAGCGGCGTCCGGCTATGGCGCCGGGATCACCTCACCGGGGTGGTACCACCATTTGTTTAACATCCCCGAGCAGACCGTCACCCGCTGGCTGACCAAAGTCGCCCGCGTGCTGCGCGACCATGACCTCCCGGTCTCGACCGCGCACATCATCGAAGCCACCAGACTCGCCGAGGCACTCGCCGCGCTGCGCGCCCGGCCGCTGGCCGGGCTGGCCGAGGTCAGCGAGGCGGCCAAAGCGGTCATGTGTGACGGCGACGAGTTCGCGGCCGCTTTCGTCACCCGCGACCTCGTCGTTGGGGAACTGCTCGGCGCTGTCCCCAGCACCGCCCCGTGCGTCCCCCTGGAGGCCGATCTTCGGGCCCAAGCCCGGGCGCTGCGCTTGAGGATCGATGCCCTTGAGCAGACGGTTGCCCTCGACCTGCGCAAGGACACCGACCGGGCCCGCTCGGTGCTGTTGCACCAGCTCATCATCTTGGGCATCGACTGGGGCACCGTCACCGCCGACCAGGTCCGCAACATCGGCACATTCCGCGAGACGTGGACGCTGCGGTGGCGCCCCGAGCTGGCGGTCGCCACCATCGACGCCGCCCCGTGGGGCACCACCATCGGCACTGCTGCCACCGCCAAGATCACCGACATCGCGGCCTCCGCAGCCAGCCTCGCCACGGTGACCGCGGCGGTGGAGCGCGTGCTGCTCGCCGACCTGGCCGATGCCCTCGGCCCGGTGCTGCGGGCACTCGACGACAAAGCCGCCCAGGACCACGACGTGGCCCACCTGATGGCGGCGGTCCCCGCCCTGGTGCGAGCAGCCCGGTACGGCGACGTGCGCGGCACCAACACTTCCGCCCTGGCGGCGGTGGTTGATGGGCTCACCGCCCGCATCTGCGCCGGGCTGCCCGCCGCGGTCACGGCCCTGTCCGACGACACCGCCGCTGGCCTGCGCGCCGCCCTGGACCAGATGCATGCCGCGCTGGAACTGCGGGCCCCGGAGAGTAGCGGCCGGGCCGCCCGCGACCAGTGGATCGCTGCGCTGACTGGGATCGCTGGCCGCAGGGACGTGCACGGCCTGGTGACCGGGCGGGTGGTGCGGCTGCTCGCCGACAGCGGCGTGCTGTCCTGGCCGGAGGCCGCGGGCAGGTTCGCCGCCCACCTGTCGATCGGGGTGCCCCCGGCTGGGAAGGCAGCCTGGGCCGAGGGTTTCCTGTCCGGCGGTGGGATGCTGCTGGTCCACGACCGGGACCTGCTCAGTGTGCTCGACGACTGGGTCGCGAGCCTGCCCGGGCAGGACTTCATGGATGTACTGCCCCTACTGCGCCGCACATTCAGCGCGTTCACCGCACCCGAGCGCACCAACATCGCGCACACAGTCAAACACCTCACCGGCGGTGGCTCCGCTGGGACCGGCCTAGCTGAACCCGTCGATGCCGTACGCGCGGCCGGAGTGCTGCGCACCGTCGCCGCCATCTTGGGAGCAGGCCGGTGAACGCCTCCACAAGCACGGGCACTGACCGCGCCGGGCCACCCGCCGCGCGGGCAGGCGATGACGAGCGGCTGCGGCGATGGCGGTTGCTGCTCGGCAGCCCGGCCGGCCCTGGGCTCGGCGCCACCCTGGATAAGACCGACCAGGCTGTGGATGCCGCGCTCGCCGCCCTCTACGACGGCGCTGAGCAACGAGGCACCAGGCAGCAACGAGGCAGGAACGGCCCCCGGGCCGCGGGCCTAGGCGCCTCCGCGCCATCGGTGGCCCGGTGGCTGGGGGACATCCGCGCCTACTTCCCGTCCACCGTCGTGCAGGTGATGCAGCGCGACGCGATCGACCGCCTCAACCTGCGCCAGCTCCTGCTCGAACCCGAGTTGCTCCAATCGATCCAGCCCGACGTCCACCTGATCGGCACCCTGCTCAGCCTGAACAAGGTCATGCCCGAGACCACCAAGGCAACCGCCCGCCAGGTGGTGGCAGCCGTCGTCGCGGAGGTGGAACGCAGGATCGCCAACCGCACCCGCGCCGCGATCTCCGGGGCGCTGAACCGGGCCGCACGATCCCGGCGGCCGAAACCCCGCGACATCGACTGGAACCGCACGATCGCCGCGAACCTGTCCCGCTACCTGCCCGAACACCGCACCGTGATCCCCGAGCGCCTAATCGGGTACGGGCGGCGCCAGCAGGTCACAGCCCGCGACGTCGTCCTCGCCATCGACCAGTCCGGGTCCATGGCCTCCTCGGTCGTCTACGCATCGGTGTTCGGCGCGGTACTGGCCTCGATCCGCGCGCTGAAGACCTCGCTAGTCGTGTTCGACACCTCCGTAGTCGACCTGACCGAGAAACTCTCCGACCCAGTGGATGTCCTGTTCGGCACGCAACTCGGCGGCGGCACCGACATCAACAAGGCGATCGCCTACTGTCAGACGCTCATCACCCGGCCACGCGACTCGATCTTCGTCCTCATCTCCGACCTCATCGAAGGCGGCGTCCGCGAGCAGATGCTGTCCAGAATCGCCGCCCTCAAAGCAGCCGGGGTCCAGGTCACCGTGCTGCTCGCCCTCTCCGACGACGGAACCCCAGCCTTCGACAAAGACAACGCAGCCGCCCTCGCCGCACTCGGCATCCCGGCATTCGCCTGCACCCCCGACGCCTTCCCCGACCTGCTCGCCGTCGCCATCAACGGCGGCGACATCGCCGCCTGGGCACACCGCAACGATCTCGCCGCCAGATGACGGCCACTGTTCTGGCCAAGACCGGTCGCAGACCGCAGGCCGCCGGTGGAAAAGCACGACGGGCTCAAGAAATAGGTGCACGTCCAGTCCGGAGATTTGCCAGCCAAGCCGCCCAGCCGCGGCAGGCGGGCCACGCCGAGCCCGGCGGCTGCCAGGCCCGCCAGCAGCCATCCCATCGACACCGCCCGCGTGATCTGCCCGTCGCTGACAGCTGCGCACACCGCTTGGCCACCGCCCTTGGGTCGAGATCGGCACCGATGCGCGCTTGATCCCGCTCAAAATGGAAACCCGCCGGAGCGCTCGCTCCACAGCCGGGCCGACTGCCGCCTTGATCATCGTGATGCGCAGGTGTGTAGTCGAAGACTTGGCGGGGTTGATGATGGCAGAAGCGACGAAAGCGTGCAGACTGCAAGATCACGAACAGCAGGACGGCGACGGTCTATGTGTCCAGTGCTACCGAAGTTGAGGCCTGCCCGGCGCATGCGCCCTTTGTCGGCCTTGGGGTCTTCGATAGCTTCGTGAAGCTCGGAGGCGGCGGCGGAGAGCTCGGCTTGCTGGCCGGTTCGAGGTTGAGCAAACCGGCGATCTCGGTGACTAGGTCAGCGAACAGCGTGATCGTCAGCACGATTCTGATCGGCTGGGGGCTCGCCGCAACCACACCTTCCCAGCATTTGACTGGTACTGTCATCACCACCCCACAACACCTCGGTCGGATTTACGCCACGCTTGGCGAAACCATTCCTCAGCTCCCACGAGCCAGCCAGCGCTGGACCAGGCAACGTATCCGAACTGCACTGGAAGTTACCCTCGAATCGATCGTCTTCCGCAGCACAGATCAGCCACTTACCAGCATTGGAATTTGGACCACCGACGCTGCCCGTATCTTCGGCCCAGTGCTGCTCGCCTTGACCCTGCTCGCCGCTCGCAACCGGGTCAAACGTTGACCCCCGGCTCAGCTGGTCGGACCTGCTGACCCGCGCTAGGTTAGCGGGGCCTCGAACCGGTGACGACCCGCCCTGGTTAAGGTGCGCCAATTGGCTAGCCACGTCCCGCAGCGTTGCATCTAGGTCAGTGAGGTGATCTCAGCGAAATTCATGTGATGTACCCGTGCTCGAAATGGGGTCAGGACGAGCGCGGCGCGGGCGATGCCGCCGATTTTGCCAGGGCTGGCGGTGACGTGCTGTAGAACGCGCCACCGGCCGGTGAGCAGGACGAACCCGCGTTCGCCCAGGCAGCGCACGGACCGCTGGATGGCGTTGCGGGTGCGGGCGTTGATGTTGAGTTCTCGGCCGCCTACAGATTATTGGACGAGAATCAGGATACCGATGCCCGCGCCCTCATATCCCGGGTCGGCCAGAGTGGGCAGCCCGGCGGTCGCGGCATGGTAGGGGGCGGGCAGGGCGCAGGCGCGGGCGGCGGTGAGGTCGTGCACCGAGCCGGGTTTCACATCGGAGACATGCTGCTCGCTTTGGGAACCGGGTTGTAAAACTGCTAGCTCGACGACGGCTTGGCCATTATTGATCTCGAATCTATATTCTTAAGTAGCACCTAGACATACCCCAAACTTGCTGTCGCGCGCCCTGCGCGTGAGTTCACCCATAATGGGGTGGTCTGGGCGGACATGAGCTCCCCGGCGCCGTCACCCTGTTCTGGGCCCGG
>Ga0066388_100002575_pt1 | contig 11183 bp, 7 predicted proteins | sample PanSoiMetaGPlot6_FD_64539 | JGI IMG/M metagenome (GOLD analysis project Ga0066388, IMG submission 64539) | Tropical forest soil microbial communities from Panama analyzed to predict greenhouse gas emissions - Panama Soil - Plot 6 (Hybrid Assembly) | ecosystem: Environmental > Terrestrial > Soil... | reverse complement strand
AGGACGAGCGCACCGCGACCGAGGAGCTGTGCCCGTGCCGCCTGCGCCGCGGCGTACTCCCCTCCGACCTCCGCGTACACGCCCGGCGGGAGCGGTGTGTGCGCGACGGCTCGGGCCACGTCATGGGCCACGGCTCCGAGCGAGCGCCCGTGCACGTCGAGTCGCACGACGATGGTCCGCACGCCGTCCTCGTGGCCGATCGCCGTGCGCAGCGGGCCCACCTCGACGTCGGCGACCGAGCCGAGAGGGACGATGCGATTGCCCGCCGCCGCAATCGGCAGACGCGCCAGCCGCATCGGATCACCACCCATGTCGCCCACCACCCGTATGACCACGTCCGCCTGGCGGTCCTGCTCGACGACGCGCCCGACCGGCAGCCCGCCGAGCGCGCTGCGGAGCGCGCGCTCCACCGCGGTCGCGGGGACGCCGAGCCGGAGCAGATCGTCTCGGCGGGGTCGGATGCGGACGCCCGGCGCGGCGAGGGCGCCCGGAGCATGCACGTCGACGGCGCCCGGGATGGCTGCCACGCGCTCGCGCACCGTCGCCGCCGCCTGCTCGAGGGCGGTGAGCTCGGGGCCGCGCAGGCGAACGACCAGCGCGGCACCCGTCCCCTCCAGGATCTCCTCGATGCGCTCGTTCAGGAACTGCTTCAGGTCGAACGCGAATCCCGTGAACTCCTGAACCTTGCGGTGGATGGTCTCGGTCACACGCTCCGCGTCGGCGGCCGAATCGAGACGAACGAGGAGCTCGCTCCGTTCGGCGCCCCAGCTGTCCTCGGAGAGCGTGGAGCGGCCGATCTGCTGAGCGACCGACCGCACGCCGGGGACGCCGAGCACCGCCTGCGCCGCTGCCGCCCCCACCCGCGCTGACTCGGCCAGCCCCACGCCCGGCGCGCCCGTCATGTGCATGACGAAGTTCGTCTCGTGGAACTGGGGTAGGAACTCGAGGTGGAGGAACGGCAGCAGACCGATGCCCGCGACGACCGCGAGCGTGCTGCCGGCGATCACCCACCTCGGCCGCGCCAGTGCGCGTCCGAGCGCGCGCTCGTACGCGTTCCGCAGCGCGCGCATGAGCCGCGGCGTCCGCTTCCCGCGCGCCACGACCCCGGGGAGAAGCGTGAGCGCGAGCGCCGGCGTCACGGTGAGCGCAACGATGAGCGAGGCGAGCGTCGCGAGCACGTAAGCGGTCGCGAGAGGACGGAAGAGTGCCCCCTCGAGCCCGCCGAGCAGGAAGACTGGAAGGAAGACGAGGGCGACCATGACGGTCGCATACACGACGGCACTTCGGACCTCGACCGACGCGGCGAGCACCACCTCGCGCGCGGGAGTACCCGGCGGCGCCATGCTGAGCCGACGCCAGGCGTTCTCGACGTCGATGATGGCGTCGTCCACCACCTCGCCCACGGCGATCGCCAGCCCACCCAGCACCATCGTGTTGAGCGTCGCGCCGGCCGCCCGCAGGATCGTGACGGCGGCGAGCAGCGAGAGCGGGATGGCCACCACGCTCACGAGTGCCGTCCGGAAGTTGCCGAGGAAGAGGACCAGAACGATGAGGACCAGCACCGAACCCGCGAGCAGTGCGCGACGCAGGTTCCCGATCGAATGCTCGATGAAGCTCGCCTGGCGGAACATCGCGCCCTCGATCCCCACGCCCGGCGGGAGGACGCGGACGAGACTGTGGAGCGCCTCCTCGACCGCCTGGGTTACCCGCGGAACGTTCACCCCTGGCTGCTTCGACACCAGGAGCAGGATTCCCGGCTTCCCGTTGACGAGCCCCTCTCCCACCGGTACCGCGGCCCCCTCGCCGATGTCCGCCGCGGCCGAGAGGGGAACCGGCACGCCGTCGCGGCCCGGAAGCGGCGCGCGCGCGAGGTCGGCCGCCGAGCGGACGCGGCCATCGAGCCAGGTTGGAAGCCGCTGCCCGGCGCGATCGAGAAACCCGGAACCGGCGGCGGCGTCCGCCGCGGTCGCGGCCGTCACCAAGTCCTCGAGTGTGGCATGCGCGGCCCAGAGGCGCTCGGGTGTGGTCGTGATCTGGAGCTCGCGCACCGCGCCGCCGTAGATCACCACGTTCGCCACGCCCGGAACGGCCAGGAGACGTGGCCGGATCGTCCACTCGGCGACGTCGCGCAGCGCCAGGGGGGACAGGTCGGGCCCGGCCTGGAGCCCGATGGCGAGGATCGTCGTGAGGGCGGAGGCGAGAGGTGCCACGGCGGGGCGGATGCCGGGCGGCAGGATCTGCGCTGCGAGCGAGAGGCGCTCGATGACGAGCTGCCGCGCGAGATAGGCATCGATCCCGTAGGGAAAGATCGCGGTGATGACCGAGAGGCCGGGCGCGGACGACGAGCGGAGGAGCACGAGATCCGGTAGCCCGGTCAGCGCCCCTTCGAGCGGGGTCGTGACCAGCGCCTCGACGTCCTCGGCGGCGAGTCCCGGCGCCTCAGTCTGGATGTCCACGACGGGTGGCGCGAACTCCGGAAAGACATCGAGCGGCGCCTCGCGGGCGGCGTAGAACCCGGCCGCGAGCAGCGCCCCGGCGAGCAGGAAGACGACCGCGCGATGCGCAAGCGCCGCGCCGACGACGCGCGCGACCATCGGCGCGAGACCTAGTCCTCGGCCGCGCCACCCGTCGCGAGACGAGCGGCGGAGAGGAGACTCGCGGCCCCGGTGGTCGCCACCCGCGCTCCAGGTGAGACGCCGGACACGATCTCGATCCGGTCGTCGCTCGACACGCCCAGCTGGACCGGGCGCGCGATGTAGCGCCCACCCCCGTCCTCGACGAAGACCACGGCCTGCGCGCCATCGTAGACGACGGCGACGGAGGGGACGACGGTCGCCTCGTGCGACGCGCCACTCTCCATCGCCACGGCGCCGGTCATGCCCGGACGGAGAAGATGACCGGGATCCCGGACGCGGAGGCGAACCGGCGCCGTGCCCGTCGCGGGGTCGATGTACCCGGGCTCGGTGTCGACCTCGCCGGCGAAGCGCCGGCCGGGAAAGGCGTCGGCCGAGAAGCGACAGGCCGACGCGGCTTCCACCCGACCGACGTCGCTCTGCACGACGTGGGCGATCACCCAGGTTTCCCCGGCCCCGAGCGGCGTCCGTCCGCCCACCTCCCCGAAGGCGGCCAGCGCGGCGCGGGCACGGGCAGCGGCTGCCCCCGCGGCCGCCTGCTCGGCGCGCGCCGCCTCCAGCTCCTTCCGCGGTGCGACGTCCTGACCCAGCGCCGCGAGCCGGCGAACCTGTTGCTCGGCCAGCCGCAGGCGGGCCTCGGCCTCGGTGACCTGCGTCCGGGCGTCGCGCACCTGGGGCGGCTCTGCCTCCGCCGCCACCTGGCCGAAGGCGTTGACGACGTCACGCACGGGTTCGACCGCCACGATCACCGTCTCCATCCCAGGCACCACCGGCGCGGGCGATGCGGCACTGTGTTCCCCCTCGACGGGGCGCTGGCACGCGACCGCCAGGAGCAGGAGCGCCACCCATCTCACGGCGACTCTCCCAGGGCCTCGATCAGGTCGCTGTCGGCGAGGTTGAGCTCACGCCACGTGTCGATCGCCGCACCCTGCACCTGCAGGAGACGGTCCTGCTGGACGAGCACCTCGGGAAGTCCGAGATAGCCGGCCGCGAAGGCGCGCTCGATGTCGGCCCGCGCGCGGCTGGTGGCGGGCAGGGCGGTGTCCCGGTAGCGCGTCCACGTTTCGGCCGCGACCGTGCGGCGGACGAGCGCCACGTGCACCTGACGCGGGATCTCGCTGAGCAGCCGGCTCACCTCGGCGGCGGCACCGGCGGCCTGCGCCCGCAACGTGGCCTCGGTGCCCTGCTCGCGATTCCACACCGGGAGCGGGATCGACACCTCGCCGCCGGCGATCCGCTCGTTGAAGAACTCCTCGCGATAGAAGCCGCGGAGCACCGGGTTGGGCACGAGACCGCGGCGGTGGACGAGCCCCGCCTCGGCCTCGAGACGGGTGCGCTCCTCGCGCGCGCCGACGAGGTCCGGCCGGGTGGCGAGCGCCCGCTCCACCAGGGTCGACTCGGGAGGGAGCGGCGATGGTGCTCGCTCCTCCGCGCTCACGTCGATCGTCTCCTCGGGGGGCGCCCCCAGGACCGCCGCCAGGCGGGCCACGGCCGCGGCCCGCTCGCTCTCCGCCGCGGCCAGCGTCTGTGCCGCGCGCGCCGTCTCCACCTCGGCCAGGCGGACGTCGAGGGCCCCGACGTCTCCCGCGTGGGCGCGGCGGCGGGCGGTGTCCGCGATCCGGTCGGCGAGCGCGACCGCCTCGGTCGCGAGCACCCGGCGGCGCTCGATCGCCGCGACGGAGAAGAAGGCCCGCCGGACCTCGGCCTCGACCAGGCGGCGACGGTCGGCGAAGGCGTGCTCCGCGTGCGCCACGTCGTAGGTCGCGGCCCCCACCCGCAGCCCCCGCTGCCCACCGACCTCGATCTCCTGTGCGAGCGACACCCCCCGGTCGATCTGCTCTCCCTCCGGACCCGTGTGACGGCCGACGTCACCCGAGAGCACCGGGTTGGACGGGAAGAGGCGCGCCTGGGAGAGCCGGCCGCGCGCCGCCTCGACCTCGGTCGCCGCGACGCGCAGCGAAGGGCTCTCGCTCCGCGCCCGGGCGAGCGCCCCCTCGAGGTCGAGCACACCCGCACGCACTGTCCTGGCCTCACCGGCGAACAGTACCACCGCGACGGTCATTGCCATTCCTGCGGCACCTCGCATCACGATGCCCTTTGCGAGCATGCCCGTCTCGCCCGACCTCGAGGAGGTCGAGCCGATTCATAGGCATATCCATCGCTCCATGAAATCACGGTGAACGGGTCCAGCTAGTGTCCCGACACTAGGCGTCAGACCCCGCGCTCGCCATGGGCAAGGTCACCGTGACGGTCGTGCCGCGGCCCGGCAGGCTGTCGAGCGCGATCTGACCCCCGTGGCGGGTGACGATCTCCCGACACAGCGCGAGGCCGAGACCGCTGCCCGGCGAGGTCACGCCGCGGCCGCGCCGGAAGCGTTCGAAGAGCCGCGTGCGATCGGCGGGCGTGATGCCCGGTCCCCGATCGGTCACCTCGACCGTCGCGGTGCCGTTGCGCGCATGCGCGGTCACCGACACGTCGGCGCTGGGTGGCGTGTGTCGGAACGCATTGTCGACCAGGTTGAGCACCAGCCGCTTCAAGAGCGGCGACGAGCCGCGCACGCCCGCACCCGTCCTGGCATCCCAGGTGAAGCGCCGGCCCTGCTCCTGCGCCACCGGCTCGAGAGACTCCGCCACCTCGCGCACCAGCTGGTCGAGCATGACCATCTCGTCTTCCGAGGGCCCCCCCGCCGTGCCCGCTTCCACCGCGCTCAGGGTGAGGAGATCCTCCGTGAGACGCGCGAGACGCTCGGTCTGCTCCAGCGCGTCGAGGAGACCTTCGCGGTACCGGTCCGACGAGTCGGCGCGGGCGATCGTCACCTCGAGACGAGCGCGCAGCGCGGCGACCGGCGTGCGCAGCTCGTGGGCGGCATCCGCCGTGAATCGCCGCAGATGCCCCATGGCCGCCTCCAGCCGCTCCAGGAGGCGATTCAGGACCGTCGCCAGCCGATCGACCTCCCGCGTCCGACGCGGCACGAGGCGCCGATCGAGCGATCCCGCCTCGATCGTCTCCAGCTCGGCTGCGACGCGCGCCAGCTCCGCGGTGACGCGCGTCGTGATCGCCCACGCCAGAAACGCGAAGGTCGCGAGCAGCACGGTCGCGCCGCCGACGATCGCCATGCGCGCGCGCCACAGCAAGCGGACCTGAGCGCTCACCCCCACCGCCACCTCGCTCCACCCGCCGCCGTCCGCCGCGTACCAGACCACGCGGTACGCGTGCCGCCCGCGCCCGACGGTGGCATGCTGCGTGATCGCCACCGACGGCGGAGCGAGCGCGGCGACCTCTGCGGGCATGTCGCCCGCCTCGGCCAGTGTCTCTCCGTCGGCCGAGGTGACCCGGATCAGCTTCCCGGGGCCCGGCTCGGTCTCGCTGGCCACGCTGTCGACGGCCCGCCGCAGCTCCTCGCCGCGCCCCATGTTCCGAATTCCCGCCAGCGTCTCTGCCTCCTCCTCGATCGCCGCGTCGAGCGGACCCCACACGGCGTGCTCGATCAGCACCAGCATGCCGGCGGCCGCGATGCCGACCACCACCGTGGCGATGGCGGTGAACGCCAGCGTCAGCTGCCAGCGGAGGCTACGCGGCGCTCTCACCGGGATCGCGTGCCGAGGATGAACCCCGCGCCGCGGATGGTGTGCAGGAGGGGCGTGCGACCGTGGCCTTCCAGCTTCCGTCGCAGACGGCTGACGTGCACGTCGACGAGGTTCGAGAGGCCATCGTAGCTCTCGTCCCAGCAGTGCTCGAGGAGCATGGTGCGCGTCACCAGCTCGCCCGCATGTCGCATGAAGTACTCGAGGATGGCGAACTCCTTCGCGGTGAGCACGACCGGCACGCCGCCGCGGCGGACCTCGAAGCGGACCGGATCGAGCTCGAGGTCATCGATCGAAAACACGGTGGCGGCCACAGGAATCCCGCGCCGGAGGAGCGCGCGGATGCGGGCCACCAGCTCGGGGAAGGCGAACGGCTTCTGCACGTAGTCGTCGGCACCGCCGTCGAGCCCCGCCACGCGGTCGGACACGCCGCCGCGCGCGGTGAGGATGAGGACGGGAATCGGAGCCTCCCGCTCGCGCAGCCGCCGCAGGAGAGAGAGGCCGTCGCTGCCCGGCAATCCGAGGTCGAGCACCAGGAGGTCGTAGGGATTGATGCCGAACGCATCGAGGGCCCGCTCTGCGCTGTCCACGCAGTCGACCGCAAATCCCTGTGCGGTGAGCCCGTCGTAGAGCGCGGCCACGAGCGCTCGATCATCCTCCACGACGAGGAGCCTCATGACTTCGGTCGGATAGCAGAGCGACTGGACGGCTTCCAGCACCTTTCGACGAGCCTCGCGCGTGCCCGCTTCACTCTGTGTTCATGGAAGGGTCGCTAGGCTTCGATTGGGCGTCGTAGTGCTCAGGCTCCGTGAGTCAGCAGCCCTCGTTGGCCCGCCCCCACGTTGACCACATCGTCGTCACTTGTGAGTCGCAGTCCCGACGCACCCGACGAGATAAGTCTCCTAAGCCAGTCATCCCCGCAACGTGCCTCGGACAGCGGTGGAATACGTCGCAGCCATTGCGCCGCTCCGGTTGACACTGTACCGGGGCGCGTGAACCAGCCGGCCCCCGCCGCGGCGCTGCCACCGCTCGCGCGCCGCGCCGCCGACACGCTCCTCGTCATCACGGTGGTGGGACTGCCGCTCTCCACCACGGTCATGGAGGCGGCGCTCCTCGCGTTGGCAGCGCTCACGCTGTTCGGGCTGTTCGCGCGCTGGGGCGTCGTGTGCCGCACGCCGCTCGATCCCGCCCTCGCGCTGCTCGGCGCGACCCTCGTCCTCTCGACGCTGGCGAGTGGACACCCGCTCGAGGCGAGCGGCGGGCTCGGACGTTGGGTCGTGCTCGCCTATTTCCTCACCTACTGGTGGCTCCGCGACGCGCAGCACGCCGTTCGCCTCGTCCGCGTCCTCGTCGGGGCTGGTGCCCTCGCGGCGGTGTACGGCATCCTCCAGCACTACACCGGGGCGGACTGGTACCGCAGCCTGCTCGGCCGTCCGACATTCGTCCATCCGCGCGACAGCGCCAGCCAGGGGTATGCGGTAGTGGGATTCTTCCGGAATTACCTCACCTATGCCCACGCGATGCTCTTTCCGCTCGCCTGGGCCGCGGCGCTGGCGGTACGCGGCGCCGTTGGGGGGATCGTCGCGGCCCCGCTCCTCGTCGTGGCGATCGTCTTCTCGACAGCCCGGGGTGCCTGGCTCGCGGCGCTCGCGGGCGGAACCGTCCTGGCAATCGTCGCACGCCGGCGCGCCACGCTGCTCATGCTGGGGGCCCTCGCGGCGGCGGCGTGCCTCGCCTTCGCACTGGCACCCGATCTGCGTCGCCAGGCGAGCGGCATGTTCGCCACCACGGGAGAGAACGCAGCACGGATCGAGATCTACCGCGCCAACCTCGACATCGTGCACGAGCGGCCGATCTTCGGCGTCGGGTTCGGCCGCTACCAACACGCCGCCCCGCCCTACTATGTCGCGCATCCGCAGGCGGATCGTCACTCGCACGCCCATAACGACTATCTCCAGATCGCTGCCGAGGCAGGCCTGGTCGGTCTCGCTGCCTTCTCGCTGCTCTACGCGACCGCGCTCCGCAAGGGATGGGCGGCCATCCGTGGCGCGGCGACGCCGGCGATTTGGGCGACGGCCGTTGGTGCGTGGATCGCCACCTGGGGCTTCCTGGTGGGCGGGCTCACCCAGTACAACTTCGGCGACAGCGAGGTGGCCATTCCGATGTGGTTCGCGCTCGCCGTGCTCATGCGCTGCGCGGCGTAGTGCCCTCCGGGATGGACAGGCCAAGCTCGCGCGGCGCATTCGCCCGGTTCACGACCCTCGGGCTGGTCTCGGCCGGGGTCTGCGCCTTTCTCGCGCGGATGCTGGCGAAGACGAAGGGCACCACCTTCGATGCCAGATTGCTGTTCTTCGTCGTGGACCATCGCACGGGCTGGCTGACCGATACCATGCGGACCGTCACCTGGCTCGGTTCGCGGTGGATCCTGGCGCCGCTGATCGCCGTCGTCGGCGGCTTCTTCGTCTTCAGCCACCGCGACTGGCGCCCCGGCACCCGCCTCGCGGCGGCGCTCGTGGGCGGGTTCGGCCTGCACCTGCTCGTTCGACACTTCGTGCAGCGCCCGCGCCCACCAGCGCACCTCTGGATCGGCGCCTACACCGGCTCCTCCTTCCCCTCCCTGCATGCGACGCTCACCATGGCGGTGTACGGTATGCTCTCCGCCATCCTGTGCTCCAACCAGAGCCAGAGGAGACGGACGGTCATCTGGTCGCTTGCCGTGCTCGTCACGCTCGTCGTGGGCGCGTCGCGGGTCTACCTCGGTGCCCACTGGCCGACGGACGTGTTCGGCGGATACACGCTCGGCGCCGCATGGCTGTCGTTCCTCCTCGCCATGACGACACGGGCCTGGATTCCCGTCGAGCATCCGTAGTGCGTCGCGCGCTGGCCCTCGCGACGGCGGTCGCTCCTGCACTCCTGCTCGCGGCCAGCTGCACGTCCTTCCCCACCGGGTGGGTCTACGTGACTCGGGTCACGACCACGGAGGCGACGCTCGTGTGGACGGGAGGGCGACGGGAGATGGTGCAGTGCCAGGGTCCCGATGCGCCGATCCTCGATCCGACGATCGAGCATCGCCCGCGGGGGATCCGCTTCGCCCGCGTGCAGGGCCTCAGACCCGACACCGGGTACGTCTGCCGGATCGGGCGCGGGCAGGCACCGCTGCGCGTCCGGTTCCGCACCGCACCCGCGCCCGGTGAGCCGTTCACCTTCGCCGCGGTGGGTGACAGCGGTGACGGCAGCGTGGTCGCGGACCGGCTCGCGCAGCGCATCCTGGCCGGACGTCCCGCCTTCCTGGTTCACCTGGGCGACATGGCGTACCCCCGCGGCAGCCCGCCCCATCTGCAACACGAGTTCTTCGCGCCTTACGCCCGTCTCCTGAGCCGGGTGCCGCTCTTCACCACGCCCGGCAACCACGACCTCGCGAAGCACACCGTCTATCGCGAGGTGTTCGCACCCTTTCGCGACGGCGAGGGGGTCGCGCGCACACAGTACGCCTTCGACTGGGGTGACGCTCGCTTCGCCGTCGTCTCGTCGGCGGAATTCCCGAAGGGTGGCGAGGCGGCCACACGCTGGCTGGCGGGGGAGCTGACGCTCGCGCCGCCGGGAGCGTGGCGGTTCGTCATCCTGCACGAGCCGCTCTACACCTCCGGCCGCAAGCGCGTGACGCGCGGGCTGCGCGCTTCCCTCGAGCCGGTGCTCGAGGCAGCGCACGTCGATCTCGTGCTCGCCGGACACGAGCACCTCTACGAGCGGGCCCTGCCCGCGTGCGAGTACGTTCCGGATGCCCGGGTGCTCGAGGTGATCAGCGGTGGCGGCGGGGCGAACCTCGACCAAGGCCGGACGCATCCCAACTTCGCGCGCACCATCTCGGCGACGCACTACCTCCGGGTGCGGGTGACGCGGGAGTGGGTCGACATCCGCGCCGTCGGCGTGGACGGACAGACGCTCGATCGCGCGCACCTCCGCCGGGGCGAGGAGCAGGCGTGCCGGTCGTCGGGATGGCCCGTCGTGGATCGCGAAGGTGGCGCCGTCAGCCAACCGAAGCGAGCACATCGCGGGCACCCGACTGCGCCGCGACCGGCCACAGCCGGGCCGCCACCGACTTGAACGCCGGGGTCTTCGAGCGCGCGTCGAGCGCCCGCGGCACGAGCGCGTTCGCCTCCGGGTAGTACATCGCGAGGTTGCCCGGCCGCAGACCGACGATCGCCGCCGAGACCTCCATCCGGCCCGCTTCCGTCGCCACCACCACTCGGTCGCCCTCGGCGATGCCGCGCTCCGCCGCGTCCTCCGGCGCCATCATGACGACGTCGCGCCGCCGGTTGCCGCGATAGAGATCCTCCTCCTCGTAGACCACGGTGTTGAACTGGCCCTCCGAGCGGAGGGTCATCAAGCGGAAGGCCCCGGGCTCTGGAGCGAAGGCCGGCAGTGGCGTCACGTGAAAGTGCGCACGGCCGTCGCCGGTGGCGAACCGCGGCTCGTGCAGGATGCGTCCGCCGACGTGGAACTCGCGCCGCGTCCGATCGATCTCGCCCGCTGGGGCGTACCCCGGAACGACCTTCGCGATCTCCTCACGCAGCCGATGGTGAGAGCGCAGCGCCTGCCAGTCGAACCGTCCCGGCGGGAGGATGCGCTCCGCGAGCGCCGCGATGATCTCGACCTCGGAGCGCATCTCGCCCCCGCGCGGCGGCATGCCACCCTCGGACAGGCGCACGAAGTTGAACATCGATTCCTGCGTCGTCGCCTGCAGCTCCTCGTCGCGGGCGAGGGCGGGGAGGAGCAGCATCGAGCGACCGCGGCCGTGGATGTGCCCCTCGTTCAGCTTGGTGGTGATCGCGACCGTGCACCGCACCCGGCGCAGGGCCGCCGCGGACCAGTGTCGATCCGGGTTGCTCGCGAAGAGATTGCCGCCGAGGAGAACGCACGCTCGCACGCGGCCCTCGGCCGCAGCGACCATCGACGCGTAGGTGTC
>Ga0066388_100002574_pt1 | contig 11183 bp, 10 predicted proteins | sample PanSoiMetaGPlot6_FD_64539 | JGI IMG/M metagenome (GOLD analysis project Ga0066388, IMG submission 64539) | Tropical forest soil microbial communities from Panama analyzed to predict greenhouse gas emissions - Panama Soil - Plot 6 (Hybrid Assembly) | ecosystem: Environmental > Terrestrial >... | reverse complement strand
CCGGTCCAGCCCTTCGGCGTACGCAGCACGATCATCGGCCAGCGCGGCCGCTCCGCCTCCCCGTCCCGGGCCGCGCCGTCCCGGGCGGCCTGCTGGATGCGGGCGATCTCGTCCAGCGCGCCGTCCAGCGCGGCGGCGAGCTGCTGGTGCACCGTCGGCGGGTCGTCGCCCTCGACGTGGAACGGCAGGTGGCCGTACCCGCAGAGCAGGTCGTCCAGGTCCTCGGGCGGGATGCGGGCGAGCACGGTCGGGTTGGCGATCTTGTACCCGTTGAGGTGCAGGACCGGCAGCACCGCCCCGTCCCGGCGCGGGTCGACGAACCTGGTCGAGTGCCAGCTCGCGGCCAGCGGCCCGGTCTCGGCCTCGCCGTCGCCGACGACGCAGCAGACCAGCAGGTCCGGGTTGTCGAACGCGGCGCCGTAGGCGTGGGTGAGCGAGTAGCCCAGCTCGCCGCCCTCGTGGATCGACCCCGGCGTCTCCGGCGCGACGTGACTCGGGATCCCGCCGGGGAAGGAGAACTGCCGGAACAGCCGGCGCAGCCCTTCGGCGTCCGTCGAGATGTTCGGGTAGACCTCGGTGTAGGTGCCCTCGAGGTAGGCGTTCGCCACGATTCCGGGGCCGCCGTGCCCTGGCCCGATGACGTACATCGCGTCCAGGTCGCGGGCCTTGATGACCCGGTTCATGTGTGCGTAGACCAGGTTCAGCCCGGGGGTCGTGCCCCAGTGGCCGAGCAGCCTCGGCTTGACGTGCTCGACCTTCAGCGGCTCGGTGAGCAGCGGGTTCGCGAGCAGGTAGATCTGTCCGACGGAGAGGTAGTTGGCCGTACGCCAGTACGCGTCCAGCAGCCGCAGCTCCTCGCCGGACAGCGGGCCCGAGGGGTGGGCCGAAGCTGGTTCGTCTGCGCTGCTCACGGCAACTCCGGGTGGCCGGGGACGGTGACGGGCACCACCCTTCCGGGTCATCGGGCTGCTCACCAGTCCCCCGGTCGGCGGTTCGTGCCCGATGGGGGACCTGGACGCCTCGCCCGGCCGTCACACTGGTACGCCGGCCCGGCCACGATCAGGATCCTGTTCGCGGCCGGCGTGGGCACGAGCGGAGGAGATGGGTCATGACCGGGTGGGACGGGTCGAAGTACCGGCGGATCGTCGTCGGTGTGGATGGCTCCCCGGTGGCGCGCGAGGCTCTGCGCTGGGCCGCGGAGGAGGCCGAGCTGCGCGGCTGCGCGGTGGAGGCGGTGTATGGGTGGCAGGTGTCCACCGAGCCGCGGCCGCAGGGTGTCGAGCCCGGCGTCGCGCCGCCGCTGGATGCCTACCAGCGGCAGGCCGAGGAGCGGATCGCGGCGGTCGTCGCCGAGACGCTCGCACCAGAGCTGGCGAAACGGGTGACCGTGCGCGCCGTGCACCGCACCCCCGGCCGGGCGCTGATCGAGGAGGCCGAAGACGCCGACCTGCTCGTCCTGGGTTCGAAGGGGCACGGCCGGCTGGCCGCCTGGCTGCTCGGCTCGATCAGAGACGAGGCAGTGCAGCGGGCACCGTGCTCGGTGGTGATCGTCCGACCCCGGCCCGAGGCAGTTCCCGGCTGACCCGCCCTCGGCGGCACCGTCAGCCGGGTGAAGCGGTCGTGATCCGGACGTCGCCGCCGCTGCTGTGCGCGTCGATCAGGCGCGGTGATGCCGGGTCGGTCTGCACGTCGGTCTGGGTCTGGCCGCCGCTGGAGTCCGCGTGCACCTGGTAGCCGCCGTCGACCCGGGGCAGGCCGACCTCCACTCCGCCGCCACTGCTGTCCGCGATCACTCGGTCCGGCGGGGTGTCGAACGCCAGCTGCACGCTGCCGCCGGAGGAGTGGGCGGTGACCTCGCGGCTGCCCAGATCGCTCGCCCGGACCCCGCCGCCGGAGGAGTCCAGCTCGGCGGGGCCGGTCAGCCGGCTCGCGGTGATCTCCCCGCCGGAGGAGCTCAGCACCACCGGGCCGGTCAGCCCCGACGCGTCGATGCCGCCGCCGGAGGACTCCAGCTGGACCCGCCCGGTGAGCCCGTGGACCGTGATGTCCCCGCCGGAACTCACCGCGTCGACCGACAGGCTCGCCGGCACCGTGATGACGGCGTCGACGGCGCAGTTGTCCGTGAGCCAGGAGCAGTCGGCCCGCACCGCCAGCACGTCGGCGGTCAGTACCTCGCTCAGCTTCGGCCTGAACGTCCCGTACCGCACCGTCTCGACGACCCGGACGCCCGGGCCCGGACCGGGCTCGACCGTGATCCTGCCCGGGAGGTCGACCTCCAGCCGGCCGGCGGGCGCAGCCAGCGTCAGCTCGCGCTGGTAGGACGTCTGGCCGACCAGGTTGACCAGCGTCCACACCCCCCAGCCGATGAGGACGAACGCGGCGACGCCGCCGACGGCCAGCAACGCCTTCTGTGGCCCGGTCAGCGGCCCAGTCAGTGGCCCGGTCAGCGCACGCCTGCGGGCAACGGTCTGCGACATGGCTCGGTCAGCTCTCCAGGTAGCGCAGGACGGCGAGCACCCTGCGGTGGTCGGTCTCGGCGGGGGCGAGGTCGAGCTTGGTGAAGATGCTGCTGACGTGCTTCTCCACCGCGCCCTCGGTGACGACGAGCTGGCCGGCGATCGCACCGTTGGAGCGTCCCTCGGCCATCAGCTGGAGCACCTGCCGTTCCCGCTGGGTCAGGCGCGCGAGCGGGTCCCGGCGGCGGCTGCGGGCCAGCAGCTGGGCCACCACCTCCGGGTCCAGTGCGGTGCCGCCGGCGCCGACCCGGCGCAGCGCCTCGACGAACTCCTCCACGTCGGCAACCCGGTCCTTGAGCAGGTAGCCCACCCCGCGGGTGTCGCCGGCGAGCAGCTCGGTGGCGTACCGCTCCTCCACGTACTGCGACAGCAGCAGCACGGCGGTCGCCGGCCACCGCTGCCGGATCACCAGCGCGGCCCGCACGCCCTCGTCGCGGTGGGTCGGCGGCATCCGCACGTCGGCGACGACGACGTCGGGCTGTTCGGCGCCGACCGCGCGCAGCAGCTGCTCGGCGTCCGCGACCGCGGCCACCACGTCCATGCCGGCCTCGGCGAGCAGGCGGGTCAGCCCCTCCCGCAGCAGCACCGAGTCCTCGGCGATCACGACTCGCACGGCAGCTCCACTGTCAGCACGGTGGGACCGCCGGCCGGGCTGTGCACCGACAGCCGGCCGTCCACTCCAGACACCCGGTCGGCGAGCCCGGCCAGGCCGGTGCCCTGCGCCGGGTCCGCGCCGCCGGAACCGTCGTCGGTCACGACGATGCGCAGCCGGCCGTCCAGCCGGCGCACCACGACCGAGGCGCGGCTGGCTCGGGCATGCTTGGCGATGTTCGTCAGCGCCTCGGCGACGATGAAGTACGCGATCGCCTCGATGGTGCGCGACGGCCGGGCGCCGGCGTCGACCTCGACGGTCACCGGCACCGGCGAGCGCCCGGCCAGCCCGGACAGCGCCGCGTCCAGGCCGCGGTCCTCGAGCACCGCCGGGTGGATGCCGCGGGCCAGGTCGCGCAGCTCGACGAGGGCCTGCTTGGCCTCGGTGTGCGCCTCGTCCAGCAGCGCCCGGGCGGCTTCGGGGTCCTCGTCGTACCGGGACCGGGCCCGGCCGAGGTTCATCGCGAGCGCGACCAGCCGCTGCTGTGCCCCGTCGTGCAGGTCCCGTTCGATCCGCCGCCGTTCGGCGTCCGCCGAGTCGACCACCCGCGCCCGGCTCTGCTCGAGCTGGCCGACGCGGTCAGCCATCCGCCTCGCCGTCGACGGGCCGAGCATGGCCTGGGCGGCCGCCGCGTGCACGGCGGCGATCCCGCCGACGGCGTACGGCGTGACCCACAGCAGCACCAGCCCGGCCAGTCCGACCAGGATCGTGGCCGCCACGCCGCGCACGGTGAACAGGCCGAGGTCCGCGCCGCCGTTGGGCAGCGCCCAGTTGTAGGCGGGCAGCGTGAGCAGGGTCAGCGACCCCGACCACAGCACGATCGTGAGCGCGAACGTCACCGTGCCGGCCGGCATCAGCAGCAGCCCGTAGCCCACCGCGCGCCAGCTCGCGGCGGACATCGCCCGGCGGCGGCGCCAGCGCAGCCACGGCTCCCCATCGGCCCGGGGCAGCCGCGGGTCGGCGATCCGCTCACCGAGCGTGACGGCGAACCGGCCCCGCTCGAACCGGGCGAACAGCTCGGCCAGCCCTACTGTCAGGAAGAGCACCGGGATGCCGAGCAGGAACAGCGGCAGCAGGCCCAGCCCGAGCGTGACCCCCACGACGATGGGAACGAACATGACCAGGCCGACGGGCAGGTTGGCGAGCAGGTGGATGGTGGCCAACCAGGCCTGCGCGCAGACCGGTGCCAGCAGCACGCCACGCACTCGCTGCCGGGTCGCGCTCGTAGCCGCCATCTTCCCTCCTCGTCCCGCTTGGTGGCCACGGTAGGGACGGGCGGCAGGGGTTGACCATCCCGGCAGCCGGCGAAGCGGGGTGGTGCCACCCCCCGGCCGAGCCAGGCGGCTGTCGAACGGTTGTCCACAGGCGACGACGTCGTCCACAGATTTGGTCCGGGCTCTCGACCCCTCCCGACCCCTGCGGGAGTGTCGGGGTGCCGGTGGTTGCCGGCACCGCCGAGAGGCGGTCCGACGGAGAGGACCCAGCAAATGTACGAGACCTTGATCACGGTCGTTGGCAACCTCGTCGACGACCCCAAGCTGCGCAGCACGGAGGGTGGGGTGGAGGTGACGGGCTTCCGGATCGCGTCCACCGCGCGGCGCTACGACAGGGCCTCCGACAAGTGGGTGGACTACGGCCAGCTGTTCCTGTCCGTGAGCTGCTGGCGGGCGCTCGCGGTCAACGTCGTGGCCTCGCTGCGCAAGGGCGACCCGGTGGTGGTGTCCGGGCGGCTGTTCACCCGGCAGTACGAGCGGGACGGCCAGCTCCGGTCGAGCTACGAGATGGACGCCATCGCGGTCGGGCCCGACCTGGCCAAGGGGACGGCCAGCTTCCAGCGGTCCCGGGCCGTGCCGCCCACCCACACGGAGACCGACGAGCAGGGCCTGCCGGAGCCGCCGCCGGCCGACCCGGCCGGGGAGCCCGCCGCGCCCGCCCCCGCCGGGTCGGCCCCGGTCCCCGCCGGGTCGGCCGTCGCCGCCTGACCACCCCGATCCGGACCGTCCTGACCGGGCCATCGCCCGCTGCGGGGCCGTCGGCGGCGCGGGGATTACCGACGGCCCTTTCCGGGCTGACACACTGGAGGCAACACGGAAGGCGGAGGCACCGGGCAGCGATGGCGCAGTACATCTACACGATGCGCAGGGTACGTAAAGCGCACGGCGACAAGGTCATCCTCGACGACGTGACGCTGGCGTTCCTGCCCGGCGCCAAGATCGGCGTCGTGGGGCCGAACGGCGCCGGCAAGTCCAGCGTGCTCAGGATCATGGCCGGGCTGGACCAGCCGTCGAACGGTGACGCGACGCTCGCGCCCGCGGCCACGGTCGGCATGCTGGCACAGGAGCCGGTCCTGGACGAAGCCAAGGACGTCCGCGGCAACGTCGAGGAGGCGGTCGCCGAGACCCGGGCGCTGCTGAAACGGTTCGACGAGGTCAGCGCGGCGATGGGGGAGCCGGACGCCGACTTCGACTCGCTCATGGCCGAGCAGGGCGAGCTGATGGAGAGGATCGAGCACCTCAACGCCTGGGAGCTCGACAGCACCATCGAGATGGCCATGGACGCGCTGCGCTGCCCGCCGGGCGAGGCGGAGGTGTCGACGCTGTCCGGCGGCGAGCGGCGCCGGGTCGCGCTGTGCCGGCTGCTGCTCCAGCAGCCCGACCTGCTGCTGCTCGACGAGCCGACCAACCACCTGGACGCCGAGAGCGTGCAGTGGCTCGAGCAGCACCTGGCGAAGTACCCGGGAACGGTGCTGGCGGTCACCCACGACCGTTACTTCCTGGACAACGTCGCCGAGTGGATCCTCGAGCTGGACCGGGGCCGCGCGTACCCGTACGAGGGCAACTACTCGACCTACCTGGAGGCGAAGCAATCCCGCCTGCGCGTCGAGGGGCAGAAGGACGTCAAGCGGAAGCGGATCCTTGAGCAGGAGCTCGAGTGGGTGCGCAGCAACCCAAAGGCGAGGCAGGCGAAGAGCAAGGCCCGGCTGCAGCGCTACGAGGAGCTGGCCGCGGAGGCCGAACGCTCCCGCAAGCTCGACTTCGAGGAGATCCAGATCCCGCCCGGGCCCCGCCTGGGCAGCGTGGTGGTCGAGGCCGGCAGCCTGCGGAAGGGCTACGGCGACCGCACGCTCATCGAGGATCTGGGGTTCTCGCTGCCCCGCGGTGGCATCGTCGGGGTCATCGGTCCGAACGGGGTGGGCAAGACCACCCTGTTCCGCATGGTCATCGGCGAGGAGCAGCCCGACGCCGGGTCGCTGCGGGTCGGCGAGACGGTCCGGATCGCCTACGTCGACCAGAGCCGGGCCGGCATCGACCCGGCCAGGACGGTGTGGCAGGTCGTCTCCGACGGCCTGGACCACATCAAGGTCGGCCAGGTCGAGATGCCGTCCCGGGCGTACGTGAGCGCGTTCGGGTTCAAGGGCCCGGACCAGCAGAAGCCGGCCGGTGTGCTGTCCGGCGGCGAGCGCAACCGGCTCAACCTGGCGCTCACCCTCAAGCAGGGCGGCAACCTGCTGCTGCTCGACGAGCCGACCAACGACCTGGACGTGGAGACGCTGCAGTCGCTGGAGAACGCGCTGCTCGAGTTCGCCGGCTGCGCGGTCGTGATCTCCCACGACCGGTGGTTCCTGGACCGGGTCGCGACCCACATCCTCGCCTGGGAGGGCACCGACTCCGATCCCGACCGCTGGTTCTGGTTCGAAGGAAACTTCGCCGACTACGAGGCGAACAAGGTGGAGCGGCTCGGTGCCGAGGCCGCACGCCCGCACCGCGTCACCTACCGTCGCCTGACCCGGCCCTAGGGCAGCGGACCCGGTGCAGCCGCAGGCGGCGAGCGCCATGCCCGGCGAGGGGCCGCAGCGGGCGGTGGTGCGGCCGGCGAGCGCCGCCGACGCGGCCGACCTGGCGGCGTTCCTGGGCCGGTCGGTCCGGCTCGACCCCGGCGCCGTGGTCCGGCTGCGGATCGGCGGCGGACGGCTCGCCGCCTACATCCGGCTCCCGTTCGGCGTGCTGGTCAGCCGGTCCGCCGCCGGGGACGGCACGCCGGCCGACGTCAGCGTCGCCGCGGCCGAGTTGCTGGCCGCCCTGGACCGAGCTGCCCTGGACCGGGCCGCCCTGGACGCCGCCGCCCTGGACCGGGGGGCGGGCGTCCAGCCGGTCCCGCTGCCGCCGCGGCGGGACGCGGCCTGGCGCGGCGCGCTCCCGCCGGTGGCGGGCTGGCAGCGGCTCGACGCCGTGCCCGCCGCCGCCGTGCGCCGCCTGGTCCGGGCTGGTGGCGAGGCGGTGCGGAACGCCGGGCCGGCCGGTTCCGGCCCAGCCGGGGAGAAGGCGCTGCTCGACCATGCCGCGCTGACCGTCACCGGCGGCGAGCGCACCGTGGCGCTGCCGCTGCGAGTGTTGACCGCAGTCTGGCGAATGGGGTTCCTCGGCCCCAACGAGGCGCCCGGCGCACCCGCGCGGCGCCGGCCGCTGGCCGAGCCGCAGGTCGTCGTCTCGGCGGCCGGCGGCTGGGCCCGGGTGGCCGCCACCTTCGGCTCGGCGTACCACCCGGTGACCCGCGGGATCGGCCTGGTGCTCGGCTGACCGCCGCGGGCCGGCTTTGCTGCCCGGATTACCACGCCGGCTGCCCGGGAGCGGCCGAACGCTGGTCACCAGGGCGACAAGGCGGCGGCCGGCGGTCCAGGTAGATCTCAGACGAGCCAGACGGCGGTGTCGGGCGCGAGCATCCCTTCGGCCAGCGGACCGCTGGCGAGCAGCACCTCGCCGGGTGGCACCGGGACCGCCGCGGCCGAGGCGTTCAGCGCGCAGACCAGGCCGCCCTGGCGGCGGTAGGCCAGGCACCCCTCCGGCGCGCCGTACCACTCCACCTCGCCGCCGGACATGGCCGGGTGCTCGGAGCGCAGCTCCAGCGCCCGCCGGTACAGCGACAGCATCGAGCCCGGATGCTCCAGCTGGGCCTCGACGGTCAGGTCGGCCCAGCCGTCGGGCATCGGCAGCCAGGTCCGCGGCCCGGCGGTGAACTCGTACGGCGGCTTCTCCCCGCCCCATGGCAGCGGCACCCGCGCGCCGTCCCGGCCGCGCTCGGTGTGCCCGCTGCGCTCCCAGACCGGGTCCTGCAGCGCGTCGTCGGGAAGCTCGACGTTGCGCAGCCCCAACTCGTCGCCGGCGTAGAGGAACGCGGCGCCCGGCAGGGCCAGCTGCAGCAGCGCGGCCGCCCGGGCCCGCCGGGTGCCGACCTCGCCGTCGCCGTAGCGGGTGACGTGCCGCACGACGTCGTGGTTCGACAGCACCCAGGTGGTCGGTGCGCCGACGCCGTGCATCGCCCGCAGGGAGTGGTCGATCGCCTCGCGCAGCGCGGCGGCGTCCCACGGTGCCGAGAGCAGCCGGAAGTTGAAGGCCAGGTGCAGCTCGTCCGGGCGGACGTAGCGGGCCAGCCGCGCGTCGTCGCCGACCCAGATCTCACCGACCGCCATCCTGGCCGGGTAACCGTCGAGGACTCGCCGGATCATCCGGTGCAGCTCGTGCACGCCGTCGATGTCGAAGCGCGGGTCCCGGCCGCCGGGGTCCCCGAGCAACCCCACGCCCTCGGCCGGCTCCGCCATGTCGGGCAGTCCGGCCGGCTTGGCCAACCCGTGGGCCACGTCGATGCGGAACCCGTCCACGCCGCGGTCGAGCCAGAACCGCATCGTCCGCTCCAGGTCGGCGACCACGTCCGGGTGGGTCCAGTCCAGGTCCGGCTGCTGCGGCGCGAACAGGTGCAGGTACCACTGGCCGTCCGGCACGCGCCGCCAGGCCGGCCCGCCGAACGTGGACTGCCAGTTGTTCGGCGGCTCACTGCCGTCCGGGCCGGTGCCGTCGCGGAAGTAGTACCGGGCGCGCGGGGGGCTGCCCGGGTCGGCGGCCAGCGCCTCCCGGAACCACGGGTGTGCCTCGGACGTGTGGTTGGGCACCAGGTCGATCGTGACCCGCAGCCCGGCCTCGTGCGCCGCCCGCACCAGCAGGTCGAACTCGGTGAGATCGCCGAAGAGCGGGTCGACACCGCGCGGGTCGGCCACGTCGTAGCCGTGGTCGGCCATCGGCGACGGGTAGAACGGGGTCAGCCACAGCGCGTCGACACCGAGCATCCGCAGGTAGCCCAGCCGCTCGCGCACGCCGCGCAGGTCGCCGACGCCGTCGCCGTCGGCGTCGTAGAAGCTGCGCAGGTAGACCTCGTAAAAGACCGCCGTCCGCCACCAGTCGCTGTCGGCTTGGCTTGGCGGAGGGCCGGCGGCGGGGCTGTCGGGGGAGCGGTGCAACTGTTCTCCTCGCTGTCACGCCAGACGCTGCGGGCTCCGTCGCCCAGCGGACACTACCCGCCGATGGGGAGGCCCACCGGTCCGGGTCCGGGGCTGGTCCAGCCCCGTGCGCCGGCCCGGCTACGGCTGACCTGGCCGCGCGCCCAGGCCCGGGGGGTCATCGTCCCACCGGTTCTGCAGGCTGAACGCCGCCATCTCCAAATAGTTCCACAGCGTGGCGGACTGGTCGGCGGGAAGCCGCAGCGAGTCGAGCGCCTCCCGCATCCGCTCGAGCCAAGCGTCCCGTTCCCGCTCACCGATGGCGAACGGCGCGTGCCGCATCCGCAGCCGCGGGTGACCGCGCGTCTCGGAGTAGGTGTGCGGCCCGCCCCAGTACTGCATCAGGAACAGGCGCAGCCGCTCCTCGGCCTGGCCGAGATCCTCCTCCGGATACACCGCGCGAAGCACCGGGTCGCTCGCCACCCCGGCGTAGAACCGGGCCACGAGCCGGCGGAACGTCTCCTCCCCGCCGGCGAGCTCGTAGAAGCTGGTCTCGGGCCGCGCCTCGGTCATGCCCCCATTCTCGCCCCTTGCTGTGGGTGCGCGGTCGCCGACGCCAAAGGGGTGGCCGCCGGGCGCGGTCAGCGGGTCGGACCGCGCAGGTGCCGGGCGAGGAAGCCGACGGTCTCGGCCCAGGCTCGGCCAGCAGGCTCGGGCGCGAACGCCGCCACGTCGGCGTTGGCGAACGAGTGCTGCGTACCCCGCCAGGTCGACTCGACGACCAGCGTGCCGGCCGCGCGGAGCGCGGCAGCGAACACGGCGGGCAGGTCCGGCGGGTCCCACTCGTCGACCTCGGCGTAGTGCAGCATGACCGGGCACGGAATGGGCGCCTGCTCGCTCGGGCCGAGCGCTGCGTAGTACGCCACCACGGCGTCGAACACTCCCTCGGTCGCGACGAGCAGGGCCAGCCAGCCACCGGCTGAGAAGCCGACCGCTCCGACCCGCTCCGGGGCCGCCTTCGGATGCGCGAGCACCTGCCGGGCCGCGGCGGTGAGCAGCGTGCGGGCGCGTGGCATGTCGAGCTGGGCGAGCATCGACTGCGCCCGGGCCGGGTCGGTCGTGCTCCTCCCGTCGAACAGGTCCGGCGCAAGCGCCGTGAACCCCGCCAGCGCCAGTGCGTCGCAGCGCTCGCGGATGTGCGGGAGCGCGCCGAAGTAGTCGTGGACGACAATGACAGCGGGCCCTGGGGACTCCGGCTCGCTGAGGTATCCGCGTCCGCTCGCCGCAGCTCCACCGAGTGTCACCATTGTGCCCATCGTTAGCCCCTCGCCGTTCGAACATATGTTCGATACGATGACCGTACGTCGGGCACGGCGCAGTCGGCAAGAGGGGCGGCGGATCAGGATGGGCGAGCGGTCAGCGGTGCTTTCGCACCAGTTCGGTCGGCCAGAAGGCGGCGACCGCGATGACGCAGGCGGTGCCCGCCGCGCCGCTGAGCCCGACGACGGTCGGCAGGGCGAGGCGCTCGGCCAGCGCGCCGGCGACGATCGTGGCGATGCCCTGAGCGGTGTAGGCGCCGGCGACGGCCACCCCGATGGCCCGGCCGCGGTAGGCCGGTGGCACCGCCCGGACGAACATCGCGTTCAGGACGACGGCGAACGCGCTGCCGAAGCCCGCGACCGCGAGCAGCACGACGGTGAGCGCCATCGAGTGCAGCAGCAGCACGGGCACGAGCGCCACGGAGGAG
>Ga0066388_100002572_pt1 | contig 11186 bp, 8 predicted proteins | sample PanSoiMetaGPlot6_FD_64539 | JGI IMG/M metagenome (GOLD analysis project Ga0066388, IMG submission 64539) | Tropical forest soil microbial communities from Panama analyzed to predict greenhouse gas emissions - Panama Soil - Plot 6 (Hybrid Assembly) | ecosystem: Environmental > Terrestrial > Soil... | reverse complement strand
CAATGTCAAGCGGGCGAGGACCATCGGCTTTCGAGCGCTGGCACCGGATGGCAGCGTAATCTCCAGAGAAGCGGCGGATTTTGAGGCACGCGTAGTCCTGCACGAATACGATCATCTGGATGGCCTGCTTTTTCTGGACCGGGTCAGCTCACTGAAGACCGACGTGTTCAGGCGCAAGCGCTATGGCCAGGCTGGTGTTGCAATGGAGAAAGGACCTAGCTAAGGCCGCTTTCAGGGGACCCGGACAGCCTGGGGGCGGAGACAATCCAAGTGTAGACCCGACATCGCACCGCAAACAGCTTTGCGCGAAGGTCGGGCCTGGGCCCTCAACGGAGCCGGAGCTAAGTTTTAGAAACCGCTCCTAACTTCCCTGGCGACCGGCGTAGTACTCTTACCAGGGCGGCGGACTTAGTAGCTAAGAAAAAACAGAGGGCTGCAATCCAGTCTCTGTTCTGACCACGGCTGCGATAATTGAGATTGGCACAACGACCAGGGAGAGTTGAAAATGGGCGAACCAAAACCAGAGGGCGACAAGGTAGCCGATAAGCCTCAGGAAGCTCGTGGCGAAAAAACCACTGTCGCCCAGCAAGAAGCCCAGTCTGGGATGGAGAAGCTCTCAGGGGATGCGAAATCATACGTGCAGTGGCGCAAGAACGGTGGGCGCGATGTAGATACGAAAGCGCATCTGCCGCCCCCGCCAGAAATTATTGATAGCTCGCTAATTGCCAACCAGATGAAGGCGCCGACCGACTCAGCTGCGGCAGGAAAAGTGGAGATGGACAGCGAGCACCGCGTATCCAAGATCTCCTATCGGGACGGCAGCTCGACCACAGTAAAGTACGACGACTGGCACAATCCTACCAAGCTCACGGACTCGGACAAGTCTTATTGGCAACAAAATAAGGAGCATAGTGGTTGGGACCATTTCGACAAGCACGGCAAGAAAGACGCGCACCGTGATGGGGATTTCGAGGTCAACGACAAGGGCGACATTACGCTCACGGAGAGCAACGGCAACAGGGAGATTCTCCACAAGGACAACTCAAGTGAAAAATACTTCGCCGATCGTTCAGCAGTCTTTACAGACGGGGATGGTCGTGTCACTCAAATGCGGCACAAGGATGGCTCATACACCGTCCCTGAGTATGCTCAGGGCAAGGACGGCAAGCCGGCCCTGGACAAGGACGGCGATCCGGTACCAGTGAAATTTACCGAATATGACGCCAATGGCGTGGTGAAGGGAAGCTGGGCCAAGGACGGAGATCGCTGGAGCATCCGCGACAAGGACGGCAAGGAATCCCACTACTTCCAGGGTGACGTCAAGGTCAACTCCGAAGGCGATGTTGTCCGCAAGGGCATGTTTAGTGACACTAACGAGGCCGAGGCCAGGACCTATCATCGCGATGGCTCCGTGACCAGAGACCTGAGGGACGGGTCTTCGGTTCAGACTCAAGAGAAAAAGCTGACCCCGGACGAGGAAAAGCAAGCGGAGAAGTTCGCGCAACAGTATGAGAAGCAAGGGGACTCTCCTGATGAAGCCCAGAGGAAGGCCCACGAGCAGATCATGGATGTAAGAGCGGGTGATCTGGCGCGAGGGCACCAGGAGGAATTGGAGAGACAAAGACAGCCCTTGTACGAACAGAACTACAAGGAGGAAATAACCGCCCAGCGAGAAGCTCAGTACAGGGAGGAGTATCGGAAACAGCTCCAGGACAAGCTATTTGGCGCCCCGAGCTACGAGGAGGCTAAGGAACAGGCTGCGAAGATGGCTCATGAGCGGGTCACATCGGAAGCAAAGGAGATTGAACACGAAGCCGCCAAGAAGGCTCAAGAGCGGATCAAGGCAGAAAGCGCCGATACGCACAAAGAGTCCATGCGCTGGGCTCGTGAGCAGGTCGACCGGGACGTGCAGCCGATACACGTGAAGTATCCCAATGGAAAGACAGCGGACTTTAAATATGACGACCAAGGAAAGCTGTCCGAGTTCACGGATTCCAAGGGAATCATCCACAGGAACGAACACGGTACCTGGCAGATGTACGAGCTCGACAAGACCGGCAAGGAAGTCACCCGGGGAGCCGAAGAAGGTAACTACCAGACCAAAGCCAACGGCGACCTGGTATGGAGCAGCAAGGACGGCAAGGTAACCGAGACCACTCATGCTAGCGGCACTCGCGATCGTCTCGAGTGGTTCGACCCGACAAATCACGAGAAACGGGATAACATAGTGAAACAGACTACCTGGGATGACCACGGTCGCCTGACATCAGCTACCTATCCGGGCGAAAAGACCAGCGACAACCAGGTGAAGTACCTGGGCTACGACAGGAACGGCAAGCTGGACAGCATTGGTGATGCCAGCGCCAGTGAACCAGGCATGACCTCTGGTCACTGGTCGAGGCAGCGTGACGGCTCCTGGACCAAGTACGACGAGAATGGAAAAGCGGTCAGAGAGGCTCGTTCCGTTGAGGTGAAGCCCAACGGGGACATCGTGGTGACCAACAAAGACGGCAAGACCGACCAGCCAATCCAACAGAAAAAGTTCTAGCAGCTCGAGCCGGCAACGGCCGTTGCGTGGGCTGCCTTGTGGAAAGCCGCTGCCTTACCTCGTGCAGGGCAGCGGCTTTCCACAAGGCAGGCAGAACCGTGCATGAACACCAACAGGATTACATCCCCGGTCGGATGGCGCCGGTCATGCCACGCTCCGGAAGCGCCGGCCCGCGCACGCACTTGATTGCGGTCCAGGGCACATAGAGCGTCTCATTCTCGCGCCGCAAGGCGATGTAGGTGACCTGGTCGGCCATGGCCACGTAGCCCTCGACAGTCTCGCCACTAACTAGCAAGACGGTCACCTGCGTGTTCATAGGGATAGCCACCGAGAACCTCCTTCACCAACGGCGACGAGTTCCTAAAGTTTAACCACTTGACCAGCCCGCCTCGGGTGGCCTCAGGCGACCTGCGGCTCGACCCCAGCGTCGACTTTTGAGCCGGGTTTGGAGCCAGGATCGGAGCTGGGGTTGGCGCCGCTATTGGCCACCGGATCGGAGCCCGGTTTGGCCCCGGCGTTCATGAGCTGCTCCATTGAATGGAGGACGTTAAGATAGTCCGGGTCATCTTTCTGGTTGTAGATTGCGCTCATGCGCTCATAAGATTGTTGCAGGAGCGCCCGGTCACCGTCGCTGAGCGTTCCCTGACCGGTGATATCGGCCGATGATTGGTTCATTGCTTGTTGGGAAGCAGCGTCGCCGTAGTTCCCCTCGTGGTAGTCGGCTTCAACGTCGGTCTGTGCCTGCCAGATCTTTTGCGAAAGAGCAAGCAGGATGGAGTCAACCTGGGCCTTAATTGCCGGGTTGTCGCTGGAAGCGCCAATCGCCTGAATATCGGCATAGGCATCCTGAAGGGCGGCCACATCGCTCACGTCTACGTCGCCACCGGACACATTTGACAAAGCCGGCGCTGCTTCCTGGAGCTCAGAGCTAATGTCAGCCTGCGCTTCCTTGGTCTCCGACCAGGATTCGCCAAATCCCTTCAGGAGATCGTCACCTTCGTCCGACAGCCAGTCCCAGGCATCGCCCAGTCCATCGGTTGCCCAGTCCCAGGCATCTCCAAGCCCATCAGAGGCCCAATTCCAGACATCCGAGCCCCAGTCCCAGAGACTATCCCAGCCGGAGGAGCCGGAATTCAAGCTGCTGTCGCCCCAGCCCAAGAGGTCCGATGTCTCGCCTGATACCCAGTTCCAGGCACCATCCAGCGTGCTCCCGACCCCGGAAGTTGCCCAGTCCCATCCCGAGGTGGCAGCATCCCAGGCTGAACCCAAGATCGACCTTTCGCCCCCGTCGCCGAACATCAAATCGTGGACGTCATCATAGAGCGAGCCTTCGTTTCGGGTGCTGAAGAAATAGTCCGCCGCCCGGCCAAAGAAGGATTGATCCCCGCCAGCGTCGGCTGCAGTTCTGCTGTCAGCGGTCAGCGGGGTGTCGCCCCCTGTACCAAACAGGTAGTCGGAGGCGCGGGTAAACCAGCTTCGATCGTCTGCCGGTGGGGCGGAGGCGTTATCGCCCTGATTAGGCGGGGCGGACCCAGCGTCTCCGGGGGGGACAGTAGCGCTTTCGGTCCTGGTCCCGGCTGACTGCTCATGGTGGTCATCGCCAAAAACCCAGTTCTCAGCCCGACTGAGCCAGCCCTGATCGGTTCTGGACTCGCTCTTCGTCTCGGGGCTAATGGCGGGGGCTGCGCTGTCGCCCAGCGCACTGTTGAACGACAAGGCGTTGATCACATCGCTGATCGGCGAGACGTCCAGATGTCCGCTCTCTGAGCCTTTGCTATCTTCTGGCTTGCCGCCAGCCGGCTTCCCGTCGCCGCTTTTGCCGTCGCCAGTCTTGCCGTCATCGCCCGACCTGTCATCGCTTCGGGAATCGCCTGACTTGGCAAGCGGTTTGAACTCCACATCGTCGAGCAGGCTCCTGCCAGCCCGGGAAGAATCGCTCGAGCTGCCCCTCTCGGGGCTCTTATTTTCGACTTCTTGATCGAGCTCAGCCGGCATGGTTTACCTGAGAGGTCGCCCGGTTGACGTAAGGGGAAGGGGGTCTCAGCTGACGTCTTAGTGGCGCTTGCGAGCTGTTAGAGGCTGACTAGTAAGATGGGTTTCCAAGAGGCATCCAAATACTAGCACGAGCCGCCAATTTGTCAAGAACTATAAACTCCAGGCGTGTAGCTGCCAACTCCCCTGTCCACATTAAACATACCCATAATCCTTAAGAAGTATTCACAGGTTGCCGGTCGGAGCCTCCACTCAAACATCCGTATGTGAGTCCTCCGGGGGCAGCTGGCTCAGGGACAGCGCGGACGACAGCAGCGCTGATCGAGCCTGCCGGGGAGCACCAGGTGTGATACCGCCCGCCCGAACCCGACCCACCCGTCTGTCCGGGCGCAGCTGATCAGGAGCAGCAAGCCGCTGACGCTCACTCCTTCAGGTAATTCTGCCAGTATTCGCTTCGCTCTTTCCAAGAGCAGCCTTCGTTTCCGCAAATGAGCGTCACTTTACACCCCCCGGTCTCAACGCCTGAATCCCCGGCCCCATCCCACACGGACGCAACCAGGTCAACGTACTTTTCGAACCTCAAGATCGGCTTAGCGCAGAGCGGGCAGCGCAAAGTCTTATCGGAGATTGCCCTCTTAATTCTTTCCAGAGACACAGGTGTCACCTCCAAAACGCCACCAGTCGGTGCAGAATATAACTCAAGAGGAAACCGGCAAAGCATCGGCGCTGGTTAATGGAGATGAAAGTGTAATATAGGAACCATGAACAAACTGTACGCAATTACCAAAGTCCTTCTCGTATCAGCTGTCCTTCTCTCCTTGACCGGTTGCGCCCAGCTCTCGCAACTTGGGCTGGGCGCCAAGAAGCCGGCTGCCGGGGGCACCGCAGCCCAGGGCGGTGGCAAAGAGGCCGGGCCGGGTGGGGCCGCTACGCCGGGGCAAAGCGCTCGTACTCTCACTGGCGACTGGCAGGTGGCGTTCCAGTATAAAAACCAGACCATGAAGTCAACCATTCACCTGAAGCAGGACGGGAACCAGTTTTCTGGGCAAGGCACCGACGACGAGAGTGGAAGGCAATTCTCGATTTCGGATGGAGAAATAAGCGGTAACAAACTGGAGTTCTTCAAGAAATATGAGGTAGCCGATTCGAGCACCGCTCCGCCTGTGGATTACGGGGGCGAAGTGGACCTTTCCGCCAATCCGCCCTACATGAGCGGCAAGTACGTGGCTAACATTCAGGGTGAGGAGGTTACCGGCATGTGGGAAGCGGAGATGCAGCCGCCTGCCGGCGCCGCGCCCCAGGGTGAGCAGCAGGCACAGGGTGGAGCCACTGCTCCAGGGTCCCAACCGGGCGCTCCCGCCGCTCCGGTCACCCCCGACAAACCACCACATCTGTCCGGCAAGTGGAATGTGGGCTACGAATACAATTTCAAGACGATCAGATCGGTTATGTTCCTGGAAGAGGATGGGGGCAAGCTCACCGGTCACGGTGTAGACCAGAATACCCGGGAGAAGTTCGTGATCGAGAAGGGCTGGTACAACTTCCCGCGCGTGACAATAATTCGCAAGTACGAAAAGGGTAAGGGTGCCGCCGCTGACAGGACAATGACCTTTAAGGCCCAGGTCTCCGTGGTGAATGACAAGGAGTACCAGGGGCCGTACATGGGCGGAAAGACCGACGGGGGCGGAGCCTGGGAGGCGCAACAGGAGCGCTAACCGCTCAGTTTTCTTTACGTTTAGCAATTTCTCACGATGCAGTTATCAGACTGTTCATCTCTTCTTTGCGTTTGAGCAAGTCGAGATCACATCCAGATAAGTCTGCGAGTTATCATCCTTGCATATCGAGCAGCTATGCTATATATATTTACCTGAGGCTGTTCAAGATTGCGCACCAAATGCGATACCGGATTCAGATCCGCAATGTCATGAGGAGAGGGCTTGCGGTTGAAAAGCGGTGTGCTTCTGAAAAAGCTTTTAAACGCGAGGCTGATCTGAACAACCTGACGCTGCTTGGGATCTGCTACCCTATGTGGGCTGTCAACAACTTGACGATCAGAGCACCGCTGATGCCGATCGCTAGAGCAAAAGCGATATTGACAATGAGATCGATCTGCAAACATTCCAGAAACTTGGCAGGTACCTTGCGTCTCCTACCTCTGTTCTTATCCCTGCTATCACTTATCGCTCCTACAGTCGGCGCTTACGCCAGCAGTACTGCCGATCGTGGCACACGTGGCACACAAGGATTGCGCGCGCCAATTAACGGTATCCTGGTGCAGCAAACGGGCACCGCATCCGGTGCAAGCGATCAGGAGCAGGCTGTCGCCTGGTCCCAGGCAAGCCTGACCGAAGGCATTAAGATGCCGGGACTCTGGTCCTTGCCCATATTAGGTCCTCTGAAAAGGGTCAACTCGGTAATTCGGGCAACGCATCGGCTGATCAGCAAGCCTCAACAGGCTAAGGAGCTCAAGGGCGGAATCTGTCTGGCGGACGATCAAAACAAGCTTGGTCAGCGGGTGGACGAGTTGCTGGAGACAGCACTTGATCGAAACACCAAGACACGCGTCCTCGATCAGGCCGTAGCTCACTATCGCACCGCCACACAGAAGGTGATTGCCGAGACTAAGGATGCCTCCGACTATCTGATTCCCTGGCGCGGCTTCGGCCCCTCCAGCGAGGCAGGCGACATCATCCTCGACGAAAAGGTCAAGCTGAAGAGCCGAGCTTCAGCTGAATATGCCAGACAAAAACACATCGACGAGACGCACCTCAAAGTAGTCAGCAGTGTCATGCAGCTAGCCATGGGTCTGGGCATGTCCGACCTGGAGCGCGGCCAGCATATTGTTGCTTCCGGGCTCGCCTCCCTCAAGGAGCTGGTCGGCGAAGAAGAAGCGGTTAAGACAATGCAAATGCTTTCCAGCTGGACTCAGAGCCTGCATATTCCTGAATCTGTCTACGCTCAGGGTGCCTGGGACGTTGCTCAGCGACAAGACAAAATGAAGACTGTCATGGAGAGCTCCCTGGACAGTGATCCGGTCGTCCACCAGATCAAGAAACGCCTGCACAAGTTCAACCACAGAAGCACATTTGCCCGGGCCTCCGCCCACGTAGTCCAGACAACCCTTGGTGCTGCTTCGCTTACTCCCAGCTTCATAGGACCGGCCGCAAAGCTAGCTCTCTTGAGCTTTGTCATGGCTACTGGCGGCCCCGAGCAGTGCAAGCTGCTCAAGGAGTTGTACCTGGACAAGCGATTCGAGAGTCGCTGGAAGGTGCTCAATGAGGAGGCACATCTGGCCCTGGATAACTATCAAGTGGCCGTCCTGACGCGCAATCCTGTGTTGCTGGCCTGTTCGGAGTCTGTGGTTGAGCAGATGGCCGGAGCACAGGTGGTTAGCAGTGCGCTTGGAGCTAGCGTCCTGGCCTCAGCGGCAGGGCCAGCGACGACACCAGACTCGGTCAATGATGGCGAAACCAGATCAGCAACACCCGAACAAGAGGCTCTGGATGGGGAAAGCGATGCCCCAGCTGCGGGGGCATTGGCCCAGTCCAGCCATGTGGTCAGCCAGTAGCGTTGTCAGGCGCCACCTTGCCCGCCCTTGAGCCTGCTGGGGCTACAATCGCTAGGTGATCAGGCCAAGCTTCCGCCCCACTTTTTGAAAGGCCTCAAGCGCACGATCCAGATCAGCACGGCTGTGGGCAGCAGATATCTGGGCACGCAGCCTGGCTTCCCCTCTGGGCACCACCGGATACCACAGCCCTCTTACATAGACCCCGGCAGCTAAAAGCTCGCTGCTCATGTCCTGAGCAACCGAGGCCTCTCCTAACATCACCGGCACGATCGCGTGAGATCCGGGCAGGATCTTGAATCCAAGCCTGACAATCTCCTGTCGGAAGTAGTCGGTGTTCTCGTGCAACCTGTCAACCAGCGAGTGATCCTCCTCCAGCATTTTTATGGCCTCGATGGCAGCGCACACCACTGGTGGTGGCACGCTGTTTGAGAAGGTATAGGGACGTGATTTCTGGCGGAGAAACTCAATCAGCTCCTTCTTGCCGGCGATAAATCCACCGGCGGCCCCGCCCAGAGCCTTGCCTAGCGTGCCCGAAATGACATCAATTTTTCCATGCACGGCGCAGGCCTCCGGTGTCCCTCGTCCGGTCGCGCCAAGCACGCCAGTAGCATGCGACTCATCGACAAAAAGCAAAGCCTGGTACTGGGCGGCCAGCTCAACAAGCTCCTGGAGCGGGGCGCTGTCGCCCTCCATGCTGAACACCCCGTCCGTGGCGATCACTCTTATCCGGTAACCCTTATCTCGGTCCTCGTCAAGCCACTGCTTTAGCTGGTCAAGTTTATTGTGCGGGTATGGTCTCGATTCAGCTGTCTTGGTGGTGACGCGACAGAGTCGTATGCCGTCGATAATGCTGGCGTGATTGAGCTGGTCGCTGTAAATCACGTCCTTGAACTCAGTACAACGGAGATCCGAGGAGAGCAATCCGGTAAAGAAGGCCTCGTTGGCGGCAAAGCAGGAGGAATGCAGGATGGCATCCTCCAGTCCCAGAAAGTCAGCGATTCTTCCTTCCAGCTCAGTGTGGATCGGCTGGGTGCCGCAGAGGAATCTTACCGAGGCCAGGCCAAACCCCCAGCGGTCCAGCGCCTTGCGGGCCGCTTCCTTGATTCGCGGGTGACTGGACAACCCGAGGTAATTGTTCGAGGCCAGCATCACAACCTTGCGGCCGCCGACCGTCACCAGCCCGTCTTGCTGTCCTTCGATGAGCACTTCGTACTTGTATGTCTTCTCCTCCTTTGCCCTGTCCAGGTCACGGGAAAGAGCTTGATAGAGCTCAGCAAGACTCTTCATCACCTGTGGTGTCTCCTTGTGCGAAATGGCCATGGTCGAAATGCTCTCCTTAGCTGCAAATAGAAAGTTTCTGACTGAGCAATCAAGCGTCAGCGCTACCGGGAGTGAAGACCAGCTTCAGCTCCCGTCCGGACACCAGCACGTCGAAAGCCTGCTGGTAATCCTCTAGTCGGTAATCCTGTGGGCCGATAATGCGCTCCAGCTGATCAGTGATGTTGAACTGCCGGGAATTGAGGAGCCTTAGCATGGTCTCCCAGGTGTCGAACATCTTTCGACCGAAGATTCCCTTCACGGTCACACCCTTCCAGATGACACCATTGGCAATATCAAATCTGGGGAGTGGCTCGCGGGCAATCCCCAGGAGTATTACCGTTCCACCGTTGCGGACAATGCGAAAGGCGTCCTCGTAAGCGGGCGTCGATCCCGACATCTCCAAGACAACATCCACGCCGTTGGCTCCGGTTTCCCACTTCTCGACTGCCTGATAGAGAGCGTTGGAGCCTGTCGACACATCAAAACACAGATCTGCACCAAAGTCGCTGGCAAGCGCGAATCTACGCTCAACATCCGCAGCCTCGGTCAAGTAGATCCGCGTGGCGCCAAAATCCTTACAGAGAAAGGTGGCCATCAGCCCGAGCGGGCCGGCTCCCAGGATCGCCACCGACTTGCCCCGCACATCAGCTTCCTGCACCGTGTGCACGGCGTTACCAAAAGCATCGAGCATGGCGCCAACGCGAGCCGGTATCCGCACCCTGTCCCCGGATTTGCCCAGCAGGATGACGTTCTTGTAGGGAACGACCACACTTTCCGCAAAGCAGCCATCCAGATGCACACCTTTTACTTTCACGCTCGTGCAAATATGCTCATTGCCGGTTCGGCAGAGGAAGCAATGGCCGCAGGAAAGGTGCATCTCCGCTGTCACATAGTCGCCGGGTTCGATCACCAGATGGCGGGGCACATGCGCCCAGTGCTCAGCCCTTACCCCCGGCCCCACCTCCTCGACAATGCCACAGAACTCGTGGCCGACTATGATTGGTCGATAGTCTTCAGGACGCTCGAGATAACGCTGCATCTCCCGGCGAATGCCTTCGCTCCTGCCGCTGTGATAGATGCTCTTATCGGTACCGCAAACAGCAGTGGCCAGGACGCGGATTTTTACATCATCAAAACCGAGCACCGGCTCCGGCACATCAGATCTCAAACTAAATCCATCCAGCTGGAGGTCTTCCTTCACCAGACATTTCATGCGCTTTTCCCTGGACTCCGAATTGGTGATGTTCTTTTCAAGCTTCTGCGCCTGCATGCTTGTCTTCATCCGTCCTGCGGCCAAAAAGTTCATGCGCCATCTCCTGACCCGGTCAACCCGAGCGCTTTTGCTCCTGAGCAGAAGGTTGGAAGAAACTCTACTTTCTTATCGCTGAAACGACAAGCCGGCCCGACCATCCCACCGGCCCGGCTCTCAATATATTGAAAAGTTAGCAACAATCCCAGCATTGTAGAGGAGGCTGGCCGGCCAGGCGCCCCCGCCTAAACCAAGAAGAGGGCCTGCCGCTGGCATGGCTAGCAGATATCCTCTCTTAGCGAGACTTAAGTTGCCAAGAATTTTGAGACTGGTAGATTACAGCATTGTCGCAACAATTTCTTTAGATTCAGCCTATTGGGTAAGTATCATGAATTTTGATCCATGGTCCTCCGAAGCAAACTTCGATCCGGTCTTCATGGAAGCAGAAGCCGATCGGCTATTGCCGTCCGTGGTCGAGGCGTCGATTGTTCAGGCCATTGTCGAAGGCA
>Ga0066388_100002571_pt1 | contig 11186 bp, 9 predicted proteins | sample PanSoiMetaGPlot6_FD_64539 | JGI IMG/M metagenome (GOLD analysis project Ga0066388, IMG submission 64539) | Tropical forest soil microbial communities from Panama analyzed to predict greenhouse gas emissions - Panama Soil - Plot 6 (Hybrid Assembly) | ecosystem: Environmental > Terrestrial > Soil... | reverse complement strand
CCCAGGGCGGTCGTGAAGAGCTCGGTTCGGATCGCCCCCGTCGCGAGCGCGAGCGTGAGCGCGAATCCGGAGATCACGAGCAGCTGCGCCAGCCCCAGCACGCCGATCCCGATGATCTTGCCGAGCAGCAGCTGGCGTGCCCGGATCGCGGAGAGCAGCATCTCGACGACGCGCGATGCCTTCTCTTCGATCACGCCGCTCGCCACCCAGATGCCGTAGCCGAACAGCTGCCCGTACAGGAGGAGCACGGCGACGAAGGCGATCACCCCGTTCTCGCTCCTGTGGCCGGCCCCGAACTGGAGGACGTCGACCGTCAGCGGTTCGGGGTCGTTCGCGGCATCGCGTTCTGCCTGCGAGACACCGTGCTCGTCCAGCAGCTTCGTGACCGCGCGGTTCCTCGCCGAGGCCTGCACGAGCGTGCGGAGCGTGTCATCGACACCCTCGAAGCCGCGCAGCTCGTCGCCGATCACCACGGCATCGAGCGAACCGTTCCGGAGGGCGGCGTCGGCCTCGGGCGTGTCGGAGAAGCCGTGCACCTGGATCTCGACCTTCGGCTGCACGCTCAGGCCCAGCGCCACGGCTCCGTGCGCGATCTCGGGTGAGCCGACGTAGCCGAGATCGAAGGACGGACCACCGGTGGCGACGTTCGACGCTCGCGCGAGCACGAGGATCGAGATCACCGCGATGTTGATCAGCGTCGACACGAGGAAGCTGCGCTCGCGGAGGCGCACCCAGAAGTCGCGTCGGGCGACGAGGCGCCACGTGCCGCGGTCGGTGGGCGCCTGCTCGGACGTCACTCGGCGATCACCTCGCGGAACAGCTCCGAGAGCGTGGGGCGGACCGGGCCGAAGTCCACGACGTCGCCTTCGGCCCGTGCGAGGTCGAGGAGACGTTGCGGGTCGGCGGCGCCGTCGAGCTCCAGCACGACGGCGCCGTCGGCCCGCTCGGCGAGCGTCACGCCGGGCACGACCTCCCACCACTCGTCGGTCGCCGCAGTCACCGCGACACGCCACAGGTTGCGCGCGCGCATCGCACGGAGCTCGTCGATCGTGCCGCGCGCGACGATCCGACCATGGTCGATCAGCACGACCTCGTCGCACAGACGCTCGACGAGCTCCAGCTGGTGGCTCGAGAACACGACCGGCACGCCTCGGTCCTGCGCCTGCCCCCGTAGGACCCCGGCGAGGACGTCGACGCCGACGGGATCGAGCCCGGAGAACGGCTCGTCCAAGACCAACACGTCGGGCTCGTGCACGAGCGCGGCCGCAAGCTGGACGCGCTGCTGGTTCCCCAGCGAGAGCGTCTCCATACGAGCCTTCGGATCGCCGACGACCTCGAGCAGCTCCAGCAGCTCCGTCGCGCGGGTCCGCGCCGCACCCTTCGGCATCCCGCGGAGGCGCGCCAGGTACACGAGCTGCTCGTGGACGCGCATCTTCGGGTACAGCCCGCGCTCCTCCGGCATGTAGCCGAACCGCCGCCGCGACACGCCGTCGACGGGCCGATCCCGCCAGAGCACGGTGCCCGCGTCGGGCTGAAGCACGCCGAGCGTGATCCGCATCGTCGTCGTCTTGCCGGAGCCGTTCCGTCCGACGAAGCCGACGATCCGGCCCTCCGGCACCTCGAAGGACACGCCGTCGAGCGCAACGACGCCGTCGAACCGACGGTGCAGGTCGATCAACCGGAGCACGGGCCCGCTCAGGATAGGCGAGGCCATGGGGCAGAAGGTGGATGCAGCGCGGCCCGGGCAGGCGTAGCGTTGCACCGCGTCCTGTGGAGGTCAGCCGGGATGGCGGAAGCACGCGAGCAGGAACGCATCGTCCTCGACGCTCGGGAGGCCGTCGACGCTTCGGCGACGCTCGACGCGGCCCTCGAAGCCGTCGCGTCGATCCTCGTGGGCCGCTTCCGGGTCTCCCGGGTGAGCGTCCGTACCTACGACCCCGCTACCGACGACGTCGTGTTCGACGGGGTCTGGAGCTCCGAGCCGACGCTCCTGGTCGCCGGGGTTCGCATGCCCGCCCGCTCCACGACGTTCGCGGAGGTCGAGCTCCGAGGGTCGGCGATCCTGGGTCACCCGACGCCGAAGACCGGCCCGCTGCTCGATCAGGTCCTGCGCGACGAAGGGACCCGGTCCTGGGTCGTCGCGCCCCTGACCCGGGACCGGATCCTCGTCGGGCTCCTGTCGGTCGCCTCGCCCGACGCCGACGGGTTGACCGAGGCGGACCTGCCGTTCTTCGACGCGCTCGCGGGCGGGATCGGTGAGCGGGTGCTGCGCTTGGCGTCCGCCTGATCAGGCGACGGCGACCGACGGCTCCTCGACCGCGACCGGGACCTCCGCTCCGATCGCGATCCGAAGGACGTCCCGGACGTCGTCGGCCAGGTGGAACCGCATCTCCTCGCGCACCTGCTCGGGCACGTCATCCAGGTCGCCCTCGTTGCGACGGGGCAGGACGACCTCGGTCAGCCCGGCCCGGTGGGCGGCGAGCACCTTCTGCTTCACGCCGCCGATCGGGAGCACCCGGCCCTGGAGCGTGACCTCGCCGGTCATCCCGACGGAGGGTCGCACGGTCTCGTCCGTGAGCAGCGACACGAGCGCGGTCGTCATCGTCACGCCCGCGCTCGGGCCGTCCTTGGGTACCGCGCCGGCCGGCACGTGGACGTGGAACCGGCCGGTGAGCCGCTCGGCCGGGATCCCGAGCTCCGCCGCGTGGGACCGGACGAACGAGAGCGCGATCTGTGCCGATTCCTTCATCACGTCGCCGAGCTGGCCCGTGAGCGTCAGGCCTTCGCCCTCCTCCTCGCGCGTCGCCTCGATGAAGAGCACGTCGCCGCCGGTGCCGGTGACGGCGAGTCCGGTCGCCACCCCGGGGACGGACGTCCGCTCGGCGAGCTCCTCGAAGGAGAACTTCGCGCGTCCGAGGTAGCCGCGCACGTCGTCGCGACCGATCGCGACCGGCGCCTCGGCGTCTCCGGCGGCGAGCTTCGTCGCCACCTTCCGGAAGACCTTGCCGAGCTCGCGCTCGAGGTTCCGGACCCCGGCCTCGCGGGTGTAGGAGGCAACGACCTCGCGCAGCGCGTCGTCGTCGACGGCGACCTCGTCCTCGCGGAGCCCGTTGCGCTCGATCTGGCGCGGCATCAGATGGAGTCGCCCGATCGCGACCTTCTCGTCCTCGGTGTACCCGTCCAGCCGGAGGACCTCCATCCGGTCGAGCAGCGGGCCGGGGATCGTCTCCGACACGTTGCCGGTCGCGATGAACAGGACCTCCGACAGGTCCAGGTCGACGTCCAGGTAGTGATCGCGGAACGTGTGGTTCTGCGCCGGGTCGAGCACCTCCAGCAGCGCCGACGACGGGTCGCCGCGCCAGTCGGCGCCGACCTTGTCGATCTCGTCCAGCATCATCACGGGGTTCTTCGTGCCGGCGTCCTTCAGGGCGCGCACGATCCGTCCCGGGAGGGCACCGACGTACGTCCGGCGGTGACCGCGGATCTCGGCCTCGTCGTGCACGCCGCCCAACGACACGCGGACGAACTTCCGTCCGAGGGCGCGCGCGACCGACTCACCGAGCGACGTCTTGCCGACGCCGGGAGGCCCGATCAACGTCAGGATCGCGCCCGAGCCGCGGCCGCCCGCTTCCGACAGCCCACGCTCGGCGCGCAGCTTCCGCACGGCCAGGTACTCGACGATCCGATCCTTCACGTCGCCGAGGCCCTCGTGGTCCTCATCGAGGATCCGGCGGGCGTCGGTGATGTCCAGGTTGTCCTCGGTGCGGACGTCCCACGGCAGCTCGGTCATCCAGTCGAGGTAGGTGCGGATCCAGCCGTACTCGGGCGACTGCTCCGAGGTCCGCTCCAGCCGCCCGAGCTCCTGTTCGGCCTGCTTGCGGACCTCGTCGGGCATGCCCGACTCCGCGATCTTGGTGCGGAGCGTCTCGATCACGTCCTCGGAGCCGTCCTCGCCGAGCTCCTTGCGGATCGCGGACATCTGCTCGCGGAGGATCGCTTCACGCTGGCGCTGCTCGAGGCTCTCCGAGACCTCGCCGCGGATCTTCTCCTTCACCTCGACCTCGGCGAGCGTGTCCTTGGCCCAGCCGAGCACCAGCTCGAGCCGGCGCTCGACGTCCAGCGTCTCCAGGACCTCGACCTTCCGCTCGAACGACAGGTCGGGCGAGTAGCCGGCGGTGTCGGCGATCTGTCCGGGGTCCGAGAGGCCGCGGAGGAACTCGGCCACGGCCGGGAGCCCGCGCGCCTCGACGATGTTCTCGACGGTGGCGCGGTACTCGCGGGCGAGCGTCAGGGCGCGCTCGGTCGGCTCCTGGTCCGGGACCGGCTCGACCTGAACCCAGGTGGCCTCTCCGGTGCCGGCGACGCCGACCCCGATCGAGGCCCGCCCGACACCCCGGATCACGAGTGCCTCGGTGCCGCCGCGGATCTTGCCGAGGTCCTCGATCTTGGCGATCGTGCCGACGCGCGCGTAGCGCCCGTCGACACGAGGAACCAGGACCAACAGGCGGTCGACGTCGCCTGCGGCGGCGTCGACCGCCGCCCTCGCCTCGGGTGACTCCAGCGTCAGGGTGACGACCATCCCGGGCAGCACGACCCCGGTGGTCAGCGGGAGGAGGGGAAGGGCCAGCGTGTCGAGTTCGGCCATCGGAAGCTTCCTTTCACGTCGAGCGTTCGCACCTGCAAGAACGTAGGGCCTCGGTCCCACATTCCCGCTAGCGTCATTACGACATTACAGCCAGACCTGGTGAACGTTGCCGGGAACGGCTGTCGTTGTCGGAGTCAGCTCGTAGTGTGGTTCTGATGGCCGGGGCGATCGTCGTCGAGGGGCTCGCCAAGAGCTTCGGAACCGTAGAAGCCTTGCGGGGCATCGATCTCGATGTCTCGACCGGAACCGTCTTCGGGTTGTTGGGACCCAATGGCGCGGGCAAGACCACTGCGGTGAGGATCCTTACCACCTTGCTGCTCCCCGACAAGGGCAAGGCCGAGGTCGTGGGTCTCGATGTTGTCAGGGACGCGGAGACCCTGAGGAGCCGGATCGGCCTGGCGGGCCAGTCGGCGGCCGTGGACGAGAACCTCACCGGCCTCGAGAACATCGAGATGGTCGGGCGTCTCTATCACCTGCCTGCGGCGGAGGCCCGCCGTCGGGGGAACGAGATCCTCGACCGGTTCGGGCTGTCCGACGCCGCCGACCGCCAGGCCAAGACCTACTCCGGCGGGATGCGGCGGCGCCTCGACGTGGCGGCGAGCCTCGTCGCGCGCCCCGACGTCCTGTTCCTGGACGAGCCGACGACCGGGCTCGACCCGCGGAGCCGGATGGACCTGTGGGCCATGATCCGCGAGCTCGTCCAGGAGGGGAAGACGATCCTGCTCACCACGCAGTACCTGGAGGAGGCCGACAACCTCGCGGACCGCATCGCGGTCATCGATCTCGGCACGGTGATCGCGGAGGGCACCTCGGACGACCTCAAGGACCAGATCGGCGGCGAGGTGCTCGAGCTCCACGTGCAGGACCGCGGCGACGCGCCGAAGGTCGCGGAGATCCTCGCGGGGATCGGCACCGGCGAGCCCAGCCTCGACCTCGAGGCCGGAAGGATCAGGATCCCCGTCGGGAGTGCTGGTCCCTCCGCGCTCCTCGACAGCGTGCGCCGGCTCGACGACGGCAGCATCGCTCTGGCCGACATCGCGCTGCATCGTCCGACGCTCGACGACGTCTTCCTGTCACTCACAGGACACGCCGCCGAGGTCGAGGCAGAGGCCGAGGCGTCCAAGGCGAAACGCGGACGCCGGGGAAGAGACGGGGATCGCGGATGAGCGTCGCCGTCCAGCCCTCGTCGCGCGTCAGCGCCGGGAGCCGCGTCCGCTACGCGTTCGCGGACGGCATGGTGGTGATGCGGCGGAACCTGCTGCAGATCTTCCGCATCCCGACGGTCCTGGTGTTCGAACTCGTCCAGCCGATCATGTTCGTGCTGCTGTTCCGGATCGTGTTCGCCGGGAACATCACGAACCTGCCCTCGGGGATGAACTACGTGATGTACCTGATGCCCGGGATCTTCGTGCAGAACGCGATCTTCGGATCGACCACGACGGCCGTCGGGCTCGCCGAGGACATGAAGAGAGGCCTGGTCGACCGCTTCCGATCGCTCCCCATGGCTCGCTCGGCCGTACTCGTCGGACGCACCACGTCCGACGTGGCGAAGAACCTGATCCTCCTGCTCCTCGTTATCGTCGTCGCGTACCTGGTTGGGTTCAAGTTCCAGAACGGCATCGCCGGAGCCGTCGGGATGATCGTCCTCGTGCTCATCGTCGGCTTCGTCTTCTCGTGGATCTCCGCCGTGGTCGCGCTCGCGATCAAGGAGGTCGAGGGCGTCCAGGCGGCGATGTTCACCGGGATCTTCCCGATCGTGTTCATCAGCGCGGCGCTGGTCCCGGTCGCGGGCATGGTGACCTGGATCCAAGGGGTCGCGGAGCACAACCCCGTGACCGTCTGGGCCAACAGCGCCCGCGTGCTGGCGCTCGGCGACGTCGCGATCCCCACCTACGGCCCACAGAGCCTGGGCGCGCTCCTGGTCACCTCGATCCTGTGGATCGCGGCCCTCCTCGTCGTCTTCGTGCCGCTCGCGATCAGGATGTATCGGAAGCTCACATGAGGGAACATCGCCGGGTCGTGCCCGGTTGCAGCTTCTAAGGCCCGTCCGCCCGTCGACCGCAAGAGGGGGTTCCATGTTCGGTTTCGAAGGGGACAACGCTCGCGAGAAGGTCATCGTCCTGTTGACGATGTGCTTCGCCCTCGCGATGGCGATGCTCGACAACACGGTCGTCAACGTCGCCCTTCCGAGCATCAAGAACGACCTCGGCGCCGGGTTCAGCCAGCTCCAATGGATCGTCGACGGCTACGTCCTGGCGTTCGCGTCGCTCCTGCTCACCGGTGGGATCCTCGGCGACCGCTACGGGCGCAAGAAGATGTTCCTGACGGGCGTGGCCGTGTTCACGCTCTTCTCGTTCCTCTGCGGCGTCTCGCAGACCCCCGGCCAGCTGATCGCGTTCCGAGCACTCCAGGGCGTCGGTGGCGCACTGTTGCTCCCGGGGACCCTGTCCATCCTCACCGTGACCTTCCCGATCAACGAGCGGGCGAAGGCGCTCGGGATCTGGGCCGGTGTGTCCGGGATCGCACTCGCGCTCGGACCGACGCTCGGCGGCTACATGGTCGAGCACATCGGATGGGAGTCGGTCTTCTTCCTGAATGTGCCGATCGGGATCTTGGCTCTGATCATCGCGAGCCGAACCGTCAAGGAGTCGGTCTCGGAGGCCGAGCGCAAGCTCGATGTCACCGGTTTGATCCTCGGGACGGCGGCCTTGTTCTTCGTGACCTACGGCCTGATCGAGGCCAACCAGCTCGGCTGGGGAAGCGCGCGTATCGTCGGGTCGTTCGTCCTGTTCGCGACCTTCCTGGCCGCGTTCCTCTGGTGGGAGCTGCGGAACCCGCACGCCATGATGCCGCTCCGCTACTACAGGATCCCCTCGTTCTCCGCCGGCAACTACGTGGCGTTCAGCGTGGGGCTGGGGATGTTCGCGGTCTTCTTCTTCCTCACGATCTACATGCAGACGATCCACGGGTACTCGCCGTTCAAGTCGGGCGCGAGCTTCCTGCCGATGACGCTCGCGATCATCGTCACGGCCCCCAACGCGGGGCGCTACGCCTCCCGTCACGGGTCGCGAGCCCCGATGACGTTCGGGCTGCTCCTCACCGGGATCGGGTTGGTCCTGATGGGCGTGCTGCTGACCCCCAGCACGTCGTACGCGGTCCTGTTCCCGATCTACCTGGCCATGGGGATCGGTCTGGGGGCAACGATGGCGCCGATGACGGCGGCCGTCATGAACTCGGTGGGGCCGCAGCGCGCGGGGCTCGGGTCCGCGATGACGAACACCAGCCGCGAGGTGGGCGGCGTGCTCGGGATCGCGTTGCTCGGGGCCATCCTCACCACCGAGCTCAAGAGCGCGTTCGCGCCCGCGGTCGCCGGCCTCGGGCTGAACGCGCAGCAGCTCGATGTGGTCAACGAGGCTGCCAGGCACGGCAGCCTGGTGACCCAGGGCCTCGGGCTCACACCGGCGCAGACGACGGGCCTGCAGAACGCGTTCAACGACGCCTTCATGAAGGGCTTCCAACCGGCGCTCGTGTTCGCCGGCGTGATCATCCTGATCGCGTGCGTGATCGCGAACCGGTTGATCCCCGGACGCGAGACGGTAGCGCAGGCACACGCGGCAGCGCAGGCGGACCACCAACCGGAGTCCGTCCCCGTCGAGATCTGACCGCGCGGGCAGGCCGGGTCAGGTGCCCGGCTTGAAGACCATGTCGGCGACGACCAGGACCAACACGACCAGGTCGATGCGGGATACCTTGACGACCCGTCTGATACGGCGCTGCAGCTCAGGGTCGTTCGGATCCCGTTCGGCCCCGAGCTTCCCCAACCGCTCGGACTCGGGACCGAGGAACCCCGCTCCCGTCACGATCGTGATCGCGATGCCTCCGAGGCCAAGGAGGACCCAGGTGTCGGTGAAGTTCCACGCGCTCACGGCGACGAGCCACACGCCGAGGATGAGGACGGCGATCGCCGACGGCGTGATCAGTCGCTTCCCGAGGTCGCCGATGTCCTTCGCGACCTTGACCAGGTGATCCGGATCGTTCTCACCGATGACCTTGGTCGCCAGGACCTGCGCGTAGATCGCGCTCCCCACCCAGGTGATCGCCGCCAGCACGTGGAGGAACTTGAGCGAGTCGTAGTACGTCTGCGAGATCGCCAGCATCGACCCTCCCGTTCGGTTGCCGTATCTGACCGCGTCCGGGCCTTCCTCGCAAGCGGTCAGGGCACCGGGTGTCGAGCGTCGTACCGCCAGAAGCCAGGCGCGAACCATCCCAAGACCCCGATGCCCACGATCGTGATCAGACCGCCGGAGACGATCGAGATCGGCACGGTGGTGAGCGTCGAAACGACCCCCGACTCCACGTCACCCAGCGAAGGTCCGCTCGCCCAGACGGCCATCCCGATGCCCTCCAGACGCCCTCGGAACCGATCCTCGACCGCTGCCTGGATGATCGAGAGCCGGAAGATCCCGCTCACCATGTCTCCCGCGCCGGCGATCCCGAGCATCACGAGCGAGAACCAGAAGACGTGGGAGAGCCCGAAGACCACGATCGCCGCCCCCCACACGACGATGGCGAGCATGATCGCCCGGCCTTGGTGCCGGACGTCCTTGGCCCGCCCGGAGAGCAGCGTCGCGACGAACGCTCCCGCGGCCGGCGCCGCGTAGAGGAACCCGAGGTACTGCGCTTGTCTCGCCTCGCCACCCAGGTGCAGCGCCACCGCCGGCAACAGAGCCATCGGGAAGCCGAAGATCATCGCGTTGAGGTCCGCCAGGAACACCGACTGGACGTTGCGCTTCCCCTTGAGGAAGCGGAAGCCGTCCTTCACGGCCTCCCAGCTCACCTCGTTCTCCTCGCTCGCGGGCGGTGACGGCCGCATCATCCGCACGGCGACGATCACCGCGATGAAGGTGACGACGTCGACGAGGTAGACGCCGGCGGGATCGATCGCCGCCAGCAGGAACCCTGCTGCGACCGGACCGAGCATGCCTGCGAACGTCCCGAACCCCGCGTCCAACGCGTTCGAGGACGGCAGCAGCTCCTTGTCGAGCAGTCGCGCAGGCCAGGTGTCGAGCGCGGGCCGGTTGAACGTGTAGAGGCCCGAGGCGAGGAACGTGAACACGTACATCGGCCACAGGCGCGGGTGCGGAAGCGCCGCGTTGACGGCCATGAGCGCTGACATCGCCGCGAGGATCGCGTGCGTGACCGTGACGAGCCTTCGGCGTTCGACCGCATCCGCGACCGTGCCGCCGATGATCGGGAACACGAAGACGGGGATCAATGCGGCGAGGCCGAGCAGCCCCACGGCCAGGGTCGACTGGTGTGTGATCTGGAAGACCTGGTACGGAACGGCCACCGCGACGATCTCGTCCCCGAAGTTGGAGACGCTGTGCCCGATGAACAGGAGGCGGAAGTCCCGGGAGACCTTGAGTGGGGTTACGTCCATCAGGTGCGCCCGGGCACGCCGGAGGATGCCGCGGGTAGGCGGCGGATCGGGACGAGGCGTCATCGGGAGCTGATCCACGGCCGAGGACCGTAGCAGCGCCGCTCGTCTCTGGGCGGTTCGACCGAGACTCGTCGTGAGGAGACGATGGACGGGACGATGGTGGTGGTCGTCGTGCTCGCGGTGGTCTTCTCTGCGCTTCCGTGCGCGCCCATCGCGGGAACGATCCGACACGACCGCGGAGGCGAGTACTCCGACGGCTCCCCTCGGGTCTCTTCCTCGGCCTGATCGGCGTGATCATCGTCTCGGTGACCTGAGGGGATCGGCGAGCGCCGCTATCCGTCGCCTCCCTCAGCGGAGGAGGCGGTCGAGGCGCCGGTCGCTCAGGCGTTTGCCGCCGGTCTGGCAGTCCGGACAGTACGTGATCTCGTAGTCCTCGTACGACACGCGTCGGAGATCGGCGCCACATCGTGGACACGGCTGCCCCGAGCGGTTGTGGACGGTGAAGTGATCGCCGAGCTTGGTCGGGAGACCCCCGCTCCGGCCCCGTTCGGCCTCGACCGCGTCGTCCAAGATGTGGTGCGTCGAGGCAACGAGCCGTTCGCGCCGGCCGGCATCGAGCTTCGAGAGCTGCGATGTGGGCGACAGCATCGCGTCGTGCAGGATGTCGTCCGAGTACCCGCGACCGATCCCCGCGATCGTCTTCTGGTCACGGAGGACCGTGTGCACCCGGCGGTTGTCCGTCGCGTCACGGAGCACCGCGTCGGCCTCGGGCGTGAGCGCCTCGGGGCCGAGCTTCTCGAGCGGCCCGTCGTCGCCCGCCGCGAGCACCCACCAGCCCGACTTCCGTTGGGTCCCGAACTCCTTGACCAGGATCGAGGGACGATCGACGAACCGCAGACGCACGACCGAACCGCGAGGCTTCGTCGACTTCGGGGGCGCCTCCACGTCGACGCGACCTCCCTGCGACGTGTGGATCACCAGGCGGCGTTCGTCGTCGAAGGTCATCAGCGTGTACTTCCCGTAGCTCGTGACCGAGCGGAGGATCGCGCCGCGGAGCTCGTCGGGCCTCGGCGCGTACGTCTTCAGCGACGAGAACTGGAG
>Ga0066388_100002570_pt1 | contig 11189 bp, 12 predicted proteins | sample PanSoiMetaGPlot6_FD_64539 | JGI IMG/M metagenome (GOLD analysis project Ga0066388, IMG submission 64539) | Tropical forest soil microbial communities from Panama analyzed to predict greenhouse gas emissions - Panama Soil - Plot 6 (Hybrid Assembly) | ecosystem: Environmental > Terrestrial >... | reverse complement strand
CGCCCTGCGTGCAATACGCCAGCCCCTTGGGCGGCGTAGCGGGTGAGGACGGCAGCGTGGTCGGGAAGGAGGACTGCCTCTATCTGAACGTCTACGCCCCGCGCGTCGCCGCCGACGAGGTGCCGCGCGACGCGGCGCGCTGGCCGGTGATGGTCTGGATCCACGGCGGCGGTAATTCCATCGGTACCGCGTCCTTCTACGACGGCGGCCATCTGGCCGAGGCGGAGCACATCGTGGTCGTGACCGTCAACTACCGCCTCGGCCCGTTCGGCTGGTTTCGTCACGCGGCGTTGCGCGCCGGAGCCGACGGCGCGCTCGAGCAATCGGGAAACTTCGCCACCCTCGACCTGATCCGCGCCCTCGAATGGGTGCGCGACAACATCTCCGCCTTCGGGGGCGATCCGAACAACGTCACGATCTTCGGCGAATCGGCCGGCGGCCAGAACGTCTTCACGCTCATTCTCGCACCGCCGGCGCGCGGCCTCTTCCATCGCGCCATCGTCGAGAGCGGCGGGTTCTGGCCGAGCGCGCCGAGCCAAGCCGAGAACTTCACCGACGCGCCCGAGCCGGGCGCCGCGAACAGCAGCGCTGAGGTGCTGGTGCGCCTGATGGTCTCCGACGGCACCGCGCCGAATCGCGCCGCCGCACGCGCTCACCTCGCCGCCACGAGCGATGCCGACCTGGTCCGCTATCTGCACGCCAAGTCGAACGCGGCCGTCATGGGAGCCTACAAACCGTTTCCGGGTAACGGCATGATCGACATGCCCACGGTCTTCTCCGACGGTACCGTCCTGCCGGTGGACGATCCGTTACACGCGCTCGCCAGTCCGGATGGGCACAATCGCGTGCCGGTGATGCTCGGCACCAACAAGGATGAGAACAAGCTCTTCATGTTCGGCGATCCGGAACAGGTGCGGCGCTACTTCTGGATCGTCCCGCGCTTGCGCGACGACCGCATGTACAACCTACGCGCCCAGTATCTGAGCGAAATGTGGAAGGCGACCGGCGCCGACATGCCGGCGGCGGCGCTGCGGCGCAATCAATCGGAGGTCTACGTCTACCGCTTCGACTGGGACGAGGAGCCGACGCTGCTCGGCGCCGACCTCGGGGAGATGCTGGGCGCCGCACACGGCTTCGAGATCCCCTTCGTGTTCGGCCATTTCGACCTCGGTCGGGAAGGCAACGTGCTGTTCACGGAGGACAACGAAGCCGGACGCCAGGCGCTGGCGAAGCGCATGATGGCGTACTGGGCGCAGTTCGCGCGCGGCGGCGATCCGGCGCGCGGCGGCGACGGTGCACACCCCGAGTGGACGGCCTGGGATACGGATCCGCACGGCGCCAAGTTCTTGATCCTCGACACCGACGTCGGCGGCGGCACGCGCATGTCGCGCGATGCGCTCACCACCGAGAGCGTGCTGTCGGCGCTCGACGCCGACGCCCGGCTCAAGGAGCCGCGCGACAAGTGCGCTGTCCTGCACGACCTCGCCCAGTGGTCGCGCGGGTTCACGAAGGCCGCCTACGCAGCGCGCTCGGAGTGCGCGGCGTTTGTCTACGACGCGTACCCGTGGTCGTAGAGGTGTCGCTCGATGCGATTTGTGGAGTCCGCAGTTGACAGTCGAGAGTTGACAGTTGGACTCTCGACTCTGAACTGTGAACTGTCGACGCACGAACGACGACTCAAACCGCCGGCACCTTCATCCCGCGCTGCACCGCGGCACGCTCGCCGACACGTTCGAGCCACCGCTCGACATGCGCCATGGCACCGGCGCGCTCCGGCGGCAGCGACTTGAACACCGGCCAGGCGGCGATCACCCACGGGTAGGTCGCCATGTCGGCGATGGAATATTCGCCGGCGAGGTAATCGTGTTCGCCGAGCCGGCGATCCAGTACGCCGACTAGGCGGAGCGACTCGTCGAAGTAGCGCTGAATGGCGTACGGAATCTTCTCCGGCGCCTGGCTGGCAAAGTGGTTCGCCTGGCCGAGCATCGGACCGATGCCGCTCATCTGGAACATGAGCCACTGCATGGCGCGGCTGCGCGCCCGCACTTCCCGTGGCAGAAACATCCCCGCCTTCTCGGCCAGGTAGATCAGGATCGCCCCCGACTCGAACACGGTCAGCGGGCCGTCGGCGAGATCGTGGTCGACGATGGCTGGGATGCGCTGATTCGGATTGATGGCGCGGAACGTGTCGGTCAGCTGGTCGCCGCTGCCCAGGTTGATCGGGTGCACGCGGTAGGGCAGGCCCGTCTCCTCCAGCATGATCGAGACCTTGCGCCCGTTCGGGGTGGTCCAGGTGTAGAGGTCGATCATCGCGTTGGACTCCTCTGGTATCTCGTATCGCGTCGCTCGTATTTCGTCACCCGTCCCCCTGCCGTCTGGCGAGATATGAGGAACGAGACACGCGATACGCCTCGCCGTTCAGCCTGCTTCGACCGCCACCAAGCTGATGGCGTGTTCGGGACACGCTTTCACACACAAGCCGCAGGCATGACAGTCCTGCGCGCGCACGGCGAAGGCCTGTCGGCCGCCGTGAAAGAACAGCTTGCCGCGCGCGAACCAGCCGAGCGGCTGGCGCTCGGCGTCGGTGAGCCGCCGTACCTCGAATACGTGATAGGGGCAGGCGCGCACGCAGTCTTCCTTCGCTTCGCAGCGGGTGCGATCGATCTCGGGCGCGACGCGGCCGGCGTTCGGCGCGCACGGTTCGGCCATGACCCGCTGCATGGCGCGGCGCTGGCGCGGTTGTCAATCAGCAGCAACAAGTTGCAATGGGCGGCGGCGGTGCTCTAGAAACACGCTCATTCCTTCCCAAGCGTAGAAAAATGGTCGACAAGAAAGCCGCCAATCATCGACTGATCGTCCAGCCCGACGAGAGCACCGCGCCGGTCACCGAGCTGATCGACAGCGCCCAGCGTTCGCTGCGGGTCAAGCAGTTCACCCTCACCGACTCCCACGTGATGTCGGCGCTGATCAAGGCACATCACCGCAAGCTCGATGTGCGCATCATGCTCAACCCGCACCGCTCGTCGGGCGACCGCGCCAACGACGAATCGTTCAAGGCGCTGCGCCATGCCGGTTTGAAGGTGGAATGGTCCAATCCGGCGTTCGCCGTGACGCACGAGAAATCGATGGTCGTCGACGAGAGCGTGGCGCTGATCTCGACCTTCAACTACGCGACCAAGTATTTCACCGAAACGCGCGACTACGGCATCGTCACCGATCGCGCCGATCAGGTCGCCGAGGTCGTCGCCGGCTTCGAAGCCGACTGGCACCGCAAGCCGTTCCAGCCCAACAGCGAATCTGGCTTGCTGTGGAGCTCGAACAATTCCCGCCAGCTCATGGCGTGGTTCATCGACACGGCGGAGAAGGACCTCATCATCCAGCATCCGAAGTTCGTCGACGCCACGATCGTCGAGCGCATCGCGGCGGCGCGCGAGCGCGGCGTGAAGGTGCGACTGCTGTGCGGCGGCAAGCACGGTATCAGCGACTGGGATGTCCTCGACACCTTTGCGTCGCTGCGCCTGCTCGACCGTTTCGGCGTCAAGGTGCGCCGCCAGAAACATCTCAAGCTGCACGCCAAGCTGCTCATCGTCGATGGACGGCGCGCACAGGTGGGTTCGATGAACATCGACCGCAGCGCCTTCGACCTACGCCGTGAGCTCGGCATCCTGGTGAGCGACGCGGCCATCATCAAGGCGTTGACCAAGGTGTTCGAACACGACTGGCACGAGTCCAAGTCGTATGAAGCGCCGGATCCCTTGCAGCCCGACAAGCACCACGAGGGTGAGCTGCCGCACGACCCGCACTTCCTGCATGAGTGAGACGGCGCGGCGCAACCGAGATCGGCCGGAGGCCGAGCCCGAGAATTGAGACCATTTTGACCGCGACCCGTAGCGGACCGGGGGCTACGCGATCTCCGGAACAGGAAGAGCCGGCCGTTGGCTTGAGCGGCCTGGCGCTCTGCTTTCTGCAGATCGCGCTGTCGAGCTTCGGCGGCGGGCTCTCGGCGTGGACGCAGCGCATCGTCGTCGAGCGGCGGCGCTGGCTCGACAACGAGCAGTTCCTCACCGCGGTGACGATCAGCCGTCTGTTTCCCGGCCCCAATCAGGTGAACATGGCGATCTTCGTCGGGCAGCATTTCCGCGGATTTCCGGGCGTGCTCGCCGCGCTGATCGGGCTGCTCGGCGTGCCGCTCGCCATCCTGTTGACCCTGGGCTGGGCGTACTTTCACTACCACACCGTTCCGGAGCTGCGCGCGACGCTGAGCGGCGTCGTCGCCGCCGCCGCCGGCATGGCGCTGTCGATGGGCTTCAAGCTGATCGGCAACTATGTGCGCCAACCGGTCGCGCTGCTGTTCGCCGCCGCCGCGTTCGCGGGTGTCAGCGTTTTTCACGTCTCCCTGCCGCTGGTCGTGCTCATCCTCGCCCCGCTGGCCATGGCCTGGTACTGGCCGCGCGGGCAACTGCCGCCGGCGCGCGAGGTGGGCCGGTGAGCGACGGCAACAGCTCGCTGCTCACCGTCGCGGCGGTGTTCGCCTCGCTGTCGCTCGTATCGATCGGCGGCGGCAATACCGTGTTGCCGGAAATCCACCGCGCCGCCGTGCAGCGCGAACAGTGGATGACCGACCAGCAATTCGCCGACATCTACGCCATCTCCGAAGCCGCTCCCGGTCCCAGCTCGATGATCTCGAGCCTAGTCGGCTACAAGGCGGCTGGGCTGCCCGGGGCGCTGGTGGCGATCGCGTCGATCCTTGGGCCGTCGTCGCTGCTCATGTACGCCGCCTGCCTCACCTGGGAGCGCTTCCGCACCGCCAAATGGCGCATCGCCTTCGAGCGCGGTTTGGCGCCGGTCAGCCTCGGGCTGCTGTTTTCGAGCGGCTTCACGGTGGTGCGCTCGTCGGACCACAGTACGGTGGCCTACGCGATCACCGTCGTTACCATGGTCCTGCTGGTGCGCACGAAGATCTCACCGCTGCTCGTCATGGCGGCAGCCGGTGTGCTCGGCGCGCTCGGATTGGTCGGATAGCGAGCCGGCGAGCTTCGTCACCCGCTCACTCACCGAGCGCCAGATCGCGATTGCTCGGCGTCGCCGCTCCGCCGGCCCAGCGTTCGTACAGGTGGCGGACGGCGAGGCCGACGCGGTCGGACTCCACGCTGACCTGCGCCGCCGCGCCCCCGGCGCGATCGGCAGCGAGGATCAATGCCTGTTCGCGCTTGCCCTCTTCGAGCAATGTCCCGATCGCGCGCCGCTGAATCCAATCACCCAGCGCATGCGCTGCCCGCGTGCGCAGGGATTGGATGAACAACCAGGTGTGGCGGTCATCGGCGGGGGTCAGGTGCGTGCGGAACAGATCGAACGTCCCGTTGGGATACTCGAGGTAGACCTGCGCGCCGGCCACGACATCGAAGGCCGTGTGTTGGGCGATCGGCTTTCTGAGTCCGAGAAACAGACGGGCCAGCAGGCCGAGAACTCCTCCTGGCAAGCGCGGCTCAACCTGCCATGGCGAAGCGGGGTCGTCCTCGGCGCGTATCCCGTGCCCGTCTGGATCCAGCGTGAGGCGTCGGCGAGTGACGAGCGGATCTTGGTGGGATCCAAAGGACCGGTGAATGTACGGGACGTGCGCCATGTCGAAGAAGTTTTCGAGTGTGTCGAGAAACGGTGCGGCGACGAGGTGGGCGGGGAAGAAGAGGCGCCGACCGCTGCGGTCGGGCGGAGGGAGCGCGGCTCCGGGTGCGTCAGCAGCGGCGGCGTCGGCACCTATCCAAATCCACAGCGTTCCATCTCGCTCATGCAGCGGGAACGACGCCGTGCAAGCCAGGCGTGGGATCTTCACACCGTCAGGCTGCGATGGCACCTTCACGCAGCGACCGCCGCCGTCGAACTGCCAGCCGTGAAACGGACACTGAATGCAGCCGTCGACGACCGAGCCCTGCGACAGGTCGGCTCCCCGATGTGGGCAGCGCGCATTGAGCGCGTGCGCGGTGCCGTTGGCGTCCCGAAACAGCACCACCTGCCGGCCGGAGAGCTGACGAGCGAGCGGACCGGGGTGCAGCTCACAGCTCCAGCCGGCGCACTGCCAAGTGTCCGTCTTCATGGCGTTCTCCTTCTCAGACCGAGTTGCGCAGCACGGCGCGCCGGTCTGATCGCGTCGACGCGGCGAATGAGTTGCGGATCCGCGACAGGCGAGAGAGAGTGGCACAGCGTCGACGGCGCCATGTCACGCATGCGCTCGCCCTGGTCGCGTACCTCTTCAGTCGAAAGAGGCGGGAACCGTTCGAAAGGTTCCACCCCTCTTTCAGGTGTGGACGTAGCCGAGCTAGTGCGTGGCGCACAGCGCGGGGACGTGCTGGCGATGAGCCAGCTGTTGGATGCGCTGGCGTCCTACGTCGGGCGCCTCTGCGGGGCGATCGCCCTGGACGCCGGGCCAGATGCCGCCCAGGAGACCTTGCTCAACGTCTTTCGGCAATTGCGCTCGCTCAAAGACCCAAACGCGCTCTACGGCTGGGTGCGAACGATCGCCATCCGCGAGGCCGTCCGCGTCGCCCGCCCGCTGCCAGAGTCCGGCTCCACATCGCTCGAGGCGACCCCGTCCGCGATCGGCACCGCCGACCCCGAGCTGGCCGGCGATGTCCGGCGGGTGCTCGAGCGCCTGGCGCCCGCGCAACGCGCCATCCTCGTCCTGCGGGATCTGCACGGCGTCGATGAAGCCGAGGCGGCCCGCATCTTGGGCATCGCGCGGGGCACGGTGAAGTCGCGACTGCACCGGGCACGAGCCGTCTTTCGGAGGGAATGGACCACATGAGCGCAATCGCCGGGCGCTGGCCGTCGACCGAGCTCGATCCCGTACAGCGCATGCGCGTGCTTGTCGCCGCCATGCCGCACGCGGCGTTTCGCGAGCGCCTGCTCGATGCACCGTTCGACGACGTGTGGCGGGTTGCCGCCGACCTCGAGCACGGCACTGCGCGATGGGAGAAGAACGTCGCCGCGCTCAGCATCCTCCGTCGAGAAGCCGACTGGCTCGAAGTCGAAATCCGCTCGCCGTTCGGGTTCCGCTTGCGCGCCAACGCGATACTGCGACCCGGATGGTGCGTGATGCAGGGCCGACTGTTCGCCGTCGGGATGGCCGCTACCCCGGAGGGGGATCGTACTCGCTTCGCGCACTTCGAAGCGCTCAGCCTCCCCGGCAGTCGGGTGCTCGCGCCCTTGCTCCGTCACCGCATCCATCACGAATTCGAAGCGCTCGAACTACTCGCTCGAGCCGCGTCGCGCCCTTGAGTACGAGACCGAGTTTACGCCCGAGATCGCGTCGCCAGCGCGGCCTCGACGACGCGCTGAATGAAGGGACCCTTGGCGTCCGTGTAGGCTTCGCGATCGAACTCGTACAGCCTCGCCAGCCGCTGCTTCAGCTCGGCGTACTCGGCCGCGACGGCTGGATTGCGCCGCAGATAGTCGCGGAAAACGAGCTTTTCGGTCCACATCGGACTGCCCAACGGCACCAGGTGAAGGTGATGCGTCCGCAACGCCGCCGAAGGTTTGCAAAACCAATGCATGACGTCGCTGCGGTAGGGCGCGTAGAGGTAGCCGAGCGATGCGCAGGCGGACAACGCATCGCGCGAGGCGGCCAGACTCTGCACCGGGGCCATGATGTCGATCACCGGCTTGGCGGCGAGGCCCGGCACTGCCGTGCTGCCGACGTGCTCGATCGGCGCCACGATCCACGCGCCGAGCCCGTCGGCGAGCAGCGCGCGTTCGCGCTCGAATTGCGCCGGCCACGACGGATCGTATGGCACGATATGGATCGGAGCCTCTCCGCGCTCGGCCATGCTTCTGCCCCAAGCGAGAATACCAAACCACAGATGGACACGGATGGACACGGATCGCAGAGGCTAGCGATCGGCGGCCGATGGCCGCGCCGACCGCGGTCAGGTATGGTCGGCGCATGAGCAGCCCGACCTCGAATCAGCACGCCGGCGGCGGTCCGCCGGCGACCCCCGGTGTCCCCGAGCCGCCGTTCGCCGAGCGCGCTCGAACCCTCATGCATTTGGGGCGTACCGGGACGCTGTCGACCCAGCTGCGCAAGCACAGCGGCTTTCCGTTCGGCTCCGTCGCTCCGTACGGCCTCGACGCCCACGGACAGCCCACCTTTCTGATCAGCACGATGGCCGTTCACACGCAGAACCTGCTCAGCGACCCGCACGCCAGCCTGCTGGTCACCCAACCGGGCTGGACCGAGGATCCGCTCGCGGGCGCGCGCCTGACGCTCGTCGGCCCGGTGCGCTCGGCGCCGAGCGATGAGATCGCGGCGCTGCGCGCGGACTATCTGGCGCGTCACGAGAACGCGCGCTACTGGGTCGACTTCGGCGACTTCGGCTTCTACCGCATGGCGGTCGAGGACCTCTATTACGTCGCCGGGTTCGGGGCGATGGGCTGGGTCGACGCCGCCGCCTACCGCAGCGCGTCGCCCGACCCGCTCGCCGAGCACGAAGGCGGCATCCTCGCGCACATGAACGCCGATCACGCCGATGCGCTGGTGCTCTACAGCAAGGCGTTCGCGAGCTTCGACGCCGAGGCGGCGACGATGACCGGCATCGACCGCATGGGCATGCGCGTCCGCGCCCGCAACGGCGATCGCCTGCAGGGCTTGCGCATCAACTTCCCCCGCGAGGTGCATACGCCGATGGAGGCGCGCACGGTGCTGGTGGAGATGGTGAAGACGGCGCGCGACCGGCTGGGGTAGGGCCGTAACTCGTATCGCGTCGCTCGTCGTTGGCGGATGGTCTGGCGAGAGACGAGATACGAACGACGAGATACGGATCGCCAGCATTCCTACGTCAGCAGCCACCCATAGCCTTCGCGCAGCGCCGCATGCCCGCCGTGTTCGCGGATGTGCCCGTGCGCGAGGACGATGCGGTCAAAATCCCAGGACAGAATCCGCTCGAACGACGACCGCGCCGCGACGCGGTCGCGGATGAGGACGCGTTCGATCCATGTCGGGCCGAATCGGCCGTAGCCGCCGAGCAGCCGCACCGCCAGGCGAGTCAGGAACGGCGCATCGGCCTGGAAGTTGAACACGATATCGCAGGTCAGCAGGGTGCGGCTGGCGCGATGGCAGAACACCACCTCGTTCAGGATGGGGTAGCCGCGCACCAGCGCCTGGTCGATCTCCGTCGCCCACACCGCCGGCGCGGCATCGCCGTCGAGCACGCCGTCGAAGCGCAGGTCGGGCCGCTTCCCCGAGAGACCGGGCGCCGCGAACAACTGGATCTGCGGAAACGCGTCGCGGTACGCGCCGATGAATAGGTGATGCAAGCGATTTGGCGCCACTGCGGCGCGCGGCGTTCCGAGGCGCGCCAGCGCGTCGCGCAAACCCGGCTCGAGCCGGATCGGTGAATGCAGGAAGAGGCCGCCGTCGCGCAGGCGGACGACGCTCATCCGCGTCCCCAGCTCCACGCCGTAGAACCGCAACGGTTGCTCGGCAATCCAGAGCGCGTCGTCCAACTGGCGGAGCATCGGCGGCAACTCGACTTTCACCACAAGACACCAAGAACACCAAGCGGGACCAGAAGCAGGTCACCCGCTGTCTTGGCGTGTTTGGTGGCGAATAGTCGGGCGCCGAATCGGCTTGACCACGGCACCCCTCCCGCGCTTGTCTGCCGCCCATGCCATACGATCCCTTCACACGCGGCCCGTATCCGGTCGGCGTGGGCAGTCACACCCTCACCGACACTGCCCGCAATCGTTCTCTGGCGGTCGAGTATTGGTATCCGGCCACCGATGCACATCGCGGTCAGGACACCGCCGAGGCCAGCCGCGATTACTACGAGGTGTTGCCCGGCTTTCCCCCGGTCCCTCAAGATGCCGTTCGCGGCGCCAGCGCGCGCTCTGGAACGTATCCGCTGGTGGCGTTCTCACACGGCCACGGCGGTCACCGGCGCCAATCGACGTTTCTCTGCACGCACCTCGCCAGCCATGGCTACGTCGTCGCGTCGGTCGACCACACCGGCAACACGGTGGCCGAGATGATGCAGCTCCTGATGCAGATCCAGGCCGGGGCAGCGCCGCCGGATTTGCTGGCGATGCTGGCAGAGTTCATCCCGCTGCGTCCGGCGGACATCATCTACATGATCGACCAGGTGCGCGGCGGGAGAGTCCCAGGCCTCGCGGGTCTGATCGACGGCGAGCGCATCGGCATGACCGGACACAGCTTCGGCGGCTGGACCACGCTGATGGTGGCGGGGCGCGATCGCCGCGTCGGCGCGGCGTTGCCGCTGGCGCCGGCAGGCGGGGCGATGCCGATGCCCAACGATCCGCTCAGTGCGGCGCTCGACTTCAATTGGGGTCGCGACGTACCGACGCTCTATCTGGTGGCCGAACGCGACACGCTGCTGCCGCTGCCGGGCATGCACGAGCTGTTCGAGAAGACGCGCCCGCCGCGGCGCATGGCGGTACTGAAGAACGCCGATCACATGCACTTCTGCGATCGCGTCGAAGAGGTGCACGAGCTGTTTCGCATAATGCCGCCGCCGGGCGAGTTTCAGGAGATCGCCAAGCGCGTTCCGCCGATCAGCGAGCTGGCGCCGGCCGACCACGCCTATCGGTTCACCCGCGGGCTCGGACTGGCGCACATGGACGCGGTGTTGAAGAGCGATCGCGGCGCGGCAGACGTGCTGGCCAACATCCCCGCTGCACTCGCCGCACAAGGCATCGCCGCCGAAGTGTTGTAGCTGGAGGGCGCCGCTCCGTCGGCGCCGGCGGGGTTGGGAGGGTGAAATGTCGCCCCACCGAACGCCGCCGCGGCGCCGACGGAGCGGCGCCCTCCAATGTTATTGCCGAGCGCGCTGGTCGAATTCGTGCGCGACGCGTTCGTCCTCGCGCGAGAGCGCGTCGGCGTCGATGTCGGCGAAGCCCAGGATGCCCATGTTCGCATAGGCGCGGCGGATCTTCGGGCCCCACAAGCCAATGTCCTTGATCGTCGGCACGATGCGGGTGAAGAGGCGCGAGCGGAACCGGCGCAGCTCTTCGGAGGAGTCGACGTAGCGCACGCACTCCTCGACTGGCAGCCCCAGCGTCTCCCATACCTCCTCGGCGAGGAAGCGGTCGCGCATCAGGTAACAGGCCTCGACCGCAAACTCCTCGCGTTCGTCGCGCTCCTTCTGGGTGAGCTGCGGGTAGTAGTCGCGCAGCGCCAAGCG
>Ga0066388_100002569_pt1 | contig 11190 bp, 14 predicted proteins | sample PanSoiMetaGPlot6_FD_64539 | JGI IMG/M metagenome (GOLD analysis project Ga0066388, IMG submission 64539) | Tropical forest soil microbial communities from Panama analyzed to predict greenhouse gas emissions - Panama Soil - Plot 6 (Hybrid Assembly) | ecosystem: Environmental > Terrestrial >... | reverse complement strand
CCATCCTGGCGGCAGACGCGCGACATCTCCCTCAGTGCGTGAACCGGATCGGGGAAGGTACAGGTAGATAGCGTTGAGACGACCGTGTCGAAGACCCGATCGGGGAACGCAAGCTCGGCCGCGTCCATCAATACAAAGTGATAGTTGCGGTGGAGCTGGGCTGCCCGCCGGCGGGCTAGGTGCAGCATGTCAGCGCTGAGATCGACAGCCATGACGGTCAGGTTAGGCCGGTAGTAGCGAAAATTCTTTCCGGTGCCAGCCGCGACCTCCAGGACGTTCCCTCGAACCTGAGCGAGCGTCCTTCGGCGCAACCGCCTCAGGACGAGCGCCTCTGGCAGGACTTCCGCCAGATCGTACCAGCGGGCGAAGCGGCTGTACTTCTCCCGAAGCTCACGCGTGTCCACCGCAGTGCCATCCCGTGGAGCGGCAATTCAATGATTAGAGCAATTCAATGGTTAGGAAGGTAACGCCCGGGAGGCCGTTCCAGCCTTCGCCCTCGTTGCTTTCGGAGGGGCCGCCGTGTACGTCTACATCTGCCAGTCTCTCTCGGCGACCGCCATCTGTCGTGGGCCGAGCCCCATAGGGGAAGGAGCACACCATGGCTCAGCAGAGCGTTCACCTGCCGAAGGACCTCCCGTCCGAGACTCGCGACTACTTGGCGCAGCGGCTGGATGGGGCACGCGATCTTTATCTCCTCGCGCTGGCCTTGGGCGAGCGCCACGATGGGCCCTCACCGTTCGGACGGATGATTCGCGAGGCCCGCATTCACTTTGCCGCGGTGATCGAGGAGGCACGAATCGCCGGCCTCGACACCAGCGCCATCGCCGTGATGCTCGGCAAGCTCAACATCGAGTTGGCCGATAGCATCAGGCCCGAGCTGTGGGCTCGCGTCGAGCGGCTCCTCGCCGAGCGAGCTGCCCGGAGGAGTACGCCATGACATACGTGATCGCGCAGCCCTGCATTGACGTCAAAGACCGGTCGTGTGTGGACGTCTGTCCGGTCGACTGCATCTACGAGGGCGAAGACCAGCTCTACATCCACCCGGACGAGTGCATCGACTGCGGGGCCTGCGTGCCCGAATGTCCGGTGACGGCGATCTTCACCGAGGAGGAGGTCCCGCCCGAGTGGGCGTCGTACACCGCGAAGAACCGGGACGTATTCCAAAGCGCCCAACCGCCAGGCGCACCGAAGAGGTAGGCAGCGACGCGCCGACTATGTCTTGATCGCCTTGGCATAGGCCAGCAGGACCGCCGCTTCCAAGTCGCCATCGGTGGCTAGCACGCAGACGACGGATCCCTCCTGCCAAAACACAAGAGTAGAACCGGCGGTGAGGTAGATCCGAAACCGGACGCCGTCGTGCTCCCGCTCCTCGGCGCCCGGCGGGAGCTCAGAGAGCCGACCCTGGTACATCTGGCACAGCACACGCTGGCCGCTCGCGTTCTCGTAGGCGAAAAGCGCGCTCTGCCGTCCTGCAAGACGATGGACCTTCCCGCCGGCCAGGCGAAATCCCATCATGCCGAAATCGAATACCCGCGTAGGGAAAGGCATTCGGCTCCCGAAGAAGCGCTCGAGCGTGGGCGGCTCAGGTGTCTCGAGTTGGAAGGAGAGGGTCGCCGCCCGGTAACTGGCGAAGTCGTGTGCGACCGCCCCGACGGGGTCAGAGCGAGCGCCCCGCGCCACGACAATCAGGAACACGGCTGCGGCCGCCCCGAGCGACAGACCCGCGACCGCGGCCCACCTCCAGAGACGAGCGGCTGGGGAGCGGCGGGTCACCCGGGCGCTGGACTCCGCAGCCAGGGCGGCCGATACTCGCGCTGCAACTTCCGACGGTACCGGGTGCTCCGGTAGATCAACCCGTAATACACGCTTGACCCGACGCAAGGCGTCGAGCTCTCGCTGGCAATGTGGACAGCTGGCAAGATGCGCTTCGACCTCCGCGCGCCGGTCGGACGACAGCTGCCTGTCCAGGAGCAGTTGGAGTTCGTCCGCGGGATGGCGTAGCGGGTCCATCATTGCTCGGGCGACCTCGGGTATCCTGCGCGCAGGGCATAGTGCTGCAACGCGGCGAAGAGCAGGCGCCGGCCGCGGAACAGTCGCGACCGCACCGTACCGACCGGGCAGCCGAGAGCGGTTCCTGCCTCTTCATAGGTTAGCTCCTGCACATCGACCAGCAGTACCGCAGCCCGGAAAGCTTCCGGCAGCGCGCGTAGCGCCGCCTCCACCTCGCCCGTCCAATGCGCGCCCCACGCCTCGACGTCCCCCGACCCGCCCTCCGGCGGCTCGACGAACAGGTGGAAGCGCTCTTCCAGCTCGTCTACAGGCAGGGGCCCGACTTCCCGCCGCGCCTTGAGTCGTGAATTGATGAATACCGAGTGCAGGATGGTGAACAGCCAGGCCTTGCAATTCGTGCCCGGGCGGAAGTTGTCGAAGGTCCGGTACGCCCGAAGATACGTCTCCTGCAACAGGTCCCCTGCCTCATCCGCGTTCCCCGTGAGCCGGAGCGCGGTGTTGTACAGTGCCCGCATGAACGGTAGGGCGAGGGACTCGAACCGAGCCTGTCTTTCGGCTGCGTCGTCGTGCGACATGCCGAGGGCGCGTTGGGAATTTTCGCAGAGCCTGGCCTGTTAACCCATTCAACGACACCTGCACCCGCCGCGGTTTTGCGGCGGTCGGGGCGCGCACACCACACAAGAGAGAGGTCCGACATGCACCGCATTCGCAGGATGGCAGGCGCGGCGGCACTGAGCACGCTGGCAGCGGCAACTGCTGCCTGTGCGCCCGACACGCCAGTCCAGCCGGGCCAGGCACCCGCATTCGCGGCATTGGCAAGCCGCCCGCCGTTCGTCTTCCCGGGGAACTGCTGCTATTACCGGGGCCAAATCGTACGCACCGTGGTGCCGCCGGCGAGCAACCCCAACGCCGGCATCGACAACTTTTACGGGTTCCCTGCAAGCGCCGCGGCCGGGCAGAAGGGTGTGGTGGGCGTGGCGCCAGGAGCGCCCGGCTACCACGGTGGGCACTGGAAGTTCTTCGCGGTCACCTGGAACGTGACCCCCTACCTGTTGATGTCCGAGGCCGCAGTACTCGCGGCGGCAGCGGCGGGGGACGTAACAGTCACCCGCATCCCGGAAAACGACTTCAAGTGCCCGATCCAGCCGTAGGGGCCGGAGGCTCACTTCACCTTCACCTCGACACTGTCCGACACTTCCGGCATTACTGGCGCGTGGGCGTTGTCGGCCAGGAGCGCGATGACCTTGTGAGTCGATCCCGGCTTGAGTCCCGCGGTCGAGGCCTGAAGCATCTTCTCGCAACTCATGGCCACCATGGTCATCATGCCCATCATCGGCCCCTTCATGGTGTCCAGGTTCAGGTGCCAATGCCCGTGCCCCGCGACGTTCGCGTGACCCATCTCGTCGCAGGTGAGCGTGAAGTTCTGAACCTCGACCTTCACCGCGTAGGACCCTGAGACTGTCTCTCCGGTCTTTGGCGAAAGGATCTTGATCGACGGCTTCCCGGCGGGAGCCGCCCCCTTCGTCACTGGCCGGGGCTGTGCCGGCTGATAATCGATCGTAAGCGAGGTCGCGTTCTTCTCCACTTCGGCGTGATCGTTCTGCGCCGGAACTGCGGTTAGGGTATGGCGACCGGGCGAGAGCCCCTCCAGCGACACAGCTGCTCGGTTGGTGCAGTACATGTTCACGAGCGACTTGTCGATCAGAACATGGTAGTGGCCGGTCCCTTCCTGATTCGGCTTCCCGGCCAGATCGCACCGGTTGTGAAAGCCGGTGGCGGCCACTTGGAGCGCGATCTTGTCTCCGGTGATCTTGCTGCCGTCGGTCGGGGCTTGGATTGCGACCTTCATGCGATCCGACCCGGGCTGCATCTCCATTTGCATCTCGCCATGTTCCTGCGCCGCTGCTTCCGCCGCCGTGAGAGCCAGCGTGGCGAGCACGAGCAACGATGTCCGCAATTGGACGTTTGACTTCCCTCGCATGACCTCCGCCTCCTTCAATAGTGGTGTTCCCCTCAACCGGCAGCGTGCCCCAAGGAGCCCCTGAGACGGAGCCTTGCCCGTCCTCGACGGTGAGACACCACCTAGGCAGAATTCCTTCAGGCCCAACCTCTCAGGCCGGGCGGGGCAGTCGGGTGGCGGGCAGTCGGGTGAAGGAAGCGCGGTGCTGGGGTGTCTCAGCCTTTGAGCAGCACTCGCGACGGGTGCCGATCACCCTGCGGCCGGACGGGCCGTAGATGAGGCAGACCAGAACGAAGCGTATCCGATCCGCACCGGGGAGCTCCCGTGCCTTCGAGGAGCTCCTGAGTGAGCACGTCGATGCGCTGTTTGGCACGGCGCTCCGGCTCTGTGGCGGCCACCAGGCGGACGCCGAAGACCTGCTCCAGGACGCCGCGCTTCGGGCATTCGAGGGCTTCGCATCGTTGCGGGAGGAGACCGCCGGTCGGGCGTGGCTGTTTACGATTCTGGTGCGTACTCATTTCAATCGAGCACGCGCCGGGCGGCGTCGGGCTGAGAGCGTAAGCTCCGACCTGGACGAGGCTGCGTTCGAACGAGCTCTGAACGACTGGCAGCCGGCAGCCACACCGGAGGATGTGCTCTCCGAACGACAACTGGCGGAGCGCATCGGCGCCGCGCTCGATGCGCTAGATCACCCGCTGCGAGCTGTTGTCCACCTGGTCGATGTCGAGGGCTTTTCCCAGCGCGAAGCGGCGAGGATGCTGGAGATCCCTGAAGGGACTGTTGCTTCCCGCCTGTTCCGGGCCCGGCGGATCCTGCGAGACCGCCTAGCTACGACGGCGCGGGAGCTCCGTCTCTGGAGGCCGCTGTGACCATGTCCTGCGGGAAGGCGCGCCGGCTGCTGTGGCCGGACGCAGGGCCGCGTGCCGTCACTCCCGAAATCGAAGCTGCGGAACGGCATCTCGTCGAGTGCGAAGAGTGCCGAGCCTTCCTAGAGGAGATGCGCCACTTGGCTCGCATCACCCACGAGGTCGGCCCGCGTCCACCGGCGCCGCGGGCAGTGAGGGACCGGCTCTTCCAGACGGTGGCACGGGCGCGCACCGGGTCGCCCGGGGCCAAGCAGCAGGCCGCTGCGAGGTGGGCAGTAGTCGCGGCGACGATTGTTCTTGCCGCGGGCCTTGCTTGGGTGTGGGGCAGCCGACGCGCCGCAGAGCGGGACCCGATCGCCAGTTTCGCCGACGACCACATGCGGGCTACCCGAGGAGAAGGGATCGTTTCCAGTGACACGGCGGTGGTAGCGCGCTGGCTCGCGTCCAGGCTCCCCTTTGCGATGGACGTCCCCACGCTCCCAAACCTCGAGCTGCGAGGCGCACGGCTTTGCATCATGGACGGACGCCGTGGGGGCGTCGTCGAGTACACAGCGGGAGGTCGATCGGTCTCCTATTTTGTCGTGCCGAGCGGGCCGGCTGTGAGGCCGCCGGCTCGGCGAGGTGATGATGTGCGCGTCGCCTCACGCGAAGGCTATCACGTCGCCGCCTGGCAGGAACCAGGGCTGGTGCACGCGCTGGTCGGTGATCTCCCGGAAGCAACGTTGGTCGAGCTCGCCCGGCTTTGTATGGCCAAGATGATGGCCTTCCTGGACGGGCCCAGGCCAGGGCGAGAAGCGGCCGTGACCACTAATTGAGTAGCGGTAAGCGACACCCGCCCGGCTATCGCGGGAACGCCTCCGGCAGGCCCCCGTCCACGGTCAGGATGTCTCCGGTGGTGAAGCGGAACCGGTTGCTTGCGAGCAGCACCGCGATGTCCGCCACAGCCTCGGGCGGAATCAGGCTCGTGCCCATCAGATTCCGGCTCCGGTAGGTCTCGAGCTGCTCCTCTATAGTCACGCCGCGGCTCGCTGCCCGTTCGCGAACGAACTGGAGAAACAGGGGTGTCTCGACCTGGTCGGCGTTGATGGCGTTGACCCGAATGCCGTCGGCACCCAGCTCCACCGCCGCCACCCGAAGCGCCTGTAGCATTGCCGCCTTGCTGGCTCCGTAGGCGATCGCCTCCTTACCCGGAACCAGTGCGGCCTTGGAGACGGACGCCACGATCGAGCCGCCAATCCCCTGACGCCGCATGATCGCGGCCGCTCGGCTGATGGCGGCCACCGCCCCCAAATAGTGCACCTCGAGCTGGCTCTGGAGATCTTCGCGACGCACGTCCGTTAGCGGGGCAAACCGCGGCGCCAGCCCCGCTGTATAGAAAAGGCAGTCGAGCCCGCCGAACTCGAGCGTTGAACGGGCGAACAGGGCGTCGAGACTCGCGTCGTCACGCACATCCACACCCGAGCCGATCACCCGACCCGGGTGTCGTGCCGCGAGGTCCGTTGCGACAGCGTCGGCCTGCTCCCCCTCGAGGTCGGCCACGACCACGTGCGCTCCCTCCTCGACGAAGCGTTGAGCGGCAGCCTTGCCGATCCCGCTTGCTCCCCCGATCACGACGACGACATGCCTAGGAAGCAGCCGGGTTGTCCGCTCACGGGCGATCTGTTCCTCGATCTTTCGCCGCTCAAGGGGCCAATGCTCGAACTCGAAGACATCCGCCTCGCTGATGAACTGGAACCGGTCCACCGCCTCGGCGTTGGCCATGGACTCCAGCACGGCGCGATAGCAGAGATTCGCCGTGGTCGCGCCACGCTTGTCCGCGAAGGCAGTGATCAGTCCGAGGCCGGGCGCGAGGACGACCTTAGCCCAGTCAGCGAGGAGAGGCTCGCCGGGCGCCGCGTGCCGCGCGTGATACTCCCCATATTCGGTTCGTGCCTCGGCGAGTTGCCGTCTGGTCTGCTCCACGATCCGATCCGGTGCCGCGGCGGGATCGAGATCGAGCCAGACAGGGAGCCGCCCGGCCCGCAGCAAGTGCTCCGGAGTCGCCATGCCCCTGGCCGCAAGCTCGGGAATCCTCTCTCCGGCAATGGTCGAGAGCAGGTCCTCGGAGTCATCGAAGTGGATGATTACCCGCTCGGCGGCGCTCAGGCCGCCACGGACCACCGGCAACACCAACTCGGCCAGCTTGCGGCGCTGCTCTACCGGCGGAATCGGGCCGCGGGCAGCGCCGAGTACTTGGCGGCCTGCCTTCCGTGTCGACAGATACTCATCGACTCGGCTCACCACCTCCGACAGCCGGGAATGGCACTGCCTGACATCGTCGCCCCACACGACGAGCCCGTGATGAGCCAGGGTCAGCCCGATTGCGGTCGCCGGAATTCGGTCGAGCATGTTGCTCACCGCACGGGCGAGCGGAAATCCCGGCCGCACATATGGGACGTAGACGAGTGCGCCGTCGAACAGCTCGTTCACCAACCGTTCACCGGTCGGGTCCGGCACGTTGGTCAGGCTCATGGTCGCCACGTCGTGGGTGTGCACGATGACGCGATGCGGAATGAGCGAGTGCAGCGGCGTCTCGACGCTCGGGGCCGGGCCTTCCTTGAGCATGCACGCCGCCATGAACCGCATCATCTCGGCGTCGCTCATTTTCTGCGCCTGGCGGAGGGGGGCCAGCCGAGCTAGAGAGAGCCAGGTAAATCCATCGGGACCGATAGTGCGGAGATCGGTGCCACTTCCTTTGACCGCGAGAGCCTGCACCGGCTCACCGTTCTCGGAGGTGAGGCGGAGCTTGGCCGAGGTGTTACCTCCCCCGGGCTGAACCAGCCGGGAGTCCTGGCCGAGAAAGTTGGAGAGGTAGACCAGCTCGTCGAGCGGATCGGGCACGCCTCAGGCCTCTTCGGGCGGGCCGCCCGCGCTGGCGACCTGGTCGGGCCGGACCTTGCTCACGTCGAATCGCTCGGCGGAGGCGAGCATCTTGGCGATAGTCTCGTCGGGATCGGCCTTCGCGCCACGCTTGAACCGAAGCGGATTGATCCGGGCGACCACGAAGGCCCTCAGGTACGGACTTTGGAAGCCGCGGTCCTTGAGTCGCTTTACCGCCTGAGCGACTGCCTCGTCCAGCTCGAACAGTCGCTCGGCCCGCTCGCGCCGTTCCTCCAGCGCCTTGGACAGCTTGCTCGCGCTGAACGTTTCGGTCCGCTTCAGAACCGGGTGATATGACGCGCCCGCAAAGCGACCGTTCTTGAAGTAGCAAAGACCGAGAGTGATGAGCGACGGCTCCTCGAACTCGACGGCGTAGTCGCGCTCGGGCCGGTCGTCCAGCTCGACCAAAGCCTCCGCCAGTCGCGCGACTTCGAGTGCCCGCTCTCGGAGATTGTGCGCCTTTTCGGTGTTGAGCACCAGAATCCGATGCGCCACTTCGGGCTCCGGAACAACCAGGGCCACCACCGAACGGGCACCCATCCCGCGAAGTGCCGCCAGCCGATGATTTCCGTTGGGCGTCCAGTAACGGCCTTCCGCCGCGGGTACCACAATGATCGGGTCGAGAAAGCGGCCCAGCCGATCGATCGCATCGGTCAACCGGGCAACGTGAGGCTGGGAGAGATCGCGCTGATATGGGGTGGGCTCGACAGATTCGATCGGAAGTGCGGCAAACACCTGCCAGTTGCCGCCGAGGGGGTCGCGGTATGCAGTGAGGACGGTGCCCCCATCGGCGGCGATCCGCTCCTGCAGGCGGCCAATCTCCGCCGGAGGGGTTCCGGACGAAACTTCCCGCGCAGCCACTCCGCGGGAAGCCGGCTCCGCCGCGCGCTTCTTCCGTCGGGGCGTTTTAGGCTTTGGCTCGGCCATGAGGGAAAGAAGCACGAGGCAGGCGATTCCGCCATCAGCCGGATCCGCGTGGCGTCGACTGCTCTCCTAGGGGGGAGTGGTCCCCCGCCGCGGCGGTTGGCCCGCGGGAACTCGGAGGCTGCGGTCGCCATTATCGCATGCATGCGAAAGCAATGTCGGCGACCAATTGGACAGGAGATGGCCTGATGCGCAACAGCGTAATGATCGGAACGATAGTGCTCATCGGCCTTCTGCTGCTCCCGAGAATGGGCCGAGCACAAGGGAACGCTGCGCCTACCACGGCCCCAGATCCCCTCGCCCTGTATCCGCAGAACTACACGGTCCTCTTCGAGAACGACCGGGTCAGGGTCCTGGACTTCCGCCTCGCCAAAGGCGCTTCGGAAAAAACCCACCGTCATCCGGCCAACGTCGCGGTGTTCCTCAAGGATGTGAAGATCCGGTTCACCTTGCCCGATGGACAGACGAAGATTCGCGAGGCCCGCGCCGGCGAGGTCTCTTACAGCGAGGCGACTGCGCACGCATCGGAGAACATTGGGGACGCCGATGCTCATGGGATTCTGGTCGAGCTCAAGCAGTCGAACCATGCTGACGCCACTCCCAGCGTCCACTAGGAGCGCGATCATGGCAGCAGGGAACTCAACCACCCGACGGAGCTTCTTGCGCACGGCGGGGGTCGCACTGAGTGCAACTACCCTCGTGGGCTGGCGCGATGAGCTTCCGGCGATGCTCGACGACGGCTCGATCACCGCGTTTACACTGATTCACGGGTTACCCGGCAAGGAGGACGAGCTCAAGCAGCATCTGCTCTCGCTTTCAGCGCCGACCCGAGCCGAGCCAGGCTGTATCAAGTATGACCTGTATCAGTCTCCCAAACAGAGACATGAGTTTCTCCGCTTCGAGGTGTGGGCCAGCATGGCGGCTCTCGAGGCTCACAAACAGACACCGCACCTCAAGGCCTCGTTTGAAAAGCGACAGCGAGAGGGTTGGACCACAGAAATCGTTCTCTGGGAGCGTGTGTCGTGATCCGTAAAGCCGCGGTTGCCGCCGCTTTGATGGGAGCCTGGCTGTCGTCCTCCCTTGCGCGCTCTCAGGATGCGCCGGCCAATCTCAAGATCGAGCGCCTCGATCCCCGCTTCGATGCGCTCATTCCTCCGGACGCGGCGGTCGAGCAGGTCGCCAACGGAATCGTGTGGAGCGAGGGGCCACTCTGGGATCCGGTGGACCAGTCGCTCCTGTTTTCGGATGTTCCGCGAAACGGGGTGTACCGCTGGAAGGAGGGAGTCGGAGTCACGCAGGTTATCGCGGGCAGCGGCTATACCGGTCGTGGCCTGTTCACCGGCCGGGAACCCGGTTCGAACGGGCTCGTATTCGATCGACAAGGCCGCCTAGTCCGCTGCCAGCACGGCAACCGGCGCATCGTAAGGCGCGAAGTGGACGGCAGTGAGACCGTCCTGGCCGATCGGTACCAAGGAAGACGGCTCAACAGTCCCAACGACCTGGTCTACGCGCCCAACGGTGATCTTTACTTCACCGACCCTCCGTTTGGGCTTCCGGGTACGTTCAACGATCCGGCCAAGGAACTGCCGTTCCAGGGCGTCTATCGACTCAGCGGCGACGGCGTCCTGAGCGCCGTCATCACGGACCTCAAGGCGCCCAACGGTCTTGGCTTCTCGCCCGACGGCAAGTTGCTCTACGTCGGCAACTCGGACCGGGAGCGCCCAACATGGTTGGTATATCCGGTCCGCGACGATGGGACGGTGGGACCGGGGCGCGTGTTCGCCGAGGCGACAGCATGGGTTGGCCCCGGGGAAGGCGTGGCTGATGGCCTCAAGCTGGATGAGCAGGGAAACGTCTTCGCCGCGGGCCCCGGCGGTATCCACGTGTTCGCACCCGATGGCACCCGGCTGGGCCGGATCGAGACCGCAGCCCCCACCGGCAATTTGAACTGGGGCGAGGACGGTAGCGTGCTCTTCATCGCCGCGAATCACTCGATCCTTCGGCTGCGCACCACTACTCGCGGATTCAGCGCCCCGGGTCGCGACGAATCGGCGGCACGCCAACGCTGAGACTCGAGGCTATCGAGCTGGTTTAACCGCCGGCTCGATGAACAACTCGTCCACGTAGCACCAGCTCCAGTCCTCACCCGGCTCGAAGCTCCGCATGATCGGATGTCCGGACGAGTGGAAGTGCTTGGTCGCGTGCTTGCCGGGCGAATTGTCGCAACAACCCACGTGGCCACACTCCTGGCAAAGGCGAAGGTGAAGCCACCGTCCGCCCGTGCGAAGGCACTCCTCGCAACCCTGGGGCGTAAGCGGGGCCACGTCTCGCACTTCCACCAGATGCCTGCATTGCGCTGCCATCGGTCAATCTCCTAGATCGAGGCCGGCCGCTTCTGTCCGAGCCGGCGATGTCCTGTTGTTAAGCCGGACGCGCAATGTGCGCGTGGACCAGCGTGCATGCCATCGCTCCTTCGCCTACTGCGGACGCCACCCGTTTTACCGACCCGCT
>Ga0066388_100002568_pt1 | contig 11192 bp, 11 predicted proteins | sample PanSoiMetaGPlot6_FD_64539 | JGI IMG/M metagenome (GOLD analysis project Ga0066388, IMG submission 64539) | Tropical forest soil microbial communities from Panama analyzed to predict greenhouse gas emissions - Panama Soil - Plot 6 (Hybrid Assembly) | ecosystem: Environmental > Terrestrial >... | reverse complement strand
TCCTCGCCCGTGATCCCGTGCATCGTCGCCTGCAGTCGCAGGTGCTCACGTCCGGTCAGATACGGATCGAGCGCCGCTTCCTGCAGTGCAGCGCCGATCGTCTTGCGCACCTGGGGACCTTCGTGGACGACGTCGTAGCCGCCGACGGTTGCAGTGCCTGCGGTCGGTGGGAGCAGCGTCGTGAGCATGTGCACCGTCGTCGACTTGCCGGCGCCGTTCGGGCCGAGGAAGCCATAGATGTCGCCCGGGTCGACGCGCAGGTCGATGCCGTCGACGGCGCGCGGGCCTCTCTTGAAGTCCCGGACCAGTCCGTGAGCCTCGATGCTGTTCTCGCGAGGGGTGACCAACCCCTCTGAGGCTACCCGTGCGCGGATTCGCGCCGAAGCACGGAAGCGACCGCCGTCAGCGCGACACGCGTCTCGTGCAACTCCGGCTCCCGTGTCGTGAGACGCTGCAGGGCCAGGCCTGGCAGCAACACGATGCGCGCAAGCCGGCGCGAGCCCTGCACCAGCAGCCACAGCTCCATCGTGAGCGCGAGCGCCAGCACGGAGACGGTGAGCGGTGTGAATGCCGTCGCTGGAAGGGGCCACAGGCGGCCGCCGAGCACCGCCACCGGCATCAGCAGCGCCGCGAAGTTCGTGCCGCAGCGCAGGGAGAAGCGCGACGGGCAGGCGACGCCGTTCCACGTGGCGACGAGGCGGCGTTCCTCGGCCGCGGCGATCGCACGGTGCTCGGCGCCGTGGAGGTAGAGGGTGCGGCCGCGCAGCAGCCACCCCAGCAGCGCAAAGGTAATGACGGCGCCGAGGGCGAGACCGACCCAGTGCGGGGCGAACACGAGCGCGAGCGGGGCGAAGACCCCGACCAGCAGGAAGAGCCGCTCGCGACCGCGTGCGACACCCGTGCGCCTGAAGAGCGGCGAGAGCGACGCGGCGAGTCGAACGAGGCCCCGGGCGAACGGAACAGCGCGCAGCGCACGAGGCGTCTGCGGCATGTTCCCCTCACGCACGCTGCCGTCCACGCCCGCGTACGCCCAGTAGCGCTCGCTGACGATCACGACGCCATGCGAACGGGCCATCCCGCCGAGGCGCGGCGAAGAGGTGGCATCGGCCAGCTCGAGGCGACCGAGGACGGCGGCGTCATCCACCCAGCCATGATCGCCAGACGAAAGCCGCCCGGCAAGTGCCGGGCGGCCCATGGTTCGGTGGTGTAGGTCCGAGTGGGCTACCAGTAGCCGCGCGAAAAGAATCCAAGCAGCGCGAGCACGAGGACCACGATGAGAATGATCCAGAGAATGCTCATGCTCTCGTGTTGCCTCCCTTTTGGGTTAGTCAACCAGGCGGAGTAGGTCTCCGCAGGTGTTCAACGGCAAAGCAGCGCCATTCGGTACGGGTGGCCGAAGTCGTCACTCCGGTCGCTCGTCACCGGTTCGACCCCGGATTGCAGCAAGATCGCTCCCCCGGTCCTGTCTTCTTTGACAACACTTCGAGGAGATGAACGGCTTGCTCCTCTGCGAGCTGCACGCACACACGACGTGGAGTGACGGTCATCTGACGCTTTCGGAGCTGGTCGACCTCTACGGCGCAAACCGCTTCGACGTTCTCTGCGTCACGGACCACTGCGTCCGGCTCGACGATCCGATGCCGACCGCCGTCGACCGCTGGACCTGGCCCGCGTACGCCGCCGCGATTCGTGCGGAGACAGCCCGCGCGCGCGACGAGTACGACCTCGTGCTCGTTCCCGGCCTCGAGCTCACGGACAACTGCGACGACCCGGAGCTCTCGACGCACGCGCTCGCACTCGGACTCGACGAGCACGTCGCCGTCGACGGCGGCATCGTCGAGGCGCTCGAAGCCGCAAACGATCTCCGCGCCGCCGTCGTGGCGGCGCACCCGTACTCACCCGACGACCTGACATCGCTGCGGGCGACCCGGCGCATCGCGCGCGAGCAGGACGTGTTCCGGCCGCTCGTCCACCGGTACGAGCTGTTCAACCGGGACGAGGTGTTCTCATGGGTCGCCGCTGCCGGCCTGCCGCCGATCGCGAGCGGCGACGTCCACACCGCCAAGCACCTCTCCTCTTGGAAGACGCTGCTGCCCTGCGAGAAGGACGCGCGCACGGTCGTCGACTACCTCCGCTCGCGTGGCCGGGTGTGCCTGATGCCATACGCCGTGGAACAGCGTGGCGCCGTACCATTGGCTGCCTGACACCAGTCCGTCACAATTCTGTAACCCACGAGCCGAACGCGGTAAGAGAAGATGGATTGTGGCTCGCGCCGTGACGGCCCCAGTGACCGAAGACGCGCGGCTGCTCAACCGGGAGTTGTCTTGGCTGGATTACGACGCACGCGTTTTGGCGCGGGCGGCGGATCCTTCGCTCCCAGTCCTCGAGCGGTCGCGGAACTGTGCGTATTTCTCGTCCAACCTCGACGAGTTCTTCCAGGTGCGCGTGGCCGGTCTGATGGGCCAGGAGGAATCGGGATTGCTCGTCCACTCGCCGGACGGACGGACGCCGCACGAGACATTGGCAGCGATCCGGGCGAAGACGCTGGAGCTCACTTCGGAGCAGGCGAAGCTCTGGAAGCGGGACCTCCGGCCGGCGCTCGAGGAGGCGGGCGTCATCGTCGGGGACGTCGAAGACGCGACGAAGAAGGAGCTGGACGAGCTCGAGGACCGCTTCGCGACCGACATCTTTCCGATCCTCACGCCGCTCGCCGTCGGCCCCGGGCAGCCCTTCCCGTACATCTCGCCGCTCTCGCTCAGCCTCGGCATCTTCGTCCGCGATCCCGACACCGCGGAAGAGCGTTTCGCGCGCATCAAGGTGCCGGAGCTGCTTCCCCGCTTCCTCTCGATCGGCGACCGCGGCCTCTTCATCCCGCTCGAACGCGTGATCCGCCACTACCTGCCGCGCCTCTTCAACGGCATGGAGATCGTGGAGTGCTGCACGTTCCGCGTCACGCGCGACGCCGATTTCGAGGTCTCCGACGAGGCCGACGACCTGATCGAGGCGGTGGAGGACGAGCTCCGCCGCCGGCGGTTCGGCGACGTCGTCCGCGTCGAGGTCTCGGGCTCGGTGTCGACCCGCATGCTCGACCGCCTCAAGCGCGGCCTGCGGGCGACGGACGACCAGATCTACCTGATCGCGGGACTGCTCGATCTCGCGGAGCTGCAGGAGCTCGTCAGGCTCGACCGCCCCGACCTGAAGGACGAGCCTTGGTATCCGATCGTGCACCCGCGCTTCACGTCGCCAGTCGACGCCGAGGATCTGTTCGCCGAGATCAAGCGCGGCGACATCCTCGTGCATCACCCCTTCGACTCGTTCGTGTCGAGTTTCGAGACGTTCCTGAAGGCAGCCGCTGCAGATCCGTCGGTCGTCGCGCTGAAGACCGCGCTCTACCGCACGAGCGAGGACTCGCCGGTCGTGCCGGCGCTCATCGACGCGGCCGAAGCCGGGAAGCAGAGCGTGTCGCTGATCGAGCTCAAGGCGCGCTTCGACGAGCGCCGCAACATCGGCTGGTCGCGCTCGCTCGAGCAGGCGGGCGTCCACGTCGTCTACGGCTTCCCGAACCTCAAGATCCACGCGAAGACGACCCTCGTCGTGCGGCGTGAGGGAGACGAGCTCCGCCGCTACGTCCACCTCGGTACCGGCAACTACAACATCCTGACGGCCCGCACCTACGAGGACTACGGGCTGTTCACGGCCGATCCCGAGATCGGCGCCGACGTGGCCGATCTCTTCAACTTCCTGACGGGGTTCTCGCACCCGCGGCCGTTCCGCAAGCTGCTCGTGGCCCCGTTCACGCTGCGCGAAGGGCTCATCGAGCAGATCCGCGCCGTCCGCCGGGCCGCGGCCGAGGGCGAGGAGGCGCGGATTCGCATCAAGGCGAACAACATCAACGACGAGGAGATCATCAACGAGCTCTATCGCGCGTCTCAGGAAGGCGCGAAGATCGACATCGTCGCGCGGAGCATCTGCACCCTGCGCCCCGGCGTGCCCGGCCTCAGCGAGACGATCCGTGTCCGCAGCATCCTCGGCCGCTTCCTCGAGCACAGCCGGCTGTTCGTCTTCGACGCCGGCAACACGTCGACCTACTGGCTCGGGAGCGCGGATCTGATGCCGCGGAACCTGGACCATCGCATCGAGCTCGTCGCACCCGTAGAGGACTCGCGCGCACAGAGCGACATCGTGCGCGCCTTCGACGTCATGCTCGCTGACAACGCGACGGCGTGGGAGCTGAGCCCGGAGGGCCGCTGGATGAAGATGCGGCCGCGCAAGGGCGATCGCGGGCGCGCAGCACAGTTGGTGTTCATGCGCAGCGCCAGGGCCCGCGCCCGGCGCCGCGCCTCGACCGTGCGAGCGCGCTGATCCCCCAGATCCTGGAACGCCTTACGGGGTCACGTTTGTCGACCGGTGGGTCGGTGAGAATCGCTGGCGTGCGAGTCGGGATCGTTGACGTCGGAGCCAACACCGTTCGGCTCCTGGTCGCCGCGCGCGACGGCCAGCTGCTTGTTCCCGTCCGCGAGGATCGGGTTCAGCTCGGCCTCGGCGAGGAGATCGAGCGGAACGGCCGGATCTCCTCCGAGAAGCTCGCCGACACCGCCGCCACTGCGGCTGCCTGTGTGCGGCGGGCGCGGAAGCTCGGCAGCGCCGCCGTCGAGGTCCTCGTCACGTCTCCCGGTCGACAGGCGGAGAACGGCCACGACTTGCTGTCGCGGCTCGCCGCCGCGACGAGTGCTCCGACGCGCGTACTGAGCGCGGAGGAAGAAGCCGAGCTCGCCTGGCGCGGCGCCGTCGGCGCCGCCGACGACGTGCCGTCCTCCGTCGCCGTCTGCGATGTCGGCGGCGGATCCGCCCAGATCGCCGTCGGCTCGCCCGCCAAGGGACCGACGTGGGTCCGCTCAATCGACATCGGCTCGCTGCGGCTGACCCGCCGCGCGTTCCGCGACGATCCGCCGAGCCCCGGCGACGTCGCACGCGCGACGCGAGCCATTGCCGAGGCGTTCGACAATGTCAAGCCGCCCCGTCCGCGGGGCGCGCTCGCAGTCGGCGGCACCGCCCGCGCATTGCGGCGGGTGGCAGGCGAGCCGCTCGGCGCGCACGACCTCGCCGACGCCGTGGACGAGCTGAGCTTGCTTCCTTCACGCCAGATCGCGAAGACGTTCAAGCTCGACCGGCAGCGCGCGCGCACGATCACGGCGGGGGCGCTGATCTTGGGTGAGATCCAGCGACGGCTCACGGTGCCGCTGGAGATCGGGCGGGGCGGTCTCAGAGAGGGCGCCGCTCTACAACTGCTCGACGCGACGGTCGCGGCGACCGCGTAGTCAGACGCGGAAGCGCCGGACCGGGCGCCCGGCCGCGTCGACGACGAGCGTCTTGGCGTTCTTGAGCCGCTCGCCGAACGCACCCTCGCTGAGGCCGCCGTGGACGGACCCGCAGCTCGAGCTCGAGCTCGCGGCGAGCGGCTCGACGGTCTGCAGGCAGCGCACCTACGGGCTGGTGAGGATGCGCTCGATTGCGATCGGCTCGAGCGCCCCGACCAGCGCGCGCGCCTGAGCGCGACCCTTCTTGTCGAGCGGCCGCAGGCGATCGTCTTCCAGCCAACTCGGACCTGTCGCCGGCCCGCGCGTGGCGGACGACGTGCAGTTCAGCCCCAGATCTTCTTCGCGCGTTGCTCGAGGTTCTTCCACGCCTCCGGCAGACCGGCGCGCGCCTCGGCGCGCCGTACGCGCTCGCGTTCGATCAAGCGGCCGCCGGCGACCCCGGCGCTGACGCCGCGGATCCGGCGGACAGCGTTGCGTATGTACTCCTCTGCGACGACCGCGTCCTGGTGGGCGCCGACCACGTCCTGAAACGTCTTCGCCGCGGAGACGACGCCCTCGCCCTTCTTCCCGAGCAGATTCGAGGACAGCTCGGTCGCGTAGCGCAGTCGCTTCGCCTGGATGCGCGCACGGTGCAGCGCATCATTCGGTGCAGCCGGGCCGAGCGAGGCCACTTGGCGCTGCAGGTTCCGGAACTCGCGCCGTGTCAACCGGTCGAGCGAGATGTCGCTCCCGGCGACCGGAGGAGCGTCGACGACCTCGCCGAGCAGCGCGAGCAGCTGCGCGTACCGCTCGGACTCGAGCGCTTCGAGCAGCTCGCCCTGTGCACCCGTTCGCTCCGACTCGAGCTGGCCGACGATCTTCCCGGCGGGTACGGCGTCCGGCCCGTCCAGCTCCGCCGCCTCGCGGCGCAGAAGGGCGATCAGGACGTCGAGATCGCGCGCCGGGCCGAGCCGACCGCCGAGCCACTTGAGCTCGTCGCGCAGCGTCCGTCCCTGGTCGTCCCCGAGCAGCGCGCGCGCTTCGCGGAGCGCGGCCCGCGAGCGGCGGACGGCGACCCGCAGCTTGTGCAGGTCCTCGGGATCCGAGCCGACGCGGACGGCCGGGTCGTGGCGCTCGATCGCCTCGAGCTGGGCACGCAGGTAGGCGCGCAAGTGTTCGACCGCCGGCGCGTCCTTCGGCGGCGCCGTCTCTTCCGACGGAGGCTCGAGCGCCTCCTTGAGCGCGGCGTCCATGTCGTCGTAGCTGGCGAGCACGCGCTGGCCGTCGAGGAGGACGACGTCGTTCTTGCTGCGGCGCAGCCGCGCGACCTGCAGGACCTCGTCGCCGCGGAGCAGCGCGGCGAGGACGCGCTGCAGCTCGGCAGGCGGCTTGGCCGGGCCGCCGGGCGCCGACACCGTCGTATCGCCGATCCGGGCTTCCCAGATGCTCTTCCCCTTCTCGATGCGCCGGCGCAGCGAGATGCCGGCCCGCGTCAGGCGCCGGTCCGGCGTGTCCAGGTACGTCGCGGTGAAGCTCGCTTCGGATCCATTCGGGGCGTTCACGGCCGAAGGATGCTAGCGGGACGACACCGCCGGCATCCGGCGCCGGATGCCGGCGGTGGCGGGTAGGAGGAGGAATCGACTGCGAAAACGGCGCGTGCGGCGGCGCGGTTTCCGCAGCTTTGGGCTCCCGACCGCCGCCCACGCTACGAAAGCTCGGAGCGGCGATGGGCAACGACGTGGTACGCAAGACGTGACGGACCGGTGACGGCGGCCGTTACGAGTTCGTCACCGCTCGCTCACCGTTTCGCCACCCACCCCACGAACATCCTCACGCACCCTCACCCGGTGGAGTTCGCCGTCATCGCCCACCAGCTCAGCCAGACGAACCTCGACCTCGCCGCCCGCGGCTGGAACGGCAGCCACTCGCACCTGTTCGCGCCGCGTGACGCCCTGCTGAACCTCCGCACTGGCGACGTCGCCCTCAACCGGCTCGACGTCTCGCAGCAGCTCGACGGCGTCGAGGAAGGCCTCTGGATCGTCAACCAGCTCGAGGCCCAGGGCGTTCGCGTCTTCAATCGTCCGCCTGCGCTGCTTGCCGCCCACGACAAGCTGATCACCGCGCGGCTGCTCAGCGCGGTCGGCATCCCACACCCGCGCACGCGGCGGCTGCACAGCGCCACGACGCTCGAAGGTTTCTCCTTGCCGATCGTGGCGAAGCCGAGGTTCGGCAGCTGGGGACGGGACGTCGAGCTCTGCGGCGATCGCCGTGCGCTCGACGACTACATCCGGCGGATGCAGCGGAAGGCGTGGTGGCGCACAGGCGGAGTGATCCAGGAGCTCGTCCCCCCGCGCTCGAGCGACCTGCGCATCATCGTGTCCGCCGACGAGGTCGTCGGCGCGGCCGTCCGGATCGCCGCGCCGGGCGAATGGCGGACGAACGTCGCTCTCGGAGCACGCAGCACCTCCACGACGCCCCCCGCCGACGCCTGCGAGCTCGCGCTCGCCGCGACACGCCGGCTCGGCATCGATCTCGCCGGCGTCGACCTGCTGAGGGACGAGGACGGCTGGGTCGTGCTCGAGGTCAACGGCGCAGTCGAGATCCGCGCGCACTACTCACTCGGCGGCGACGTGTTCAGCACCACGCTTGCCGGCCTGCAGCGCGTCGCACTGGTGGCGATGTCGTAACGGAGTTGGTCGTCCGCGGGGAGATCGCGCCACGCCCGTCGAAACTGACTTCATCGAACGCTTCGCGCGCACGCCGCCGGCCCGCATCGCGTTGCTGCTCCTGACAGTCGCGATTGCATGGCCGCTCGCCGGGCATGCGCACGAGGCGTTCACCCGTCTGCGCGACGCCGATCTTCGGCCTGTGGCCGCGGCCGGGCTCCTCCACGTCGCGATGCTCGTCGCCTCCGCCTTCTGCTGGCGCCGCGCTTTCCGGGCGTGCGGCGGAGTCGTCGGCGGGGGTGGCGCATGCGTGCGCTATGGCGTCGGCACGTTCCTGAACGCATTTACCCCGGCGCGAGCCGGTGGCGCCGTCCGCATCGGTCTCTTCGCGCGCAGCCTTCACGGCGAGCGCGCCCTGCAGCGCTCGGCCGTCGCGGTGCTCAGCATCGGTGCGGCGCGAGGAGCAGCCGTCACGATCCTCGTTGCCGCAGCCGCGGCCGGCGGCATCGCGCCGAGCTGGTTCATGGCCGCACCGTTCGCGCTCGGCGCAGCCGCCGTGCTCGCCCATCGGCGCGTCGGCCTGGTGCGCACCCATCTGCGGAAAGGCGATTGCGGCGCGCTCTTCGGCTGGGCCGCGCTTGCAGCGGCGTGCCGCTGCGGCACGATCGCGGTGGCGCTCGTCGCCGTCGGCGTGCACTCGCCGGTCGCGGCAGCCGTCTTCGGGCTCGTGGGGCTCGAGCTGTCGGCACTGATTCCACTCGCGCCGGGGCTGGCGGGAGTCGGCGGCGCTGCCGTCGCGGTCGCCTTGTCTGCCCACGGAGTGCCGTCGGCCACTGCAGTCGCCGGCGGACTGGCGTTCTACGTCGCGGAGGGCGCGGCCGGTGTGCTCTTCGGCGTCCTCATGACCGCGGTATTCGTCATCGGCCACACCGATCGTGACGTTCCCGTGCCCGTGTGGTGACGGATCGCACCGGCGTCACCACGCCGAAACCCACGGCCGAGCACGCTCGTGCGACGCTCTCGTCGAGGGGCATCATGAGGCGGCGGCGGATTCCGTGCCCGCCGCCGCTTCCCCGTAGCCGCAGACCGCATCGACAAGGAGAGCACGATGTTCGAACTGCTCGAGATGCCGGAGCCCCCGGCTCCGGATGACGACGACGACGATGACGACATCGTCGTGGTCGACGATTGGTCCGACTGACTAGAGAGCCGAGGCCGCGGTGTCGGCCGCTTCGCCGGTCGGCACCCGCCTCAGTCGCAGGTTCTCACGCACCCGCCGGTGCACGAGGACCGGCACGAAGTCGGTCACTCTCGCGTTGCGCAGCAGGTCGTCGCTGACACGCGCGAACTCGCGCCGCACATCGTCCGGATCGACCACGTGGAGCTCGCGCGTGACCTCGGACTCGGCGTCCTTCATTCGCTTCTCAAAGGCGGGGTCTTGGGCCATGAGGACGAGGATCTTGCCGCAGTTTGCGAAGATTCGTCAAGTCAGACCGGGCGCGACGTCGGATGCGTCGCGTCGGTGAACTCGCGAAACTCTGCGGTCAGCAAGTAGGACACCTGCTCGCCGATGTCGACCGCGTGGTCGCCGATGCGCTCGAGCGACCGCGACACGAGCACCATTCGAAGCCCGTACTCGCGCAGTTTGTGCGCCTCTCCGAGCTCGAGGATCTGCTCGACGACGTGCCGGTTCGCGCGATCGACGAGCTCGTCCAGCGTGACGAGCGACTCGGCGGCCGAGAGGTCGCGATGAGCGAATGCGTCGAGCGCGATCTTGATCATCTCCTCGCAGCGCGCGCCCATCTCCTCGAAGCCCTCGAGAAAGCGCGGCGAGGGCTCCACGTCCGGCACGAGCTTCGACAGCTTGGCGATCGTCACGCAGTAGTCGGCCATCCGCTCGAGGTGCAGGTTGACATGGAGAATGGCGAGCACGAGCCTGAGGTCGGTTGCGACCGGTGTCTGGCGTGCGAGGAGTGACTGAATGCCTTCCTCGATCGAGATGTAGCGCTCATCGACGTCGTCGTCGAAAGCGATCACCTCGTCGGCGATCTCGTGGTCGCGCTGCTCGAGCGCGTTGAGCGCGCCACGCAGCGCACGGAGGACGAGCGCGCCCTCCTCGTGCAGCGTCGACTCGAGCAGGTTGAGCTCGTCCTGGAACGTGGTTCTCATCCGAAGCGTCCCGTGACGTAGTCCTCGGTCCGCTTGTCCGCGGGATTCGTGAAGAGCTTGTCGGTCTTGTCGTACTCCACGAGGACGCCCGACCGCTTGCCTTCGCCGACCTGCAGCGAGAAGAACGCCGTCATGTCGGCGACCCGCGCGGCCTGCTGCATGTTGTGCGTGACGATGACGATCGTGTACTGGTCCTTCAGGTCGTGCATCAGTTCCTCGATCGCGGCCGTCGCGATCGGGTCGAGTGCGGATGCCGGCTCGTCGAGGAGCACGACGTCAGGCTCGATCGCAATCGCGCGAGCGATGCAGAGCCGCTGCTGCTGGCCGCCGGAGAGCGAGAGCGCGCTCTTCTTCAGCCGGTCCTTGACCTCGTCCCAGAGCGCCGCTCCCGTCAGTGCCCTTTCGACGCGCTCGTCGAGGCCCTTCTTCATGCCCAGCACACGCGGCCCCCACGCGACGTTGTCGTAGATCGACTTCGGGAAGGGATTCGGGCGCTGGAACACCATGCCGATCCGGCGCCGGACTTCGGCCGGGTCGACCCCATCGCCGTAGAGGTTCTGGCCGTGGTACAGCAGCTCGCCCTGAACCTTTGCGCCGTGGACGAGGTCGTTCATCCGGTTGAGGCAGCGGATGAAGGTGCTCTTGCCGCAGCCGGACGGCCCGATGAACGCCGTGATGACGTTGCCGTAAATTTGGAGGTTCACGCCGCTGATCGCGGTCGTCGGGCCGTACGTGACGCCGAGATCCTTGACGTCGAACACGACCTCCCGCTGCTCCGGCGCGGGTGTCCTGCGCTCCTGAGCGATCTCCACCGGCCCCACGTCGATGGGGATCGTAACGTCGTCGGTCATCATCTTCCGAGTTTCCCCCTTGAGCGCGCGAGCAGCGCCTTCGCGAGCAGGCTCGACACCAAGACGAACAGCATCAGCACGAGCGCCGCTCCCCACGCTTGTTCATGGAGCGCTTTATCGGGCTGCTCCGAGTACGTGAAGATCAGGACAGGGATGTTTGGCATTGCCTTGGTGACGTCGGTCGAGACCGCCGGGTTGAAGATCGAGCA
>Ga0066388_100002567_pt1 | contig 11194 bp, 6 predicted proteins | sample PanSoiMetaGPlot6_FD_64539 | JGI IMG/M metagenome (GOLD analysis project Ga0066388, IMG submission 64539) | Tropical forest soil microbial communities from Panama analyzed to predict greenhouse gas emissions - Panama Soil - Plot 6 (Hybrid Assembly) | ecosystem: Environmental > Terrestrial > Soil... | reverse complement strand
CCATATCTCGTAAATTAACCCTTCCTCGGGCAAAAGCGCAGATTCGCCAAAAATGGCCCGGTTTTCTACCACGCGACCACCCTCGTTAGTCAGCCAATCCTCTAGGTCCAACGGCAAGGTCATTTGCTTCGCGTTTCCTGAGTGTTCGTCCGCCTACCAGATCAAGCGCAATCCTTGATACCGCTCGAACGTCTCATCGCATGTTACAATCGGCATGTCCTCGATCAGCGCCTGGGCAATCAACTGCCGGTCAAACGGATCCGGGTGATGCGCTGGCACCTCAAACATTTTGATTGCGTGCTCCTGGGTCAGCGGGAGCACGCGTAACTCCAAATCATTGATTCCCTTCCGAATGTCATCTGGCGTGAACGTAAACTTGCCGCTTGCCCGCTTGATGGCTATTTCCATGAAGGAAATGACGCTTAACTCACGTTCGACGGAAGGCTTCGAAAAAACTTTTCTCGCGGCAGCGGACAATTTCCTTGGCGATTCGATTGCAAACAGAAAAGTGGACGTGTCCAGAAGTACCCGCATTCACTTACCTGTTCCGAGCAACTTGTCCACTTCCTCTTGTGTCATGGGTTTCCACCAGTCCGGATCATGAACGATAATCCGTCCCCGTAAGGTTCCCAGTTTCGGCTTCTTGCGTTTAGTTGCCGCTGAACGCACCATATCTACCACCGGCTTGCCGTGCCGGCAAATCGTCACCCGCTGCCCTTGCTCCGCGGCCCGGATTAGCTTTGGAAGCTTGTTCTTTGCGTCCGCAACACTAACTTTCATAACTCAATTATAGCCATAAATTATGGCCATGTGAAGAAAGAACAGTGGCGCAACTGAAGGCCTATGGTCGCGCCTCCAACTCGCTTGTAAGGGTTTTGCATCCTTACGTGGGGTACTGCATCCAATTGCCGAAGGTCTTCATGGAATCTGAAACCAACGCTTCGGCAACTCACCAAATGCGCACCAGCCTTACCCGCCGAAGCTTCGGCAAGGTTGCCCTCGCCGCCTCCGCGGGATTCTTCCTCCCGCATGACTCCCAGACGCTGGCCAATGAAACGCCATCTCCCGAGCCGCGCCCAAATCCCGCGCCCGCCGCTACGAACGTCGTCCTCGTTCACGGTGCCTTCGCCGATGGCTCCAGTTGGAGCCGCGTTATCCCGCTCCTCGAAGCCAAAGGCTTGAACGTCACCGCCGTGCAAAATCCCCTCAACTCGCTCGCTGACGACGTCGCCACCACGCGCCGCCTCCTAGCCCAGCAAAACGGTCCGATCGTTCTTGTCGGCCATTCCTACGCCGGCTTCGTCATCACCGAAGCGGGCACGGCCCCCAACGTCACCGGCGTTGTCTACATCTCTTCCTACGGCCCGGCCGAAGGCGAATCGCACGACGATTTGGTCAAGCTTTATCCACCGCCCTCCGCCATCTCCGCCATCCACCTGGATGAAAACGGCTACCTCTGGATCACTCGCGAAAGATTCCGCGAAGCCTTCGCTCACGATGTCGATGCGGCTCAAACTGAAATCATGGCCGCCATCCAAAAACCTGTCTCCAAAAAGAGCTGCTTTGGCGTGCCATGCTCCGCGGCCGCGTGGAAATCAAAGCCTTCGTGGTTCCTGGTTTCCACCGATGATCGCCTCATCAATCCCGATCTTCAGCGTTTCGTCGCCAAGCGCATGGGCGCCACCGTCGGCACCGTGCCCTCCAGCCACGCCTCTCTGGTATCGCACCCCGTGGAAACCGCCAACTTCATTGCCCAAGCCGCCGGTCAAAAAGTGTAGGGGCGGGTTTATCCCGCCCCGCATGTTTCGATTTGTCCACGCGGTTCAGCCCGCCTGACACACGGCTTATAATATTGGCCCATGCCGAGCGCGCCCCATCTACCGGAAGACACCGACGCTCCCGACGCCGGTCGCTGCGATCCCTACCTGCGCCTGCAGTCGGTCACGGTCTTTGTGCGCGACCTCGACCGCAGCATCAAATTTTTTGTCGAACAGCTCGGGTTCCCGCTGGTCTTCCACTCGCGCGAACGCCCGGACCGCAGTTGGGCCGTGGTCGCTCCGCCCGACGGCCAGGCCAATCTGACCTTGGCGGTTCCCGCACGCGATTCCGCCGACTACAAGCTCATCGGCCGCCATACGCACATCGCCTTTATTACCGAAGACGTCATGGCCAAATTCCGCGAGTGGCGTGCCCGCGGCGTGGAATTCCATGGCACCCCCCGCCTCAAGCGCCTGCATCATGCCCGGCGCCCGCACGATCCGCACCTACCTGATTCCTTCGACGAGCCTTCCGCGCCCATCTGGGGCGGTGTCTTCAGCCGCTTCAAGGATCCCGACGGCAACATCTTCTCGCTCGTCAGCTTCGACGAAGTCACCCACGAAGTCGAAGCGCAGCGCCGCGCGCATCAGGAACGCCTGGAACTCGAACGCCGTGCCGCGCAGGAGCTGGAAATTGCCAAGCAGGTTCAAGCTCGCCTTTTCCCGCAGAGCCTGCCGCGCCTCTCCACGCTCGATTACGCCGGCATCTGCCACCAGGCGCGCCAGGTCGGCGGCGACTACTACGACTTTCTCAATCTCGGCAACAACCGCCTCGGCCTGGTGATCGGCGACATTTCGGGCAAAGGCATCGCCGCCGCGCTGCTGATGGCCAACCTGCAAGCTAATCTGCGCAGCCAGGTGGCCGTTGCCAGTGATCATCCCCAGCGCCTGCTGCGCTCCGTCAACCAGCTCTTTTGCGAAAACACCCCCAACGGTTCCTTCGCAACGCTTTTCTTCGCCGAATACGACGACGCCACGCGCCGCCTGCGCTACGCAAACTGCGGCCATCTCAGCGGTCTGATTCTTCGCGCTGATTCCTCGGTCGAATGCTTGCCCGCCACCGCCACCATCCTCGGCGCTTTCCCCGATTGGGATTGCGAAGTCGGCGAATGCCAGCTCTGGCCCGGCGACACCTTCGCGCTCTACACCGACGGTGTCACCGAATCCTTCAATCATGCCCTCGAGGAATTTGGGGAAGAACGCCTTGTCGAAGCCCTGCGCCGCCACCGCTCGCTCTCGCCCCGCGAACTGCTGACCGCGGTGGTCGACGAAATCCGCAAATTCAGTCCGCACGAGCAGCACGACGACATCACCCTTATCGCCGCCCGCTCTCTGTGAAAATTAGGGAAGGAAAGAAATAACGAGGTAAAAAAGGCCCGGCATGGCTAAAGCCATGCACCTACCTTGATGCCCGCGCGCCTTCTTCTTCAAACGATCTGCACGAGTTCCGGCGGGCAGTCGCGCAAATTTTCAATCGAAAGGCCCTTCTCGGAGGCCAATGCCATCGCCGCGGGCAGCAGTCCGTAGCTTCGGTTGCGCCCTTCGCGCTTGGCCATGTACAGCGCCTTGTCCGCGAGTTCCAGCACGTTTTCCATCGTCAGCATGCCCACGTCGTCCGGCAGCCACGGGAACGGCGCCCAGCCGATCGAGCACGTCTTGTGTACCTGCACGCCATTGCCGACGTCGAACGGCAGGTCGCGCACCACTTCCAGCACGCGGTTGCACAGCAGCGTCGCGTTCTCGCGGTCCGTGGTCCGGCAAACCAGGAGAAATTCCTCACCGCCCCAGCGCACCAGGTCATCGGTCTGCCGCATCACGCCGCCAATGCGCTTGGCCATTTCCTGGAGCAGGCGGTCGCCGGCGGCGTGTCCCATTTCGTCGTTCACCCGCTTGAAGCGGTCAATGTCCACCAGGACAAAGATCAACTCCTGCCGCGTCCGGCAAATCCTGCTATCGCCGCTTTTCACGTGCGAGCGCATCACCTGGGCCAAGTCCTTGCCGATGGTGTCGTAAAAATACCTGCGGTTACGTACCCCGGTAAGAGGGTCGGTTAGCGAAACTTCCTCGAGTTCCTTGTTCTTCTGCAGGAGTTCCGCGCTGCGTTCCGCCACCGCCTTCTCGAGTTCATTCTTGCGGCGTTGCAGCGCTTTCGTGCGCAACGAAACGAACCAGTACACGCTCCCGAACAGCGCCACTACAAACAACCCGCGCACCCACAAGGATTGCCAGATGCTCGGCAGCACCCGGAAATGGAAGCTCGTTTTCGCCGAATACTGCGGCGTATTCGGCCGCTTGCATTGCACCCAGAATTCGTAGGAACCCGGCGGCAGCGCCCCGTATTGCACCTCGCGCGATGTCGTTTCCGTCGCCTGGCGCTCCAACCCCTGCAGCGCATAGCGGCAGGACACTTCTTCCGGTTTGTCCAGCACCACCGGAGAAAACTGCACGATCAGCGACGCGCCCGAGGCCGCCACGGAAGATTCACCGTTGGGATTTTGCTCTGTGCCGTCTAGCGCCACCGTGGTCAGGGCCACCCTCGGCGGCTCGTCGTTCTTCCTCTCCCCGACTGGTTTGTACCGCGAAAGCCCGCGCGACGTCGCGATCAGAAAACTTCCGTCCGGCTCTTCCCGCGCGCCGGTCCACGGACTCAAGTCGTCCCAGATCAACCCATCGGCGTGGCTCAGGCTTTGCAAGTGTCCATCCGGCCACAAAATCAGGATTCCATCCGTGCCGTTGAACCACATACGGCCTTCTTTGTCGCTGCCCACCACGGTACGGTCCCAGGGGCGAAACTCAAAATTGGCGATGCCACGTTCGTCGATATTTACGTGCGTCACGCCGACAACGTCGTTGTAGGACACCCAAACCTCGTCGTTGCTGGGCGAGGCGAGGCTGGTCATTGTCTGGCCCTGCAGCCCGTCGCGGCTCTTCATCACCCGCCAGTTCTTCCCGTCGTAACGATACAGCGTCCCTGGCCCGGTCGCCCATAGCACTCCATGAGGCGAAAACGCCAGATACTCGATCTCCGCGCCTTCTGTTACCGGCAACGGAACCTCGCGGATCGAAGCGCCTCCCTCTTGCGGGATAAACCGCACCAGGCGCGATCTGGTGGTCGCCCAGATGCTACCGTCCGGCGATGCCTGGATGCTCACAAACGTACGGCCGTGATAGTTGGCGTAGGTTCGCGTCTCGTAGGTGTCGGGATTAATCTGCACCACCGCGCCCGTGATGGTCACCGACCAGATGGAGCCATCCCGCGCGAGTTGCATCGGGCGGATCAGCTTCCCCACTTGGTCGTGTGGCGCGGGGAGTTTTTCCCAGTGATGCGCGGCGCCGTTCCAGATGCCGATGCCGTGCGCCGTGCTGACCCACAACCGCCCGTGGCGGTCTCGCAACGTGGCCCAGGTGGAGTTGTCGGGAAGTCCCTCGACCGTGGTCCACGCCGACCATTCCCGCACCCCCGGCAAGCGGTCCAGTCCGGTTCCCGAGCCGCCCACCCACAAGGTCCCCTCGCGATCCTCCGTCGCACATTGCACCAGGTTACTCGAAAGTCCCTGCCTCCCCGTCAGCAACTGCCAGTGTCCGCCGTTTTGCCAATACAATCCCGAAGAGCTGGGCACCAGCAGTCTGCCCTTCATGTCCACCGAGGGTTTTCCCTCCTCTTCGTTGGCCTCCGCGCGCACCGCTTCTTCCGTCACCAACCGGTGCCCGCGGCGATCCAGCCGCAACAGCCGCGTGGCCGTGCGCACCCACAGCGTTCCGCTGCCATCCTGTATCAGGGCCACCACACGCTCGTCAGGCAGTTTGATTCCCGGCTCGAGTTCGTAGGCCCGTGTTTTGCTGTCAAGGCGAACCAATCTCTGCCCAGCGGTGAACCAGATGGAATTGTCCGGCGCGCGCAAAATTCCCGCGTTGGTTATCCAGTCGCTTAAATCGCGCGCGATGGTTTCCGCGGTTCCCGGATTTTTCGGGTCCACCACCAGCATGCCGCGCTTGTACGTCAGCACGTATACGACGCCTTTGCTGTCCACCGCGAAAATCTGCACGCCGTTCAGCAGCGGCAGTGAACTGGGCGGGATGCGCAGCGGCTGGAATTCTCCGTCTTTGTAAAAGGCCACGCCGCGCGTCCCGGCGAACCACGGGGTCCCGTCCGGGGCGATGAGCATGTCGACTACGTAGTGGCCGATGAAGCTCTCCACCTCGGTCATTTTTTTGGCGCGCGTGCCGTCGAAACGGTAAAGCCCCGTCTGCGTGCCGATCCACAAAAAGCCCTGGGCATCTTGCGCGAGGCACGTGGCCGTCACCGCGGCCATGCCTTGCTGGTCTTCAAACCGCCGCACGGAAAACCTCGGGTTGTCGGGAAAATCGACGCGCTTTGCCTCGGCCCCAGCACACACGCCCGCGGCCGCGAGCGCGCACAGCAGCGCAGAGAGCCGGATTCGAGACCCTAAGGACACGTGCCTCACCACCTCGGAAGTAGCCGGTATCAGCCCCGGTTGGGCGTACCGGGGTCCATGGGGTTCTTCTTCCAGACAGATTAAAAAGAAAAGGGCGGAGGGTAAATCAATCCAAAGTACTTTGGTGTGGTACTTGCGAATAGTGCCTGGTTGTATACGACAAAGAGTGTGCAAGCGATTATTGGTCGCAGTGCCAGTGCCGTCGCCTTACAGCGTTCCCCCCTTGCCCAGATTGTCCACCAGGAGACGGCGGAACCGGGAGCGCTCATCCAGCCCCATGTCTACGATTTCAAACGACATATCTTGTGCCCTGTAATCCCTCATCAGCGCCGTCGCCTGCACGTTGCGCAGGCCCAATTGCATGCGCATCTCCACCCGGGTTCCCGGCGCCAGATGCACATTGGTGGTTGCCAGGCCTCCGGCCAGGCTGGCGGTCTTAATCTCCAGGCGGCAATTCTGTTTCAGGTTGGTGCTCACCGCGGTCACGCTTCTCTGGAGGCGAATGCGGGCATGCCGCCGTTGCCGCAGAAATTTGGATTGCTGCGGAATCTCTAAAGGTTCCAGCGCCAGATCTTGCGCCTGGAATCCGCCGTTCGGCTGAAACGCCTTGGCCCATTCCGGGTCCATCTTGACCAGAGCCTGAAACGCGGCAATGCGCAACTCCTGCGGATGCTCCCACCCGAACATCTTGCGTGCATCCACAATGCGCCGCAGCGTAGGGATGGATTCGGGAGCCTGCAATCTCCCCAGCGCTTCGAGCGCCTTCACCCGCAAAAACGGAGCGCCCACCGCGGGCAGGTCGCCATCGGCTAGGGTCAACAGGCGCCCCAGGCCTTCTCTCTCCCCGGTCATGCCTATTTCGTCCACCACCAACGGCATCACCAGCGGATCGACATGATCCAGAATCGCCAGCAACAGCCGGCATCTTTCGGGAGCTCCGCTCCCCGCAATTTGCCGGACCACGCGGTCTTGCGCAGCCCGTGGGAAGTCCTTCAACCGCGTTGGAAGATAAGTTTCCGCGGCCTGTGGATCGAGTTTCGTCAGCAAGCCCGCCATTTCCACGGCTTCTGCAATCGGCCCGCCGTGCACCGTCTCCCGCAGGTAACCCAGCGCCTCTTGCCCCAAATCCTGGGCCAGGCCGGCCACGTTCTCCAGGTCGTTGCGGAACTGGCAGCGGCTGAGACGCATGGCCAACTGCTCCATGGCCGTTTGTGGCAAGTGTTTCAGCACGCCGGTGAGGCCCGCGGCCACCGCCCTCACCTTCAGGGCTTCTTCCAGGAACTCCGGCACACGTTCTTCGATACCCATCTTCATGCGCAGGCTTTTGCTGATTCCCGGGCGCTGCGCTTCCACGCCCTCCAGGAAATTCAAGGCCTGGGCCATGGCCGGGAAATGCCGGTGTACCGCCGCTTCCTGGCTCAGCCGCACGAACGCCGCGCTCACCAGCGACTGCAGGCTCTGATCCTGCTCCACGCTGAGCCGGAGCCCGATGTACCGCAGCGCTTCCAGCAACAACTTCGGATCGGCCTCCGCATACAATGTGGCCATCTCCAGAAGTCCGGTTGCCGCGCGCTTCCGGGCGTCTGGTTCCTCGCTGTCCGCGCACCTGGCGTAGTTCCGCAGTATGCTGATCGCATCCGCTTTCTCTCCGTGCTTCAACAGTTCCCCGACGTAGGACTCGACATTCTTCGGTGGAATGCACCACGCCTCTTGCGAAAGCAGCACTTCGCGCTTGGCGTTTTCCGGCACCGATTCCCAGAACGCGCGGTCCATCATTTCGCGGTGCGTCTCCACAAGGATGCCCGCGTCCGCCATTTTGTCTTCGTGGTGCCCCAGAATCTTCCGGAGTTGCTCGATCTCCTGGTTCATACGGTCGAGCATCTGCCGCACGGCGTTTACCTTGACGTTCCCCCGCTCGAATTGCTCCAGGGCGAAGCGGATAGCCAGATGCTCGGCCAGTTGCACCAGGACGTTCTCGTCCAGCTTTTTGTTTTTGCCCAATTCGGCAAGTCCCGCCAGCGCGTCGCGCAGCGTGCTTTGCGCCTTGGAGTTCATTTTCGACAGCTCATCCTGGAATTCCACCATCGTCGCGGAAGGATTCACGCTCGTGCCGATACTTCCGAACGTGGTGATGGCTTGCAGAATCCGGAAGATCGATTCTTCATCCGGCAAGCCCAGAAATTCGCGTTCCGTTCCGCGAGCTCCCCCGCCGGTTTTCATTTTGCCGGCTGGACTGCGTTCTCCCGCGGATCCCGTTCCCCACCCGCTTCCGCTTACGCCTCCCAGGAAACCAAAACCTCGCGCCCCGGATCCGCCGCTGGGGTCGACGGTCTCTTTGCCGGCGCCGCTCGCTCCAATTTCGTGTACATCCGCTGCCGCGGCACCGCTGCCTTCCCCTCCGGATTTCGAACCCTCCACCGCGGCGATCAGCTCCAGCAATTTTTTGGGATCATTCAGCAGTTTGCGGAACTGTTCCTGCTGCTCGCCCACTGACGCTGCCGCGATTTGCGCCGCCAGGTTTGCTTCTTTCAGCCGCGAATCGGTGGCCACAAAGCAGACTTCGTTCACCCGGATGCCCTGCGCATCCGCAATCGCGGCTTTCAGTTGTTGCGCGAGTTCCGCGGGCTTTGCTTTTCCCGTCGGAAAGGCGTGCACAAACCTGGCGAGTTCTTCCAGAGTGATATGCGGGGTGAACTGTACGCTGGCCAGGCCGGCGGCGGAAAGCAGTTGCGCGAATTGCTTTTCCGCGGGACTTCCTTCCAGCGGTACGCCGTCCAGCAGCAGTTGTCCCCCGGAGGCGCCCAGCAGCAGGTCCGTGGCGCTGCCTTCGGGAAGAGCGATGCGCAATTCGCCCCAGGCGGTCTTCAGTTGTTCGGCCACGCGCACATGCTCGTATCCGTACAACCGCGCAAACTTCAATAAAATGTTCAGGCTGCGTACGAAAGCGCGGCCCGCCGTCGTTTTGGGGTCCGTCTTCATCCGCTAGGGGCGCTCCGCCGCCGGTGAACTGCGCACTCACCAACGGGACCTTCTCACTAGTACCGTAGAACTCTTGCACTGGGCGAACAATGGTACGGACGTTCTCTGTGTGACTCCCTGGTCATTCCGTCCTGCGTACAGGCGGCGCGCCTGCACACAAGTACGGGCGTATGTTTCTCCTGTGCAGCTCTTTTGTCTGAGATTTATTAGCGGGCGTTATTTCGTCAGCGCCACGCGGCTCTGGCGTCGCGAGCGATTATTTACGTTGGCGACCTGCGGCAGGCCGCCAAGTTCCAGCAGCAGCTTTCGCAACCGCAATCTCTCGTCCAGTTCCATGTCCACGAATTCGAACGCCAAGGCCTGCGGCCGCGCCCCGCGCACAATGGCTTGCCCGCGGATGCTGCGCACGCCGTGCGAAATCTTCAGCGTCAGCAGCGAGCCGGGCGCCAGGTGCCGGTCGGCCGCGCCGATGCCGCCGCCAAGATTCAATTCGGCGATCGAAATGCGCATGTTTTCCCGCAGGTTCGTGGTGACCGCCGGCACGTGCCTGCTCAGCTTCAAACGCGCGTAACGTCTTTGTCGGATCACCGAGGCATTAGGCTCAGGATCCGTCGGCTCCAGCACGAGTTCCTTGCGGTCCAGCCCGCTGGCCATGATTTTCTCGATGGCCAGGCTCGGCTCCACTTTTTGCAACGCCTGCGCCGCGGCGATGCGCAACTCGGTGTGATACGCCCAGCGCCACACCTGCTTGGCTTCCAGAAAAAGCTGCAGGATGGGGCTGGCGCCGCTAGCGCGAAGCCTCCCCGCCGCCTCAATCGCTTTGATGCGCGTGAATCCCGGCGTTGAGTCGTTGCGCATCAGGTCCAGCAGCGCCGGGATGCATTCGGTGCGCCCGCTCATGCCCATCTCGTCAAGCGCCAGCGGCCGGATCAGCGGATCCAGAGAAGCGTAAATCGTCGTCAGCAGCAGCGCGCGCTGCTCCGCCGGCGTCGACGACAACTGGCGCACCGTCCGGTCATGCGAAGCCCGAGGCCATTGGGTCAGCCGCACCGGCAGGACGCGCTCCACCGACTCCGGAGAAATCTGGCTCAGCAAACCGATGACCTCGGTTGCTTCCGTGGCAGGGGCCGTCTGCAGCGTTTCCACCAGGCGATGCACCGCGTCCTCGCCCAGCCCGCGCACCATCTCTCCCAGCAATTCGCAATCTTCGCGGAAACCGCAATTCGCAAACCGGTTGGTCATGTAATTCAGCGAAGTCTTGGGCATCAGCGCCAAAATATCCAGCAGTCCGTCCGGCGTCTGCCCCGAGCGCATCGCGTCTTCCACGAACTCCGGCAAGCGCTCCTCGGCCCCGATTCTCTGCCGCAGGTTGTTGGTGGAGCCCGGCCGCAGCGATTCCACGCTGTCGAGCGAGGCCATAGCCTGCTGCATGGCGGGATAGAAGCGCTTCGCGCCCGCTTCCTGGCTCATGCGAACAAAGGCCGCTCCAATGAGCGTTTGCAATTCCACTTCCCGCTCGACGGAAAGCTGGTTTCCCAGCCGCTGGATCACGTCAATCAACTGGCTGCCGTCGCCGCTGCCGTAAAACTCCGCCAGGTCCGACAGGCCGATGGCCGTTGTGCGCCGTGCCTCCGGCGCTTCCTGGCTGACGCAGGCCGCGTACTTCGTCAGGATTTCGTTGACCGTTTTCAACTCGCCGCGCCGCAGCATCTCTTCCAGGAATTCGCGGACGTTGCGCGGCGGCACGCACCACGCCTCCTCGGAGGTCAGCACTTCCTTCTTGTTCTCTTCCGGCACCTGAAGCCAGAACTCCTGGTCCAGCAGCTCCGTGTAGGACTGCACCTGCAATCCGGCGCTGGCCATGGCTTCTTCCTGCTGGCCCAGGATCTTGCGCAGCGCCTCGATTTCCGCGTTCATGCGGTCGAGCAACTGCTTCACGGC
>Ga0066388_100002566_pt1 | contig 11196 bp, 5 predicted proteins | sample PanSoiMetaGPlot6_FD_64539 | JGI IMG/M metagenome (GOLD analysis project Ga0066388, IMG submission 64539) | Tropical forest soil microbial communities from Panama analyzed to predict greenhouse gas emissions - Panama Soil - Plot 6 (Hybrid Assembly) | ecosystem: Environmental > Terrestrial > Soil... | reverse complement strand
CGCGGCCGATGGACCAATTTTCGCACGCGACGAGAGTACGCGTTTGGATAAACTCCCGCAAGCCAATGGCGCGGAACTACCTGCTGATCGACATTAGCAATTCATTCACCAAGCTGGCTTTCGCGTCGCCAAAACGGATCGAGCGGCCGGCGCGGATCGAAACGAAAAAGTTTGGCTCCGGGTTTTTGAAGCGATTGCTGAAACGTCGCAAGATCGACGTTTTCGTTGTTTGTTCCGTGGTTCCAGCAAAGAACGTCGCCGTTCGAAGTGTGGCGAAGGGAACGAGGATTTTGTGGGTGACACCAAAGATTAAACTCGGCGTCGGGGTTGATTACCCCAATCCGAACACGATCGGCGCAGACCGGCTGGCAAATGCTGCGGCAGTGGCGGCGCTCTATGGATGTCCTGGAATCGTGGTCGATTTTGGAACGGCAGTAACGTTCGACATCATTTCGGCGAACCGGAAATATATTGGCGGCGTCATCGTGCCCGGTCTGGAAGCCATGACGAACTTTCTGTATCAACGCACCGCTCTGTTGCCAAAGCTTTCTCTGAAAGAACCTCGTTCGGCCGTTGGAAGATCGACCATGGAGGCGATGCGGGCCGGCGCAGTGATTGGTTATCGCGGCTTGATCCGGGAGATCCTCTCGAAAGTCGAGGCCGAACGGTTTCGACGCAAAAAAGTGCACGTCGTCGCCACCGGCGGATATGCAACGTTGATCGCGAGACGGTTAACAGAGATCGACAGCGTCCATCCAAATCTGACCCTGGAAGGACTGCGGATCGTGGGGAATTTGAACGGGTAGGGGCGAGTTTCCCCCGCGGCTGGTTCGCAATTTTTTCTTTGAACCGCAGAATTTTAAGCTTGTAACTGAGGGCGCAAAAGGGTTTCATACGCCGAGGCCATGAAATTCCGGAAAATCGCGGCTGTCGCCGTGCTCGTACTTGGGTCTTTGGCGGCGGACAACGTCGCGCCGTCGAAGGCGGAACTGGAAACAATGTATGACAAAGCGTTTCGCGCTTTCGATTCGAACAATTTTCCCGAGGCCTTAGAAAACCTCGACGCGATCGACGCGCGTCAGCCGGACCTGGCCGAGTCGCAGAATTTGCGCGGTGTGATCTATATGCGCCAGGGAATCTACGATAAAGCGGAAGCCGCTTTGCGCGAAGCGTTGCGGATCGATCCGAAATTCTGGAATGCGCGTTTCAACCTGGCCGAAATACCATTTCTGAGAAAAGATTGGGCCGAGGCGCGGAATCGCTTCCAGGAATTGCTTTCCAGTAATGCTTCCGAGCTACAGGGAGAGGCCACCCAGCTGATCCAATACAAGATTCTTCTGACCTATTTGCTCGAGGGCAAAGAAAACATGGTCGATTCAATTCTGGCCAAGTTCGAGCTCTCCCCCGACACGCCTGCGGTTCACTACGCGAATGCTGCGATCGCGCTCCAGCAGAAAAACACCAAAGACGCCAAGGATTGGATGGCTCAGGCCGAGAAGAATTTCTCGCCGCAACTGAATAAACTTTTCGCGGAGTCGCTTTACGAAGTTGGCTGGTTAGAAAAACAGGCGGGCCAGACGCGCGCCGCGTTGGAGCTGACAAGCGCCGCAGACCGCGCGGCCAAGACGAAGTCGTTTGCCAAGTCGCGCGTTGAGCAGGCACGGCAGGCGTTTCAGCAGCGCGATTTCGCCTCCGCTTTGAAATTTATTAACGACGCGGACGCGGGCGACCCGAACCAGGCGCCGATTATCAATTTGCGCGGCGAGATTTTGATGGAACAAAAGCAACTCGACCAGGCCGAGGCCGAATTCAAAAAAGCGCTGAAGACCGATCCGAAATTCCGGCAGGCGCAATTCAATCTCGCGCTCGTTCCGTTAAAGAAAAAGGATTACACCACCGCGCGTGATCGTTTCGAAGCGCTGCTGGGCAGGACGCAGGGTGGAGACAAGAGCGAAGCCGCCCAAATCATCAAATTCAATATCTACCTGACTTTCTTGCTCGAAGGCAAAGAAAGCCGGGCGCAGAAGATGATGGAACAATTTCAGTTCACCGGCGATACGCCGGCTCTTTATTACGCCCAAGCCGCCTGGGAGTTTAAGCACAATAATCCGAACAAGGCGACGGACTGGATCACGTCGGCCAAGAAAATTTATTCGCCGGCTTTGAATCTGGTTTTCGCGGACTCATTTTACGATCTCGGTTGGATGCAAAGTCCCGCGCTGGCGACGTCACCGGCACCGGCCGCGGAGGCCGCAACCGCGATCGCCGAGGTGCAAGCGGAAGCGAGCCCAGCGATAGAGCCCAGTCCGATTCCTGGGACCACGCTAGCGAAGAATAAAGCCGCGGCACCTGCAATTACTGGAATGGAAGCGACCGCGCCCAAGCCGGAAGAAGGTGCAGCCAGCGCGGCAGTGAAGGAATTCACGTCACGGGCGCCACAATCGCTTGCCGCTGGCAGTCCTGCTAAGCCAGATGAAATACCACTTGCGCCGGCGCCGAATTTGTCCCCTGTCATAGAGACACCAGTGGCTGCTGGCAACGCCCCGGCGTCTGCAGCAGTTCCGAAAGAGCAACCGCCGACGGTTGGCAAATCACAGCAACCCACCAAGTCCGTTTCCAAACCAGCTGCGAAAGCGCCGGCCTCGGCAAAACCACCGGTAGTCGCGGAAAAACCTCCTGTGGCCGCGCCGGGATCGTCTGCACCGGCGACCGTATTGGCGCCCGCGCGTGTTGGCGAAGTGTCGCGAAGCTACGTGAACGCGCAGAGTTTGTTAGTCGGAGCACTGGTTGTCGCGGGATTGGGTTTGTTGGCCTGGGTGATCGTGCCGGAAATTCGCCGGCGCGGAATTCATTTGCCAAGTTTCCGCCGGCCGGCACCGGCGACTGGTCCGCAATTGGGAGGTATGGAACTTGCCCCGTCGCCGTCACCACAAAAGGAAATGAAAGTGATGCCAAGGCTGACCGGCGGACCGCGACAAATCTCACTCAAATTGAAAGCTTCTGAACCGTCTTTGCGGCGGGCGGTAGTGCCGTTGTCCAAGCCCGGTCGTGTCTTTGGCAACGGCGGTGCGATCTCGGAACCTATGCACGGTAATGGCGAACGTCGGATAGAGGCCGAGCCCATCGAAGAGCAGGCATTCGAGTCGGTTGGTCCGGTAATGGAAGCCGTCGGCACAGTCGCCGAGCAAGGCGCAATGCCAGTGGAAAGTTTCGCGCAACCTGAGTGGTCCACGCCGGTGACTGAAATTCCAACCTTCGAAATGCCTGAACCGGTCACAGCGGAACCAGAACCAGTTGTCGCCGAGCCCGAGCCAAGTTTTTCGGAACCCGAACCCAGCTTTGCGCAATCCGAGCCAGTCGTCGCTGAATCGGGGCGTGTTGAAATCCCAACGTTCGAGATACTGGCGCCGATCGTCGCCGAACCCGAACCGGTTGTCATGCCAGAGAGGGAACCGATGTTTGCCCACACAGAAACTATTGCTGAGCCGGAACCATTTGAAGTTCCAACATTCGAGATGCCGCAGCCGGTTGTTACGGAGCCCGAACCTGTTGTCCTGCCCGAAATGGAACCGATGTTTGCCCACACAGAAACTATTGCTGAGCCGGAAATCGAGCCGGTCGGTCAGGGTCAGCCGATTCCTCAGTTGACGCCTGTTGACGAACCGTCGATCATTGAGGTCACTGAATCGGAACCGGTCCGACTTGACGCGCTTCGCGAATCCAGCGAACCGTTTGTTTCTCCGGAACCTGTTATTGAAACACCAATTTACGAACCAACCACACCAGTAATCATGCCTGAACCGATCCAAATCCCAACCGCTCAGACCCGAGGTGGCTCACCTCAACCCACCGGCGCCATGCAAACCGCCGTACAGCTCACGTTCGCTTTCGAGATCGCGTCGATGCAACTGACGCCGACCTTCAAAATGGGCGCGCTGCAGCTGCGACCATCCTCGAAGGTGGTGACGATGCGTCTGGCCGGTTCTTCGGCGCAACCCGCGATGAACCTGCAAGTGACGTTCGAAATCTCGCGGATTCAACCGGCTGGTGGAACACTCGGTAGCGTCCGGCTGACGCCTTCGCAGCAGCAACGTCCGTCCGTTGTCGGATCGCCATCGTTCACGGTCGGCGGCCTCCACCTCGTGTCGGATTTTGCCGCGGCGCCACTGCAACTTACGCCATCGCAACAGGGCCAGGCCGCGGTGCACGTCGTTGCTCCGTTCCAAATCGCGACCGTCGAATTCTCGCCCTCGTTTGAGATCTCGTCGATCGTGCTGAATTCAAATTCGAAGCAGGTAATGGTGCAGCTACCGAGCGCCGGTGGTGCACCAGTTGAAGGAGCTCCAACGTTCGAAATTTCGAATCTGCAGCTCAGTGGCAGCGGCGAGATCGGAATGATGCAGCTCAACCTGCTCGGCCAGGGATCGCGCCGAGCGGCCTGATTCGCGTGTTAGATCAACATCTTCGGCAGAGCGATTCGCAAGAATCGCTCTGTTTGTGTACCGCCGGCTATTTTTCTTTAACGAAGTTGTTGCGATTCAACGATCGCAATTCCTTCGGCAAGAATTCGCCATCGCGCCGGATCAATTTTCCGTCGAAATAAATTTCACCGCCGCCGTAATCCTTTCGTTGGATGTTCACCATGTCCCAGTGAACCTGGCTGCGGTTACCGTTGTCCGCTTCTTCGTAGGCCTGACCGGGGGTAAAATGAAATGAGCCGGCGATTTTTTCGTCGAACAAAATATCGCGCATCGGTTCGAGCACATAAGGATTAAATCCAAACGAGAATTCGCCGATGTAGCGCGCGCCGGCATCGGAATTGAGAATCTTGTTTAGTTTCTCGGTTTGGTTGCTCGTCGCCTTGACGACCTTGCCTTTTCGAAAGTCCAGGCGGATTCCATCGAACGCGATGCTCTGGTAAATCGTCGGTGCGTTGAAGATGACGTGACCTTCCACCGAGTTTTTTACCGGCGCGGTAAAAACTTCGCCGTCTGGAATGTTTCGATCACCGCCGCAAATCACCGCCGGAATTCCTTTGATACTGAATCGTAGATTCGTTGCCGGTCCTTTGATTTGGACGCGATCCGTTTTCTCCATCAAGTCTTTCAACGCTTTCATTCCGGGCTGCAATTTTTCGTAATCGAGCGTGCAGACGTTGAAGTAAAAATCTTCAAACGCTTCTGTGCTCATTCCAGCCAGTTGCGCCATCGACGGTGTCGGCCAGCGCAAAACGCACCACTTCGTCTTTTTGACGCGCTGATCTTGGACCGGCCGCATTTTCTTGGCGACCAGCTGCATCTTCGATACGGGAACGTCCGACAACTCGGTGATGTTGTTGCTTCCGCGCAACGCGATGTAGGCCTGCATTTTTTTCATGCGGGCGAGCTCGTGCGACGCGGCGAAACTCAATTGTCGATCCGAGGCTTCCATTGCCAGCTCGCGACTAACGCGATTTCGCTGGATTTGAACGAAGGGAATCGCGCCCGCCTTTCGCGCCGCACGAACGAGCGCGATCGTCATCTCGTCGGGGACATCGAACGCTTCAATCAAGAGGTTCTCGTTTCGCTTGAGCCTGGTTGAATATTCCACCAGCAGTTTAGCCAATTTGTCGAAACGCGAATCGTGCATAGGACGCTACGATTCCATTGCGTGCGCGGGATGCAACCGCGACGGACCTGTTTAACCAACTCGGCGAAGTCTGGCGACGTAGGCGCCGTCAAAATGGTCTCGAAAGGGAAACGAGCGACGCTCTTCTTCCAGTTGCAAGATCGACATCGTCTGGAGCAAACGTTGAACAACTTCCTCGTTTTCTTCGCGCTCGAGACTGCACGTGCTGTAAACGAGAATCCCGCCGGGTCTCACTAATTCCAGGACCGTCCGAGTGATTTCAATTTGGTGCGCTTGCATTCGCGCGAAGTCGCCCGGCTTCAAACGCCATCGCACATCGACACGCCGCCGCATCACGCCGGTATTGCTGCAGGGCGCATCGATCAGGATCCGATCGAAAGGACCGGCCGAACGGATTTGTTCTGGAATTCGATCCTTCGTCCAATCATGGCGAACGATTTTTGCGATCCGAACATCGAGCCGAGACAGATTTTGTTCAAGCAGGCGCAACCGCGCAGGATCCCGATCGCAGGCCACGATCACGCCTTCGTTCTTCATCAGCTCCGCCAGACAGCTCGTTTTGCCGCCCGGAGCCGCGCATGCGTCCAGGATCCTTTCGCCCGGTTTTGGCTGCGATAGCTCGCAGGCAATCGCGGTGCTCGGGTCCTTGACGTAACAATCTCCCTGGTTGAGCGCTTCCGACGGCGCAGGAAGCTCGACAAAGTTAAGAACATCCGGGAGGGAGCGAGCCTCGCGATATCGCTCGAGAAATGTCTGCCGGTCAATCTTCAGCTGATTGATTCGTGCATAAATCGACGGTGCCCGATTGTTCCACTCACATAAAGATTTCGTAGGCTCGTCGCCGAATTGCTTTTGCCAGCGCTCGATCAGGAATTTCGGATGTGAGAATCGAACGTCGAGCGGCTGCGATTCTGCCTTGGTCAGCAATTCTCGCCGGCGTCGGGTTGCCGAACGCAAGATTCCATTTACAACCGGTCGATGCCGCTTTGACGCGAGCGCGACGGTTTCATAAACAGCGGCGTGTTCTGGGGTCTTCGCGACAAAAAGTTGGTAAAGTCCAAGGCGAAGAAGGTCGCGGAGATCGACATCTATGCGAGCAGGTCGCAGCGCACCGATCCAGAAATCGAGCAAAGTAATGTTTCGCAAGCCCCCGTAGAAAAGCTCGACGGCAAAGGCGCGATCCGCCGATGCGAGGGTCGAGTAAGACAGCAGATCGGAAATGATCGCATCCGCGAAATGTTTTTTCCTTCGCCATGTCTTCAGTGCGGCGAGAGCAACTCGACGAGCTGAAGCTTGGACCACGAGAAGTTATCGTGGAATGGCGCTCGCCCGGCCGATCGAATGATAATGAAAGCCAAGCTCGCCCATCGTTTCGGGATTTAAGAGATTTCTGCCGTCAAAAACGATCGGCGTCGTCATTCGTTGTTTGACCGCGGCAAGATCGACATTCGCGAATTCAGGCCACTCGGTAGCAATCACCAGTGCCTCCGCGTCGTCGACAGCTTCGAGGGCCGACGCCGCAAATTTTGCATCCGCCACTGCTTTCAGCTCGCGCGCCTTTTCCATTCCTTTTGGATCGTAAACGCTGACGTGCCCGCCTTCGCGGAGCATCGCGTCGACGAGCTCGATGGCGACGGACGAACGCACGTCGTCAGTGTCCGGTTTAAAAGTTAGTCCCCAGACCGCGATCTTCTTCTCGCGCAGGACCCAAAGCGTGTCCCGAATGAGTTTGAGAAAACGCTCTTTTTGCAGCGCGTTTATTCGCTGCACCTCCTTTAACAAAGTGAACGGCACGCCAAGTTGATCGCTGATGTGGATGAACGCAGCGACGTCCTTCGGAAAACAGGCACCGCCGTAACCAATGCCGGCGTTGAGAAATTGACGGCCGATTCGCCGATCCATCCCGATTCCGTCCGCGACCTTTTCGACATCCGCGCCGCTGACCTGGCAGATCGCGGAGATGGCGTTGATATAGGAAATCTTCAAAGCTAGGAAAGAATTGGCCGCGTGCTTGATCAATTCTGCGCTGTTGATGTCGGTCACCAAAATTGGGGCCATGAACGGCTCGTAGACTTTTTTCATCAGATCGACCGCATTCTGGCTCTGCGCGCCGATTACGATCCGGTCCGGATGCATCAAATCGTGAATGGCGCAGCCTTCGCGCAAGAATTCGGGGTTACTGACGACGTCGAACTTCGCGCCGCGCCGGTTATAACGTTTGATCGTCTCAGCGACGCGTTCGCCCGTTTTGACCGGTACCGTGCTCTTGTCAACGATCACACGGTAGTCGGTGAGCACATCCGCGATTTCGCGGGAGACTTTTTCAATAAAGCTAAGATCGACTTCACCGTGGGGTTGAGGCGGGGTGGGGACGGCAATGAAAACGATTTGCGAATTGTCCACGCCTTCGCGGATGCTGCTGCTGAAGCGGAGCCGATGGGCGGATACGTTTCGATGAATGATTTCCTCCAGACCCGGTTCATAAATTGGGACGCGGCCGGCCTGAAGCGTTTTGACCTTGGCCTCGTCGTTATCGACACAGACGACGTTGTGGCCGACGTCGGCAAAACAAGCGCCGGTGACGAGCCCGACATATCCGGAACCGATGATTGAAATATCCATGAATGACAGAATTCTCGCTGGTCGCTCAACCTAGCACAATCGCGGCCCAGCGTTGAAAATTAGGCGATTTGTCGGTGAATTCATTGCCCCTGGCTTCCCGGGTCGAAATTCAGATCGAAGCCGAATTTGGGGAAAGCCTTCAGGCTAAAGGTGAGAAGGACACCGTACTCTTTTTTGCTTCCGGTATTGTCCCGCACAACGGCCCCGAACGACGCTACCCAATTCGTTAAGTCTCGATAGATGGCGTAGCGCTGCTCCTGGAAAATACCGACTGTGCCTTCGTATTGCTCTTGAAATCCAAAGCCCCAGTTGTCGGTCACTCGATAGTAGCCGCCAACGACAAAGAGACTGCTGTGCTCGAAGAATGGGTTGTCGTTGAGGTATCGATGGCCCGCATTGAGTTGTAGATTCGCCATCGGCTGAACGGAAATCGTCGTGTTGACTTCGGTAAAGCCCGAACTGAACGCCGGAATCTGCGAATCAATCGAGAGTGACGCCCACGGCAGCGGAGTAAATCGCAACTTATTGAAGAAGTTTGAGTAGGTCCGGCGGTCGTAAGGATTGTCGAAGTTGACGTCAAAAAACGAGTCCAGCTCCAGCCAGGTTACGGTCAAATCGTCCCGCCGCGTTTCGAGGCGGTTCCGAATTCCGTTGCGCCAGATCGTCCAGCTCGCGATCGTGTCTATCGTTGTAAACTGCGGGAAATCGAAGATCGGCAATTGAGTAGAGGGCTCGAAGCGATCAAATTGCAGGATCGAAGATGGATCGATTCCTTCTTCGTGAACGTACGAAAAGTCTGAATAGGGTTGGATGACATGCAGTAATCCATCCAATCCCAATGTCCGGCTCGCCACATCGTCCCACGAGCGCGACAGCTTAAACGAACCTTCGACGCCCGCATTGTACACGGTCCGGACGCCGCTGCCTGCATTGATGACGGGATTCGCCGGTGTTGGATCTAACGGAATAAAGTTTGGTATTAACGGATCCTCGTTGTTCGGAAATAGGGTGTTCCCAAGATCGCGAGTCTTGTCGTAATAGGTGGCGCGAAAACCTGCCCTCGGCACAATCGAAAGCCAGCCAAAATAAGTGTTCGGATAAAGCAGCTGATGGAACGTATCCACGCGTGTCGCGCCGTAGTCCTCAAAGCCCGAACCTTCAGCGAAATTTCGGTGGAGGTCGGCGAAGCCACTCTCGCCTTCGTAGAAAATTGGGCCTCCAAATAGAGCGTGGCGTTTGATGTCGAGCACGACTTCAGGCAGTCGCTCCGTCGTTTGAAAGAAGTCATTTGCTTGGAAACGAGTGATAGCTGTGAGGGTGTAGAATGGATCAGATTTGGTCAGAGCAACCACATTGTCCGGATTGGGATCGATCCGAAATTCACTCTGGTAGAAGTCCTGCATCACGTACGCGTCACTTAGCTTGGTCACGTTCACGATTCCGTAGATGTCCTTGGTAAAGTAAGTTGTGTCCTGCAGGCTGGCACGATACCGGTTGGGCGAGATTTCAGCGCGTTTGAGAGCAGTCGGATTTATCTCAGGGTTCTGGTCGTCAATGTAATAGGTTTTTAATTTGAGATTGCTCGATTTGTCTTTGCCGTAATCCACGTCCGATTCAAAACCGATCGCGGCGCCGCGACGTCCCCGATAATCGAGCCGAAGTCGACCTTTAATGTCGTCGGTGATCGGAAATGTGATCTGGGTTAGCAGAGAAGGTCCCCAGGAACTCAGATCGGCCGGTGCGATTGAGAAACTGAATGCATCATTAAGCGATTGGTACATGTATGGCCACCAAAAGACCGGCACCTTGCCGATGTAAAGGGTGACGTTTTGAAATACGACGTGATCGTTCTCGTAAACGCGCACCGTCCGCGCATGAAGATGAAAATCCGGGCGAGGGGAATCGTCGGTCGTAAAATTGGCGTTCTCGATATGATAAACGTTGGTCGACGTTTCGTTAACGTTTTGGCTACTGAGAAAGTAAGGATGATACTCAGTCCGGACCGCACTGGTCCGGATCTGTTTGGTCTCAATGTTGTAGACGCCCTCGTCCGCGATGTAGAGACTGACGTCGCGATAAATTCGGACATGGCCTCGAACCAGAACCTCGTGAGTCTGGGAGTTATACTGGGCAAAATCTCCGTAGATGTCGGTGTCGCCGATGTGAATGGCTACATTATCGCGCGCCGTGGCGATCCCGTTGTTGTAAGTTGTTTCTCCGCTGGAAGTAATCTCAACCGGTTCGTGATCACGCGGGGTCGTGCTGGCTGCCTTTGCCAAGCCGACCGCCAAAAATATGAAAAAAAACCCCCAAACCAGCGTTCGCATGGCGGACGCCGAAGGTACCGCAGGCTAGCCGCCTTGCAAAGGTAAAAGCAGGTCGGGCATGGCCTGCTTAGATCGACAACCGCAACCCGGCCGCCTGTTGATTTAATCCGCAGCTCAAAACGATCGCGCTCGATCCAATGTCACCGGCATTCGTGGCGAATTGGAGGCGGGAGTTTTCGCACGCATGCAGTGTCGGCGGAAGCCGCTTCTGGCCCAGCGCTTGCGCCGCGATGATGACCTGCCAGATCGCGCTTGCGCCGATACTGTCTCCGAGTGCGGGCTTCGGGCTATAGACAACCGACCTCGGCAGCTGTCTCTGGATCGCGGTGCGCTCGGCGAGATCGACAAATGTGCCGTTCGCGCTCGCGATGAGAAATGCCGGCTCAGTGCGAAGGTCATGAAGAATGCGATCGACTAGGTCAGTCGCCTCGCGCTGGTGCGAAAAATTTCCACCGTTATTAATCGAACTGACTTTCACGTTCCCTTCGCGACCAAGCAGCAACGCGCCGGCGCCTTCACTCAAGATTGTGCCGCGCGGCGGATCGCAAAATAGTTCGATCGGCGGCTGTGTTTTGGCCAAACGCCATTTTCGATACGCATCGCAAAGCAGCCAGTCCGC